>Ga0172369_10006531_pt1 | contig 13841 bp, 10 predicted proteins | sample LakKiv25m_FD_114539 | JGI IMG/M metagenome (GOLD analysis project Ga0172369, IMG submission 114539) | Freshwater microbial communities from Kabuno Bay, South-Kivu, Congo - kab_022012_11.25m | ecosystem: Environmental > Aquatic > Freshwater > Lake | place: Democratic Republic of the Congo...
CGCTGCGCTTGTCGTGGCGGTGATCGGCCGACGCGGCGCCTTTGATACCCAAATGGTAGGCCCAGCAGGAGGGGTCGAAGGTTTCATAAATGGCGCCATCGACGTCGACGATGTAAGCGGCGGCCACGCGGGCGGCGGCGGACGCCCATGCGGCGTAAGCGCCCTGGGCGGTGGACCCGGCGGTGAAGTGAAGAACGATCAGGTCCTTAGGCCGCCGTTCGGCGATGTAGCCGGAAGCAGGCAGGCGCAAGGTGACCTGGTCGACGGGGATCGAACCCGAAACAGGCTCCGTCAGAGGCTCCGGCTCGGTGTGGTCCGAGGCGTCGGTCGTCACCGGCGGAATGAGAAGTTGCTGTGAGGGCCGGATGCGGCCTGGCTCCGAGATCCCATTCACCTCGATCAGCAGGTGCAATGGGACGCCGAATTGTTTGGCGATCGAGTAAAGCGTGTCGCCTGAACCGATGGTGTAGGTGGTCATGATGAGAGATCCCCATGGGAGGAAAGGCCGCGGTCCTGCCGAGGCTCAAAAAAAGGATGAGAGCGCCCCACAACGAACCGGCCGGCACGGCGGGCGTGGGCGCGATCGAGAAGAGACACTGCCGTTCCCCCGCCAACCATTGTGGTTTTGCGCACTGCGGCTTTCTGGCGCTCGGCGCCCATGCGCCCCTTAGAATCAATGTGTTAGCGCAAAAGAATTATTTGCTAATCAGGTGAAAGGAACTTGCGGCCAAACGAACCGGCCTTATCTTTACCGGCTGATCCATGACCCTGCGGCGAGGAGCCGCTGACGCCCCCGGCGAGTGGGACGGCCAATTCACGGGCATGTGAAGGACCCGTCACGGCCTGTAAACAAAAGCGGCTTAGCTTGAAATGGACGGGACGGCGGGGATTCCGTCATCGATTTGTAATACATTATCCCGTACGGCCGGTTCGGGACAGGCGCGAGACGGAATCGCCAGCCGGGACGAATCGCCACGGCCGCGAGGCAGGTTTTGGACGATCAAGAGAGGGCTGAACACTAATGAACACGCATGCACTTCGATTCACCAAGGCGGTGGGCGCAGCGGCACTGGTGTGCCTGCTTGCATCCGTGGGCGTTATGGGCCAGTCGTTTACGGCGAGTCTCATCGGTGAGGTGACCGACGCATCGGGAGCGGCTATTCCGAATGTGAGCATCGCGGCGACGAATGTCTCCAACAATGTGAAGATTGGAGCTCGAAGCGATGCGACCGGGCGTTTCGTCGTTTCGCAACTGCAACCGGGCAGTTACAGGATTGAGGCTTCGGCTCAGGGGTTCAAGAAGTTCGTCCAGAGCGGAGTCCAACTGGCGGTTGGGCAGCAGGCAAGGCTGGACATCGCTATGGCCGTGGGCGAGGTGACGGAAAATGTCACGGTCGAGGCATCGGTTTCGACGATTGAGACGAGCACATCGACCGTCGGCAAGGTTGTCTCGAACAAGTCGATCTTGAACCTGCCGCTGAACTCGCGCAACATATACTCACTCATCTACCTGACGCCGGGCGTGGCGGGTTCGATCGGCAACAATTACAACAGCATGAGTTACTCGATCAACGGCGCCCGCGCGTCGATGATGGACACGCTGATCGACGGAGCGACGGCGTCGCATCCCACGGTGCAGGGATACTCCGGGATTTCGGCGTTTCCAAGTGTGGACGCCATCGGCGAGTTCAAGGTGCTGGGCGCGAATTTCCCCGCGGAGTACGGCAGGACGGCTGGGAGCGTGTTAAACGTGGTCTACAAGTCCGGAACGAACGACTTCCACGGGACGGCATACGAGTTTTTGCGCAACTCGAAGCTTGACGCAAATACGTTTTACAACAATCTGCGCAGCGTGCCGCTGTCGAGTTTCAAGCGCAGCCAGTATGGCGGTACGTTTGGCGGACCGATCATCCGGGACAAGAGCTTCTTCATGAGTTCCTACGAGGGCCTGCGCCAGCGCAGTTTCAGCCAGCGAACCACCACCGTGCCGACGGCCCTCGAACGCGCCGGAGACTTCACCCAGACCTATGCCGGCGCCAACAACCAGGTGTTGATCTTCGATCCATTCACGACACGCGCCAACCCGTCGGGTTCAGGTTTCATCCGCGATCCGTTCTCGGGCAATGTGATCCCGTCAGCGCGGTTCGACAAGGTGGGCGCGGCGGTTGCCAAGTACTATCCGCAGCCGAACACACAGGGCGCCGCTTATACCAACGCGAACAACTATTACAACCAGGGATCGTCCACACTCGACATCGACCAGATCGATGGGCGCTTTGATCACAACTTCTCTTCCACCCAGCGGATGTTTGTCCGGTACTCGTACCGCAACCAGGACAGCCTGCCCGCGGTTCTCTGGCCGAAGGAACTCACGGCAGCGGAGACGGCCAACAACGAACGCAACCGGATGCATAACGGCGTCATCGACTACACCATGACGCCGAGCGCGACGACGGTGATCTCGTTGCGCGGCGGCCTCGCCCGCAGCCTCTATTTTTACGAAAACCTCGGGCTCGGCTTTCTGGCATCGTCGCTGGGGTTCCCGAAGGATCTCGACACGGCAGGCGGGCTTTCCATGTTTCCGCGCGTCTCCGCAACGGGATTCACCACACTGGGCAACCAGGACAACCGGTATAACGCGTTCATGACCTACACGTTGGCCGGCAGCCTGACAAAACTGATGGGCGGCCACACGATCAAGGCCGGCTACGACGGACGCCTGATCCGCGTGAACAATCGTGAATCCCGCGCGACATCAGGCGACTTCGCATTCACCGCTCGCATGACTCAGGGGCCGAACCCGAACACAGCCGCGTCGAACCGGGGCAATTCCATCGCCAGCCTGCTGCTTGGGACCGGCAACAGCGGTTCCCTTATTCAGAGTTTCAAGGATGCGGCGGCGCAGAGCATCTACACGGCTTTGTACGTCCAGGATGACTGGCGCGTGACCCGCAGACTGACCCTGAACCTTGGTCTGCGCTACGACCTCGACAATCCTCGCACCGAGCGCTACAACCGGATGAATTACTTCGACCCGTTTGCCACGTCGCCCCTGGCCAGCAAGGTTCCGGGCTACGAGAACCTGAAAGGCGGACTGGTCTTCGTCGGCATTGACGGGCATCCGCGATCGCAGTACATCATGGACAAGAACAACATTGCGCCGCGTGCCGGATTCGCTTACCAGGTAGCCAAGAACACGGCAATCCGCGGCGGATGGGGCAACATTTATGCCATCTCGCTGCAACAGGCCCATGGCACGGTGGGGCCTTTCGGGTTCCGTACCCAGACGCCTTGGGTCAACTCAATCGACGGAATCACACCCAACTATCTGCTCTCGAATCCGTTCCCGGCCGGCTTCCAGGCCACTCCCGGGTCGTCTCAGGGTCTGTTGACACAGGCCGGCGCCAACATCCAGGCTCCCGTCCAGGAAACCCTGACGCCTTACTCGATGCAATGGAACTTCAACATCCAGCAGAGTCTGCCGGGGGATCTCATGGTTGAAGTCGCTTATGTCGGAACGCGCGGCCTACAGTTGTCGCGCAATAACGAAAGCGGGCTGAGCCTGAACCAGTTGGACCCGCAATACATGTCGCTTGGTTCCCAGTTGAACCAGACGGTCGACAACCCATTCTTCGGGATCGTGACCACCGGCGTCCTGGCCAGCGCCAAGGTCAGCCGCGCGCAACTTCTCAGACCTTACCCGCAGTTTACCGACATCATCCCGCTGTATTCGACGGGCGCCTCGTCGAACTACCATGCGCTTCAAACCACATTCAGCAAGCGTTTCTCACGCGGCTTCCAGTTCGAAGGAAGCTACACGTGGGGCAAGGCGATCCAAGAGGCGCTGAGCCACGTTGACAGCTACTACATGCGAGCTTCGCGTTCGCTTGCCGACTACGACGTCGCGCACCGCTTTGTCGCCAGCTATATCTTTGAGCTCCCCTTCGGGAAAGGGCGCCGGATTGGCGCCGGCTGGAATCGGGCTACCAATGCGGTCCTCGGCGGGTGGCAATTCAACGGCTTTACGACGTTCCAGTCGGGCACTCCGCTCTCGATCTCCGCGAATAACGTGGCAGGGATCTTCAACCCCCGTGGTTTGGCCAACAACAATGGCCGCAGCGCCAAACTATCCGGCGACGTTCACGACAGGCTGTTGAAGTACTACGACACCACGGTCTTCTCACAGCCCGCCGCCTTCACATTCGGAAACACGCAGCCGAGCTCGCCGGATCTCAGGTCGCCCAGCGTGCGGAACTGGGATCTGTCGATGTTCAAGGAATTTGACCTGACCGAAAAACTCAGAATGCAGTTCCGGACCGAAGCGTTCAACGCCTTCAATACGGTTCGTTTCGGCAGCCCGAACACGAGCGTGACATCAAACCAGTTTGGACAGATCAGCACGCAGTCGAACTCGCCGCGGCAAATCCAGTTCGGACTCAAGCTGATGTTCTGATCCGCTTCAAGCGTTCACCATTCCAGGCCGCCCGGCCCGCGCCGGCGGCCTTTTTCATCGAAGTCCCTTGGCCATGGCGCGGATTCCGCCGGCCCGGCCACGGGGATGATACGGTAGAACACGGATAGTCCCAAGCTCAAAGGGAGAATGGCGCCATGACGCGATCACAGCCGATTTCCCGGCGCAGCTTTCTCGGCGCTGCCATGGCCACGGCAGAATCCGGCCAAGTCGAACGGCAGCAGGCCGCCGCATCGATCTCCGGCGAAACGGATCATTTCTGGTATCGAACGGCGCCAGCGGGCAAGTACGTCGATTCGCAACGCGGCAACAGGGCGTTCGCGTACGGCGATGGATGGATCTTTCTTTCTTCCGATAACGGCCGATCCTGGCCGCGGAGCCTTGCCTTTCCCGACGCCCGCCTGATCACGTTCAGCTACATCCTGAAGAACGGGAACATCCTGTTCGCCACGAACGAGCGGCTCTTTCTCAGTAAGGACGGTCTGAGAAGCTATGAGCCGGTCACGGTAAAGGCGCGCAACGGCGGGGACTATGTCCCGCACCAGCCGAGGACCCGCGAACGCCCCGGGTGGTACTTTCACGCCCTCAACGGCGTCGCTTCATGGGACGTGAACGGCAAAGAAATGCTGGTATGGGGCAACTACTGCAACGTCATTGGCGGCGCCGCGCCGGTCAACATTTACTACTCGACCGACAGCGGCCGGACAGTGAAAATCGCTTACAGCTTCGGCCAGAATCCCTATTTCGCGGACAACGGGTCGCCAGGAGGAGGCAAGGGGGGCGCCCTGCTGGGCGATCCGGACAATCCGGTTCTCGCCCGCCACGTCCACTGCGTGACATACAACCCGGCCGAGAATGCCTTCTATGCCTGCACCGGCGACGGGACGCGCGGCATGGGGCACGAGTGCCACTGGCTGCGGGGCACATACGACGCGGGACGGGATCTGTGGAACTGGAAGGTCCTTGTGTCGGATGTTTCGAATTCGCGGTACAAGGGCGGCGGGATCAACTTCGTGGAAGGAAAGATGTACTGGATCAGCGACTCGAACGGTCCCAAGCCCTACGACCGCGGCATTTTTTGCTGCGACCCGGCGGATCTGCTTCATCCCGAGAAACACACGCGTCTGTTCAACCCGGAGGTCGAATCGGCGAACCTGATCATTCAGGACGGCGTGATGCTGGCCTCGCATTGCGCTCCTGCCTCGCCGCTCGACACCGGCATCATCGTGTCCACTGACATGGGTAGAAGCTGGGCTCAGTACGATCTCAAGGAACTGGGAAGGCGCTCGCCCACCCGGTTTCACCGAAAGAATGGCGAGGGGTGGTTCCGCATGGATCTGCGGTCAGAGTGGATCACAAAGGCCGAGGTGTTGTTCATTAAGCCCAAACCGGCAGCACACAGGAAGAGCTGAAGCTTGAAATCCGGTGGCGGTATGCAGCCACGCCGGCGCCATCTTGAATGTTTACGAAGAACCCGGCGCATGCGTCTGGTGAAACATGAAAGCCTCCGCCGCCGTCATGCCCGCGATCGCCTGGATGGTGTTTGCCGCGCCGTGTGACGCGCAGTGGCGGCGTTTCGGAGGCAACCCCGAAGCCCGCGCGGCGACAGCGATGGCGGGGGAAATGCTGGCCGGCCACAACGAAACGCGGGCGCGCGTCGGGGCGCCTCCCCTGACCTGGTCCAGGGAACTGGCGGCTGTCGCTCAGGACTGGGCGAATACGCTGATGGCGCGGGACCAGTTCAACCACCGTCCCGGCACGCCGTTTGGCGAGAATCTGTTCGAAGTCCGCGGCGGCTCGGTTTCACCGGCCGAGGTGGTTGGAAGGTGGTCCGCCCAGGCGCGGAACTACGACCACAAGTCCAACCGTTGCCGAGGGGTGTGCGGGCATTACACGCAGGTGGTCTGGCGGGCTACCCGGCGGGTCGGCTGTGGGGTGGCCCGCGGGCCTGGGAGAGAGGTTTGGGTCTGCAACTACGACCCGCCAGGCAATGTAGCCGGTGAAACCCCGTACTAGGCGTCCACCACACGAAAGCCCGGCACGAAGCCGGTCCAACGGAATCATCTGACCGCTCAGCGCGCCACGGCGCCCATCGTCGCGGTACAACAGGAAGCTGTGTTGGATCGGCCTGACCCGGCGCCGGGTACAATGGTCCGAGCAGTGCCGTCTCCCGTCTCATCGCGGCTCGCAACCGGAATCTGCGGCATCGCCTTGCGGAACCCCGTCCTGGCGGCTTCCGGCACCTTCGCCTACGGCGTCGAGTTCGAGACGATCGTGCACCTCGAACACCTGGGCGGAATCGTCGTCAAGGGCCTATCGAGGAACCCGATGAACGGCAACCCGGCCCCGAGAGTGTACGAGGCTGAAGCCGGGATGATGAACTCGGTCGGATTGCAGAACATCGGGGTCCGGGCATTTGTCGAGGAAAAACTGCCGGCGTTGCGGCGCTATTCGACTCCGGTCATCGCCAACGTCTTCGGCTACCAAACCGAAGACTACCTGGAAGTGATCCGGGTGTTGAACGATGCCGAAGGGATCGCCGCCTATGAGTTGAACGTCTCGTGCCCGAACACCAAACACGGCGGGATCCTGTTTTGCGCGGACACCGGCTTGCTGGCCCAGTTGGTTTCCTCGGCGTGTTCGATTGCGGCGCGTCCGGTGATCGTCAAGCTATCCCCGAATGTTGCCAGCATCCCGGCAGTGGCAAGCGCGGCAGAGGCCGCGGGCGCCGGCGCCATCTCGCTGGTCAACACGTTCATCTCCCTCGCCATCGACCCTCGTACGCGAACACCGAGGCTGGGGGCCGGCTACGGCGGGCTGTCGGGTCCGGCGATCAAGCCGATCGCGCTACGCATGGTCCATGAGGCGTGGCGGACGGTCAAGATCCCGGTCATCGGACTCGGGGGCATTGGGTCAGGGACCGACGCGGCCGAGTTCATCATCGCCGGCGCATCGGCCGTCCAGGTAGGCACAGCCACTTTTTGGGATCCGCGCTCGCCAGTACGCATTGCGCGTGAACTGGATGCCTTCCTGGATAAGGAGAGGATCGCAAGCGTGAAGGATTTGACTGGCACGCTCAAATGGGGGAACAAGGAATGATGAAGCAAATCATCTCAACCGATCACGCGCCCAAGGCCATCGGCCCGTACTCGCAGGCGGTGGTGTGGAACGGAGTGGTGTATCTTTCCGGGCAGATTCCGCTAGACCCGGCGACAGGCCAACTCATTGGCGGCGGCATCGCGGAGCAGACCGTCCGCGCACTCGAGAACCTGAAAGCGGTGCTTGAAGCGGCAGGCTCCGATCTGCCGCACGTGCTCAAGACGACGGTCTTTCTCAAGGACATGGGCGAGTTCGCCGCAATGAATGAGGTCTATGGCCGGTATTTCAGCGAGAACCCGCCAGCGCGGGCGACGGTGGAAGCGGCCCGGCTGCCGCGCGATGTCCGAGTGGAGATCGAGTGCGTCGCGGCATGCAGGTCGTAGCGGTTATCTGACGCCTTGCGCCGGTTGGACGCCGGCCTGTTCCCAGCATTGGTCGAACAGAGTCCGCATGGCGCCGCCGAAGCCGGAGTGATCGAAGACCACTGCCGTCCAGGCGGGCCGGGTTGTTACGGGGTCGAGAAGCGCCACTAGTCCCTGCGTGTGGTCAAACACCGCCAGTTTCAAGGGGAGACCAGGCGACAGGCGGACTTCGACGCCCGATTGCCGGTACTCCTCGAGGCGCGAGGCATGGGCCGGATCCAGCGCGCTCTGTTCGACCAACAGGCGGCAACGCACACCCCGTTCACAGCATTGCTTGACCAATTGCTCGTCCAGCGGATCGACCGCGTAAGGAGGACGCGAGAACTCGACATAGTCTTTTTCCACGCTTGCCAGCATCGAGCGGTAATGGACGGCGATCTGCGCCGGATCGGTCACAATGCGCAGGTAATCGAGGTTGCCGCGCCCGTCCTGGCCCGCCGCGTAAGTGGCCTTCAATTCCTGGGCGAGCGACCGTCCATGGCGCCGCTGCCGCTCCAGTTCGAGTTCGACCGCTTCCTTTTGCCGCTCAAGGTACGCCGGGATGGCCAGCCCCGGTTCCACGGCGAAAAACAACTTGGTCTTTTCCTGGACCACCTGGGCAAAGCCCTTTTCCACCAGGCTGTCGAGGACTTCATAGATCTTCTGCCGCGGCACGTCGGCGCGCGCGGCTAACTCCAGCGCCTTGAAGCGCGGGTGGCCGGCGAGAACCAGATAGGACCTCGCTTCATAGGCGTTCAACCCGATTTGCTGCAACCGGCGCCAGTAGCCTTCATATCCAGGGGCTGTCAGTTCGTAAGTCATGGGAACCGCACGAGCCTCATCTTATATCACAGCCCGGCGCCGAAATCTCCCGTGAAACGCCGGCCCGCGCTGAGCGATGATGAATTTGTCATGAGGGCTTGGATTGGCCGTTTCATCCGCCGCGCTTCGGTTCCCTTGCCGCCGCTCAGCGGAGCGGCTTCGGCGCCGCGCGTCAAGCGCTACACGGCGGAGAGCGGCTATGTTTACGAGTACTTCCACCAGGGTTACCGGGACGAGCATGAAGCGCGCCGGCACTTCTTCCAGGTGTCGCCGGATCGAAAAACGTGGTTTGAAATCCAGGTTGCCATCGATGGTTCTGGGATTCGCGCCTGGGAATTGGACAACAGCCGCGAATTGAATCATGCGGAGCGATACGCGGTAGCCAAACTGGCTCTGTTCGGCGCGTTGGACGAAGGCGAGTCGCCAGCCGCCGTGCGGACGCCGGTCCTTGTGCGGGCTGAACGAATCGCGCGCCTGCTCGCCTCCATCGATATTTGAGGTCAGTCCGCGCGACCAGTTTCCTGTGACTGGGCCTCGACGACAGCCAAGGCCGCCATGTGGACGATTTCGTTCACCTCGGCTCCGCGTTGAAGCACGGCAACGGGTTTCGAGAAACCGAGCAGGATGGGCCCGACCACTTCGGCTCCGCCCAGCCGCATGAGCAGCTTGTAAGCGATGTTCCCGGCTTCAAGCGACGGGGCGATGAGCACGTTTGCGGGCTGGGTCAACTTGCTGAAAGGATACTCAGCCAGGAGTTCGGGGGTGACGGCCGTATCCGCCATGAGTTCGCCGTCGATTTCGAGCCACGGCGCCTGTTGGCGGGCTAACTCAGCCGCCCGCCGCGCCTTCCCGGTCAACGGGTGGCGTGTTGAGCCGAAGTTTGAAAAAGACAACATGGCAACACGCGGTTCGATGTTGAAGCCCCGGACGGCCTCGGCGGTGTGGACGGCGATTTCGGCAAGGTCTTCGGCGGTAGGCTCGATATTCATGGTGGTATCGGCCAGGAAGTAGATCTGGCCCTTGGGCATGATAAGCATGTACATGCCGGCGAGACGCTTGACGCCTGGGCGCAACGAGATGATTTCCAACGCCGGGCGGATGGTTTCGGGATAGTGCTGAGTGACGCCGCCAATCAGGGCGTCCGCATCGCCCATGTGCACCATCATGCAGCCAAAACGCGTCGGGTCCAGCAGGAGGCGCGGCGCCTCCTTGGGGGTGACGCCCTTGCGCTGGCGGAGGGCGACAAACTCCTCGGCATAAGCCTGGCAGCGCGGGCATGAGGCGGGATTGACGATGTCGACCGACTCGTCGAGATGAAGCCGCAGGGCGGCCGCGCGGGCGCGAATGCGTCCCTCGTCGCCGATGAGGACGGGCCTTGCGATGCGTTCATCCAGCAGAATTTGGGCCGCGCGCAAGATCCGGTCTTGTTCCCCTTCCGGAAAAACGACACGCTTCGGGCGGCGCTGCGCCTTGTGGATCGACAGCCGCGTGACTTCCTGACTCTTGCCGAGCCGGAACTCAAGTTTTTCGCGGTAGACGTCCAGATCCACCGGCATCTGCGCGACGCCGGTTTCCATCGCCGCCTTCGCCACGGCCGGCGCAACACAGGTCAGCACCCGCGTATCGAACGGTTTCGGGATCAGATAGAGCGGGCCAAACTCCATGTTCTCAACGCCATATGCCTTGCGCACGGAATCCGGCACGTCCTGTTTGGCGAGTGACGACAGCGCCCGCGTGGCGGCGAGTTTCATCTCGTCATTGATGGCAGTGGCCCGGACGTCCAGCGCGCCACGGAAGATGGACGGGAAGCCGAGCACGTTGTTGACCTGGTTCGGGTAATCCGAGCGGCCGGTGGCCATGATCACATCGGCGCGGGTGGCGACAGCCAGGTCATAAGAGATTTCCGGATCGGGGTTGGCGAGCGCGAAAACCACAGGTCTTTCGGCCATGCCAAGCAGCATCTCCGGCGTAACGCAGTCGGCAGTGGAGAGCCCGATGAACACGTCGGCGCCACGCATGGCCTCCTCGAGCGTGCGGCGCTCGGTCTGGCGCGCGAACCGGGCCTTGTACTTGTTCATTCCCTCCTTGCGGCCCTCATAGATCACGCCCTTGGTGTCGCACATCAGGATGTTTTCGATTCGGGCGCCCAACCTGATGTAGTGGCTGGCACAGGAAAGAGCCGAGGCGCCGGCGCCGGAAAAGACGATCCGCGCCTTCCCGATGTCCTTGCCCACCACCTCCAATGCGTTCACCAATGCGGCGCCTGAAATGATCGCCGTCCCATGCTGGTCGTCATGGAAGACCGGAATCTGCATTGTCCGCTTGAGTTCCTGCTCGATCTCAAAACATTCCGGCGCCTTGATGTCCTCAAGGTTGATGCCGCCGAAGGTCGGTTCGAGCAACTGGCACGTGCGGATGACTTCGTTTGGATCCTCCGTGGCGAGTTCGATGTCGAAGACGTCGATGTCGGCGAAGCACTTGAACAGAACGCCTTTCCCCTCCATGACCGGCTTGCCCGCCGCCGGGCCGATGTTGCCCAAGCCGAGCACGGCCGTCCCATTCGAGACAACCGCGACCAGATTCCCCTTCGACGTGTACTGGTAGACGGCCTGGGGATCGGCCTTGATCTCGAGGCAGGGTACGGCGACGCCGGGGGTATAGGCGAGGCTGAGATCGCGCTGCGTCCGGCACGGCTTGGTTGGCGTGACGGAAACTTTTCCAGCGGGATCGCTGGAATGATAGGCCAGCGCCTCGTCTTTTCTAATTAACATGTGATGTTCCTCTCCTTTCTTGTTCTATACCCGCACGTCCGGAAAAGCCAGCGCGACGGCGCGGATTCAACGGTCCCGCTGTCGCCCACGCAACCTTTACCCCGGAAACGTCGTCATGTAGTTGCGCCTGATGGGAGGCCTGGGCCTCCGGAACGGCGCCGATATTGCATACTGTCTAGAAGCAAGTGACCATGGCCTGTCCGCGGGCCGGAACGACGCCGCACATCATGTCCGAACCGATTATGCCGCCGGTGGATGAACTCAAGGAGAGGTCGTTCTCTTTCTATCCGCCGATATTGAACGTCGAGCACAACGAGTGGATTCTCAAGGAAGCCACATGGTCTGAAATGGTCGTCGCCAATACGAAGTCGGATCTGGTCGTCGCCATTCCACGGCGCTACTTTGGGCAGGTGTCACAAGTCGAAGAGCCGGTGATGATCGTCGGTCTTTCGAAGGAACTGGAGTACAGGACCGGCTCGGTCTGGCCCACCGAACGGAAAGTATTGGCCATGCCCGGTAACGTCGTTCGAATGGGCAGGCGGCCGGGCGCCACCGCGCAGGAGCCGAAGTCGCCCGGTAGGTTGAAAACCATCACGGGGCTGGGCGACTCGGGAACCGACACACGAATCAGCCGCATGATCCTGACCGTATTTGGCGGAATCGCCATCGCCGGACTGCTGATCTGGGCGCTCATCGAATTCACGCCCGCCGCCAAGCCGACTTTCGTGGCCAAGGACCAGACCTATCTCGAATTGACGCGCGACGACGATTACCATGCCGTTGTGCGTAAACTCGGCCCGCCCTCGCTCGACAGGTTCAAGACCAGCGAGGGCGAGATTCAATACCGGGCGCTGACATACGCCAACCGGGGCTACGTGATCATTCTGATGGGCGCCAGCCGCGAGTCGGCGCGTTATATCGGCACGCTGAGCCATTCCGCGGACAAGAAGAAGGACTGGCAGCCGATGCACTACATCGAGTTCACGCATGGGGCGACGACGGCATCGATGCTGCGGGCGCTGCCCAAGTTCTAGCCGCTAGTCGTAAGCCCGGTTTCAAGACCGCTACAATCGTTACTTCATGAAGAAACGATTGGCCGTACTCGCATGGATCGCCGTTGCCCTGCTCGGCGCCGGAACGCTCGCCGGGGTTGCCCTGGCCCGCGGTGAAACGATCAACAGCGCCTGGCTGGTTCTGGCGGCCGTCTGCACCTATTTGGCCGCCTACCGCTTCTATGCCGCATTCATCGCGGCCAAGGTGATGGCTCTGGACGACGGCCGGGCCACCCCGGCCGAGCGGCTGCGCAACGGCCACGACTTCGAGCCGACCAACAAGTGGATCGTCTTCGGCCATCATTTTGCCGCCATCGCAGGCCCCGGACCGCTTGTGGGGCCGACGCTCGCGGCTCAATTCGGCTATCTGCCGGGAACGCTGTGGATCATAATCGGCGTCGTTCTGGGCGGCGCCGTTCAGGACTTCGTGATTCTGTTTTGCTCCGTGCGGCGCAACGGCAAGAGCCTTGGCGAGATGGCCAGGGAAGAGATTGGCAAGATCGGCGGAGCCACAGCGTTGCTCACGGTGCTGCTCATCATGATCATCCTGCTCGCCGTCATCGCGCTGGTGGTGGTCAACGCACTCAAGGGCAGCCCCTGGGGCACGTTCACCATCGCCGCCACCATGCCGATAGCCGTTTTCATGGGGCTCTACCTTCGCTACTGGCGGCCGGGCAAAGTTCTCGAAGTCTCCTTGATCGGATTCGGACTCGTCGTCGCCAGCATCTTCGGCGGCGAGTGGGTGGCCGGGCACGCGCTTCTGGGACCATGGTTCACCCTGGGGGGAATGGCACTGGCGATCTGTGTGATCGTTTACGGGTTTTTCGCCAGCGCCCTACCGGTCTGGTTGCTGCTGGCGCCGCGCGACTACCTTTCCACCTTTGTCAAACTCGGCGTCGTGTTCATGCTGGGCGTCGGCATCCTTTTTGTGCGGCCCGAACTGCAAATGCCGGCTCTGACGCGTTTCGCCGACGGTACCGGGCCGATCTTCGCCGGGACGATCTTCCCCTTCTGCTTCATCACGATCGCCTGCGGAGCCATCTCCGGCTTCCACGCTCTGATCAGTTCCGGCACGACGCCCAAGATGATTGCCAAGGAGGGCCACGTTCTGCCGGTCGGCTATGGCTCCATGCTGTTGGAGAGTTTTGTCGCCATGATGGCCATCATTGCCGCCTGTTCGCTCGAGCCTGGGGTGTTTTTCGCGGTCAACTCTCCGGCCGGCATC
>Ga0172369_10006543_pt1 | contig 13831 bp, 14 predicted proteins | sample LakKiv25m_FD_114539 | JGI IMG/M metagenome (GOLD analysis project Ga0172369, IMG submission 114539) | Freshwater microbial communities from Kabuno Bay, South-Kivu, Congo - kab_022012_11.25m | ecosystem: Environmental > Aquatic > Freshwater > Lake | place: Democratic Republic of the Congo...
GGGAAGATAGTCCTACCGGAAAATGCACCTTGGTTGGAACAATATATAAATGAGTTTGAGGAATTCCCGAACGGTGAATTTGATGACCAGGTTGACAGTACTACTCAAGCGATAAATGCTAATAAGACTTCGGGACCGATAGACTATAATATTAGGACGGTGAACTTGAAAAATATAATTAGGAATTCAGAATTAGGAATTAGGAATTTAACCAGAGGCAATCAGGTTCGGATTAGAAAAAAAGTTAGAGAATAAGACTGTAGGACTTTGAGAATTTGAGACTATAGGAATTTGATGGTTCGACTTCGCTCACCATAGATACGGTAGGGATTTAAATAAAAAGGAAAAGGTTACAAAATGAAATCGTTTGAAATAAAGCTGACTAAAGAATTGAAAAAGGATTTTGCAAGAGCAGATGGTTCGACTTCGCTCACCACAGGTCGCTCGGGATTTTGATAAAAAGTTAAAGGATTAATTATGAAACCATTTGAAATAAAGTTGACCAAAGAATTGAAAAAGGATTTTGCGAGAGCGGAAAAGATAAGTTCCGCGTTTCAGTTGTATTCGAGTTTACCGGACCCGGATAAAATATTGGCGGACAATAATTATGATTATTCGATATTGAGGGATTTGTTGAATGATCCTCATCTTTCTGCTGTAGTGCAACAGAGGAAATCGTTAGTGCAACAGTTGGGTTGGGAAATATCATGTGAGGGAGATAAGGAAAGCGAAAAGAAAGTAGTCCAATGGATGCAAAGGCTTGATGTTGATGGAATAATGGGGAAGATGTTAGACGCTATTTTATTCGGGTTTGCAGTCCTTGAAATAAATTGGGAGATAAAGGGGAAAGAAATATTTCCTCAACAAATAAATTCAAAACCACAGGAATGGTTTATTTTCGATAAAAAAAACAAATTAACGTTGAGGCAAAAAAATGAAAGCGGATATACTTTTAGTGTTGGCGAAGAATTACCGCAGAATAAATTTTTACTTATTCAGCATAATGCTGAATATGTTAATCCTTATGGTGAAAAAATTATTTCAAAATGTTATTGGCCCGTTCAATTAAAACGAAGTGGATTAGACTTTTGGCAAATAATGGTTGAACGGTACGGAATGCCTTTTTTAATTGGGCGGTACACCTCTACAGCAACTGAAAAAGAGAAAGAGGATTTGTTGGCGGGGCTGCAAAATATGGTAACCGATAACATCGCAATATTTCAAGATACGGTTGCCATAGAGTTAAAAGAGCATCCGAAGTTTGATATAGGGCAGCTTTATCAATATTTAGCAGAATTTTATAATCAAGAAATATCGAAAGCGATTCTTACTGAAACTTTAACTACTGAAATAAGAGGGCAGGGAAGTTATGCGGCGGCGCAAGTCCATAGAGAAACAGCGTCAACGATTGCCATGAAGGATAAAAAGCTCATTGAGAATGGAATGAATGAACTCCTTCGTATTTATTCAAGATTAAATTATGGTGAACAAAAAACGATTAGATTTAGATTGACCAAGAAAGAAGCAGTCGAGAATGAAAGTATAGATAGGGATATTAAGCTAAAAAATCTTGGGATAGAATTTTCAAAAGAATATTTTCAGAGGAAGTATAATTTGAATGAAGATGATTTTTTAATTAGGAATTCTAATAATTAGGAATTACGAATTAGGAATTAGGAGTGAAAGCAGAAGGCAGTAGCCCCTCGACTTCGCTCGGGAGTGGAAAGTGGGAAACAAACCCCACCTAACCTCCCCTTGGTAAGGGGAGGAATAAGACACGGGGCATTTTTAAAATAAAAATGCCCGGTGGAGGGCGACCGGGCGAAGTAAATTCACTATGGGGGGTTAACATAATGAATCATGGTGCAAAATTATAATTGTTTTTAAATAGAGTCAAGAGGATAAATAAAATTATTTTACGATGTATTTTTGTAGCATAACTGACGAAATTTAAGATGCAGATTATTAAACCTTATTTTTGCAGGAGAAGATGAGATGAAATATTATGTTTTACTTTTGACTATACTTGCGCTTACCACAGCGAATAATTATTCGCAAAAATTAACACCCAAAGAAGTATTCAATGAAGTCAATAATTCTGTTGTGAAAATTCTTTGTTATGATTATTACGATGTTGGATATTCACAGGGGAGCGGAGTTGTACTATTAGATTCAAACATAATAATAACAAACTATCATGTGTTCGATCGCGCAGAAAAAATAATTGTGGAACATTACGGGAAAACATATTACAGTATGAAAATATTAGCAGCAGATCCACAAAAAGATATTCTGATTATAAAATGTGATAGTATGAAATTGAAGCCAATGGTAGTTGCAAATCCTACAGAGTTGGAAATAGGAGATAAAGTATTTGCAGTTGGAAGTCCATTGGGGTATGAAAACTCTATAACTGAAGGCATAGTTTCAGGATTGAGGACATATGGAATTACGAACGAGTGGATTCAAATATCAGCAGGAATTACGCATGGAAGCAGTGGTGGAGCGGTTGTAAACGATAAAGGAGAATTGATCGGAATAAGTTCCGGAGGAATAGAAGCAACTAATATTAATTTAAATTTTGCTATACCCGTTTCTATGCTGAAAAATTTGAAAGATTTTTGTTTGCGAGAGGATACATTGTGCCTAAGGAAAATTGAATATTACTATAAAGCCTATAATCGAATTAATTTTTTGAAAGCAATGTTCAAATACTTTCCAATACCTAAAAGACAAGAGCAATTGAAGGTAGTATTTGACTTAATAGTAAAATATATTTTGCTGGAGACAAATAATCCGAAGGGGACGGAGCTTTTATTTTCATTTCTTAAAAAATTTGAAACTGAAAAATGGATGGTAAAGAAAATGGATTTGATAAAGGATAGTTATGGGCAGGGATTTCCCACTTTAATAAAGGGGTTAAATCTATTAATGGAAAAGGATTATTATGCAGCATATTCTGCATTTATTGAAGCACTAAACGAAGATATTGCAAATAAGTATTATTATTATTTTTATGCGTATGCACTCTACGAATATGGGAACGTGGACGCTGCTATTTATAATATGTTTAAAGCGACTGAAAATGGAGATGATGATGCAAGATTATGGTTGAAAAATATTGGATATGATTTACCCAAAAAATATATAATTTATGATTTGATCCCCCAAAAATAAAAAAAGAATGCAGAGGAGGGACTAAGTAATGCCTTGGAGAGAATGCAGTTGAATGGAGTAAGCGAACCAAGCGAGTGAATGCAGTGAAAAGGAATGAACGAAAGGGGAGATGCGCTTTCAGTAAAAAATGTTATTAAAAATTCTATAATCCAAAGACTTGCAAATATTTATTAACAGCATGATCGCCTTTGGCGCCATGCCGCTTTGCTCCATTTTTTTACATTCTGTTTTAGGCTTTTGAAACATGTGGGGAAAGAAATAAAAGCAGAAGAACGAGAGCGAAGGCGCGGTTTTTAGGAGGGAACGGAGCTAAGAAAAACTGTGCCGCAAAAGGGAAATAATTTAGCAAGAAAAAGAAACGCGAGGCGGTGGGGCTGTCGAGAGTTTGCGATTGACAGCCAAGACCACCGCCGAAGCGAGGGTAAATGGTAGCACTTAACAAGATGAGGAAATACTTTTGTGGAGCAGTTTTTTAGTGGAAAAGCGGAGTGGATAGAAAAACCGTGCGTGAGCGGGTAATTATTTGACATTCAACTGCGATTAACGCGAGCCGGTTGGCTGTCAGCAAGCGTAGCGGACAGCATAACAACAGGCGAAGCGAGGGTACGAGAGTGGATTGTGATTTGTCTTTCAGCAACTTATTTGACTTGAGCGAATGAATGGAGCGAGGCATCGAGCGACTGAATGAGTGAAAGGAAAAAAGGTTGCCTTTGTCTTACAGTAAAAATAAAATGGTTTTTTAATCAACAAAGAAACTGCACCTACCTAAAAAACATTTTTATTTTTACATTAGTTATGAATCACGCCTAAGCGTGACGAACTGAAAGTTTATGAGCGCAGCGAACTGAAAACTGTTTGGGTTAGTTTGGGTTCAAAGAGTGTAGTAGCCGTTTTAGTTTACATAAAAAGTGTTATAATCTGCATTGTACCAAAGGAAAAATCAGATAAAAGAAATGCATTATAACCCCTTTTTATGTAAAAGGGAGGGAGACACGCCACTCTACTATAAAAGTTTTTTTTGTTGTGTGAGGAACGAGCGAACAAAAAAACTTTGGCGTGTTGCCGACCGACCGACTAAAACGGCGGAGGGTGTTCCGGGGTAAATTCAAAATAGATGGAAGGGAAAAACTATTGTTGATGGAATGGCTATAAGAGCAAATAATGTTTTGATTTAAGATTTTATTGCAGCACGAAAAATAGGATTATTCTCTAATCTTTTAAGAATTTTTTCTGTTGTTGAGGGATCAATACCAGAAGAAAGTAATACATCTTTGATTATCGAGGAATGTGCAGCACGCTTTGTATGCAAATATCTTTTTGTTTCAACAAGTATTGTATCAAAAGTAGATTGAGAAATTTCAGAGAGATCTTGGCCCTTAAATTTTCTCTTCAATTCTTTGTGAAGATCATCAGGTAGCGAAATGAAGTCAGATTTATTTAATATTTGATCAATCTTTAATTCAAAGGATTCTTTAGTAAGTGTTTTAGTAACCCAATCTTCAGTTCCAATGCGTGCATAATTATTTCCAACTAAATAGCCAAGTTTGTGTTGAAATGAATGTGTAAGTTGAAGAAATTTAGCACCAAGGAGTTTTTTATAATGTTCTTCAGATTTAAGAGGTATTGTTAGTTCAAGAAAAGCACAATAGTCATCTGCCAGACCAGAATCTAAATCGCGGCCAAAAAAAAAGTATTTACTTTCATTATTGTTTAAAAGGCGAGCAACAAATTGACGAAGTTTAACTCTTGTCTTTTCAGGTAAAACATTAAAATGTTCTTCAAAATCAGAGAGGTGTTGTTGTTTTATATTTTTTTCAATAACATCTTTTAATGTGCGTACAGCACATAATGTAATATAAGGGGTTTTTAATTTTTCACCAGGGCGAACTACTAAATCACAAGATTGTGTTAAGATTGTAAAATAAATATTTTTTTTGTTCGAATAAAAGTGGGGATGGAACTTATTTAAAACGTCCTCAATTGCATCTGATCTACTGATCAAGTCCCCTTGGTATAAATTATCTTTGTCAAGATGAGAATCATAAGTGAAATGACTCATAAATAATGTCAGTAAAGATTATTTATTAAAAGATTTAGTCTTTTTTTTCTTTCTATTGCTTCTTCGTTTTCAATGTCAACATTGAATGAAATAGGTTCAGTGCTATTATCATTTACTATGAAAGTTTGTTCACTATGTAGTGATGAGATCGAAGAAGTTGAAACGAAATCATTATTAGATTCAGAATAATTATCGAATTTATTAGAATCGTATTTGATACTTGAACTACCAGTGGAATCAAGCATATTAACCTCAATTATTTAAATAATTTCAATATTGTACAGTTCGTTAAGAAGATTAAATGTTTTATCACGAAATCTTAAAATTCCATCAGCAAGAAATTCCGACACTTCAGTAGTTGATTGAACACTCTTATGGAAATTAATATCTAACTTAACATGGTTATTTGATGTCAAGAGAAAATTAAGATTGAGAATTTGTTCTTGTCTATCAAAATCAAATGTGACTGATCTTATAATATTTTTGGTAGTTATTATAAAATTACAATCAGAAATTTTGGCATCGTCGCTCATGGAAAAAAGAGCCAATAAATTGGCATCAGGGTTTTCGTCAATAAAACCAAAATTTACACCTAACCCTTGAATAGGAGTGTGGGGTAGAGTTTGAAGAATTAAAAGAGCGTTATCTTTAATTTGTTCAAATATATTATTCTGGTCGAATTTAGGGGCTAACTCCAACTTGAGATTGCTAACCTTAAGATAAATATCATCATACTCAAAACGAGGAGGTAATACAAAATTATTTTGAGGGAGAGCAACACCGATGGTTTTACTATTTGTTAACTTGTTTTGTAAAAGCCAAGCAGGAGTGATAACACGGGGATCCCAATAGCCTAAAATAACGAGGGACCAACCCTCTAAGTTTTTTTTCATAACAATTAAATAATGATTAAATGCAACGTATAATTATTTCAATAATTAAACAAGACTATAAACACTTCCTCAAAATAGTAATATAAACCTATAAATTGCAAAAATAATGCAGTGTATAAAGAGTATCGAAAATTTATTTTTTTTAATTATGTTGTTTGACTCATATAATAGAAGGATCGATTTTTGCTATAGTAGGGATTTCAAACGAAAAAACTACATCTGTTTCAACTAATTTTGTAACATTAAATAAGGGGATAAAGAATTTATTATATTCAGTATTTTCTGTCTTGGTATGCAAAATACCACGTGTAGTACCAATACACAACATGAATAAATGAGCTGCAAACCCTTTAGGCAAAGTTATAGATTTTTTTTCATTATCAATTAGAGTATCCCAATCTTTTTCAAAAATCTGGAAATGACAAGAACCTTCAACTAAAAGAAAAGGGATGTTGGATTCATTTAAAAAAGTAAATTGAGTAAACACACCAACAGCTTTTTTATCTTTATCGAAACCAAATCTAAAATTAGTTGTAACGTTTAATTTCTCATTAATTTGAGGAGGTTCATTAATTATTGCAAATTGTGTAGTAGAAACACCAGTGAGGCTAAAATTAATTGTTTTTTCAACACTCATTAGGCAGCCCTTCTTTTATCATCTTCCACGTTTGAATTAGAGCAAGAAATTGGTTTTTGCAATTCTTCATATGAATGTGGTTCAGAAGAAATAACCATTTTCATATACGATGGTTGACCAAATTGAATTATCTGTGTAGTCTTAATAGTTGTTTGAAAAGTCGGAACCTCGGCTAAAGTAATGCCCAAAATTGTTTCAAACTTAGTAATGGTTTCTAAAGTGAGATTCTCTTGACCTTTAAGAATCTTACTAATATGCTGAGGAGTAGTCCCAAATAGCTCCGCTAAGTCAGTTTGGTAAAGATCTCTTTCTCTTAATGTTCTAATGATTGTAAGAGCAATCTTAGTGGATTTATCAAGCCATTTTTCATTTGCCACTCTCCATTCAGCTTTTTCAACCCACTTGGAAGGTTCAATAGATGCAATTTTATTTAATTTTTCTGCTGTTGTGCTCATATTTACTTTCGTTTATGAGTTAATCTTTTAATCCATCTTCGTCGAAGATGCCTTGAGAGCGAAGAAAATCTCTGCATGAATTGAGTCTGTCTAATTCAGTTTGAGTATGAGTACGTTCTCGCATCGCTCTTGTTAATTTTATTGTTCCACCGGTTACGACAAAAAAATCATTTGGAACCCTAATTGCGTATAATCGGATCCAACTTTTATTGATGACGCCATATGCCTTATATCTCTCTAAATCATCCGGTTTATATCTTAGATTATCGAGAGGTTTGAAGTAGGAGTTGAGGAATATTGGGTGAAGTTCATTACTATCTTTTATTTCTAACAATTGTTTTTGAAGTTCTTTTGCATCATTAATGGTTTGCATAACAGCATCCTCAATAGAAATTGAACCGAAAAAGCCGCTGGTTAAATCATTTTTATTGTTATTAAAAAACTTTTCTAAATATTCGACATCTTGCCATGAATCAAAAAGACGATCAAATTCATCCGTTTGATTTTTCTCATATTTAATAGAAAAAAGACCTTGATTTGGAGTTTCAAATATACGTACGATTTCCATTAAATCAACCTATAAGTTGATTTAATTTTGAAAAAAGATTACTCTTATGAGGTAAATCACTTGCAATAAAGGGGTTGAACGTTAAATATCGACTAAAAAAAAATACAAAACCTCCTTTGACAAGTATGCCGGATAACGAAGTACGATTATTTAAAACATTATGAAGCAACATAAATATTAACATAGGATTAGATTATTTCGTTTTCCAAGTACGCATTTTTTCAATTTCAGCTTCAGTAAGGGAAGAAGGGTTTTCTAAAATTTTCTCAACCAATAAATCAGAAGAAATGTTTATACGTTTATTAGCCGCGTGTCTTGCAGCTAAATCTACGATATTTTTTATTTCAGCGTAAGTATTTAATTCTGTGTATTCAGCTAATCTTGCCCAATCAATTTTGTCTTGGGGGCGGTCTTTCATATACATCTTAAAAACTTCAACACGGGCTTCGTAATCTGGCGGAGGTATAAAAATTTTTATATCCAAACGACCAGGACGCAAAACTGCCGGATCAATCAACTGAGCATTATTTGTAGCACCGATAACTAAAATCTTTTTTTTGTGGCACTCGTTGAGTTGTGTTAAAAATTCATTTACTTCTGATCTGTAGGAATGACTTACACCGTTCTCACCTCTGTCTGGGGCAAAAGCATCAAACTCATCAAAGAAAAGGATGCAGGGAGCTTTTTCTTCGGCTTGCTTAAACAGTGTGCTAATTTTTTCTTGTGTACCATGAACATAAATACTGGCGGTAGATGAAGGGGTAACTTCTATAAAATTAAAATTGATCTTATTAGCTAATTTTCTTGCGACATAAGTTTTACCACAACCGGGAGGACCATAGAATAAAAGACCATTAGGGATGGAAACTTTGTATTGGTAATATATGGCGGGGTTTTTAATAGGATTGATGACATCAATTTCCAGAAGGGTTTTTAATTCTTGCATTCCGGCAATGTCACCCCAATCTACTGAAAAATTAAATGATGATTTTTTTATGATTTCATTTAGTACATCATTAGGTAATAGATCGAGTTGATATTTTAACTGATCTTTTAAGATGTGAGCAGTTTTATTTTCCGGGTGTAATTCGCATTCAAGGCAAAGCCATGCTAAAGCTTCTAATTTTCTGCCCCATTTTCTGAGGAGTTCTATTCTTAAGAGAAGAGCAACACGACGTTCTTCAATAAGTTCGGGAGTCATTTGGAATAGGGGAAGTGTGTTTTCAATAAACTTATCGAGAGTCTTTAGAGCATCTTGCTTATGACCAATTGAGATTAGCTGAGATAATTTTTTCCGCCAATGGGGATTTATGTAACCATCATAAATTTTGTCTTTGATCATTTTGTTAAGACCTCACAAGATTGGTTTGGACTTTTAGAAAAAACTGTAAAACTTTTTACTGAGATAGTACAAGGATATTTTTCAATATTTACAGATAAAATAAATTTATTCATAATTTAATATCGAGAAAATTGCTGAAAAGCCAAATAAAAGGACAAAATTCAAGAAAATAGGGTAGGAAGGTTTGGGAAAAAGAAAGAAACTTTGGGAATTGTAAGGAATATCCTTGACAGATGTTAAAGGAAGAGTTAAGTTAGTATACTTAAAAAATAAAAAGTTTCTCATCTTACCATTAGGATGAAAGAGATCGAAGAACGTTAGCCCCAGATGGCTAACGTTTTTTGCTTTAAACAATATTTGGCAATCTGCGATTATATTTTCTTTTAATCTTTTCATGATTGCGACCCTCCAAATAATAAGCTGTTATGAGATAATATTCCTTCTGATCTCTATATGGTTCTAAAATTACTACATATTTTTTTTCTTCATCGAAAATGTAAGTTCTTGTACCTTCAGAATCTTCAACACTAAAAACAAGTATTTTTTCTTTTTTATTTTCTTCGATGTGATGTTTTACCCAATGCAGGCGTCTCGAACGCTGTGGTTCAAAAACTCTTTCACGCGTCCTTTCATCTTTAATTTTGGTTGTGAGGTGTTTAAAAAGGATTTGCATTGCATCTTCTTCACCTTTTACGGGGTTGATTTTTTTATTTCTAAAATTAAATTCTGGGTTGTCTTCAATATCCTTTTTGAAAACACCTTTTAATGATACAATTCTTTGGTGTTCAGTAAGATGATCTAACTCTAATAAATCCGGATATATTTTTAATAAGTTAGTCGGCATTTCTTAACTCGATAAAAAATAAGTTAAGTTTTTGTTCAGATTTTGGTGTCATGTCCGTAAGAGAATGACCGCATTCATTTTCAATTTTCCTAATTATATCTAACTTTGTTTTAACTTTTGATAGATTACGTAGCTTATAGCTTATTGCACCCAAAATCAAATCTGAGAGTTGAATAAAAATACTTTCTTTTGATGGAGTACTTTGAATATTCCGAAACACGCCAAACTTAACATTAAGAATTTCTCTTAGTTTTCTAATTTTAATTTTACTTAAAGCATCTTTAACATCAAAATAAATATTATAATTAGCCGTCATATCAATTTTGTGATGAATTAATTGATAATACATTTTATAATAAAAAGTGTGATCATCTTGCTGAAAAAAATTATTATTTATTTGACTTTTATTAACTATAATAGCTCTAAAAACTAAATCAGAAGCAAAAAAGTATTCAATTAGTTCTTGATAGAAAACGTATTTAGAATGAGAAACTTTTGACCATTTTATCTCAGAGTAAAAATGATGTTTTTCTTTAAGAGCTTTAATTTCTCTTTTATGAGTTTCAATTTGGTTATATGGAACGCCGATGTACCCAAGCAACAAGTAGGGGTGTTCGGGATTAGCTGTATAACAGCTTTCATCACAGTATAGGTTATATGTTTTCTTTCCGCTCATACTCTTCTTTGCTTATTATATACACTATGTTTGGGTCTATTCCGCTAAAGGAGGACAAGTATTTTTATACCGCAAAGCGGGATTTTGATTTTAAAATTATTGTATCTGATATTTTTCATAATCTATTTTACTTATGATAGTGCCAATTTGGGGATCAACAATCTCAATTTCTTCGTAGGTAAGGTTGTAAAGTTTGTAAACCAATATGTCAATTTCATTTTCTTTGTTTTCTAATTGAGCGTGAATTACTGGATTATCTTTACCACTGGTTAATTGCTTAATTGAAACAATATCATTTACAAGATTTGAAATAACTTCTTGCTGCGAAATAGTGCCAATGCGAATAGGTAATGACTTTATACGTTGCGGCTTTATTTGAGCAAGAACTCTATTTTTCTCTTGTGATATTCCTTGGTAAAAAAATACAATCAATTTGGAATTTAATAGACCAATGAAATATTTAAGATATTTATGGTATTGTGATTTTACAAAACCTACATTTACTGAATCGATGCAATAATAGCCGACATAATCATCGATAGACGAAATAATCCGATCTCCAGTTTGTCTAAATATTATTTTCGGTGTTCTGAATAAATCTTGATACCTTGCTCTAAATAAAACAAACCATTCACGAGAACCTTGATTCTTTTCAACACTTTTCCCGATTAGTTTAGCTTTATTTTTTGATAGGTATTCATAAATATTTCTAGCGCGTTTCTTATCAAAATTAGAAGTTATATAAAGGACATACTCATTTGTCTTTGGAGGACAATAGAAACGGTTAAATTGGTTACCACGAATACATTCTTTGAGGTATTCTTTCTCAAAATTATTTTGTTTTGCATATTCTGATGAAACTATATAAACATCATCACAACTTGTACTTATTCCATTTGCTACATCTTCGCAAAATATTTCAAATCTTTCCGAAAACTGAGAAATACGATTAATAAGTGAAGATGTGGTTAAATCAAATGAAAAGGTTGAATTAGGTGATGCTAAAAAGGATGCATTAGATATTTTTGTAAAATTGGAAGTAATAAGGAGTTTAGATAATTCTTCAAGCTTAGCTGTACGAAGATCAGCTACAGGTATTAAGTAATCTTCTATTGTAGTTTTAATAAAGCCAATAACACCAGTAGGAACAATAGCATCAAAAACATCTTCGCCTAAATTTATTGCAAAAATAAAGCGCGAGTTAGTAAGGAAATATTGTCTCGCCTTTGTCATATAAATCTGGAACATGAATTCATTTGGTAATATAAAACAAACAATACCATTACTTTTTATTTGATTATAAGCTTCGCCTACAAAGTAAAGGAAGGTATTTCTAATTCGTTCAACAATTACTGAGTGTTTCTTTTTCAAATATTCTTTTTCATTGGCTGTTAAAGCGCCACCAAACGGAGGGTTTGCAATAAAAATATCAAAACCACCTTTATGATGATAGACTTCTGAAAAAAAAGTCTTAAAATCAAAATTAATTGGATAACCAAAATTCTTTTCAGAGTTTACAAATCTGCTTTGAATTTGAAAATCAATTTCTTGTTTTAATACTTTTTTGCGCAGAGGATGTGTTTCTATAAAATATTCATTTTTGAGAGATTCTATTTTATCGGAGATTGAGCTTTTCCAATTCTCTGGAAAACCTAAAAGAGAGTTTCCGCAAACGATTTTATAATCAAGGTTTGGAAGTGGTTTTATATTTGTAATATCATCTTCATCAACTACAAGGGATAACCAAAGGCGGAGTTTAGTAATTTCAACAGCACCGGAATCAATATCAACACCATAAAGAGAGTTTTCAATGCAATCCCTTTTGAAATTATATGAGTTACGTTTTATTTTTTGGTTATGTGGGTTGATGTATTTATCATCCAAACAGTTTGTAAGAACAAAAAACATTCTTGCTTTCACAATTTCAGTCATCATGCCAACAGGAAAGGCACCAGAACCAACTGCAGGATCGCACATTTTTACATTTGCAAGTAATTGATCTATTTCATTTGCATGTTCTTTTAACTCTGTAAATTGTGAATTCTCTTTATACTTACCCGAATAATCCTCATTATTTTCATTTTTATCCTTGGCAGTTCTAAGATGTTCCACAAACTTTTCGCCTTCAAGAATTAAAAATTCAATTGCTTCTTTTCTTACTTTTCCATCAAGACCCGTAGTTAGATAATTAATTAAACTCTGCTGGCACATATAGTGAACTATTTCACGAGGTGTATAAAAAACACCATACTGTTTATTAAACTTGGTTTCTTCACCCTTCTTATTACTTTCAAGTACTTTTAGATACTCATCAAAGTTATCAGTGCGGATAGCATTAAATTTTTCATAGGCTTTACCAAGTAGTTCAGGGTCAATAGCAACTTCTTTTTCAAGCGGTTCATCTTCAATTACAGTAAAATTATAACGGTCGAATACATCAAGTATTCCATCGCCAATATCACCTTTTTTGGTATGATGAGTATTTGAAAATAGATCGTTGGGAAGAATAATATCAGTCTTAGACCAATCATAATTACCGATAGGATCGAAAAGTCCGCCGTTTAAGAAAGGGATTTTACAATTGAAGCGGCTATAATAATGGTCTTTTGAACTTCGATCATCGCTTAAAGCTTCATAGAAAAGAGGTTCTAAAATATCATTAAAGAAATTATTATAAATACCATGTTTTTTTTCAAAGATTTCACGTAAGAATTTTTTTGAACCAGAACCCCATTTGGAATTTTTCTCTACACCGAACCACCCCTTTTTTTGCAAGAAATAAAGAAATACTATTTGTCCGAGTAATTTTTTAGCAAAGTCAACTGAGTTTATTTCTTTTGACTTAAACTCTGCTTCAATGGAAGGATCGTTTTTGATTACTTTATCAAGAGATTGTTTAATATGAATAAATAATTCACGATACTTTATGAAAAATTCTTTAGTAACCGTTTCTATGTTAAAAGCATTTTCAATGCTGTTAAGAGTGGGATTTTCTTCTTTTTCAGAGAGTAGTTTTACAAACTGATTTTGGGCAGTGTGGCTGCCTTCGTTCGTTCCAACAAGAAATGAATATCTGCGAGCGGGAGAGAAATCAGTTTCGATCTTTTTGTCTTTAAGATTAATATCCATCTTGACGAAAGAGAAACGCCAATCATCAGAACCCTCAGTAAAGTAAGCAAC
>Ga0172369_10006544_pt1 | contig 13829 bp, 7 predicted proteins | sample LakKiv25m_FD_114539 | JGI IMG/M metagenome (GOLD analysis project Ga0172369, IMG submission 114539) | Freshwater microbial communities from Kabuno Bay, South-Kivu, Congo - kab_022012_11.25m | ecosystem: Environmental > Aquatic > Freshwater > Lake | place: Democratic Republic of the Congo...
GCTGGGGATGAGCACATAATGCGGCGTCAATGAATTAGGTCCGCCATAAGCCCCAACATCGTTGACCGTCCCGTCAGGATCGTTGAAATCCTCGTCATCGTAGCCAGTGTTGATGCAGGAGGAAGTGTATTCGATGTGAAAATCCTCATCATCGATATTAAATGGATTTATTTCCACAGGATTATAGAAGTCTAAATACCCTGTTGTTATCGGATCAGATTCATTGATATAGTTGTCAGGCAGATTTAAAATGGGATTACTAAACGCAGCATATTTATAGCCTTCCATGTTAATATAACAATTATTCCTACAATCAATATCATAATCATTGGATGGAGAATAGGTTAAAACTATTGCTGCATTACAATCAGCAGAAAAAATATTGTTGTAAATTTTAACATTATTACCAGGCGTTGAACTTTGTACAAAAATACAGAAACCGTCGGGGCCGGTAGTAGATTGATGATCTATGTTATAAAAAATATTATTAAATATTTCAGCTTTACTATTTCCAGAGGTAATCCATATTCCCTTTAAACTGTATTCATGATAAGAATAAGAATTGTCAGCAGAAACAAATACATTGTTGGCAATTAATACAGGATCTGTGGATGTTGAATGCTGCCATATCCCAGATGCTGGGAGCCAAAAAACATTATTAATGATGTCTGCAGATGAATTATCAAATAAATTGATATATCCATAAGAATCCCCATGTGATCCATTATCAAAGCCATTGTCTTCAATAGTGGCAAAAGAATTATCATTTAAATCAATTGTACATCCCAAAATAAAGCGGTTACCGATTATTGTCAAATTGCAAGGGCTTCCATCATCTTCAGCCTTAATGGCTGAAATGATATATGCTTCTGAATAGTTTTCCGAGTCGAAGGTCAAATATCTTATTTGAGGACTTGATTCATAACAGTAAATACATTTTTGAAAATTATGTGATATATTACCAAAAAACTCCTGTATTTCTGGATCATCATAACCTTCGATAATAACATCAGAATTATCTAAATAGAATCCAATGAGATCTTCATTAAAAGATAGTGGGTATATGATATTTCTTCTAAACTTTATGATTGCATCCTCACAAGTTATAGCTCTATCATAACAATTATATAATTCGTTGTCCTCAACTACATTTATAGTATCATTGCATCCATCAAAATTCATAGCTACCATGCAATTATTAAAGATGTTACCTTTAATAACGGGCACGGGATAAGAAGAGTGTACTTCGATACCCATATTTGAATAATAGAGACTCGAGTTTTTCACCCATCCATCAGAATTATCTTCAAATATAATCCCATTCCAATAATTGTAGCCAGAAGGATAACCATTACTCTGTTTGAATTCTACACCATCTGCATATAATTCTCCTCCATTCTCAACGATTAGTGAAAAGATACCTTCGGAATCGTCAAACACAACTTCGACTCCCGCTTCAATTGTCAAAGTACCAAATATAGTTATTGCGTTGTCGTCAACACAAAAATCAGGATCAGGTTCTATGACAATCGGACTATTTGCTAAAGTCCAAGTTGCATTTTGATTTGAAAGAATGTCTATTTGCCCATCCTGACCATATAAGGTGGCCGACAAAGATACAAACAATACACAGAGTATTGTTGAAATGATTAATGTACGCATTTCAGACTCCAGAAATTGAGTTTTTGTTTAAACCTTAGATTTTACTTCACCAACAACATCTTCTTTACCGCCTGAAAATTCTTCGTCTTCAGCGACGCGAAATAAACGCCGGAAGCGGCATTTGAAGCGTCCCAAACGAAAGAAAATTCCCCGGCTTCCAATTTACCATCCCATAGGCTGATCACCTCCTTGCCCAGGATGTTATAGATGGTTAGTTCGACATAGGCTCTGCGCGGCAGGTAAAATTCGATTCTGGTGGCGGAATTGAACGGATTCGGATAGTTTTGTCGGAGTGTTATGCTTTTCGGAGTGAAGATATTGTCCCCATGATCCACCTCCGTCCAGAAAGAAGTTCCATGCCCTCCGTACCGTCCCATATCGTTGATTATAGTCCCTTTAGCGGGATAAAGCGCGAAACCGGGATTAGCCGGATCTTCGGTATCGTAATATGAAGTATCCGGATTGCCGGCGTCGATGCAGGGTGAACTATCCTGCAGAATGAAGGAAAATGGTTCGCCGTCCTCGAATAGCGGATTTTCGCTGATATTGAAAAAGATATCGCAGGAATCCCCGTTGGCATTGATTGTGGCTAAATTGCCTAAATATGCTGGGAAATCAACAAAATTGCCTCCTGTATTAGTCCATATATTGTTATATTTAATATCGAATGTATCAGGTTGAAAACCACTGTACCAGTCCAAATCGATTCCTTCGGCAGCACATTCCGTAATAATATTATTGTATATATGCGGAGTAGAATTTGTAAGATTGATCCCATAATATGAAGCGTTATAAATGACATTATTTATTAACAAAGGTTCGGAATGATTACTTATCGAAATCCCCGCATTTTGAATTATATTCCCGCATACTAAAGGATTTGAATAAGTATCTATACTTAAGCTTCGGTTAATTAAATTATTATGGATTACTCCTGATGAATAATCCCAAAATAATATATGGGAGAAACCAGTAGAATCATAAATAATGTTCTCAGATATATCTGCAATCGATTTTTTAATCTCAATCGAATAATGAGAATTATTGTAAAATCTGTTAGCTTGAATCGTTGCTTGGGAGAAATTACTAATTATTATACTATAATAATTATATTCAAAAGCATTATTGTTTATTATAAGATTAATGGAAGAATCAGCTTTCATTCCACCATATTGTGAATTATAAATTTTACAAAAAGATAAACGACTGGTATCTTCTCTGCAGTTGACCAGCAATATCCCTCCCCAATCGCCATCGGAAGGATTTTCTTCCGCGGAAGCTAAGACAATGGTATCTTCTACCGTCCCCTCGGCTAAAATTTGCCCATAGACTTTAATCGAAAACAAACCGTCCGGTTCATAATGCCTGCGGGCATAGATTTCCACCCCAGGCTCGATGGTCAAACAGTCACCCTCAGGTACGATCACATCTCCGACCATCAAGTAAGGCGAATCTTCTACCAGCAGAATTCCGGTCATTATCCCCGATAAAACCGTATTAGGCACAGTTTCAACTAATACGCGCTGGGTGTCGATTTGTCCGGCGGAATCTTCCGCTCGGATAAGAAAATCGAAATCAGGCTCTCCAGCGGGAACATTTCCTCCAAGTAAAACACTATCCGCTACTGTCAATATCCCGCTGGGATTCAGCCATCCCGGCAATCCTTCAAAAGAAAAAGATAAATTATTTCCATCATCCGAAGCCTTCGCCCAATAACCGTATTCCTGCCCTAATGAAGCTAATGAAGTGGTATCAGAATAAACCGTGGGAGGATGATCGATGCGGGTGTCGAAAAATTGAAATCCCATATCTTTCACGGTCCCGTCCGGATCACCGACTCCCCAAGGATAACCGGCGTCAATGCAGGGCGAAATCGCCTGCAATCCGGCATTGAAAGGATTGCCTTCGATCAAATAGGGATTACCGTAAAATTCCCCCGTTCCCGCAGAACATCCGACATAAACCGTATCGCATTTCCAGAAACAATTATAGGAATGATCGACGATGCCGCCGGATTCCACTTTCAAACCTACACTATTGACATTGTCACCGATAATTATATTATTTCTTAGAATTAAATCGCCGGAGCTTTCTACATCAATCAGATCAGTTACGAAAGTATGGTGACTTTCACAAACAATAGTATTATTTTCAAAAATCAGAGAGCCTTGAATCCTGACCATCTCACCAATATAATTACCTGAAAGCCATATCACTTGATTACTCCGTGCTTCCACTGATGATCCATCTTCCACATATAACCTTCCTCCAAGATAGTTGCTATCTAATTGAGCAATGCATCCTCCACCGAAATTGATTTCTCCATCGATTAAAGTATTTCCAATTATTTCACAATCTCCCATACTGAAAGAAGCATCGAAGAATACATTATTTCGACAAGTATAATCAGTGCAATCATCAGTCTGAACAGAACCATATATTTGATTGTTGTATACTTGAATATTATTTGAATTAGCCGATTCCAGCCCGCTGCCAATCCCAAGAATATTTATACTGTTGTTGTATGCTGCTACATTCGAACCGCCGCAAAATAGTTCTCCCTCGGTTTGATTATTATAAATACTTAAATTTACACCTCCCAATCCTAATGTTTTGCAATAGTTGTTATTAATAACACTATTGTTAAGTTCACAATTAATTGAACCCTCGATAATATTGTTTGAAATAGTCATTCCTGACATTGCAGTCATACTAAGAAATGTGTTTTCATTATTCATCACATTGTTAGTTATTGTCCCGGATGCGCCATAGCCATCTATCCCTTGTCCGCTTTGAGAAAAATCATTTCCGTCGATTAACATATTAGAACCCCAAGAACTCACAATCGCCCAAGCATCAGTGATAAAGACGCTGGAACTAATACTTCCATCATTGTTGTCAAAAACTAAGGAAAAATCATGACTCTTAAAGGTACAGTTGGAATAGACCTGACTACAATCGGTACCTTTGATTAAATATGCCCCGGCTTCCTCAAAATGACAGTAGCTAAAACTGTTGCTGTCGTTGGAAGTGGGATAAAAATATATTAGTTTCCAGCTTGTATCTCCTTCAGTAGGTAGGAAAAATACCGAATCATCAGCAGATCCGATAGCTTTGAAAGTTCCATAGACTTTAATGCTGTCCTGAGCGCCGATTCTGACCGTTACGCCGGGATTTATGAGTAAGGAAGTATTTTGCAGGATAACAGTGGTTGAATCGAGAATATAGGGACTGCCTGCAGAATTCCATATGCCGGATACGATACCGGAGACATGGGTCTGGGAAAATGCTGGGAAAGGCAGAAGGAGGTTGAAAAAAATGAAATATTTCATGAATCTAAGCATATTAGTACTTTTTTTTAACGATAGAAATAGAAATCACAGCTAAAGATTCATCGTAACTACAAAGTTCTTTGATCAGATTCTGATTTGAGGGTTTGTAATAACCGGTTCTTTCACATTATCGCGGAAGTTTTGCAGGACTTTTTTTCCGTAGTGGAACCAGTCTTTCCCTTTCTGCTGACTTGTCACTACCAGGCTCATCAGAGTTTCATGCGCATCCGCGCCTTTACGGGAACGGTTGCCGCCGGAAATTTTCCGGATCACTACATTGGGGCGGATTTTCCGTTCCGCCAAATTGTTGGTGCAATCGACTTCGGGATGGTCGACAAAAGTAAAGAGTTCGTGTGCGTGTGAAACTGTCAAATCCGCCAAACGGATGCTGTCGGGGTCGGTAAATTCTATATCGCCCAGTTCCAACGCCCGCAGTTTCAATCACTGCAGCCGACTTTGAAAAACTTCCGGAGCGTATTTTTCCCGGTTCGCTTTCAAGCGTTCGGAGTCATGCCGCAGCCGATCGACCTTGCGCTTTAGCCATATAAATTCGGCGGAGTTATTCTGTTCGCTGGCTTCATGAAACAGCCGCCCCAAGTGGGTATGGCATTTCTGCTTCTTGTAAGGCAGCGGGCTGTAAGCGGTGTAGAAATCGGAATTGATAACTCCGTCATAATCTTCACCCAGCGCATCTTTGGCGACTTGACTTGCCCGGCTGTGAATGATGCGGTAGTAGGTGTGAAACTTGTCGGTGAAAACCCACAAATGGTCGTTGACCCCGCTGGTCCGCCAGCCGGTTTCGTCGATATTTAAGGCGGGACTGCCGCGGATGGCTTGTAAAAGAGCTTCAATTTCACCCTGAAAACGCCGGTTCAACCGGAGAATTCCCTGCGATAAAGCGCTGTCGGTAACTGCCAGCCCGCAGGTATTTTTCAACATGGAAGCGATTTTGTTGAAGGGCATCGCATAGTGATATTTGAAAAGAACCGCGGCTAACAAAGCCCTTGTCCCCAGTTTGGAATGGGGAATTTCATCGCCCTGCGCCGGAGAATTCTGAATCTTGTGGCAGCCGGGGCAGCGATAACGGAAATGCCGGAAACAGGTAACCTTGAGATGGGCGGGGATAATGTCTTCCTGAAAGTGGTTCCAAGAACTGATGTGGTTGTCCATGGTTAGCGGATGACCGCAATCGGGGCAATGCTCCAGCGTTTGCTCGACTATTTCATCGGCCTGAACGGGCTTTTTCCGTCCGCCGCCGGGTTTGCCGGGTTTCTTGCCCAGCTTTTTCTTATGCTTTTCATTGCGCTTCGAAGGCTTGATCACGGGTTTGTTGCCGCCAGAACCTGACGGGGTATTTCCGCCGGTTCACCGCTTGATTAAAGCTTCCAATTCGGTGAGGCGGGCTTTAAGCCGGCTATTTTCAGCTAAAGCGTCAAGATGATCTTTTATTTGAAATTCAATACTCAATTGCCTAAAACGAGTAAATTGAAATTGTGTCTTTTATCAATTTATCCGGGATAAGGCAATTTTGTTCCCCAAATTTTGGATGTTGATCAAAGAACTTTGAAGATACGATTCATCTTTTAATTGAGAATAAATCAAAAAGGAAAGGCATTCGGATTGTCGGAGTTTTCACCGCCCAATTTCCCTCGTTAGTTTGGACTGTTTTTTATAATACAAAATTTTTTCTACTTTGTCAAGAAAAATCACAGAAATCTTTACCAATTTCTAATTTTTTCTTCACGGCATCACCCGCTCCGAACCCGGGTCTTTTTCCATCTTTTTACTCAATTTTATACTACTGCCCATTAGTATATCAAAAACTCCCGAAAATCCATCTTTTTCTCTCATATCGGGTTATGCCATCTTTCGCCTTTTTCGTGCTATTCCCATAACTCCATAAAAAACAAGCCGACCCATTTCTGAGTCGGCTTCTTTTTCACCTGTAGCGGGGGCCCGCTTAGTAGAGGAAAAGAAGAATATTTCGTGCTTAAGTTAAAGTATGGGTTGAAGTATTTGGTTGAGAAAGGGCGGAAAAGCCGCGGGTTCGGAGTGGGTTAATTGAATATAGAATTATGTGGATAATGGCAAATGAACAGACTGAATTTTTTATAATGAGCGACAATAATTCAAGTTCTTTGGTCGACCCCTTCAGGGTCGTAATATCTTTGGTAATCGATACCGTAGGTTTCACCTACGGCTATTCAAATACGACCCTTTCAGGGTCGAAAACTCCAAAGATAAATCCGTAGTCGAACCCAATTCTATAGAACAATTATTAATGTCGTTTATTATAATTCGTTTCCATATTTACTTCTTCCGGGAGTTCTAATTATCGTCGAAAGAGAGAAATAATTGTCGCTGAACACAAAATCAATAACCTTGTCCCGAATGGTTGGAACAACCCATTTGTCCTTTGGACTTCCCCAAGGCTTTTTTTTAAAGCGATGTGCTCTTCCTGATTGACTCTCTTCAGCAGCATCTCCCGATTTTTATCCGGCAGCTGACCGAATACTAAAGCTCCCTTTTCAAAGAACATTTTCTGCCAGCGGTAAAAGACTGTGGGCTGGATTTTTATTCCTCACAGATTTTGGAAAGCGGTACTTTGTCCAGCAAATGACGGCGCAAAATAGCCACTTTTTCTTCAGCTGAATAATACTTTCGCTGGTTTTTCATAATGAACCTTTGTGATGAGTTGACGCACTAAATTAATCAATCCATTTGTCCAATTCCACTCGGAGCAGAACATTCTTTCTAATCCAATGCGGGCAGAAAACTATCTCACGACTCACTTCCGTTCAACTATACTATCGACTTCCACAACTGGAACTCATATATAATCCCCATAGGCAATCAAACACGCGGTTTAGTTCAATTAATTCTGTCGAAAATGCACGCTTGCGCGTGACTTACGAAAGAATCTTATACATTGTCGTTCATCATAAAAGTCTTGAAAAGAGAATATTATGGATTTCACAAGATACCGAATACTTCATCCAAAAGCCAAAGCCCGATTCAACGGCTGAAACTAAATTGGAGATGAACCTAAAAACTCATCCACAGGGATGGCTCACTTTTACATTGCAAAAATGGCTCACATTTAGTATGCAGTTGACATTCTATGACACAGAGGGCAGAGTACCTGAATGAAATGCAAATCGACTCCAAATCGAGACCTTAGTATCCTCTAACAAATCTTTCACATCGAAAAAGACTTCACCATATTGTGTATTAAAATTAATATCGATAACACTACTTTGTAAGATGGCTTGGGGTGCTATTCGCTTGAAGCATTCATCGATCCTCAACCCTAAATTCTTTTTGTCTTTTCTTTTTAAAGCACTATCAATGTTCTTCTTCAGGTCGTTAGCTTCCATGCAATACCCTTCCATAATATCAAGTACAGCATAAATTATGCTCATTAAATCAATATCGTATTTTATTGATTCGATATTAGTCTTCTTTTCGATAATATTCTTATATCGACTTAAGAATTGAATGATAGAACGCTGAGCAATTTTATTTCGCTTATACCATTGCATCAACGAGGAATTATTGTTAACAAGTGAAATATTGGAGGAACGTTTAACAACCTCTAAAATTACAGCTAAGGTCTTGCAGAGGTCTTGGTGCTGATTAAACTTTTGTATTGATTCGTATAGAACAAAGTCGACAGGATGAAAAGTCTCGCCATCGTTATTATAAATAGCCGGGATTTTAAGAATATCATCCATATCTTCTCGCGAACCAACACGAATTTCAATTGCATCGGTTCCAATCTCGCAAGCTACTCTCGCAAGGATTTCCAACACGGCCCAATAACTCAACGGTTCATATTTAAATTTGTTGTCATTATCTTGATATAATAAACTAAGTATAGTCCCATTTGCAATTGCTGCAGGTTCAAGTTTAGCGGTTATATGGATTTTATGCTTCACACTAAGCTGACGAAGATAATTTATTGTGGCGACGGCGTCGTCAATGCTCTCACGTTGTGTAAGGAATGGAGGCTTGATAAGTAAGTATGCCACAGCCGAAATCCTTTTTGGGTATCCCTTAGCCAAATGTGATATTTCCAAAATAGCATTCTCGAAATCCTTGCGTGTAATTCCCTTATTAATGCAATGATCCCTAATAAAATCGTCTGCAGACTCGATACCAATTGCAACTTCCAATAACTGGTCTTTCCTGAGCTGGTTGAGAACGAATTTGAGTGTGGATTCTTTGATGTACTCTGGTCTTGATTCAACTAATACACGCTTTATATATCGCATACGTGAAACTAAATTCAGAAGATTTAGTTGTGTCTCCTTGTCAAATTCATCAGGATTTAAAAACGACCCATCATTAAGAAACTCTATTGAATCAAACTTCGTAGCCTCCCTATAACCTTTTATCAATCCAAATTTAAATTGCTCCACTATCATATGTTTTTCAACATTTTTAAAGGCAGTTCGGGCATAATAACCACACATTAGACAGCCAAGTCCCTTTAAGTCTCGTTCGCGATATTTACACCCAATATTCTGGAAACCGATGCACAATCTATAAGAATTTTGCTTCTTTTTACTGCTTGGTCCAGGATTGACGCGGACCCATGCAGGTTCACTCAAGTCGATTATGCGAATGGACATAAGTGTCTTATGTTCTGCCCTGTGTTGCTTTAATTTAGGGAAAGTAAATAAGAGATTGTCAATAATCTCTTTCTTTTTTCTCTTTGATAGAACGGAGACGGACTCTTGATACAATTTATAACCTATATTATTAGTTGGTTCTATTTGTGAATTTGTGGGTCAAAGTTAGCCAGTGCCAAATTCGCCATGCAGTGCATCAGGGATAATATGCAGGTTTACGTTGTATGAAACCCATAGCTTCTGCTCATTATGACCTTGGCTTTGTTGTTCATTCCTTCCACTGCATTATTCGTTATCGGGATTTTGAAGTAGTTTAAAAATCTGCTCTTTTTCCAGATATAAGCGCCAGGCTAATTCCATTTAGCTTATGGCTTCATCCCATTAGCCCAAGGAATAAACACCTATTGGAATGACAAGACAAAAAAGGAAATATAATTGTCGCTGAGTGGGAGAAATAATAGTCGCTATACATAAACAGAACTGAATCGGTATCTCTTTGTTTTAACCCAAATTGAACCGCCAATGCAACTGCAGTTTTTACCTGATTCCAATCGACCTCGAAGAGCCTGGCAACCTGTGACCATGAAAGTTCCCTTGCCCATAATGCTAATTGGTAAAACAATGATTTAGTAAGCTGGCATTTTCCGATGCTCCAGGGAATATCTTCAGTCACAATTGTATGGCAGCGCTTACATTGAATCCTGCGGGGGGCGTATTCGATCAATATATGAAAATTGAAGTAGGATAAATGCCGCCAACTGGGCGGTTTCTGGCTATCATAGGTAGAACCTTTTCTGCCGCACAATGGACAAATAGGTCTGCAGTTTTTTCGGGGAAAAATAGTAAGATGAATAAGCTTATCAAATAGCAGTTGATCTTTGCCAAGCTTGAAACCTTTAAGGGGCAAGGTCTTTCTTATTATAGTTTCTATCTTAATAAGAGTCTCGCGGATTTAGTGAATATATAACAACAATTATAAAATCCGCAATTGCCCCTTATTTTTCAGATAATTAAATCATAATCTTGAAAAGATTGACCCACAGTTTTACAAAGACAACCATAAAGTTAAGCTGTGAAATAACATTATATTTCAAGATATTTTCTAAGGATTTGATCGATGATTTTGGCCTTGTCCTTTGCTCCTGAACGTGCTGAAACTCGTTTGATAAACTCATCATACGCATCCTTTTTATCTATTATTCTGAACCTATAAATATCCACTAAATAAGCTTTGTCGATTTGTTCAAGATTATCAGCAAATTCGATAAATATCCTATCAATTGCTGATTTTAATCCTATGTTTTGTCGAACACGTGTTAGTTTATTGCTCAAGAACATCAAAAGGTGTCCTTCTATCTTCATGTGCAGTGGACCAACAGCATCTGGATCATCCCGACATTCATAATAGGTAAAACCAGTGATACCATGTGCAGAGTTGCTGGGATTCTCAGGTTTATCGGGGTTGTAAATAACAACCTCGTCTAATAAGAACTGAGTATCAAGTGGAAGACGAATAATCTCTATCTGACCTTGGTAGTGTTTATATAGATTCAAACTTTTAAATGCTTTTAAATTTTTCTCAATGCTCTCAAAATAAACCTCATTAGGATGTGGAAGAAAGTAGGTATAGTGCTTACCTTCAGCAAGATTATCCTCAACTGACTTTCGCAATTCCTCATTTTTTAGCTCATTTTCAAGTTTTGTTGTAATGACCCATATATCGTCAGCTTCGCGTTCAATCACATTGAGTATATCCTGATCAATAAATCGCTGTTTCTGAATTAGTTTATCTACAGTTGCTTTAATCCTCAAATATAGATTCTCATATCCTTGTGTATGTTCAGCAAGTATTTGCTTGGGTTTTATATGGAACCAAGTCAATAGCCATAGCAGTAATATGTAGAGAAGTAAGGCTACACATACCAAAATAATCAATTCTTCGATTGATACTTTTGATGCAACTAGTTTAGCTTTGATATAAAGCCAAACAAGTGATGTTGCAAGAATTAAAGAATATCCAATAAGTGGAATGAATTGATCTTTGATCTTCATATCTTATATTCCCTCTTTAAATAAAGTGTCGGATTCGAAAAGCGTTGGACCAAATTCTTCAAGTAGGTTCGACATTTCATCAAAAACGACTGATAAACGAGTGTCTTTCATCCGTTGGGTTTCGCTTACGTTCTTCTTTAGACATTCTAATTCAACCTGAATTGCTAAGAAAGATTTGTTTTTCATGACTTCAGGTACTCCAGATTTGCATCCATCGATAAACTTCTGAGCTAACTCTATAGCGATATTGTCAGCCTCAGTTTCTGCCATCGAAGGATTAAAAATAAGTTGATTTGCTTTCTCAATTAGAATATCAATATTTCCAACAGCTTTAATACCGCGCTCCCGCAATTGAGAGAAAACTTCGTAAAAAGCAAGACCGAGAGAATAGTTTGCTACATCAAGCTTTTTCTCGCTTTTAAGCAACTCAGCTGTCGAATGAAGTAACGATAGCGATTTTTTGAAAAACCTTTCTGCAGCTTCATTTTGTCCTGTCAACATTGCATCATTAATATCGTACTTTAACGAGCCAGCTAAAATGGCGAAAAGAAGTTTCCCAACAACTATTAAGGCAAATAGTGATGATAATCCTTTTACCCAAAATAAGTCTTTGTATTCTTCAATGGCAGGCTTCCACATTTCCGTCGTGAGAGAGGTCAGTGCCAAAAGAAACAGCATAATTAGCGATAGAGTGAATGCCACAAAGAGGTCAGTCGTTAGCTCAAGCCCAAACTTCTCAAATTTTTTCTTCAAACTGGCAAGAGAAACGGCAAACCATGCAGTTCCCGCAACCATTGTTGTCGGAATCAGAATTGAAATGACTATTTGAGTATCAAGTAAGAGCAGAGATGGAATAAGGAAAACAGAGTAAACTACCGCCTGACGCAAAGCAGGAACATACTTATTCTCGACGGCACTGTTAGCCATTTCCCGTTCTACATTACTAAGCTGAATTTGGTAGAATCGTTTAAGAATTACATTTCGTGAAAACCATTTTATCATTGATACCTCTAATATTAAAGTTTTGACATCTTAATCTCTTTTGTAACACTTACTAATAGATCATTTGACCGTTTCATAGAAATTGATTATCTTAGAAAATATTTCAAAGGAAACGGTCATGATTCACGATTATCAACAAATCAAAGTTGAACGGTCGAATCGTTTGCACAGCAAAATCGTTCAAGGGCTCTTTTTCAATTTAGTCTATCAAGGCACTAATTGCAGCGAATTCGAATCCCAGCTTATCGCCCAGTATGCGCAGACCATTTTCGACCAGCCGCTGGAGGCAGCACAGCAACTTAAAGCGGGGCAGATGTGCATAATCGGCGTCGAAGCCAGCGAACCAGCGGGCAAGCCGATCGACCAATGCCAGCTGAAGCAAGCGGTTGTACTGGTTCAACTGGAATTGGACAAATGGCCATATAAGTTAAGTGAGTATAATTGTTAATAACATATGAATTAGTGAAAATGTTAATTGAGTTTTCTGAGGCATAGGACACTCCATCATCCGATGACAGATTGAAAGATAAAGACTGGGGAATTGACTCCCCCAGAGTCCAATCATTGTAGTGATGAGTTGTCATCGGTCTATCCTCGGCGGGTTGCTCTCCAGCAGAACCCGCTTCTGTTTCAATCATAAAGAATGAAAGCTTCGAAATGCAGATTTGGTGTTGTCTATTAAAATTTGTTAAATGAGAGTGGGTGATAAATTCCTCTTCAAGTTTGGGGGCGTTCCACTACCCAAAGAACCGTAAAGATAATAATGATTTCTGAGGATATTGTCAAGTATTTTTGCGGAAATTTTCTGTGGTGACTCCGCCTCAATTCTACCGCGCCGTCTTCTCACCCACCATGCGCAGGCCGCCGCTGAAAGACTCTTCATCTGGATTCTTAATTGTCAATTACTTTAATGCACTTATCTGTTTTTCATTTACTATCCAAATCTCCGATTATTTTTGTGACCTGGATAGTGTACCATTTTTTTTAGATTTTTACGGGATTTCTGATTGCTTTCGATCAGAATTCTAATCATCATTTATCAGATACATTATGAATTATAAGCTCTAATATCAATAATATTGTCTTTAGCATCGTTTATTAGAAATTGCCAGTCCAAACCAGTTTTGGATGAATCTATCAAAGAACC
>Ga0172369_10006545_pt1 | contig 13829 bp, 10 predicted proteins | sample LakKiv25m_FD_114539 | JGI IMG/M metagenome (GOLD analysis project Ga0172369, IMG submission 114539) | Freshwater microbial communities from Kabuno Bay, South-Kivu, Congo - kab_022012_11.25m | ecosystem: Environmental > Aquatic > Freshwater > Lake | place: Democratic Republic of the Congo...
AACGCCAACGCCCTGGCAATCTTGGCCTCATCGATCTTCTCGACCGACATGTCTGGCGTGATCGGCCGCCGCTGCCAGCGCCCCTTCTTGGGTGGCGCGTCTTCGCCCGTCATGCTGTCCTCCGCATCTACATTGGCCCAGGTGCTCACTTGGAGCACCGGAAGAAGCGCCTACTACGGCGGCCAGGGAGCATCTGTCCAACCAGTTGGACAGATGAAAGTCATCTGTTGTCTATAGTTAGGTAAGGGTTCTGCGGCATCGACGCCTTCGGCGGCGGGCGTTACCTCTGCTGGCTTCCGGCTCACTTCAACACCTCGACCATCTCGGCGACAACTACCAACTCGCCTTCGACCGCGCCCTCCAGCACGATGGGCCGGAAGCTAGGGTCCGTCGAGGACGGACTGAGCGCGACCCGCGTGTGCTGCCAGGAGCCATCGCCCAGGTCTTCCTTCTCGGACTCATACACCTTGACCGTGAACTGTCCGCCCATCTCGGGGTCTTGGATGTCGCGGTGCATCGCCAGGACGACCTTGCCCTGCCGCGACCCAGCCGGGTTCAGCCGCCACAGGCACCAGGCTCCATTCGGGATGCGCTTGTTCATGGACTCGCCGACCACCTGGGCCACGAACAGCCCCCGTGCAGGCTTGGTTCGGCCTTCCAGGGCCACCCACTCGTAGTCCTCGGGATTCGTAACCTCACCGACCTGGGGCACGCCATCGACGACCTGTTCGGCGCTGAACCGCCCGGCGGCGATCTTCAGGTCGTACTTGGGCACGGCGTTCACGAAGGGCTTGACCTCGCCGCCCTCGATGCGCCGGAACGGCAGCACCTTGGCCCCTGCCGAAGTTGGGGTCGCCGCCGCAGGAGGGTTCTCCGCCCAGTCCTTGCAGAGCGTCTCCGCCTGCTCCAGCACCGTCACCACGGCCTCTGCCTGCTTGTCGGGCGGATAGCCGTGCTTCCTCAACAGCTTCTTGACCTTGCGCCGCATGTCAGCCCGAACGGCCTCTTTCTGCGTCCAGTCGATGGTCACAGACGACCGGATCGCGTCTACCAGGTCGTGGGCGATGGCAGCCAGCACTTGGTCGGCCATTAGTTCCTGAACGCCGCCGTGGGCCACAAGGGCGTCGTAGAAGGCCATCTCGTCCTCGGTCAGCCCGAGCTTCTCGCCCCGCTGAGGCTGATCCCGCATTTGCTTGGCCATGTCGATGAGTTCGAGGATGACCTGGGCAGCCTCCAGCGTCCTGTTGGTGTAGGCCATCAGGGTCTTCTCCAGCATCTCGGAGAACTTCTTGCCCTGGATGACGTTGCGTCTGGACACCGACTTGATCTCGTCGTGCAGCAACTTCCTGAGCAGTTCCAGTTGCAGGTTCTTGTGCGGGCTCGCCTTGACCGTCTCCAGGAACTGGTCCGACAAGATTGAGATGTCCGGCTTCTTGAGCCCGGCGACCGCAAAGATGTCCATCACGCCGTCGGAGGCCACGGCACCGGAGACGATCTGCCGGATGGCGGCGTCGAGTTCGCTGTCTGACTTCCCGGAGCCGCCCGTCGTGTACTTCCGCAGGTTGCTCTCGACCGCCTGGAAGTAGCCCACTTCGTCCCGCAGGTGCCTCGCGCCCTCCAAGTGGATGGCGATGCCCGCCGCCTTGTTGAGGGCCGACATGCCGTCCAGGAACCGCTTCTTGCCGTCGTCCATGCCGCAGATGTGGTCTGCACCGCCGGACAAGGCCGCCAGGCGTGCCGACGCCTTCGTTCCGAAATACGCGGTGTAGTTGAAACCGTGGAACATGTCGCGGACGACCCCGACTTTCTCCACGAGGACACCCAGGGCCACTTCGACAGGGATGCCGGGGCGTTCCCCCTCGCTGCCGCCGTAGGTGGTGACCGCCTTCCGAAGCTGCTCTGCCAGGCCAAGGTAGTCCACCACCAGACCCGAGGGCTTGTCCTTGAAGACCCGGTTCACCCGGGCGATGGCCTGCATCAACCCGTGCCCCTTCATGGGCTTGTCCATGTAGAGCGTGTGAGCGCACGGTGCATCGAAGCCTGTCAGCCACATGTCCCGGACGATGACCAGACGCAAAGGATCCTTGGGGTCCTTGAACCGCTTCTCGATGTCCTTGAGCCTCGGCTTGTTCCTGATGTGCTTCTGATATGGCTGGGGGTCCGTGGCTGCCCCGGTCATGACCACCTTGACCTGCCCGTCCTCGTCCTTGCCGCCGTGCCAGCCCGGGCGGAGCTTGATGATCTGGTCATACAACTCGACGGCGATGCGCCGCGACATCACGACGACCATCGCCTTGCCTTCCAGGATCTCCGTGCGTCGCTCGAAGTGCTCGATGATGTCCTTGGCTACCAGGCCCAGGCGTTCCTCGGTGCCGACCATCGCTTCCAGCCTGGCCCACTTGCTCTTGAGCTTGCCCTTGGTGGATTCCTCCTCGCCCTCGGTCACTTCCTCGAAGTCATCGTCGAGCTTGGGCTTCTTGTCCTCTGGCAGGGCGATCCGGGCGAGACGGGCCTCGTAGTAGATCGGGACTGTCGCCTTGTCTTCGACTGCCTGGCTGATGGGGTAGGTGTCGATGTACTCGCCGAAGACGGCGGGCGTGCTCCTGTCGTCAAATTCGATGGGCGTGCCAGTGAAGCCGATGAACGAGGCATACGGCAAGCCGTGCGTCAAGTTGCGGGCGAAGCCTTCGATGAACTCGCACTGGCTGCGGTGTGCCTCATCGGTGATCACGACGATGTTCCGGCGGTCGGACAACAAAGGGAATCGTTCGCCTTTTGGCACTCCGAACTTCTGGATGGTGGTGAACACGACGCCGCCACTAGCGACGTTCAGGAGTTCGCGCAGATGTTCCCTGCTCTCGGCCTGCACCGGGGCCGGGATGATGCCCTTGGCAGCGCAGAACTGGCCGTATAGCTGGCCATCGAGGTCGTTGCGATCGGTGACCACGACTACCGTGGGGTTCTTCATTTCAGGCTGGAGGATGAGCTTGCCTGCGTAGAAGGCCATCGAGATGGACTTACCGCTGCCCTGCGTGTGCCACACCACGCCGATCCGCTTGTCGCCCTGCGGTGCCGATGCACGGATGGTGTGTTCGATGGCTTTGTTGACGGCGTGATACTGGTGATAGCCTGCGACTTTCTTGATGTAGCCGTCGTCCGTCTCCCAGAAGATGAAGTGCCGGATGTAGTCGAGGAACCTGCGCTTCTCGAAGATGCCTGCGAGCAGCACCTCCAACTTCGGGGTCGCGTTGGCGGCCAGGCAGGAGCCGTCCACCGTCCGCCACGGCCCGAACCGCTCATAGCCCGCCGTCAGGCTGCCGACCTTGGCCTCGGTGCCGTCCGAAAGGATCAGCAGTTCGTTGGTGTCGAACAGGGCCGGGATCTGGTCCTTGTAGGTCTGAAGCTGGTTCCAGGCGGCCTCAATCGTGGCGGCCTCGTCCTTGGGGTTCTTCAACTCGATGACCGCCAACGGCATCCCGTTGACGAAGACCACCATGTCCGGCCGACGATTGTACTTGCCCTGGACGACCGTGAACTGGTTGACCACCAACCAGTCGTTGTTGTCGGGGTTGTCGAAGTCGATTAGCCAAACCTGCTCGCCTCGGACCTCACCGTGCGTGCGGACCTGTACATCCACGCCACGGGTCAGGTTACGCTGGAAAGCCGAGTTGTTCTCTAGCAGTGCCGGACTCTCTGGGCGAAGGATGCGCTTGGCGACGCCGTCAAGCGTGTCACGGTCGATCGCGGGGTTGATGCGAGCAAGGGCGGCACGCAAGCGGCCCGCAAGAATCGTGTCCCCGTAGCTGGTGCGCTCCGGCGAGGTGCCATCGGGGGCCATGTCCGGGCCGAAGACGTGCGCGTAGCCTTGCTCGTTCAGGTACTCGATGGCGGCGAGTTCGACCTCGGCCTCGGTCATGCTCATAGGGCCTCCTTGTCGGCCGTGGCCCCGAACGAAAACCAACCTGCGCTTGACAATTTCGGCGACGATGTCAAAGCTGCGGCTAGCTCATCCACCATGCGTGGAAGGAGTAACGAAGCCGTCCCTCGGGGCGGCTTCAGCCGTTTTTGGCTATCCATTCAAGGTACTCCTTTTCCAACTTCCGCCGCTGGTGCTCGCGTTCGACGCAGTACGCCGTCCACGGCAACAGGAAGTTTCCCCGATCGGCGAGGACGACGACGTAGCTGAAGTCCTCGACCGCAAGCACAAAGCGTTGCTCTCGACTGCGGATGTTGGGCCAGCAGCGGACTCGCTGCCCAGCCTCGACCGCCTCGATGATCGGGCGCGGCCAGGCAATGCGCTCGCAGCGCCGCAGGTCGGGGATCCGATCCGCCTCGGTTGCGCCTTCGGAGATGAAGTGCCAGAAGGTCGCCTCCCGGCCCTCCGAGATCGGATGCCGCTTTAGGTTCAGCGGGCGTCCTTGGAACTTCGGACGGGACAACACGAAGTCCTTGCGAAACACCGTGTAGATCGCTTCGATGTACTTGGCCCAATCGCCCTCGTGCGCCTCGAAGAGCACCAGGTTCGGCAGCCAGTCTAGCGGCTCGCTCATAGCGCCGTCCTTCGCCGTTGCCAGTGCAGGAGGTTGACCTTCGGCTCTTTCATCAGGGTGTTCCGCAAGAGCGAGTACCCGGACCGCTGCTTCATCCGGGCCACGAGCGCCATCTTGGCCGCGTTGGTGCCGCCCTCCCGGTTCGCGTAGGCCACGGCACCGATCAGCAGGTCGGCAAGCTGGATGTGCTCAACCTCGTGCGACCTGACCTGCTGCACCCGTTCCACCACCTCTTGCCTGAAGTCGTACCGGCTGTTGCACAGGACCTTGTGCAGTTCGCGCACCTTCTCCTGGCTGCGGGTGTCCTTGATGTCCAAGTAGATCCGGTACTTCGCGTCAGGTTCCAGGATGTGTTGGACGAGCAAGAAGAGCATCTTGTAGTACCAGGTGTCGTGGTCGGAACCGAACGCCTGATGGTCCAGCTGTGCTGCCTTCTTGTCGATGAGGACGGCACGGAAGCCCAGATCGTCATCGTCAAAGAAGTAGTCGAGCAGGTCGAGGTAGAACTGCGTCTTGGCTGGCCCCACCTTCGTCCACTTGATCTCGAAGCCCGGTGCCATGCCGTGGCGTGCCTTGATCTCGCGGAGGCGGACCGCCGTCTCGTGGATGCGCTCTTCAGGGCACCACAGGGCTCCTAGCACCATGATCGGCTGGTCGCCACGCTCCAGGTGTCCGCTTTCGTCGCAGTAGATGCTGAAGCGTTTCACGGGGCCTCCTTGACGGCGCACTCGGTCATGCTCATGGCGGCCTACTCCCCCGATTCGGCGTGGCCAACGAGGGCCGCCATGCTGGCGAAGTGGGTTGGGTCCTGGTCCTGGATCAGATCGAGAACATCCCGGAGCACCTGGGGCGTTGCGTTCAAGACGTAGGGGTCGTGCTGCGGCTCCGCGATCTGGTCCGAGTGGGAATAGGTATGCACGAACCGCAAGATACGGGTCTTGCGCTCCTGGTCGAACGGCACCCGTTGAAGCACGGCATGGAGATCCTTGGCCTTGTCGGGATACCGGAACGCGAGGAACGACTCCAGGAGACGCCGGGCGACGTTGGGCATCCCGTAGTAGACCTCCAGCGCCCCACCGGCCCCCTGCTTGTTGGCCTCGGTATGCACGAGCTTGAAGAGGTAGTGGTACTCGGACTCGTACTGCTCCAGAAGCGGGTCGATCGCGGCAACACATCCCCTGCGAACGGCAGTTGCGCCATCCACTTCCGTTCGCACCAGGAAGAAGCGGGCCGGACGCTTGGACACGTCGGCCTTCCCTTGTCCTGGCAGGTGGTGAAACCAGTTCTTCACCTGGCGGAAGAACGCGAAGTTGTGCGTCAGGATGAACAACTGTCCGCAGTCCTTGGTGCGCTCTTTCATGTAGGAAAACGCGGAGAAAAGCCCGTTGGCGTCGAGACTGGACACTGGGTCGTCAATCACGACGATGCCGCCGGATATGTCGAAGTCCTTGTCTTGCAGAGACTTCAAGAAGTAGAGGAAGCCGATGGCTGTCTTCTCGCCTTCGCTCAAGTGCTGGACCGGGCTTCCCGACCGCATGAGCACATAGCCGGTGTCCCGGACCTCGAACCGCAACTCATCGCGTCCCAGGTAGGCCCGTAGCTCGGCATCGAGTTCCTCTGCGGGCCTGCGGTGCTCCACGATTTCTCGTTCCAGAACGAGGATCTTGCCTTTAAGTTCGCCTGCCTTATCGGCGGCTGCTTGAGCCTCCTCGGCCAGCCGCTTGGCGTCGTCCGTCAGCCGGACAAAGCCCCCATGCGCTTCTGCCACGGCGCACAGTTCCAGCACATTGCAGGCTTCCGTGATGCGGTCCTGCAAGTTCGTCGTTGTAGCCGCGTGCTCGTCGATGATGTCGTTGATGGCCTGGACCGCGTCCTCGACGGCTCGCTGCTTCGGCACGCTGGCGACCGGCAGGTCGGGCAGTTCCAGTGGTTGAAACGGATTGGCCTTCTTGGGTTCGAGAGCGACCTGCAACAAAATAAGCCGTGTGGCTACAGCATCCAGGACGGCCTTCGCTGCGGCAACAGCGTTTCCAGCTTGTGCCGTCAGGTGGTCGTAGAACCTGGCTGGGTCCGGGAAGCTCGCGGTCCCAATGGACTCTTGGGCAAGTCGAAGTTCACGGAGAAGGCCATCAAGGCGGCCCTGGAACCTAGTGAACTCGTCGTTGAAGTGGGCCTCCAGTTCGGTGCGTCGAGCCGTGGTGAAGGGCTGGGTGCAGAACTGACAATGCGTGTGGTCGTGTTCGCCGGTATGGAGTTGCAGGCCACGCTGAACCCACTGGGCGACAGCGGGATTTGCGGCAAGATCGGCAATGACCTTCGATACAACGCTCTCGGCGAGGACGGCAGAGGTGCGCTCTGTCAGTGCCACGATGTCAATAGCGGGAGCCGCGACGGTGGCTATTCCCGACTTAGGGCCTGAGTTGCGCTGGCGCTGCTTGTCCTTCTTTTCCTCGTCGGTCAGCAGCGCGGCCCTCGCCACGCCCTCGTCAAGCAGTTCAACCGCTTGTCTGAACCGCGCCTTGTTGTAGTTGGCGTGGCTGGTTGAGCCGAGCAGCAACTCCTTGATCTGCCTCGCAGCGTCCACGCAGAACTTGTCGAGGTCATCCACGGCCGTGCGACTTGCCTTTGCCTTGTCCGCCGCCACCTGTTCGGCAACCTTCAACTCAGCCTTCAGTTTGGCGATCTCCTCCTGTTTCTGAACGCTGTCCTCGCCGAAGTAGTAGATGTGGTCCATGCCCGATTGCGCTGCCGCAACCACGCGGTCCGCGAACACGCGGTCGAAGACTCTGACTGGCGGCATGTTCGGGGACGTGGGCAGGTCTGCGCCAGCAACCCGAGTTCGCCCGTCAAACTCCAACTCCAAGGTTGCGCCCGCAGGGGCTGTGCGGGTCTGCAAGTGCCGCAGCATGGCCGCGAGCGTTGACTTGCCTGCCCCGTTCCAACCGTAGATGGCATTGAACTGCCCGAACTCGTGCAGGTCTTGCGGCCAGGTGAAGTCGCGGAAGACCCGGAAGCCGGTGATCCTACGGAGGCGCGACAACCTCATGCCGCTGCCTCATCGGCCGCCAGATCATCCAGGTCCTTGACCCTCGGCTGGAACGCCTTCTTGACGGCTTTCATGTGGTCCAACATCCAATGGTGCGCCTTGGGCCAGTTCGTCGGATTGTGCATGTTGAGTTCCAGGCGAACCCGCAGGCTGGAGAACTTCTTGCCGGGCTTCTCGTTCCACTCCAAGGCGAACCCAAGGTCCTCCTCAATGGCGGCCCGTTGGGCGTATAGCTTCTGGAACCACGTCGGATGGTCGCTGCTCTTGATTTCGACGCCGACGGCGACCTTCTCAGCCGTGACGAACGCTTCAAGATGCACGCCGCCCTTTCCCAGGCCCCACGGCACCCAGTTGGTTGCGGCGGGCTTCGGCGGCTTGAACTGGGCCTTGGCTGTCGTCAGGAACTCGCCGAAGGCCGTCCAGTAGGCCAACTGCATCTGGCCGCCTGGCGTGGCACCGGTGGCACCCTTGCTGCCGCCGAGTATGGCCTTGGCCCATTCGTTGGGCTGCACGACCACGTTGAACTTCGGGGCCATCGGAGAGTCCCCGATCTTCCAGAGTTCGATCTCTAACCCGAAGAAGTGGAAGTCCTCGCCGGTGATCTCGTTGATCCAGTCCAGGGCGGCCCGGTGCTCCTCGGTGAACCGCTCGGCGATCCACACCAGGGTAACGGCCTTCAACCCGGCAGCGTAGGTGAGAAGTTGGCCGAGGTGGGTGTGGTCGGTCTTCTCAAGCTGGTTCTCGATGAGGACCAGGGTGTTGTCCTCGGTGTTCTTGCAGAGGATGTCGGCCTTGAAGGGGCCAACCGACTGCTCCTGGCCCTGCACCTCCAGTTCTAGGCCGACGGTTTCACCGAGAAGGGCGATGTTGTCCTCCTGGGCGAGCCAAGGCGTGAAGTGGGTGGCCTCGTTCTTCCAGGCGTCACGGAGGTCTACCCGCTTGAGGCGGCCTAAGGTTGGAGTGGTCATGGCATGGCCTCCAGGTGCGCCACAAACGCAGTAGCCAAAGTCCGCAAGGTGCTCAGACCAGCATGGATTTCGGGCGCGACGATGCAGACCTTCCGGCCAATGGCCGCTAAGGCGTCGCCAGTGCTGTCGATGTACTCCTGGTCCACAACGCCCATGCGGTGCGCGACCAGGTGGCGTTTCTGGAGCAGCTTGTTGACCGCTGCAAACTCGGCAGGCCCGGCAGCGGCTGCGATGTCGTAGCCGAAGAGGCGGAGCACCTTCACTTGCGCCTTGGTCACGTTCTGGAAGGAAACCCTGGTGGCAGCATCGGGGTCAGCGGCCTTGGCGGCGAATGCCTGCGTTGTGCCGCGACCCCAGCCATCGAAGGCAGACACGCAGTCCTCAAGGGCATTCTCGACGAGCTTCGCTGCAAGGCCGGGATCGTCCAGCCCGCCTGCCAGTTGCAGCATCTTCTCGACCAGTGCCAGGTTCGCTTCGAGAATGCCGAGGTTGTTGTGGACGCCGCAGTCCGGGCAGAAGCCAAAGACGCCGTAGATCGCGTAGCGCAGGGTGCAGCGGTCGCACACCACTTCAGTCTCCAACCTCTTCTCGGTGTAGCGGTGGAGCGGTACGGGGCGGCTTGGCTGGACCTTCAGGCTCATCCCGATGCCCAGAAGGGCATTGCTGGCTGGCTTGCTGTCGAACTCCAGGCCCTTGAGGTCTTTGTCGAACGCAGCGACTACATCTCGAAACGCAGATGACTCTGCGTACTTGACCTGGTCCGGCGTGAAGAAGTGGCGGTGCTCCTCCTTGGTGCCGCAGTAGGGGCAGATGCACGGATGGCTGCCTGCGCGTCCCGTGCCTGGGATGACCTTGAAGTATCCCAAGCACTCCTGGTTGGGGCACTCTCGGCCCAGGTATCCGGCTGCGTCCGTAGGAATGCTGACCTTGATGGAGTTCCCCAGGTTGCGGAGGTTGCGGGTGCTCATGCCGCGTCCTCGATGGCTTCCTCGGCTTCTGGAACGCGGATTTCGCCGGAGATGAGCTTGGGGAGCAAGGTGTCCCGGAGGGCGGCAAGTCCGATGGACTCGATTTCGCAGCAGTCCCTCCGTGCCTGGATCGCAAGCTCAACCTCCGAGTACGACGCCATCACAGAGCCGGGTGGAACGACCATAGGAACTCCCAAGAAGTCGTCCCTGCTCAAAGAGAGATTCGTAGTGCCGATGGCCCTGGCCCGGCAGAATGCCCTGTAGCCTTCTGTCTTTAGGAACCGGTAGAGGTAGCAGTTCGGCACACCGGCGTCCGTCGGCTGAAGCTTCACTGTGTCCTGGGTCAAGCGGCCAACTGGGATGTCAGGGGGCAGTGTCGCTGCCGAACCGAGCAGATCGCCGGATTGAGTGACATCCTTCAGGGAAACGTATACATCCCCAGGCTTGAGAACTAGCTTCGCCGGAGACGTGCCGCCGTAGGTTCTGAGCTTGTCACGCCTAAACCCGCCGTCACGTTCAATGGAAGCGAGCCCGAGCAGTACGGGACCAGGAAGACCCAATAGTCGGCTTTCGTAGGTGGTTCCTCGTTGAAGTGTCACATGTTCGCCAAGTGTGGAGCACCTCCATCCTGCCGGGATAGGTCCCAGTTCGCTCTCCACGAAGTCCTCTGCGGCGTGGCCATCAAAATCTACGAACCATGACTTGAAGATTGCCTGCGCCATTGACTCCAGCGTCCGCGTCATCTCCCGATTCAACTCGATCTTGTCTTCCAAGGCTCCGAGAACAGCTGCAATTCTTCCCTGTTCGTCCAGGGACGGACAGGGCACCTTCAAGGCTTCAAGAGATGGGATTCGCAAGTTGCTGACCGTTGAACCAGTTCCCTCGTGCATTAGAATCTGCCGCTGGAGGATGGGTGACTGGAGAGCGAACAGGAGGTAGCGACCGACGACTTGCCTGCTGTCGGGTCGCAGCAGGACCATCCGCTGTCCAAGGCAACACTTGAGACCGTGAGGTACTTCACATACCTCACCCATCGGCGCTTCACGCGTGATTACAAGATCGCCTCCATGGGGAACGGCGCGTTGAGTCCGGGCCAGGAAACCGGCTGCCGTCGTGAAGCTTGGTTGGGCATCGAGGTCCAGCCGTCCGCCACGGATGTTCCTGCTGCGAAGCACCACGACCCCGGTGTCGGTCCACTCGGGCGTCGAATGAGGGCAATCCACAATAAGCGAGCATAGTTCCACTAGGTCGCGGCGCACATACTCAGCAGCAAGGCACTTGACATGTCCCTGTTTCATGATGCTGATCCTGCTGGTGAATCCTTGGCACCGGAGAGCTTCGCATGTTGCTTCGCCCACGACCTGGGAGGGCAGAGACACATGCAATCGCTTCGGACGAAGGCACAAGACTCTCGAAGCCCGTTGTTTCGACAGATGTCCGGCGAAGTGTGACGGCATCCGACCGTAGAACCTTCCGTGTCGCCCTCTCGAAGTGGAGCATGAAATCTCTTGGCCTGTGGCAATGATGCGAAGTCAGACTCCATATCCTAGCCCTCCCAGAGTCCTGCGAATTTCTCCATCCAGCACTGCTCCCCTGGCCATCTGGGCCGACAGTCCGATGGCCAGCCGATCCATCTTCTCGGCAAAGGGCTCGCCGTCGTCTTCGACATCCTCAGTTCCGACGTACCTTCCCGGCGTCAGCACAAAGTCGTGGCCCTCGATCTCCGCGAGCGTCGCCGACTTGCAGAAGCCCGCCACGTCCTCGAACACTCCGCCCTTGCTGCGCCAGCCGTGGTAGGTGTCGGCGACCCTGGCGATGTCCTCAGCATCCAGCACCCTGTGAACCCGCGTCTCCATCCTGCCGAGCTTGCGGGCGTCGATGAACAAGGTCTGACCGCGCCGGTCCCGGTGCCCGTTGGCCGACTTGCTCCGAGTGACGAACCACAAGCAGACCGGGATCTGCGTGGCATAGAACAACTGCCCCGGGCAGGCCACGATGCAGTCCACCAGGTCAGCCTCCACGAGCTTCCTGCGGATCTCGCCTTCGCCCGACTGCTGCGACGACATCGAGCCGTTGGCCAACACGAAGCCCGCCGTGCCGGTCGGTGCCAGATGGTGGATGAAGTGCTGCACCCAGGCGAAGTTGGCATTCCCTGACGGCGGCGTGCCGTACCGCCACCGCACGTCGTTCTCCAGCCGCTCGCCGCCCCACTGGCTGATGTTGAAGGGCGGATTGGCCAAGATGAAATCTGCCCGCAGGTCGGGGTGCAGGTCCTCATGGAAGGTGTCGCCGTGCTTCTTGCCGAGGTTGGCTTCGATGCCCCGGATGGCCAGGTTCATCGCGGCCATGCGCCAGGTGGTCCGATTGCTCTCCTGGCCGTAGACGGTCAGTTGTGTGCGCTGGCCGTTGTGCGCCTCGATGAACTTCAAGGACTGCACGAACATGCCGCCTGAACCGCAGCAGGGGTCGTACACGCGACCCTTGTAGGGCTCCAGCATCTCGACCAGCAGACGCACGATGCTGGTCGGTGTGTAGAACTCGCCGCCACCTCGACCTTCCTGGCTGGCGAACTTCGAGAGGAAGTATTCGTACACCCGGCCCAGGGTGTCCTTGTCCCGGTGCTCCTGCGTGCCAAGGCCGATGCCGCTCGCCAGGTCGATGAGCTTCCCGAGGTTGTGCTTGTCCAGGTTCGGCAGCGCATAGACCTTGGGCAAGACACCCTTGAGCGTCGGGTTCTCCCTCTCGATGGCGTCCATCGCGTCATCCAAGGTCTTGCCGATGGTCGGCTGCTTGGCCTCGGCCCGGATGTGCGACCACCGTGCAGGCTCGGGCACCCAGAAGACGTTCTCGGCCGTGTACTCGTCGCGTTCCTCAAGAACGGCGACAAGCTCGTCCTGCCGCTGCTTTGGGTCAGCGATGTAGTCGGCGTGCTTCGGGTCGGCCAGGTTCGCCTTGATGGCTTCGCGGCGTTCCTCGAAGGCGTCCTCGATGTACTTGAGAAACAGCAGCCCGAGCACGACGTGCTTGTACTCGGCAGGGTCCATGTTGTTGCGCAGAAGGTCGGCGGCGGCCCAGAGCTTGTCCTCGAAGCCCAGGGAGCCAGTGCGTTCCTGCTTGTCGTTGATCTTTGCCACCTTGACCTGCCCCTTCTACTTCTTGTTCGCGCTTTTGTCGCCGTCAGCCAACTCGCCGCCTTTGGCGATCCAGGCGATGAGCTTTGCTTTGTCAATCCGCCACTTGCCACCGACCTTGGCTGCTCCCGGCAGCCTCTTCCTTCTGAGCATCTCGTAGACCCAGCGTTCAGAAAGCCCCAGCAGGGCGCTGCACTGAGGAATGTCCAGTAGTTCGGTCATGGCGGTCCGCCTCTTCGGACTTCCAGGCACTGCCAGGCTGGTCTTGTAGTCCTCGACGACCTCAAGCGCAACCGGACACACCCCGTCTTTCGGGAGGTGATCGTCACCGCTCGGTCAGCGGGGCTCAGAACCGAACATGTCGCCCGTAGTGGTCGTCACGGGGCCGCAAGGTCGGCCCCAAGGAGTACGCCACATGGACTTCCAACCCTTTGCCGACGATCTCGACTGCCTTCAGCACCAGATCGCCTGGGTCGAGGCTCGATGCCGCCGCATCGCCGCCGTCCGCGACCACGAGGAGGACGAGCAGCAGCACGCTCATCGCCCGAAGTCGTGCTGCCGTCGTCGGAACAGCGCCGAGGCCGAAGTGCCCGAGAACTTGGCCTCGCTCAAGCAGTACGAGGAGGACGTGCGCCGCGAGATCGACGCTCGCATCGCCGCCACCGAGGCGGCTGGCGTGACCCTGGGGCTCCAGAAGCTGGTCCAGGAACTCGATCTGGACGACGCGGACCGCAACACCCTGATCCTTTGCCTGATTCCGTGCCTCGGCACGCGGGCCACCGAACCGCTGGAGCGTGTGGGCACCTACGCCCAAGTCGGCGGCATCGCGTCGGAAGTTGTGGCCGTGTTCTGCGGCTTCGGCTTTCGGGATCGCCTCCAGCGTATGCGCTTCGACAGCCGCCACAAGCTCGTGAAGGCGGGCCTCGTGACGGCCGATACGGCCGATGACGCCCCTCCGGGAGACTGGCCGAACACGTCGATCAAGTTGACTTCCACGGGGTTCACCGCCCTCGCGGGGCTCGCCCTTGTTCCCAGCCAGGCATTCAACCGATGAGCACCGACGACCTCACCGAGCGCCTCGACCAGGCCCTGGACGGCATCTTGGCCGTCCGGGTTGCCTTGGCCGGGGGCACTGGCCCCGCACTGCCCGAGGAGGCCCTGGACGC
>Ga0172369_10006546_pt1 | contig 13824 bp, 9 predicted proteins | sample LakKiv25m_FD_114539 | JGI IMG/M metagenome (GOLD analysis project Ga0172369, IMG submission 114539) | Freshwater microbial communities from Kabuno Bay, South-Kivu, Congo - kab_022012_11.25m | ecosystem: Environmental > Aquatic > Freshwater > Lake | place: Democratic Republic of the Congo...
GGGCCGGATCTGGACGGCGACGGAGCGCCGGACTGGGTCGTGCCGGCGCTGCGCGGCGACGGGCTTCCGCGCGTGAAGTGGGACCCGTCGCTCAAGGCGCTGGACGCGCGCGGGCAGGAGATTCCGGGCGGCGTCGAGGGCTGCAACGCCGACTCGAACGAGAAGTGCGCGTGCGAGGCGAATGCCGCGTGCGTGAAGCTGAGGCGGTACTCGCAGCTTCCGGAGTTCGGTCGGCACGTGATGCGCGCGTACGGGATGGCGCATCGGTCGATGCGCGGGATCTACCGAGAATACGTACCCGAAACTCACCGCGCCGGCCGGTCTCCCGGGGGGAGGTCCGCCGGCGCGGGTGTTTGCGGCGCTACGACCGGCGGTGAGGCAGGGATTCGCCGGGGGGCGTGCCCGCCGTTTCCTTGCGACCCGATCGGGGCGCTGCGACACCGGGCGGGCGCATGTGCCGCAGGCTCGACTGGGCGTCGGTTCTGCGCCGGGTGGAGGCCATCGACGTGCCGACCTCGCAGTGTGCGGCGGGCGCGGCACGGTGATCGCCCCGTTCGAGAACTGCCTGACACCCAGCGGGTGTCGGTTTGGCCGCGGTGACCGGAAAAACTCGCGAAACCTCCACCTCGCCGGGAGCCCTTTCACAGCCCACAACCGCGCGCCGCCCCAGTGCCCTGCGGACGCCCCACGGGCTGGTCCTGTCTTCCGTTCGGCCTCCGGGCGTCCGGGGCTGAGCTTGTCGCGCCGGGTGGGGTCGACGCCGAGGCGCGCCATACTTGCCTGCAAGCGCAGTCCCGCACACGGCGCCGGCCGTCACACGATCGCCGAGTGGCTCGCGCAGCCGGAAGGCCGGCGTCTGGAGCTCATCGACGGCGAGTTCGTCGAGAAGGCGTCGCCGACCATCGAGCACGGCCTTTCACAGGGACGAACCCTGGTGGCGGTCGCGCCTGCGTACGGTCGGTCCTGTATCCTGACGCGCAAGGCACGCGACGAATCTCGGAAGCTCGCCGGGCGGCACGGCCGGATGCAGTGGTTCCACTCTGCGAGCCGATCGGTCGCGCACCGCCGGCGCCCGCTCACGCCGGCTGGTAGAACGCCCCGAGAATCGCCCCGTAGACGACGTGCGCGAGCAGCACCGACACGGGCGTGCGCACCCCGTAGTGCACCGCCATGAACCCCGGCGGCTCGATCTGCCGGCGCGCAGTGGGGCCGTGCTGTTCGCTCGCCATGCGCGGGTGCAGCCCCGGCAGCAGCGGCATCAGCGCCGCGAGCACGAACAGAGCGTGCCCCAGGCCGAAGAAGGCGCCCTTCCACCAGGTCGGTCCGCCCGTCGCCGCGAACAGCGCCACGTACACCAGCGCCAGCAGCCATCCGTTCGCCATGTGCACGAAAAAGCCTACGATTCGCGCCCGATCGCGATCCGGCGTGAACGCGGTCCCCAGGATGAACGGCAGGTTGATGCGCGTGAGCTTCAGGCCCTGGCTGCCCGACAGCATCATCGTCAGCACGGCCGTCGCCACGAATCCCCACAGGAGCCAGCTCTTCGCGTTCATCGCGGCACCTCCCCCGCACCTCGGGGCTGCCCGGCCAGATTCATCCTTCCACTTTCATCCTCCCTCTTTCATCCTTCATCCTTCATCCTTCATCCTTGTCACCGCGGCACCTCCCCCGGCACCCCGGGGCTGCCCGGCAGAGGCCCGGACCGCGCGCGCGGCGGATGGTGGCCCCGCAACCCGCGGGCGCTGCGGCGCACGCGCGCCTGAAGCGAGAGCGCCGCGTTCACCAGCCCCACGTGCGAGAACCCCTGCGGGAAGTTGCCCAGCAGCTCGCCCGTCGCCGGGTCGACCTCCTCCGCCAGCAGCCCCACGTCGTTGGCACGCGACACCAGCCGCCCCAGCATCGACGCCGCCTCGCCGATGCTCCCGCCGCCGCGCGCCAGGTAGTCCGCCTCCCAGAACGCCGCCGCCGCGAACGCCGCCTCGCCCTCGGTCTCGCGTTCCGAATGGCGGTAGAGCAGGTCGCCCGCCCCGAGCCGCGCCCGGATGGCCGCGCGCGTGCCGAGCATGCGCGGATTGTCCGCCGCGATGTAGCCGTACGCCGGCATCATCAGCAGCGCCGCGTCCACCTGCGTGCCACCCGCGGTGCGCACGTACGTGTCCGACCCCGCATCCCAGGACTCGGTCTCGATGGCGTGCCGGATCGCGTCGCGCTCCGCCGCAAGGGTCCGCGCGACCCCCGGCGCCAACGGACGCAGCCGCGACAGCCGCACGAGCCCGTCCAGCGCCGCCCAGCACAGCACGCGCGAGTGCGTGTGCGCCCGGGGAGGCCCGCGCGTCTCCCAGATGCCCGCGTCCGGCTCGCGCCAGTGTGCGGCCACGTGCCGCCCGAAGCCCGCCAGCATCGAGATCATCTCGCGATCCAGCGTTCCGCCCTCGCGCGCGTAGCGCATCGCGGCGTCCACCACCTCGCCGTAGATGTCGAGCTGCGCTTGACGCGCCGCGTCATTGCCGACGCGCACCGGGCGGCTGCCGCGCCAGCCCGACAGGTGGGACAGCTCGCGCTCGGGCCGGGGCTGCGAGCCGAAAACGTCGTAGAGCACCTGAAGCCGGGGCCGCGTCAGGCGAGTCGTGTACAGCAGCCAGTTGACGAACGCCTCGCCCTCGTCGAAGTAGCCCAGCCCGAAGAGAGCGCGCGCCGTGAACGCCGCGTCGCGAAGCCAGCAATAGCGATAGTCCCAGTTGTAGGGCGCTCCGGGCCGCTCCGGCAGCGACGTCGTGGGGGCGGCGAGAATCGCCCCGGAGGGCGCGTAGGTGAGCAGCTTCAGCGCCAGCGCGCTGCGCACCACGGCCTCGCGGAACGGCCCGCGGTAGCGGCAGCGTCCGGCCCATTCGCTCCACCAGCGCAGCGTGGAATCGACCGTGCGCCGGCAGCCCGGGTCGCGCGGCGGCAGCACCGCGGGCCCGTCCAGCGCGAACACGAGCGAGAACTCGGCGCGCTGGCCGGTGCGCAGGGGAATCGCGGACCGCGCTCCGTCGGGCCCCGGCACCGGGCGCGGGCCGCGCAGAAACAGGGTCCCGCGCCCCGTCTCGACGTACCAGCCCAGGGCCCCGCCGTCGTGCCAGCGCGCGCGCCGCAGGCCCCAGTCGGGCCTCGGGTCGAAGAGCGTCTCCAGCACCACCTCGCCGCGCACGCACTCGGCCACGCGCACGATTTCATGCTCGGGAAAGGGGCATGCGCGATCGGTCGCGTCCGGCAGGGGCATCAGGTCGACGAGGTCGAGCGCGCCGTCGGGCCCCTCGAACCGGGTGCGCAGCACGTTGGTGTCGCCGACGTAGCGCCGCCGCACGCGCGTCGTGCCGCGCGGGGCGATGCGCCAGCGTCCGCCGCGCTCGTCGACGAGGAAGCCCAGCACGGGCGCGCTGTCGATGCGCGGCCAGCACAGCCAGTCGATGGAGCCGTCGCGCGACACGAGCGCGGCCGAGCGCCCGTCGCCGATGGGTGCGTAGTCGCCGATGGGCGGTTGAGGTCCGCTCGCCCGGTCCGTGGCGTCCTCCTCCGGCACCATCCCTCGCGGGGCGGTGCTGCCCCGCCCCGTCGACCCGCTTGCCCAGCGCCGCCAATTTCCGCATCGCGCGCGGCATCGGCCCGCACGGCCGCCTTCCGGCGCTCGGTGCGGAGGCGTGCCGAAACGCGGAAAGCCGGAAGCGCGGAGCCGTGTTAGGAAGGTCCCCGGCGGGTGCTGCCCGCCACGGAGGTCTGCGGTGCGGACGGTGATGTGCGCGAAACTGGGCCGGGAGCTGCCGGGGCTGGACTACCCGCCGTTCGAGGGCGAACTGGGCGTGCGCATCTGGCGCAGCGTCTCCCAGGAGGCCTGGAACCTGTTCCTGGAGCACTTCAAGATGGTGCTCAACGAGTACCGTCTGGCCGGCGGCACGGACGTGGCCAGCAACGTGTTCTTCGACCAGGCGGAGAAGTTCCTGTTCGCCGGGGGCGCGAGCACGCCGCCGCCCGACTACGTGGCGCCGCGCGGCTGAGCCGCCTACTTGCCGACCGTGCAGCGAATCTCGACGTCCTTGTCCTCGATGCGGGCGACGACGACGGTTTCGCCCATCTCGACGGGCCAGAACTGGCCCGAGCCGTCGACGCGGCAGACGCGCTCGTCCTTCGAGGTGTAGAAGACGGGACGGTCGTGCAGCACGCGGCCGTCGATGCCGACGGGCGTCACGTGCGGCCTGGCGGGATCGCCGGCCTCGTAGCTGAGCTCGACGTGGTCGATGTCCGAGCGCAGGGCCTCGACGAAGCTCACCTCGACGGGCACTTCGGCCACGATTTCGTGGTAGCGGGCTTGGATGCGCGCGATGCCGCTGGCGATGGGGCGCACGATGCCGGCCTCGTCCACCGTGGCGATGAACGGATCGCGCGAACTCCATTCGACGGGAGTCTTCACGATCTGGTAGCTCTTGGCCATGACGCGCGCGATGAGCTGCACCGACTCGCCGCGGGTCTTGAGCGTAGGCTGTCGGGGCGTGAGCTCGATGTGGTCGGGCTGCCGGCAGCCCGTGCCCAGGGCGAACGACGCGAGGATGAGGGCCGAAACGATGCGCGACATGGCGCCTCCCGGAAAACCGGCGCTTCCAGTAGCACGCGCGGCGCGTCCGGGGAAACGTCGCGCACAAATAACCGCCAAGACGCCAAGATCGCCAAGGCTCGCCAAGTTTTTCGGGTTCTACACCGATCTACCGATCGTTGGCGTCCTTGGCGTCCCTGGCGTCCCTGGCGCCTTGGCGTTCCCGGCTGCGCCCGACTCCCCCTGTCGTTTCGAAATCCCATCGAGCGCCGCGCCGATCCCGAGGCAGCCATGGCCGTAGACCCGGAACTGCTCCTTCGCGTGCTGCGCAGTGCCCGCGGCCGGCCGCTGGCGCCGGAGGACATTCTGCTGCGCGCCCGTCTCGACCCCGGGATGCGTAACGCGGTGCGTCAAGCGCTTCGATCACTGGCGCGCGAAGGTGCCGTCGAGCCGCAGGGTCGCCGATTCGCCCTGAAAAAAGCTGAATCCGCGCCACCGACTCCGGAGCCGCGGCCTGCGTCGATGCCGCAGCCTGTTCTGCCGCCCCGGCCGGCGAACCTCTCGCTGGAGATCGTGGGCACGCTCACGGTACACCGCGACGGATACGGTTTCGTCGCGTCCCTGCACGGCGGCGAGGATCTGTTCGTGCCGCCGTCGCTCGTGACCGAGGCGCTGGACGGCGATCTGGCGCGCTGCTCGGTCGGGCGCGGACGCGAGGGAAGGCCCGCCGCGCGCACGCTGGAAGTGCTGGAGCGCCGGCGTCGCTTCGCCGTGGGTTCCTACGAGACGTCGGGGCCGCGCTCCCTGCGCGGAGCGGGAGCCGCGATCGTCCGTCCGCGCGACCCGCGCCTGGGCCCCGCGGTGATGGTGCCGCGCGACAAGGACATCGCGGACGGGGAGATCGTGCGCGTGGCCCTCGAGGACATGCGCGACGGCACGCTGCGCGGCCGGGTGGCGGGCCGTCTCGGGCTGCCGGGCCAGCCCGACGCCGAAGTGCTTTCCGTGGCCTACGGCGAGGGGTTTTCGGATCGCTTCCCGGCCGACGCGGAGACCGCGGCGGCGCAGGTGCCGCCGGAGGTCCGCCCCGATGACCTCGCGGGGCGGCGCGACCTGCGCGGCCTGGACCTGGTGACCGTCGACGGCGAGGATGCGCGCGACTTCGACGACGCGGTGTTCGTGGAGCGTTCGCCGCGCGGCTGGCGCCTCGTCGTGGCCATCGCGGACGTGGCGCACTACGTGCCGGAGGGCGGCGCGCTGGACCGCGAGGCCCTGCGTCGCGCCACGAGCGTCTACTTCCCGCAGCACGTGCTTCCGATGCTGCCCGAGCCTCTTTCCGCCGGGATCTGTTCGCTCAAGCCCGGCGTGGACCGGCTCTGCACGGTGGCGGACCTGGCGCTGGATTCGGCCGGGCATCCGCTGGAGGCGGAACTGTACCCGGCCGCGATGCGAAGCCGTGCGCGCTGCACGTACACGCAGGTCGCGTCGCTGCTCGCGGGCGACGACGTGCCGGAGCTTTCGCACGTGGCGCCGATGCTGCGGCTGGCCGGCGAGCTGTCTGCGGCGATGACCGAGATGCGACGGCGGCGCGGCTCCATCGACTTCGACCTGCCCGAGCCGCACGTGGTCCTCGCCGACGACGGCTCGGTGCGCACGGTGGAGCGGCGGGAGCGCACCGCGGCGCACCGGCTGATCGAGGAGTTCATGCTGGCCGCGAACGAGGCGGTCGCGCGTCACTTCGAGGCCCGCTCGCTGCCGGTCGTCTACCGCGTGCACGGCGAGCCCGACGACGAGAAGCTGGCCGCATTCGCGGCGCTCGCGGGCGAGTTCGGCCACGTGCTGACGCCCGACGAGAAGGGGCGATTCTCCTCGGCGGATCTGGATGCGTTCCTGCGCCGGATCGAGGGGCGCCCCGAGCAGCGCGCGCTCAACCACCTGCTTCTGCGCTCGATGATGCAGGCTATATACTCATCGGAGAATATAGGCCACTACGGGCTGGCGGCGGGCTCGTATCTGCACTTCACGTCGCCCATCCGGCGCTATCCGGACCTGGTTGTGCACCGGCTGCTGCGCGCCCACCTGGAGCGGGCGGGACGCGTGCCTGCGAAGGCGCAACGTTCGCGCGAGGCGGCGAGGCTGGAGCAGATAGCGGTCCACTGCTCGGAGCGCGAGCGCGCGGCGATGTCGGCGGAGCGCGAGATCGACGCGTACTACGCCGCGCGGCTGCTGCAGGACCGCGTGGGCGAGCGCTTCGCGGGCACCGTGTCGTCCATCGCGGGGTTCGGCATCTTCGTGGAGCTGGACGATCCGTTCGTCGAGGGCCTTGTGCGGGCGGAAAGCGTCGGGTACGGCTGGGAGCTGGACGAGCGGGCGCACCGGCTGCGCTTCGGCGACGGGCGTTCGTTCGGGGTAGGGGATCGCATCGAGGTCGTGGTCGAGGGGGCGGATCCCGTGCTGCGGCGCATCGACCTGGCGCCCGTACGCGAGCCGCGGCAGCGGTCCCGCACACGCTGCTGACCGAAGCGAAAGCCCTTCCCGGCACGACGCCGCGAAAGACCCGCTCGTCCCACGGCTGCGACACGCACCCAACCGAGATTTCACCAGGGTGCAACTCTTGCCAGATCCGACTGCCCGAGGGCGCCCGCGGCCCTCACCCCCCGACCCCGTCTCCACACGGGCCGCGGGCGCAGCGCTCGATCCTGCGTGGGTGCGGCCCGGTGGAGAGGGGGAGTAGAGCGCGTCGAATCGTGCGCCCGAGGTGGGACCGTACGGCATGCGAATTGGAGTATTCGCGCCGTCGAATCCAGGCGCGGCAGCCCTCCCCTCTCCACCGGGCCGCTGTGCGATCGAAAGGGGCAGTGCGGTTGTGGCCCGTGTGGAGAGGGGTCGGGGGTGAGGGCGGCCGGTCGGTCCGCACGACGAGCCGGATCTGGGGCGAGCTGCACCCATTTCACCACGGAGAACACGGAGAATCGGAAACAGAAGAACGAAGCACCTCCGTGCTCTCCGTGTGCTCCGTGGTGAAATGTTCTTCTCGAATTCCTCGCCGCGATCCGCGGAGAAACGCGCCGGGGCGGCACGGTCTCCCGCGCCGCCCCGGAGAGTCGAGCCGCGCTACTCGGCCTTGAGGCCGCCGGCGTCGGCCGTGCCCGCCAGGAACTGCGAGCCGGTGAAGAGCGCGGTGTTGGCCGAGCCCTCGACGGGGAAGCCCTTGGCGACGGCCGTGATCGTGACCGCGTAGCCGCGGCCGGCGACGATCTTGTCGCCCGGGATGGTGAACGAGTTGGCCCGGTAGGCCGTGTCGTCGAGCATCAGGTTGGTGAACGCCTGCGGGGTCTGCGGGGCGTTGGTGTAGGCGAGGCTGGTGCTGCCGTCGGCCTTGGTCTCGCTCAGCAGCACGAACGCCTCGGGGTTGTCCTGGACCGGATTGTCGGTCGACGGGTCGCGGGTGACGGTGAACGCCTGCCCCGCCGGGTAGGGGGCCCACATCTTGCTGCCGTGGTCCTCGAACTCCTTGATCTTCACGGGCTGGGCGGGCCTCGTCTTGAGCTGGTACTGCTTGCCCGACCAGGACACGGTCACCGTGTAGTCCGAGGCCGGGTTGTAGCTCAGGAGCTGGGCCTCCTTCGACGAGATGCCGTAGAAGCCGTCGCCCTTGAACGAAACGGGCAGGTTGAGCGCGTTCGCCTCGCTGGCGGCGGTGGGGATGGTGATCTGCTGCGCCGTGCCGGCCGCGTCGGTGAAGTCCAGCTTCACGACGGCGTCCTTGATGCCGGTCCACGCCCCGTCCTGCGCGAGCTGCTTGCCGTCGGTGGCCTGCTGCAGCTTCGCCCGGTCGATCTGCCCGAAGCACAGCGAGAACGCCGTCGCCTCCGGAATGCGGGCCGACGCGTCGCCCGGCTTGAGCGGGTTGTCCTGCGCCTCGACGTGCAGCATCAGCGCGACGGCAGCCTCCGTCGCGTTCATCGAGTCGAGCAGCCCGCTGCAGCCGCTCAGCACCACCGCCCCCAGACAAAGCTGCATTCCGATCCCCGTCGCCAGAATCCGCCGCATGTGTTCCTCCTCGCAGAGACGTGCGAGTCTAAGCTCGCCCGCCCGCACGTTGCAACCCGTGCGCCGCCCCAGTCTGCTCCCGTGTCCCACCCCGGCACCGTGCGCGCCGTCACATCGGTGCCGCAACCCCCCGTGATTGTTTGGGAAAACGCCGCGGCAGGGCGCCGTCTGCCCGGGACCCCGGAGCCCGGATTCGGCACGGCGGAACCGGGCACGACACCGCGGTCGCGGTGGGGCGGGGGCCGGGCGCTTGACCGATCCGCGGGCGCGCCCGCAGGATGCGCGCCCGCGGCCGCCGCGGCCGACCCGAGGGATGCCCCTGTCCGCGCTCGATCCCGCGCCCGACGAACGACGGCGATTCCGGCTGCCGGCCGACCCTCTGCGGGAGGCCCTGGCCGTCTGGGCGCTCGTGCTCGCCCTGCTCGCCGTGTGCAAGGCGGTGCTGCGCTTCCCGTGGGGCGGCTCCATCACCGGCGCGCTCGCCGTGGCGCTGTTCCTGTGGGCGCCGGGCGAGGCGGCGCGCCGCGCGGGCCGCGCCGAGGAGGACTACGGGCTGGACCTGCGCCGCTGGAAGGGCGACGCCCTCTTCGCGCTGGGCGTCATGCTCGTCGTGTTCCCGATCTTCACGGGCGGCTTCCTGCTCTTCGCGCACAGGCCGGAGCTGTTCCTTCCGTGCGAGTTGGTCGAGCGCCTGACGCCCTACACCTGCACGGGCCTGCGCGTGCAGGAGTTCCGGTGGCGGCTGCCGTCCGGGATGCTCGACCTCGTCGCCGGCAACGTCGCGGTGGCCATCGGCGAGGAGTTCTTCTACCGCGGCTATGTGCAGGAACGGCTCGAGCGGCGATGGCCCGCGTCGGTGCGTCTGCTGGGCGCGCCGTTCGGCCGCGCGGCGCTCGTGCAGACCGTGCTCTTCGCGCTGGGGCACCTGCTGACGCCGGCGACGTTCCGGCTGGGCACGTTCTTCCCCGGACTTCTGTTCACCTGGATGGCGACCCGGCGGCGCCGCGTGGTCGCCCCCGCCGTCGTGCATGCGGCGAGCAACGTTCTCATTGCGGCACTGGAGGCCTCCAGCGGCTTCCGCCCCTGAAGCTTGCCGCCCCGTGCTCTTGGGCCGGCACGCCGCGGGAGTGCAGGAAGGAGCCCGGCACGGAAGTGCCGGGGCCCGAGGCAGCCGTCGGACTCGCCACGACGGTCGGCGTTTCGATCCGGCGCCCGGCCCGCGTGTCGCCGAACGATTCCTGCGGCGGCAGTGCCAGACCCCGGCATCCGCTCATGGTGAGCCTGCCGAACCACCGCGCCGGGCTCCTTTTCAGCCGTTTCCGGACGCAACCGAGAAGAGCGCGGGCGGCAGGGTCCGTGAACCCGTTGCGGGCGGGCGTGCGCTGCTCTAGGCTCGCGCGAGCCGCGGCTGGCTGCGGGGACCGACCATGCTGGACCCGAAGAAGATCCGCAAGATCGCGATCAACACCGGCGGCGGCGACGCCCCGGGCCTCAACGCCGTCATCCGCGCCGCCACGCTCGCGGCCGTCGAGCGCGGCTGGGAGGTCGTCGGCATCCGCCACGGCTACCGCGGCCTCATCGACACGCGCGAGCTGATGACCCTCGACCGCGACACGGTGCGCGGCATCACGCACCGCGGCGGCACCATCCTCGGCACCGCGAACAAGGGCAATCCGTTCGAGTTCCCCATCGAGACGCCGCAGGGCAAGAAGATCATCGACATCTCGGACCGCGTCGTCGAGACCTTCCACGCGCTGGGCCTGGACGCGCTCGTGTGCGTGGGCGGCGACGGCTCGCTGCGAATCGCCCAGAAATTCGCGGAAAAAGGCATGCCCATCGTGGGCGTGCCCAAGACCATCGACAACGACCTCGCGGGCACGGTGCTCACGTTCGGCTTCGACACGGCCGTCAACACCGCCACCGACGCGCTGGACAAGCTGCACTCGACCGCCGAGGCCCACGAGCGCGTCATGGTCTGCGAGCTCATGGGCCGTTACGCGGGCTGGATCGCGCTCAACTCGGGGGTCGCCGCCACCGCCGACGTCATCCTCATTCCCGAAATTCCCTTCGACATCGAGGTCGTGTGCGACAAGGTGCGCGAGCGCGAGATCCGCGGCCGTCACTTCTCCATCGTGGTGGTCGCCGAAGGGGCGCGCCCGAAGGACGGCGAAATGATGGTCAAGGGGCGCGAACTGGGGCGCGAGGTCATCCTGGGCGGCATCGGGGCCTGGGTCGCGGACGAAATCGCCAGGCGCACCGGCAAGGAGACCCGCAGCATGGTGCTGGGCCACCTGCAGCGCGGCGGCTCGCCCACGACGTTCGACCGGCTGCTGGGCCTGCGCTTCGGCGCCGCCGCCATCCGCGCGCTGGGCGAGGGGATGGTCAACGTGATGGTGGCGCTGGCGCCCCCCACGGTGAAGACCATTCCACTCGCGGAGGCCGTCTCGCACATGAAGTCGGTGCCGCTCGACTGCGACACCATGCTGACCGCGCGCGCCATGGGCATCTGCCTGGGCGACTGACGCGGCGATCCGCGGCCCGGCACCCCGGGGCGCAAGAGGCACATGGCGGACACTTCGAAGACGGGCGCCCCGGACGTGATCGTGGTGGGCGCCGGTCCGGTCGGTGCATATCTGGCGGGGCGGCTCGGGGCCGCGGGGCTCGACGTGCTCGTGCTGGAGCGCTCCGCGCGCGGCCAGGTGCGTGCCGAGGCCGGGCTCGCCACGGTGGATCGCGGCGCATGGGCCGAGTTGGAGATCGAAAGGCCCGCGCCGGGGGCGCCTCCGCTGGTCTGGGAGCACGAAGTCCTGCACCGGGCACCCCTGCGCAAAGGCGCGGCGCGCACGGTACCCGTGCCCGCGGACGTCCTGGACCTGAGCGCCCTGAGCGAGCTGCTCGCCGCGCGGGCCGAGGCGACCGGGCGCGTGCACTTCGCGTTCGAAACCCCCTTCGAAGAGGTGACCATCCGCGGCTCGCACGTCGTGGGCGTGCGGGCCAAGGGGACGCAACGGGCGGCGCGCCTCGTCGTGGACTGCTCGGGGCGGCGCGCCGAGGTGCGGGAGGCGCTGCCCATCGAGACGGGCGTGGATCTGCTGCGCGAGCGCCCGCTGCGCCGCTACACCGTCTATACGGAGCGATGGCGCTGCACCGGAGCGTTCCCGGAGGGCAGCACGGATTTCGTCGCCTTCCAGGGGTTCGCGCGCCAGATCGGCCCCTACGCGCTGCTCGTGGGCGCCTCGTCGCTGGGCGGGCCCGAGAGCGCCCTGGACGGGCTCAACCGCCTGATCGAGGTCCACCTCGGGGGCGTCGCGCACCGCACCGAAGCGGTGCATGCGGCCGAAGTTCCCTACGATTTTCCGCCCGCGGACCTCGTGGGCGACGGCTTCCTCTCGGTGGGCGACGCCGCGTTCCAGAACGAGCCGCTGGGAGGCGCGGGGCTCGCGTCTGGCATGCGCGCGGCGAAGATCGCCGCTCCGCACGTCGTCGCCGCGCTGCGCGACGGCGAGGCCGAACGCGGGCGCCTGTGGGGCTATCCGCTCGAGTGGTTCCGGGGCTCGGGGGCGGCGTTCGCGGAACAGCGGGGTGGAGCCGAAGCGCTGCTGGACCTCGAACCTGCCGACTTCGAGCTCGTTTTCCGCGCGAGCCCCGACGCGCGCCCGGTCGCGGGCCTGGCGGGAGCGCTGCGGATGCTCCGCCTGATCCCGTCGAATCCGGGCCTCTTCGCCCGCGTCGTCCACGGTCTGCGCGCCGGCGCGCGTCTTGCCGCGCACTGCCGCGCCTATCCCGGACGCCCCGGCGACCTCGGGGCGTGGGCGCGCCGCTACGAGAAGCTCGTGCGGCAGGCGGCGTAGGACCGCCCGGATTCCCCCGAGATCGGCGGCGCTCCGAACGGGCCGAGAAGAGGAAACAGGCGCCCGCCAGGGCGCCGGCAACGCCATGAACGGCAGGGCGAGGCCCCGGAGAAACCCCAGGAACCTGGCGCACTTGGCGTCCCCGGCGCCTTGGCGTTCCCTGCTGCGCACGCCAATCCCGGGCGCGTTGACATCGCCGGCCTCCCCCTCCATCCTCCCGCGCCGCAACGGCGCCGCGCCCCCGCTGCCGCCGAGCGGTGACGCAGGGTGCGCGGCCAGGAGACCCCATGAGCATCCCGGTGCCCCGCCACGAGCCCCACAAGATCAAGACCGTCCGCCTGGTGGACTTTCCCGGTCTCGAAGAGCGGCGCCGCAACCTCGCCGCGGCGCACTTCAACGTCGTGCACCTGCGCCCCTCGCAGATCACCTTCGACCTGTGCTCGGCCGGCACCGGCGCCATGAGCCAAGAGCAGCTCTCCGGTCAGCTCCTGGGCGACGAGGCCTACGCCGGCGCGCGCAACTTCGAGAACCTGCAGCATGCCGCGACGACCGTGCTCGGCCACACGTACGTGTGCCCCACGCACAACCTGCTCGGCTCCGTGAAGCTCGTCTGCTCGACCTCCATCGCGAAAGGCGCCGTCGTGCCCGTGAACGGACGCGGGCGCATGGACGTGCTGGAGCCCCGCGGGCTGCGCGTCGCCGACGTGCGCGACCACGGCGAAGCCGTTTTCACGGGCAATGTGGACCTCGCGCGCCTGGAGCAGGTCGCCCGGGACGGCCGCGCATCGCACGTGTTCGTACACGCCTTCGCCGACGGCCAGCACCCGTTCAGCCTCGCGAACCTGCGCGACGTGCGCGCGCTGTGCGACCGCTATGGTCTCAAGCTCGTGCTCGACTGCTCGCGCGTCGTGGAGAACGCCTGGTACATCCAGCACCACGAGTCGGGGCTGGCCGACCGCCCCATCGCCGAGCTCGTGAAGCGCCTCGCCAAGAACGCGCACGTCGCCATGATCGACGGCGGGCAGGATCCGCGCAGCAATACTGGAGGACTGCTGCTGACCGACAACCCGGCGGATCACGAGAAGTTCACGAACGAGGTCGTGGTGTACGAGGGGCTTCACACCTACGGCGGCATGAGCGGGCGCACCATGGAGGTGCTGGCGCGGGGCCTCGCGGAGATGGTGGACGAGGCCCAGGCACAGTGGATCATGCACCAGAACGAGACGTTCGCGGCGAAGCTGCGCGCGGCGGGACTGCCGCTGGAGCGGGGCTGCGACGGCGCCTACCTGCTGGCGGACCGCTTCCTGCCGCACGTGAAGGAGCACCCCGAGCACGCGCTCGCGGCGGCGCTGTACC
>Ga0172369_10006550_pt1 | contig 13821 bp, 11 predicted proteins | sample LakKiv25m_FD_114539 | JGI IMG/M metagenome (GOLD analysis project Ga0172369, IMG submission 114539) | Freshwater microbial communities from Kabuno Bay, South-Kivu, Congo - kab_022012_11.25m | ecosystem: Environmental > Aquatic > Freshwater > Lake | place: Democratic Republic of the Congo...
AACGGAGTGGCTACCGGATCAGCGGGTAGAAGGAGGTTTGTCATGAACGCCAATCGACGCAGGTTCCTCTCGTCCGCCATGGGGGCAGGCTTGGCGGCCAAGGGCGCGGCCGGGTCGCAGGCGGCGCCAGCTACAAAACTGGCGGAGAGGTACCGCAGACTGGACGGCATTCTTAAGCAGCCCGTACTGAAAAAGCAGCTATTCACGGCCCCTGTGGTCATCGAGACGCTCGAATTGCTTCGACTCGATAGTTCTTACCTCTGCCGGGTGCGTTCGCGCGACGGCGCCGAAGGCATCTCCGTGGCCCATAGCGGCATGAGTACGTTGTTCCCGATATTCCTAAAGAACTTGCAGCCGTTCTTCCCCGGCAAGGACGCCCGGGAATTGGACCTGATCCTCGATAAGGTTTACACCTACGGCTTCAATTTCCGCTTGAACGGAATGGCTCTCGGGCTGCCTCTCGCCACCATCGAGTTTGCCATCCTCGACATGCTGGGGCGGATTGCAAACAGGCCAGTGGGCCGTTTGCTCGGTGAGATTCACAACCCCGAGGTCGGGGTCTACATCGCAACCGAATGGCGCGAGAAGCCCGTCGAGGAATCGCTCAAGCTGATCCAGGAAGCCGTCGCGCAGTACGACGCCAGGGCGCTCAAAATCAAGGTTGGCGGCCTGATGTTCATGACCACCGATATGTATGCCGAAGGCCCGCCCGGCCGGACCGAGAAGATTGTTCCGCTCGTCCGCAAGACCTTCGGTGATGACATGGCGCTGTACGCAGACTCAAACAGCTACTACACCGTGCCCGAAGCCATCAGAGTCGGCAAGCTCCTCGCGCAATACAAGTACAGGTACTTTGAAGAGCCGGTTATGTTTGATCACCTCGACGAAATCAAACAGGTTGCCGACGCGCTCGCAATCCCTGTCGCCAATGGCGAGCAGGACTACAGTTTCTACGGATTCCGGTGGCTGCTGGCAAACGATGGTCTGGATATCGTCCAGCCCGACAACTACTATTTCGGCGGGCTCATCCGCTCCATGAAAGTGGCCCGCATGGCGGCCGAATTCGGCAAAAGCATCATTCCTCACATGTCCGGCGGCGGCTTGGGCTTCCTCTACAATTCCCATTTCGTATCTTGTGTCCCGAACGCCGGTGAGCACCACGAATTCAAAGGCTTGCGGACACACGTCAGGTACGACTGCAAGACGTCGCCGCTCAAGGTGGCCGGCGGCAAGATCAAAGTACCCACGGGTCCCGGCTTCGGTGTTGAGTTTGACCCCGATTGGGTCAACAAGCACAAGATCGTGAGAATGTAGGGGATCTGGCGGAGAGGGAGGGATTCGAACCCTCGATACAGTTTCCCGTATACACGCTTTCCAAGCGTGCGCCTTCAACCACTCGGCCACCTCTCCTTTTGCGTAGGCTGGACACGCCGCCTTTGGGCCGACGCGCCTTATCGAGGGTCTGCAATCATCAGTTTAACATGAGCGGCTTTAGTTGACCGGGAGCCCTTGATACAGATATTTCCGGACGTTGAGCCACCATTCGGCGTGCGCCTGGACCGGGTATGGACGCGCACAGAATGCCTCCCGTGACCGGTAGCCGCCGGCGCGGAGAATCGTCGCAATGACCGCTTGGCGAGTCTCTTCGGTCGCCCGAGCCTGGGCGATCAGAAAGTCCGTCATGATGTTGCGAGTGATCAGGTCGCCGCCTCGACGGTACTGGCTGTCGCCCTTTTTCCAGGTCGTGCCGCACGCGAAGCCCATCAATGGAACCATCAACGCAGAGTCCGCCCGTTGGTCGACCCGAATCGGGTTGGCCACCGTTTGAGGCTCGCCTCTAACCACCAGGTCCCGGACCCTGATCTCCATCGGATAGATGACCCAACGCTCCCCAACATTCAACTGGATTTCCAAACGGAACCTCTGCGGCTTGGTTGACGCCGGAATCTTGATGTCCAGTAGGTAGGACTGAACCGTTTGCCCTGACGAGAGAACGGCTCCATGCGGCAGGTCAACGTGCGTGATCTCGTTCGGGAGCCATTCCTCCCCTGCCTGGACGTAGCGCTCCTGGTACAGCCGGCAGTGCGCCGTATCGTCCGGATTCTGTCCGACGTAAAGGTAGTATTTCATCCCGTGAGGGACTTCGACGCCTAGCCGGACAGTCAGATTGCCGCCGCGCGGAATCGCCGGGGAGATGAACTCATGGGCCGTCTCGACACGATCTGCCAGAGCGACCTGTCCGTCCGGACGGAGTCGCTGGAACTCGGAGACGACCATCAGTCGCTGGCCGGCGACCGGCACAGCCAGCAGACTCAACGCTATCCAGGTTCGAATCGGCATGACCTCAGGTCAGATCATACTTCTCCTGGTGAATCTCCGGATCGGAGATCACCATGACGGGCCGCCCGAGAATCTCTTCGAGTTCTTCAAGATAGTTGTTCTTGACCGACTTGACCAGCGCGGCAACCTCGGGGCTGACACGCAGGACACATTCCTGACCATCCACCACCCTGGCATACTTCTGGGCCTGGTTGAGGATCTCGCCAATCACGGTCTCAGGGCTCTTCACATAGCCGGACCCTTCGCAATAGGGACAAGGCGAACAAAGCGCCCGTTCGAGGCTCTGTTTTACGCGTTTGCGGGTGATTGCCACTAGCCCGAAATCATTGAACTGCAGGATCTTGTAAGGCGCCTTGTCGAGCCGCATCGTTTCTTCAAGAGCCTGCATCACCTTCTGGCGGTTCTTGCGCTCGTCCATGTCGATGAAATCGACCACGATGATGCCGCCCAGATCGCGCAGCCGGATCTGGCGGACGATTTCCTTCACCGCTTCCGTGTTCGTCTTGACGATGGTGTCCTCGAGCCTGTGCGACTTGCCGACATACTTGCCCGTATTGACGTCAATGGCGACCAGGGCCTCGGTCTGGTTGATGACGATATACCCGCCGCTTCTGAGCCAGACCTTCGGGCGGAGCGCCTTCTCCATCTCCTGTGTGATGCCAAACGCGTCGAAGATGGGCTCCTGGCGGGTGTAAAGTTTGACCCGGCTCAAAAGCTGGGGGGAAAAGCGTTCAACGGTGTGCAGAACCTGCTCGTAAAGCTCTTCGTGATCGACCCAGATCGCCTTGAACCCCCCGGTCAGGTGATCCCGCAAAATGCGTTCGACGATTGCCACATCGTGATGCAGAAGCGCCGGAGCCCGTTTCTTGTCCGCCTTCTCCTTGATCTCCTGCCACAGAGCGGCAAGATAGCGCATATCCGCGCCGATCTCCTCCTCGGTGTGGCCGTCACCGGCGGTGCGCATGATGTATCCGCCCTGCAGCCCCTCCCGCTGCCGCTGGAGAACTTTTTTCAGCCTCTGGCGCTCTTCCTCGGTCGAGATCTTTCGCGAAACGCCAAGATGCTCGATGGTAGGCATGTAGACGACATACCGGCCGGGCAGCGCGATATGGGACGTGATACGAGCGCCTTTCTGCCCCAAAGGCTCCTTTGCGATCTGAACGATGATCTCCTGGCCCTCTTTGAGCAGGTCGGAAATCGAGGGCTGTTGTTGATCCTTCTCGCCGTTGCCCCGGTCACGGTCACGGCCCCTCGGCTGACGAACCTCGGCCGCCCTTGCGGGCGCCGGCGCCGCAGGCGTCTCGTCTTCAACGGCGGCGCTGTCAACCTCGGCGGCCTGCGCCTCGGAATCCGGCGTGGCTTTATCGCCGCGACCCCGGCGGCGTGAACGGCGGGTGGCCCGATGGCCCATCCTTCCGCCGCCGGGCCGCAAAGTTGCCGTCAGGCCGACGGGGGGGGCGGCCGGTTCCGCTGTGCTGGACTCCACATCGCCGCCGGCTTCGGCCGGCTGGTCCGTTCCGGGACTCACGGGAGGCTCGTCCGCCTCTTCTTCCTGCCGGAACCTCCTGCCGGGGGCCACGATATGGGCCGAATTGGATTCCACTTCCAGGCCCAAGCCCACCCATCCGTCGTCTTCGCCTGAGTCTGCCGCCTTTTTGGGCTCGGGAATCTCGACCGCGTCCTCAACGTCAAAGCTGATCGAGACACGAACGTCGGATGCGGCGGGTGAACCCTCGTCACGTTCAAGTTCACCTGGAGCTTCGCCAGCGATCTCGCTCTCCCCGGCTGGCACGTCGTCCTCTATCGACGCCGCGGGTGTTTCTTCCAATTGCGTGTCGCCGCCCTCGACAATCTGTTCAAGAAGGGAACCGCCGGCAGAGGCCGGTGACACCGGTTCCCCGCGTTCGATCTCGTCAATGCGGTCGAGGATCGACTCCGCGGCATCGTCGGCCGCTGCCTCAAGGTCGGATTCGTCGAGTTCGCGGGCGGATTCGGTTTCAGGCTCATCCTGGCTGACGCGGGCAGCGGCCCGCCGATACTTCGCCAAGGATTCCCCGGGAAGTACGATGACGTCGGCCCGCAACGATCCGGCTTGCTCTTCGTTCTCGTCCGTCGCCTCTGGACCGGCCAAGTCCGTTGGTTCGCTCTCCTCGGCGGCCTCGGAGGCTTCCGCGTACTTGGACTCCGGGAGGCCTTTCCCCATGCGGCGGCGCCTGCGCGGCCGCCGCCGGCGGTCTATCGCCGCGTCGGTTGATTCGCCGCGTTCCCCGGCCTCCACCGGCGGGGCTTCAGCCCCAGCCGATGGGGTGGCATCGTCGGTTGTCCTGGGCGTGGCGTCACGCCGGAACTCGCGCCTCGATTCGCGGTCGCGGCCTCGCTCCCGGCCCCGCCCGCGGCCGGCGGGCGTCTCCTCAACACGGTCAATGTCCTCGCCGTGTTCATCGAAAAAATCGGACACGTAGAGGAAACAGTCGCGCTCCAGGCCCAGGTCGACGAACGCCGACTGCATACCCGGAAGGACGCGCGTGACGCGGCCTTTGTGCACACTCCCGGCCAGGGAGTACTCGTCGGCCCGCTGAAAATACACTTCCACAAGCTGGCCATCTTCAAGAATGCCAAGCTTGGTTGCATGGCGGTTCTGACTGACCACCAGCTCTTTTGACGATGACATCGCGATCACCTCCACTGCCGCGAACCGGCGTTGCGCCAGTCACAGGCACGGAAAGATGAATCAGGCAAAGGGTGAGGAGATGCGCCGCAACCCCCGCGGGCTGGCAGCCAAACTGCGCGGGCTGATCGCCCGCCGTATTCCGGGCCGTGGCGGAGGCCGGTTGACTCACTCCGCTTCAACAACTCCGGAAGGACCGTGACCGGTCCTCACAAATCTTCTTGGGTCTCCTCGACCCTGCTGCCGGACACTTTCGAGCCCGGTCGAGCATCAACTCGCCGCTTCACGACACGACGCGCCGAAGCCGGACGTTATTGACCAACCCCAGCATCATGAATGTCGACAACATACTTGAGCCCCCATAACTCATCAGGGGCATCGGTATGCCGGTTACGGGCATCCGCCCCACCGCCATCCCCGCATTTACGATCGCGTGGAAAAGCAGCAGTGCGCACACCCCCATACAAATGAACATACCTGCACGGTCGGGCGCCGACTGGGCGTTTTGAACGATCTGCATCAAAAGCAGAAAAAACAGTCCGAACACCACAACCATGCCAACGAACCCATGCTCCTCGGCAAAAGCCGAGATTAAGAAATCAGTGTGCGTGACGGGAAGGAATCGAAGTTGGGTCTGCGACCCGCGCGTCACTCCCTTCCCCCACATCCCTCCGGCGCCCACGGCGATCTTCGATTGGATCACCTGGTAGCCGCTACCCATCGGATCGCGCATGGGATCGACAAACGTCACCAGACGCGCCCGCTGGTAGTCTTTCAATGCCAGCCATCCAACCGGCATCAGCACTGCGGCAAGAACCGCCACCGACACCAGATGCTGCCACCGCAAGCCACCGAGAAAAACGCCAACCGCCAGAATCGGCATATACGTCAGCGACGTTCCCAAGTCTGGCTGCATCGCCACCATCATCAGCGGCAGCCCAACCAGTCCGGCCAATCTCAACAAATCCCGGGACTCCAAGCGGTCGCCCCGCAACTCGGCCAGATAGCGAGCTACCAGTAATACTATCACTAGTTTAACGAACTCCGAAGGTTGGAACCGAAATCCGAATCCCAGAGGGATCCACCGTTTCGACCCCCAGGCAATCCGTCCGACCAGCGGCGTCAGAATCAGCAGCGCGAGCGCGATGCCGTACAGGACGGGAACCTGGCCCAGAAGGGTGTGGTAATCCACTTTGGACATGAACCACATGGCAATCAGGCCGGCGCCCAGCCACAAACCCTGCTTCCACCATGCCGCCTCGAATCTCGAGTCCAGGGTTGCGCTATAGATCTGGAGAATACCCAGGGCGGAGATGGCCAGCGCAAGGATCAGCATCGGCCAATCCAAATCCCGGATTCTCCGGTAGACCGCCATTAGTTCACCCCCACCGGGAGGGACGCCGATGCCACGTTCTGTGGCTGTTTCTTCTCCCGCCTGGCCTTCTTGTCGAAATACGCCTTGATCACGTCTCGTACGATCGGGCCTGCAAGATTGCCGTGCTCACCGTTTTCATACAACGCCGCAACAACGATTTCGGGCGCGCTCCGTGGCGCAAAACCGACGAACCAGGCATCGTCCTTGTATTCAGCTCCCAGAATTCCCTGTTTCATCAGCTCATTGGAGGCCCGCTGAGCTGAACCCGTCTTTCCGCAAAACTCGATGCCGGGGATCCGCGATGCCGCGCCGGTGCCTCCCTCGTTCACCACGGCGTACATCCCGTTGATCACCTGCATGACGTTCTCTGTCTTGAGGTCGGCCTTGTGCGCCGCCGAAACGGCCTTCGCTTCCCGGACGATGTGCGGACGCATCCAGACGCCACCGGTCACCAGACCGCCGATGGCATGGGCAAGTTGCAGCGGGGTCACCGTCACATAACCCTGGCCAATCGCCACGGAAATCGTCTCACCTGCGTACCACTTCTCCCTGAGAGTCCTGATCTTCCATTTGGATGACGGCATGACCCCCTCTTTTTCTCCGGGAAGGTCGATACCCGTCTTTCTGCCCAAACCGGCCAGTTCGGCGTACTCGGCAATCTTGTCGATCCCGATGCGGTTCCCGATCGTGTAAAAGTAAACGTCGCAGCTTTGGGCTATTGCCCGGTGGAGATTCACCGTGCCGTGGCCGCCCCGCTTGTGGCACTTGAAATAGCGCCCATAGAAACTTGCTCCCCCGCTGCAGTGGACTGTCGTGTTGGCGTCAATCATACCCGATTCCAGCGCCGCGATGGCGATGATCGGTTTCAACGTTGAACCCGGCGCCAGTTGAGCCTGCACCGCGCGGTTGAACATCGGTTTGGCCGGATCTTTCATCAGCAATGCCAGTTCGTGGGAGTTCACCCGGCCGACAAAGTGGTTCGGGTCGTAAGACGGGGCTGAGACCAGAGCCAGGATCTCTCCGCTCCGCGGATCCAGGGCCACTACGGCTCCCCGCCGGCCCTGCATCGCCAACTCCGCGACAACCTGCAAATCCAGGTCGATGGTCAACTGCAGGTCTTTGCCCGCCACGGCGTCCTTGATCCCCAGAATCTCCCGCGTGTTCCCCAGGTTGTTCACACGGACCTGACGCTGCCCGTCGACGCCCTTCAGAACTTCGTTGTAGAATCGCTCGATGCCCATCTTTCCAATCAGATCGCCTGGATTGTAGGCGGCCCATTCCGGAGAGTTCAACTCAGCGTCGCTGACCTCCCCCAGGTATCCAATGACGTGTCCGGCCAACCCTCCCTGTGGATAGACCCGAAACTGCGAAGGGATCAGTGCCATCTCCGGGAAAGAATCCTCTCCACTGTGCGCCTCGACGAAGGTCAGTTCCTCGCGGGTCAGGTCTTCCTTCAGGTTAATTGTGAAATACGTCGGAACCGACCGGAACCGCTTTACCCTTCCCTCAAGTGCGTCCGGGTCGAGGCCCAACCCCAGCGCAATGGGCCTGATGTGCTCTGCTTTCAGGTTCTCCCGGGACAGGATCAATTTGAACGACTCGTGGTTGTCCACGATGACGCGATTGTCCCGGTCCAGGATCTTGCCTCGCGGCGCGGGGATCGGCCGGGATTTGATCTGGTTCTGGAGCGCCTTGGCGTTGTAGATCTCTTCGTTGCGCACCTGGAGGTCCCAATAGCCCGTGAGCAGAAACAGGAAGGAAATGACGACAACCCATTGAAAAGCCGCAATCTTGCCCGCCGCGAACTTCGTCTCGTCGCGGAACAGTGGCTTGTCGATGTTGGAGTCGGGGCGCCGTTCGGATGGGATGATGCGCATGATCAGCGCGTCTCTGACCTTAGTTTATCCAAGATCAGGAATAGCGGAATCGCCACCACGGCGTTCAGGAATCCCAGGATCACGGTCTGTGGGATCTGCAGTTCCATCGGTTGTCCGAGCAACGCACGGGTCAGCAGCCAGACAAACAACTGATGAAACAGAAAAAAGAAAAAGGACAGCAAGAACCGCAGTGCGCTGTTCTCGACGTCGAATCGCATGCTAACGCTGGCGGCGAAGTAACCCACGAGGGTTTTGACGATTCCAAACATCCCCAGATACTGCGTCGAAAGCGAATCCTGCATCAGCCCGATCAGACTGCCAGTGGCGGCGCCGGCAATCGGGCTGCGCCTCATCAGCGCCAAATAGACGGTGATCAACAGCGGCAGTTCCAGGTAGGAAAGCGTGTCGATGTGCCGGGCGACATAGACCTGAAAGAGGATCGCCGCCACCGGCGCCACGATCCAAACAACAGGGTTGAATTTGGTCGTCCGTGTCTGGCGTCCGCGCCGGGGCAGCAATCTCTCCTCGAACGGGTTCATTGCTTTTTCACCGGAGCCGCCGCCGCGGGCTGGCCAGCCGGACCGGCATCGGGAGGTGTCCCGGCCGGCGTCTGCTTGGGCGGCGCGGGGGGCTTGTTGAAATCTGGAACCCGCCCAGGCCCCGCGCCAAAAGTATGTCCCTGACCCTCCCCGATGCGCCGGTAACGATCCATCAACTTGTCCGCTTCCGTCTGGACGACACCGCCGGGGGTGACCGGCTCTTCAACAATCGTCGAGCCCGGTTCGGCCGGTGGACGGTCGAGGATGTAGACGCCCGTCGACGATGGGGGTAGCGGATCGGGGATGAGACCGTGTACACCGCCAAGCACAATCAGAACTTCGTCGACCCCCGAACGCAGACCCACCGCTTCCGCCACGACCTCCTTGCCCCCGCGCCCCTCGCGTGCCGAACGCACAATGCCGGCTGGCAACCCTTTCGGAAAGACCCGGTCATCGCCCGATGTGTACAACCACTCGCCGGCCTCTACGGTATCCCTGTTCTCGATGTGATCTACCGGGCACAATGATGAGCCGACTCCCTTCATCGTCCCCCGGACCTTGTGCTTCTGCGAAATCACCCCTGCCGCGAAACCTTGGCTGGTGATGAGCGAAACCAGCGACGCCGACGGATAGGCTGCCGTCACCCTGCCGGCGATTCCGTCGGGCGTTATCACGGCCATCCCCTTCATCACTCCGTCTCGCGATCCGCGGTCGACGAATACGGTCCGCGAGTTGGCGCCCGTGCCCAGAAAGATCACCCTGGCGGCCAGAAGCTTCGATGGGGAGGTCTGCGCGTAGATGGCCAGAGCCTTGGCCCGGTCGGCGGTCGAAATCTCCGCCTTCAATAACTGATTCTGAACCTTCAACTGGCCCACTTCCGCCCTCAGCCGGGAGTTCTCCTGGCGCAGTCCCTCCACAGCGAAGATCTCTCCGAATCGCGCTCCCCGCTCCCTGGCCCACTCACTCACGTTGGCCAGAGGAGCGGCCGCTGCCACCGCCCAGACCCTGATCAATCGGACATCCTGGCCGGTCTTGACCTGAAAGGCCAGAAGAAGCAACTGCCCAGCGAGCAGGAGCAGCAGAACGCTGATGTTGCGGTACCGGCTAAGAAAGGTCTCCATGGCAGATCCCCGGTTGAGCCAGGCGTTTCGGCTCTGGCCGGTTACTCAATGGCGATGCGCCGCAAGAGCTTGAAGTCGGTCAACATGCGTCCGGTGCCCAGGACCACTGAAGCCAGCGGGTCCTCGGCGATCGATACCGGCAAGCCGGTCTCCTCGCGGATCCGCTTGTCGAGGTTCTTCAACAACGCTCCGCCGCCTGTCAGCACGATGCCGCGGTCGCTGATGTCGGCGCTCAGTTCCGGCGGAGTGCGCTCCAGAGCCACGCGGATCGCATTCATGATCGTCGCGACGCACTCCGACAGCGCCTCCCGGATTTCGTCGGCGCTCACCTTGATCGTTCGGGGCACGCCCTCGATCAGGTTGCGGCCCTTGATCTCCATCGTGAGGGGCGCGTCCAGCGGGAATGCGCTGCCCACCTGCACTTTGATCTGCTCGGCCGTCCGCTCGCCGACAAGCAGGTTGTACTTCCTCTTCAGGTACTGCATGATGGCGTCGTCCATCTCGTTGCCCGCCACCCGCACTGAACGCGAGTAGACGATGCCCGATAGCGAAATCACCGCAACATCCGTCGTTCCGCCGCCGATATCCACCACCATGTTGCCCGACGGCTCCGTGATCGGCAGCCCCGAACCGATGGCTGCCACCATCGCCTGCTCGACCAGATGAACTTCACTGGCCTTGGCGCGGTAGGCCGAGTCGATGACGGCGCGTTTTTCGACAGGCGTGATCTCGCTTGGCACGCCGATGACGATCCTCGGATGGACCAGCATCCGCCGCCCGTGCGCTTTCTGAATGAAGTAGGTCAACATCCTTTCGGTCACCTTGAAGTCGGCGATGACGCCGTCCTTCATGGGACGAATGGCGACGATGTTGCCCGGCGTGCGGCCGAGCATCTCTTTTGCTTCTTTGCCGACCGCCTCCACTTCCCCGTTGATCTTGTTGATGGCGACGATCGAGGGTTCGTTGACGACAATTCCCTTGCCTCGGGCAAACACCAGTGTGTTGGCTGTCCCCAGGTCAATGGCGAGGTCGGATGAGAATAGACTGAAAATCGACCGGATGTTCATTTTTGCCGTGTGGACGCGCCCATGCCCCCGCCGGTTCGACTCACCCGCTGGCTTCAAACGGGCGCCCGTCAGACTGGTGCGGAATCCTCATTGAGCGTAGCATACCCGGTCTCGGAATCGAAACCCGACTCCTCAAAAGCTTCTGAAACTAAAGGATGTAGGCCGCGCTTCTGGCATACGCCAGGGCCTTCAGCTTGTCGAAGACCACGCGCAGTGTCTCCCGGTGCTGCTCAATCACTTCCATGTCATGCGATTTCATCCACTCCACGATTTCACCGGCCGTTGCCTCGACCTCTGGCATCAGACGATGCACCATCGCTTCGTACGCCTCCCGGCCCGCCCACTCCGGCCCCGCCAAACCCAGCCGGACGTCCACCAGCTCCGCCGCTTGACGCACGCGAATGCAGCGGTCATCCGCCGCCGGCGGTCCCGTCACTTTTGATTGCTCTACCGCGCGATCCAGGGACTGCATCCAGAATTTGCGATGGTCAATGCCGCGGCGGTCTAACTCCTTACGAATCAATACATGCTGGGCGATGTCGCCGGTATGAATGGCAAGGCAGCCGGCCAGTCCCGCTTGGAAAACCGGTGTCGGGAACCTCCGCGATTTGATCCAGGCATGACCCAGCTCGTGCGCCAGGACCGCCTCTTCGTTCGCTGCCCATTCGTCCTCCCGCGCCGAGTTCAGCATGATCAGGTATGCTTCGCGGACTCCTTTGTGATGCACCATCACCCCATACATGTGCTGGAACTGCTGCATGAAAGCGCTTTGTTTCAGGTATTCGGCGAACAGTTCCCGTCCTTCGACACCGGCCGGCAAACTGTACGTGTTTGTGGACGATTCGTGATCGATCCTTGCGACCAGAACCGGCGCCCCCGCCTCCTCGATCTCTTTCTTCCATTGCGCCAAAGCCGGCGTCAGCGTCCCCGCCACGGAGGGAATTGCCAGCAGAAGCGTCAAGAGCCAGCGCATATCTCCAGCTTACTGTGCGATGATCTCCTTTGAGGTAAGCCTGCCGTGGCTCTAGATGAGCGACAGTACTTCACTGAAAGCCAGACGACGCGGAAAACGCGTTTGAACTGCCCCTATTGCCGTTCGGTCGAAGAGTACGAGTTGCGCTGGCTCGTGCGCCGGAAGAAGGACCGCCTGCCTCCGGGCGCCGACGAACGCGACCGCGCCAAGTTCTCCAAATCACAGAGCTACATGGTTTTGCTCGACGACAAAGTCCGCTGCAATCAGCCTCGCTGCCGAAAGACCTTCGATATCTCCGGCATCAAGACCACGGCCTTGCTTTAGTTGCCCGTGAAGTTCACAAGACGCCACCTGCTCGCCGCCGCTCTTTCGGCCGGATGCGGACGTCCGGGATCCGGCTACCGCGGTTACGCGCTCGTCGCTGCGGCGGGAAGCCGGTCGGTCGCCGTTGTCGACCTCCTCTCCTTCTCAAGGCAGGGTTCGATCAGCCTCCCGCATGAACCTACGGCCCTGGCCGCCCGCGGGGGTGACGGCGCTACGTCGGCCTTTGCCGTTATGGCGCGTCAAGCACTGATCGCCGAAGTCTCACCCAAATCCAAGGAAATCGTCCGCCAGATCACGTTGCCTGCGCGTCCGCGCATGGTCATCGCGGCTCGCGGCCGGCTGTATTGGATCGCCGAGGACCGGAACTGGCTGGGCGCCGTAGATCTGAAAAAATGGGCCAATCTTGCCCCCATCGCCCTCGCCGGCCGGCCGGTCGCGTTGGACATCAGTGCGCGCCGATCCCTTGCGGCGGCCTCCCTCGATGACGGATCGGTCCAACTGGTCTCGTTGGACGGCGGGCGGCCTTCGCCGCCAATCCCAGTTGGGAGTGATGTGGGTGCGCTCTGCTTCCGCTCCGATGGCAACTGCGTCCTGGCCGCGGAGCCGGAAGCGAACGCTTTGTCGGTGATCGATGTCGACTCGCGTGCGCTCATGGTGCGGCTCAAACTCGCGCTCAAGCCCGAACGGCTTTGGACCAAGGGCGACGGCGGACAGTTGTTCATCACCGGCGCCGGCGTCGACGGCGTAGCCATCGTTTACCCTTACCGGACCGAGGTCGCCCAGACATTCCTCAGCGGCCGGCGTCCAGGCGAAATGGCCGACTCGATGGCGCCCGAATATCTGTTCGTGTCCAACCCTGAAGCCGGGTCGGTCACGGTCTTCAGCATCACAACACAAAAGGTGCTCGCGGTCACCGGCGTCGGCGCCCAACCGGGCCCCATCGCCATCACGCCCGACCAGCAATATGCCCTCGTCCTGAACCGCGCCTCCGGCGACTTGGCCGTCATCCGGATCGCCGCCATCACGCCCACGGCCGGCCGCGAAAAGCGCGCTCCATTGTTCACGATGATCCCTGTTGGCTCGGCGCCATGCGGCGTCGTGGTTGTGAGCGCCTGATCCCTTGCTTCGCGGCCTTACTTCTTTTTCGGCAGCAGCGCTTTCTCGATCCGCGCCAGCATCTGTTCCCGCTGGCCTACCGCCCACGCCGCCGCCATCTCTTCTTCGGAGATACCCGAAACCCGGCCCAGCAGCAGATAGGCCGGCAGTGCGTGCGGGAGGTGCTTCCACCGCGCCATTTCGACCAGTGATGGCGCCGCACGCTCCTTGATCTGAGCCACCGTGCCCTCGCTAAACTCCTCGTACATTAGATGAAGAGTCTTCGCGCCCGCCAGCCGGTCCGCCAGGACTGTCGAGTTCAGCATCTCGACGAACCAGGTGGCGGGAATTGTGATCTCCAGGCTCTTGTCGCGGCCCAGGACGGCGATGGCCCGCAAGGCCGCTGCGGCGTTCATCCGGACACCCGGCGCCGGATCCCGCA
>Ga0172369_10006551_pt1 | contig 13820 bp, 10 predicted proteins | sample LakKiv25m_FD_114539 | JGI IMG/M metagenome (GOLD analysis project Ga0172369, IMG submission 114539) | Freshwater microbial communities from Kabuno Bay, South-Kivu, Congo - kab_022012_11.25m | ecosystem: Environmental > Aquatic > Freshwater > Lake | place: Democratic Republic of the Congo...
AAAGCATTGGAAGAATGATCCCTAGTACAAAGGATAAACATCGAATAAAAAATTCTTTATTAAATCCTATCTTTTTTACATCCATAAAAGGATAAAACATTATAGGTAGAATGGATGTGGGTCTGGTTAAGAAAGAAAAGCCGGAGAAGAAACCAGAGAGAAAGAGGTTAGAAGAGTAGCTAAAGTACAATCCCAAGATAAGGAGTAACTGCAGGGTACCATACTGCCATAAACCTTGAGAGAAGAGTGCAAAGTTTATTGTTCCAAAGGCATATATTACAGTAAGAAGATTTAACTTCTCCCCTACCAGCTTAAACCTATCCCTAAGTAATATATAAAAAAACCAAACAGAAAGAGACATAAGTAAAGCAGCAGAGAAATGGGATAATATAGAAAGACTTTCCCAACTTAAAGGAAAGTTAAAATACAAAGGCAAGAAGAAAACAGGGATTGAAAGAATCGAGGTAATAATAGGAAAAGCAGAGAGGTAATGATTATTAACTTTCTTTAAATAGAAGGGTGTTAAACCTTTCACATAACTTTTGTCATCAGGATGTGGGTATTTAACCACTAGCATTTGATGGTATTTATCTAAATACAATGTTTTATCTTTAATAATAGCTATTGTGGTGAATATTGTGGAAACAGTGTCCTCTGATTGTATTGGTAAAGTATTTATACCAACCTTATATAAGAGAAACCAAGAAAAAAAGTAGATAGAAAAACATCCCAAGACTATTTTAGAAAACATCTTCATGTTTATATGTTACACCAGAACTGGCTAAAACTAGATCAGAAAACAATGTTTTAAGAGTCCCCACTAAAAGTAAAAAGTAAGCACAATTAGCGAAGAAGTCCGCTAATGCAACTTCTCTTAATAATGATAGAAAGGGAACAAGTGTAGTGAATAACAAACCAAGTTTATAAAAATTACTGGAAGAATAAAGTAAAGACAAGGACAATACGTATATACCTAGAATAAATAATAAAAAATCCAAGAGAAAAAACACCCCTTGATAGTAAATACCATATGACAATAACCCTATTTCTAGTACTCCCAATAGGTATAATAGTCGCTTGAAACAAAGGTTTCCTAGTGTAAGTAGGAACCATAAGATAAGCGGTATAGAGGATAGAAGTAATTGAGAAGTGTGTTTATAAAACCCACCGTTTAATCTAGTCAGTACCAAAATTACCAAAATATACAAAACACTGAATAGAAAAACAAAGGGCTTTTTCAAACGTAGAGAAAAAATAGCGTAGATGCTTTGTATAAAATCGTCATAGGCATGGGAAAAGTCCAAAGAGCGTAGATAATAATCAACATTTGTAATATTTTCCTTGTCTATAAAAAATATATATCTAAGCAAATAACCAAAAAATACTGGGATAATTACATACAAAAGTTGGGTTTTCAAAACATTATTAACCTCCGCCTTAAAAATCCAAAGCGATACGACGAATAAAAGGGAAAATATCAAACCAAAAAACTTTGCAAAATGCGGGTTAATACACCATCTCATATAAGTCTCCCCCATCAGAAAAACTACGTATTAAACGGAAACGAGTAGGAGTCATTAGATCAGATATACTCTCATCGAAACTAATAATATACTTGAGATTCATATTTTTTGCGAGGAAATAAAACCGCTCAGGGTCTTTAACTAAATAGCTAGTGAACGCCTCGGATGCAAAATCTCCCTTGTTATACCCCCTGGGATTAACTAAATATTGTTTGTGAATGTATGTATAAAACAGAGCCTCTTTGGTCCTGGAATAGGGATAAATCACAATAGAAGAAGGAGATGTAAAAGAAGAGTTTATAAAATAGTACACTTCTGGTACTTCCAACTTGGTGAATTTTACAGGCACATAGGTCTCCAAAAGTGTAACTATTAGAACCACAATAAAGAATTGTTTCTGATACTTCACGCTTTTATTTCCAAGTACATACCCTAAAATAACGAGAAAAGTTAATTGCAATAAAACTCCAAAACGCAAAGTTACTCTAAACACGGGAATCAACTTATAGAGTAAGAAACTTATATTATAGAAATCTATCCCCCAAAGTGTTATCACCGGAGGCATCATAAAGATAAAAATTGAAATCGCAGTAAGAAACAGAATAATAGTAGACTTTTTGACGTCTTCCGAAATGTTTCGATAGTAAATAGTTAAGCAAATACAAAACAATGCCAAAAAGGATAACCCAAAATAATTGGACGGTGATTCTCTTGCGAAGTAGTCATCTGTTAAATAATGACCAGTAGAGGAAATCCAGAAATAACATAATTGAGAAAAGGGTCCGAACACAGGGTTAGCAGTAGAAGGCAATAAGAAATACCAAGGCCTGGAGCTAAAGGAAACATATTCCTCAATGGTTCTAACAGCATGCTTAGAAGTTATCTCGTGAACAGACATAGACGGAACAAAAACGTTGTTTCTAATATAGGGAAATAACACAAAAAAGATAGAAAGCATAAAAACACTTAGTAATTTTAATACAGGAACCAAAGTAGTTTTTATAGCTTCCGTTTTTCTATAAACAATAGAATAAAAAATATAGTAAAAAACAAAATATAGGGAGGAAAAGAAACCAATGTAATTCGAAATCAAGCCTGCTATGACTAAAAATAACCCAAACCTATAAGGCTTTATCTTCCAATATCCGTCTAAGATGTATTTCACCAGCAAACAATATAACCATAGTTGATTTAGTTCTAAATGCTCTCCTAGGTGTAACCAGAAATAGGAAGAAAAGTTGAAAATTAAAACATAAAACCAACTATATTTAAATCTCTTAAATAAATCGTATGAGAAATACAAATTCAGTAATAACGTTATAAGTAAAAAAACGTTATAAAAGTTTGGTCCAAATAGAGATAGGAAAAAACTCATAAAAGTCATGAATAGGGGCTCATTAGATAACCAGGGGTATAGCTGGGAGTGTAATATATCTCTATACACGGGATAATTACCAAGAGAATCCAATGTTATTCTAAAAGGAAAGTTGGATAAAAACGACCAAATTATAAAGTTTGTTTGGTCACTTAAACCTCCAATCAATATATTGCCCCACATACTTACACGCCTTTAAGAAATTTAAACCACCTATAAAAAACATAAATACATACAATGCTACTAATAAATAGTCCCACATAAAAGTATCCTTGCATACTGTTGTATATAATCAAATCGTAACGAGTAAAACCAGATAACTTCCAAGTATTGATACCATCTATATCACTACTAGCAAAGGTTTTCCCCGTAGTTAAATCCATCAGTTTCCATGTGGGATCAAAACCCTCATTAAATACTAGTGTTGTATTATCTCCAGAGGATAATACAGACACCCGAAACTTTATGGGGTTTATCTTTTCGACAAGCACGGAATCCTTAGAATCATTTGTGTAAAAAACAGGGTTTATGAAAGAATCTTTTAACTCATAAAGTTCTAAATATTGTGTTTTTAATATTCTAGAAAAAGGTTCTTTGGATAAAAGATCTTGTAAATTATTTAAGTCGGGGGTTAGATAACTTTTTTCCATCTTATATGGGTAAACATCTTTTCTAAAGATTATATATTTAACTCCAGAGCGTCCAATAGTGTCTGCATTAAGGTTTCTTGATAGGTCTTTGTTGTAGGAAAACCCTCCAACATAATAGAGAGGTTTATCTAGCAATGATCTAAGGAACTCAGCACCATTATAACCAGAGGAATCCCACAATAGCAGGGAGTTATAACTATTGGGTATCGGTAACATTAACACTTTTATATCCGCTGGATCGCGATTTATGACTTTAGCTATATTATAATAGTCTTGTGGGAATGATACTGCATAAGAAGGCAAAACTTTACCTTGAGGCTTAATTATATCTCCATTAAAAAAAGGCCTAGAATTTACAAATAAGATAACCAAAAGCATAGTCACGAGAAGTTTACCTAGCCGATTGTTCATAACAATACCAAAGAAAGTACAAAAAAACAGCACTAATAGTACACCAAACTTTAGGTACACAGATCTAAATATCCTAGAGAAATAAGGAGCATAGTACACGACCTCAGAAAAGTTTTTTAGCAATCTATTTCCCTTCAGTCCTGCAACAAGAAAAATAATAAATAGAAAGGCTAGTAATAAAAACGCATGTTTTTTTGTAGGATTTTTGACTAAAGTAACCAGAGAAATAACTAAAAAAAAGTAACTAGATATTATATAAAAGGGTGTGTTCCAGTACTCATGAAATACATAGTAATAATCGTCAAACTGTTCCCCGTGAGAAGCCCAGAACCCATCTAATTTAAGAGCGTCTACATAGGAAACACTATTAATATACTGGGTAGTTTTATCATCAACAACACCAGATGCAGTATTGTCTGCACTAGAAAACCCAGTAGTAAAGGATAAAACAAGGGGCAGTAACCAAAATATATTCAGGAGCAAATATAAACTAATGTATATAGTTGTTTTTAGCATAATAATTCTTACGCTCGTGTTAAAAAGAAAAAGAATACTGAAAACTAAAAAACACGAAATCAGGAGAATAAAAAATGCAGGATTGGAAAAACTAGCACCTATAAAAGATATTAGGCTAATAAAAAGACCTGAGAATAATGAAGAAGAAAAGAGACCATAAGACTTTAGATATTTTATGTAGCACATAAGTACTAAGGGCAAAAAAGCATAAAAGGGGAACGTCTGCCCGTAGCTTGGATTCCAAGCCACAATAAGGGCATAGGGACTTAACATATATAATAATCCACTAACAAAAGATACAATTCGTTCCATATTCAACGCGCGCATCATCAAGTAAAACCCATAACCAGAGAAGAAAAAAGATACTAGGTATATAGCTTTCTGAAAAGCAGATGCAGATACACCAATAAGCGAAAATAAATAACCATAAAAGGCGAAAGGAAATAGAGAGGCACTTTGCCTCATTGCTAAATATCCGGGGGCAGCACTACTATCCCAAACATAAGATGTAAGTTCAAAAAATCTTTTGAAGTCTAGAGGCCATCCTAAATCCCCAGCAAGTATAAAATCTTTTCCATGAAACCAACGAATACTAAATAAAGATATTGCTGCGAAAATGATGCAATATATCAAATCGCTAGAGAATAGGTCTTTAAACCTTTTCGTAAATACATTCATAGTTGAGTGTTAGTGTTTTCTCCTTATCTAGGCAGTCGAGAACAAAGATTAACATATTAAAAAACAGTATAGGAATAAAAAATAGTATTAGGTATACATAATACAAAACGCTATCTCTTTTAAAAAAAAGTTTAATAGGTAACCCTGTAAGGAAATAACTCAGTACATGAAATACCCCACCATGGGGAGCTATATGAATAAGCTTTAGTCCTACGCCCTCCCCCAGCTCTTTTAGACCATATTTAGTAAATCTAAAGTAGTCATTAGGTATCATATGCTCATCAAAAGCCATATGGGTAGTTAAGAATAATTTACCTCCCTTTTTTAATACTCTAGAAAATTCACTAAAGGCAATATGTGGTCTTTTTATATGTTCTAAAACCTGAGTACATAACACATAATCAAAAAAGTTAGATTTTATACTGGGAATACCTTCATTTAAATCTCCCACAAAATTTATAGTGTTAGTGGAATTTTGGGCGATATCGGAAGAGTAATATTCTATATTCTTAAATATATCCTTGTATGGTTGTTCCTCTGCACCAATATCTAAAAGTTTCTTCCCTTTTCTGTCATATCTTTTTACAATTTCCTTTAAAAACTTTTCAATACGATAGGCATGATAACGCATGAATATTAGAGGCATATATTTCATTATTCTACTCATCATAACCATTTCTCCACAAAGTAATTAAAGGCAAAAATTCTCAACAGTTTAAACTGATTATTTTCTACATCATTTAGGTGGTTATTGTAAAGAGAGTGAATATACTCTTGATTAAAATAGTCATTTTTCTTGAATAAGTATTCTTCAAATACATCTTTTAGTTCCCCTTTTATCCACTTGTCTAATGGTATGCCAAACCCTCTTTTAGGTCTGTTTACAAAATCTTTATCAAAATGCTTTTCTAAAAGTTTCTTCTCTAAATACTTAGAGACCCCATTACGTATCTTCCAATCTCCCGGTAAAGAGAAAAGGTATTCTGCAAGGTGCTTATCTAAAAGAGGGTTTCTCATTTCTTGTGAATTTGCCATGGTAGCCCTATCCCCTTTTACCAAATACCAATCAGGTAGTTGTATTTTGCAATCTAGATACAAACTTCTATTTATCAAGTCGCTTTGCTTAAATGCATCATTGTATCTTTTAGCATCCTCAAATACAGAATCTAGTGGGTAACTATTAATCATAAGCTTTGATACTTCATCACTTAAGAAGGAGCCACTACCAAATATGAATTGTCTTTGCTCAAAAGGTAAGGAGAAACTAGAAAGAAGTTTATGAAAGGGACTGCTCTCGGGAACATATTTGGAGATAGGTTTAGAAAAGGCACTCATCCAAGACAAGTGCTCAATATTCTGTTGAGCTTTATACTTGGTATAACCCCCAAAAACCTCATCTCCTCCATCCCCACTTAATACCACCGTAAAATCTTTTTTTGATTGTTTAGATATAAAGTAAAGAGGAACAATACCGGCATCAGCCATTGGTTCATCTAAGTAGTTCATTATCTCTAAAAATGTATCTTTAACTAAAGCAGAATCAAATTCACAAGAAACATTTTGTAAACCAAATTTATCCGCAGCCATTTTTGCATATTTAGATTCATCAATATCCGGATTCTTTCCATATGAAACTGTATAGGTCTTGGTATTAGGACTCAGCTTACCCAAATAGTAGCTGACCAAAGTACTATCTAACCCTCCACTTAAAAACATTCCCAGGGGGACATCAGCCATAAGCCTTTTCTTAACAGAAGATTCTAATAAAACATCTAACTTAGAAAGTATTTCTTCTTCCTTCAAAGAATTATTTGTTTCGATATCCTCTAAATTCCAAATCTTTTTTTCAGAAACAAAATCCCAGGTGGATATGGAAAACTCCCTGATAGTTCCAGGATTTATCTTTTTTATTTGTTTAAAAATACTATGTGGAGAAGGTACATATCCATAGAAAAGATATTTATTCAAAGATAATGGATCTATTTCTAATTTCTTTTTAACAGAATCAACTGCAAGTATTGCCTTTATTTCCGAAGCAAATACAAAGGTGTTTTCATCTTTGTAATAATATAGGGGTTTCTTTCCAAAGTGATCTCTAGCCAATACTAACTTTTTATTTCTCTTATCATAAATACACAATCCAAACATCCCCTCTAATTCTTCTAAAGCAGAAGTACCCTTCTGTTCATATGTGTTTAGAATTACTTCCGTATCAGAAGTCCCTCTAAATTTAGTATCAGGGGATAGATTCTTTTTTAAATCTAAATAGTTATATATTTCACCATTAAAAATAATTATCAAATTTGAGTCGGAATTTCTCATAGGTTGATTGCCTGTTTCACTTAGATCAACAATGGCAAGTCTACGAAAACCCAATCCAACATTCCCATCTACAAATACACCACTGCTATCGGGACCACGGGAAGATATAGCATTAGTACAAATAGTTAAAAGTTTTTGATCTACAGAACTATTTCTATTTACTTGTCCAAATATCCCACACATTAAAGGGATGACCTCAACTTTCCTGTAAAGAAATATATTAATCCATCAACATACCCTAACCAATACAATTTTATTAAATCAAATCTACCATATTTCAGCATACTTACTGTATACAATGTAGGCCAAAACCAAGAGAAAAAGATAAGATAAATAGTCTTTTGTGGAACGGTACCATATCTTTTTATCATTACTGTTCTGTTTCGCATTAAACAGTAAGCCTTTTGTGTAAACATACCACCAAGTGAACGGGGAGAAAATTCAGATGAGGGTAACACTGCGTGATACGTTATTGCAGAAGGGACAGTGCCACATTTAATTCCATGGTCACGCAACATAAATGCATAGTCTGGTTCGGTAAAAGTTTGTATTAAAGAGGAATCAAAGTAACCATACTTTAAAAACATTTCTCTCTTTATCATAAATACATTTGGTATACCATCACTCAAACAGAGATCTTTACCACTGGTATCAATAATTCCCAAAGTTCTACCTGTATAAAAATTAAATGTTTGGTAATCTAAATACTTTTCTTTAGTAGATAAAAACCACATGCTTGGACCTAATATTCCGAATTCAGGATACTTAACAGCGGAAGTTAACAGTATCTGGATCATGTGTTTGTCTATTACGTTATCTTCATCAATGAATAGAACATAATCACCAGTAGTTTCTTTAGCACCAATATTTCTGCTCTTTACCATCATTTGTTGCTTTTTGTTGTGTATAAATCTAAACCCCAAGGGTTTTAATAGCTCGGTACCATCTGTAGAAGCATCATCTACTACAATAATTTCATGGGAAATACCAGATAAGTCAGATGCTTTGATTGAATCTAAACATCTAAGTAAATCTTCTTTTCTATTTCGTACCGTTATTACAATGGATAATTGCATCATTATCTCTCAAATAATACAACTATATTACTGGACCCTTCTTTTGTATTTGTAAGTTTAGAATCTTCTACCTCTAAACAAGTTTCTTCGAATACTGGGAATATCATGTTTATTAAGGTCTTAACTACTTTAGAAAAATGACCTGTATAATAGGTTTTCTTGACATCCCACCCCTTGAACTTAGATCGCATAATACCAAGGTCATAACGTCTAAGATGGCCTATTCTTTTATCATGAAGGTAGTTTATAGGGATTAGTATCTTGGTTAGGTATTTATATAGGATAGGAGTTACAACTAACACTCCCGCACCCTTCTTTTTACATACTCTAGAAATTTCTGATATTGCTTTCATATCATTTGGTAAATGTTCTAAAACAGCATTAGAGATATAGAAGTCAAAAACGTTATCCTTAAAGGGCAGTTCTTGCATATCACAACATACTATTTCTATATCATTCTTAAGACTGAATTTATCCCGTAATCTTGCTAGTCTCATTACCGAACTATATGTAACATCCGCACTAACCACATGCGCACCTCTTTTTGCTAACTCAATAGTCATATATCCAGAACCAGATCCCCCATCTAATACCCATTTATCCTTAACATCTCCAAAGTTATCTAAAAACCTATCTACATAGGATTGTTGCCAAGGGGATAGCGTATATTCCTCCTCTACAGAGGCAGGTTCTTTAGAAAAGTATTCTATCTGCTGTTTTATATGAGAATCTAAAAAGCTATCTAAGACCATTATTGGTATATCATTAACAATAGGGTAAGAGATATCACAATGAGAACAGTGATAACTATCCCCTTTCTTTTTCAAATCATTTTTGCATTGGGTACAAACTATATTAATTTCTTTCATAAATACCTTTCAGTGCTTTAGAATAAATATTCTCAAAATTATATTTCTTTCCCATAAATATAGCATTATCCCTAAGTATTTTTAATTTCTTATCGGATACGAATATGTCTTTAAAAAAAGACACTAAACCAGAAACATCATAGGGTAATATCACTCCTGAATTAGTAGCCACCAACTCTTTGCTTATGTCAGGAACATTTGTGACTAATACAGGTACTCCACAGGACAGATAAGTTTTTATCTTCCCGGGATCGGCATAGTAGGTAAAAGAGGCAATTTCTGGATCGTATAAAGCATACGCAAGGGATGCAGAACTAATAAGTTTGTATTTATCTTCTTCCGAATCTACATAACCTAGCATTTCAACATGTTTGGATACACCTAAATCAGAAATAAGTTTCTCCAAAGCTTTTCTATAAGGTCCATCACCTATTATCCTAACTTTAAAATCTTTTACGTGTTTAATAACCTCTGGTATTGAAGATATTAATAATTGGACACCTTGTTTCTCTAAAACATGTCCCATAAATACTACCGTATGCTTTTCACATTTTTCAAATGGTATTCTTTTTATTTCATCAAACCAACATCCCATTGGAACTACCTTTTGATTTTTAGGATACTTCTTCCCAAATCGCGCAGAAACCATCCTTGAAGATAAGTTCCATGTTTCATCACAATAAGTTGCACAAAATTTATCAATATATTGGAAAACACCATTTAAAATGGGATTAGAAAACCTATTAGGGTTGTAATCTACCACATAATAGACACATCTTTTCACTTTACCTAATCTTTTCAGAATTAAGCCAGATAACGCATTAAGATTATTGCATCCTACATATAAATCAAACTTATCACCAAACTTAAACGTATATACGATATTAGAAACAAATGCATAAAGGTAAGAAACTAAATCGGATCGCTTCTTTATAGGAGAGTAGTTCTCCCCTACCTTAACAGAATCAGAATATACTTCAAAACCATCACCTTTAAGATTAGGAGAATAAAACAAAGGATGCCCAATGAATAACAACTTGTTAGTACTTTTATGTTGTAATAAATACTTTAGTAGTTCTTGTGCAGGGCCAGGGGCATAAACATGTGTGGCTATAACAATATTATTGCTTCCAGTTTTCACGACTTATCTCCTCGTTCTTAAATATACTCATAATAGTACCCCAACCATACTCCCACAGAGTTATTTCACATGCTAATATATGGAAAAACCATGCGGTATCCGGTTTCCTTATATATCCTTTGAGAGATTGGAATATTAATGGGAATAGTAGTACACAGCTTAATATAAACTTTATTAATCCTGTATTGTTTTTGTTCCAATCGAATTCCCTATCATTTTTGGTGTGTTTATGAAACAAAAAGTCTTTTACCCTTCTCCGCTGCTTCTTTGCAAACTTTAATATGTTAGTTCCACAGTAAGCATGGATAATACTATTTTTTGTTTTTATAAATTTAACTTCACCTTTTTTCTTTATGGTTTTAGCTAATATATCTATATCAAATAGGTAATCACTATTACCTAATGCTTTTTTTATATATTCAGACCTAAACACAGTACCATTAGCCCCTATTGTGGGCATACCTTTACTAGTTAATGTTATATATAGGTATTTTCCTCTATCCATTTCTTCGTGTTCTACTTCTGTCCAGGTATTAGTAAGGAAGTTTCTTCTATCATAATTACCCAAGAACAATACAAGGGGATCATTCATACCAATAAGGGCACAATATCTATCTATAAATCCATCTTTCTTTCTCCAGGTATATTCCCAGGGTTCACTACCTACGACGGTCTCATTACCTTTTTCCATAAGAGGGTTAATCATTTCAGTCAACCAGCTCTTTGTGGGTAAAAAATTATCTGAATCTATTAAAGCAATAAAGTCTCCTGCTGCATGTTTAACTCCTACTGCTTTGCCTGCTTCGGCAGTTTTTAGTTTATTTTCTACGATTACTGCACCATATTTTTTTGCTAACTCTAAAGTACCATCAGTAGATCCCCCATCAGCAATAACTAGTTCAATTTTATTCTTCGAATAATCTTGTTTATCAAGGCATTCCAAACATTCTTTTAAAACACTAATAGCATTAAGCGTTGGTATTACAATTGATACTTTAGGTAACATATAGCTATTCTACCAAACCACTTTATCTAGGGTATAGTTACCCATTAGATTAGTAAAATTAATTCTGCAATCCTTTAGATCTTTTCTATTAGGTAGTTCTATGACTAACTGGTTTTTCCCTATTCCTACAGGTAAAAGTTTGGTGTTATCTTCAGTAGGTACTGAGGCATAATAGTCTTGGCAGATTAACTCTACTTTAAATTCCATATATCTATTTGGCCTACGGATATCTAAATATTTATTGTTTTTTAATTGAGTATTGATATAAGGATTTGACTTAAGAGTGCTCTCCCCAGGCAAGGCTCTGTTGTAGATACAAACGTCATCACCACACGAATATACAACGTATTTAGTTAAAATATCCTTCAGAAAACCCAACTCTGGTAATTCCTTATCAAAATTTATTTTCGAGAAAGATACTACTAAATAGTCAGGAGGATCTGTTTCAAATATATTTTGTACCTCCTCTACCCTTTTAGAAAAATCAAATCCATGTGGATACCCGGCTATAATACCACTCACTTTAGTGTAATCGATATAGGATGTCTTAGAAAAAAACTTGGTATATGGAAATTTATTAGAAAGATAATGAATTCTTGGTGCATAATCAAAAATAAATATCTTATCTGAAGGTAAATCTTTTAGAATATAGGACACAAAGAGAGCGGACCTATCATATGAGGAATATAGGTTTGTTGGGGAAACCCACAAAGTAAAAAAAGTTTTATAGTATCCCGAACCAAAAGAAGTTAATACAATTAATGCTACTGTCAAAAGTATTTTAGTTACTTTCGTAATACTATAGTAAATACCTATGGTATATATAAACCAAAAAATAATCCCTAAGAGAATAATGAATATAAGGTTGAATTTTAGAAAATACCAAGATAGAAACGAGGAAATAACAAAGAATGGATAAAACACATCATCTTTAAGAGATAAAACAAGGGCTGTAAGTAAAAGCACACCTGCAGGCACCATCTCTAAAAAGTAGTGAGGAAAGAAATAACCACCGGACCATATACTCAACAGGGAAACACCCAACCATAAAAACAAATGAGTGAGTTTCCTTTGTTCCACTGCTAACTCTTTGGTCTTTTTATAAAGAAAAAACAACCCTATTATAGGAGCTAACCATAAAGGAACTGTATTAAAAAGGATCGGTCTAAAATAGAACTTTCCATACTCATAGTTTTTTACCAATAGATGAGAACCTATTCTTTCAAGAAACGCCAAGTTAAGAAAATTGGAAAATGTTCCCCAGTATATAGTGAATATGGAAAATACTAAGGTAGGAATTAAAAATACTAGAATTTGTAATAGAAGAGTTTTGAATCTATTCAATATCTCTTTCCAAGAGACTTTGAAGTCCTGGAAAAATATCATAAGAGAAAAAGGTATAGCTTGTAAGGCTGTATTTTGCTTTATAAGGAAAGATAACCCTATTAGAAGGAATGGTAACCACTTATTTCCCTTGATAAAAAGGTACATAGCTAGAAGAATTGGAAGATTTATAAAGTTGTCAGCATTAGAAAACTGTCCCTCAAATAATGAACTACAATACAAATAGATATAAAGAAGAGTTGCTATGTATGGAATAAATCTATTTTTATGTTCAAATAATTTTTTTGAAATGAGAAAGAACACATATACAGTAAAAAACTGGTACACAACTGTAAGAGTCCGAACACTATAGAAATTAACCATGTTATCTCTGAATGGACTAAATAAAGCATAGAGAATATAAACACCAGGTCCTTTATCATCTGTCCAATTGGCATCATAAAAATGGTGACCATTCTTCAAACTCCAGGAATGATAAAAATATATAGACTCATCATCTAAAATTGGACGGAAAAATATGGGAGAAATAAAAACAAGAAACAAAATAATAAGAAGATAGAATAATATTCTATCCAAATTATTCTTTATAGATCCCATGCTTATTCTCTGCTATTTAAATTAACCCAAAAGCTTTTTAATACATTACCCCAAAACTTAGGATGTAGTTTACTAACTTTGGTTTGTTCCTTATCAAAGTCTAAAAGGTGAGCAATTAGCTTAGTGCCAGCTACAGTAAAGAATTTTATATCATCAATGCTCCTAATAGAGGCTATTTTCCTCACAATGAATTTAGGATTAAAGAAAGATGAATACAATTCTTGTGTAAGCTCCATTAATCTTTCATTTGAGAAAGGTACCTTCATAACAGGGCCTCTCATATCAAAGGCTTCATAATTTTCTGGATCTACT
>Ga0172369_10006554_pt1 | contig 13817 bp, 11 predicted proteins | sample LakKiv25m_FD_114539 | JGI IMG/M metagenome (GOLD analysis project Ga0172369, IMG submission 114539) | Freshwater microbial communities from Kabuno Bay, South-Kivu, Congo - kab_022012_11.25m | ecosystem: Environmental > Aquatic > Freshwater > Lake | place: Democratic Republic of the Congo...
ACTCTCCCAGGGGCTCAACAAGGCGCCGAACCTGAACATGGCTCTGGACGAGATCCCGGCGGCGGGCAAGGCTCAGGCCGGCAGCGTGACCTCGGTGGCACGCAGCCTCGGCCTGGCGCTGGGCATCGCGTCGTTCGAGACCCTGTTCTCGGACGGGATCACGCGTCTCGCGACGCGAGAAGGCGTGAGCGTCACCACCGCCCACATCCCCGACGCCATCCTCCGGCACGGCTTCACCGTCGCCTTCGTCTTCGGGATCGGGCTGAGCGTGGCGGCATTGGTGCTCACGCTGCGGGCCGGGGCCGGGCCGCGGAAAGCCGTCTGACGCCTCTCGGGTCGCGGCTCAGCGCGCCTGGGGACCGCGTTCCATGCCGTGAGCCACGTAGGCCTGGCGGACCGCCATGGCCCGCTCCATCTCGCGACCGATGTCCGCGAAGAAGTGCTCGCGGTAGGTCGCGTCCGAAGCGCTGTAGACAGTGACGTAGAACGCTGAGAACCCGGCGAGGAACGTCGCCACGCGCACGGACTCGCGGGTGAGACCGCGATCGGGCGCCAGGTGCCACAGCACATCCACGGGGTTGAGACCGCCCAGCCACTCCGCCTGGACGGGGATGGAGACGGCGATGGTCCCGAAGAGCAGGAAGAAGAACCACACGACCACGCCGAACAGAGCCACCTGCACCACCTGGGCCATCGTCATGACGACGCCGATGTTGAGACGCTGCAGACGGGTCAGCGGCTGCGGCTCGCCGAGGTCGGCGACGCCGGCGACGACGGGGGCCAGCGGCGTGTCGGCACAGGCGGACTCGATGGAGGCTCTGTCACCCGTGGCCTCAAGGCTGTGGATCTCCTGCGGCAGGCGCGCGGCGATGACGCAGAGGCCGAGAACGATGAAGAGGCCGATCGTGAGCCACAGCCACCGGGCGGGCAGCGTACCGGCGACCTGCCATACCTCCGTGGTGAGGAAGATGATGGTGACGAACAGCAGCAGCAGAGGCAGGGCGCGGGTGACGAGCGGCACGACGCTGCCGAACTGCCGTGTGGTCCATCGGACGGCCCAGCCGATGAGCGGGATGAGCGCCGCCCAGGTGACGACCCAGGCGAGGGCGAGGATCCCGACGGCCACTCCCAGGGTCACCAGAGGCGGGAGCCACCGCAGTGAGGCGAAGCCGCTGAGGAGCGTGGGCACGACGGCGTAGGCGGCGAGCACGCCCCAGCCGACGCGCCGCGGCAGCGCGTAGAACGGGCGTCCCGCGCGCCGATTGACGGCTGCGAAGGCGACGAGGAGCAGCACGGCGGCGACGCCGACGGCCGCACCGCCCGCGGTGCTGCGGATATCGGCGGCGCTCGCAACGACGAGGATGAGGAAGGTGACGAAGAGGAACGGCGACGCCCTCGTCCAGATGGCCGTGGTGGAACTGCGGTCGAGGGCGAACTGCGGCAGCCCGCGACGGAAGAACCAGCGGTCCATCGCGCGTTGCAGGTCCATTGCCGGATCGTCACCGCCCGGCGCGGGCGCGCCTGGGGAGTGCGGGACCGCATCGTTCATCAATGCCCTTCCGACGTGTCGGCCGGTGGTGTGGGACGCCATCCTAGCCGGGATCCCGCACGAACGGCTACTTGTACTATCCTGCGGTAGCCGTTGCGGGACCTGAATTCGTGTCAACCGACGAAAGTGGCTTCCAATGGCGTCTCCAGAGCGCACCGCCTTGCGAGCCCGGTTCGGGCCGCTGCCCACCACGGACGGCCGCCTGCGTTTTCTCGACCTGGCGCGCGGGCTGGCGATCGTCTTCATGGTCTTCCAGCACGTCCAGATCATCTTCGCGGTGAGCGAAGGAGAGGGCTCGGCGCTCGGTGAAGCTTTCCTGCTCCTCGGCACCGCCCCGGCGGCCCCGGTCTTCATGGTCGCCATGGGCTTCCTGTTCGGCAGCTCGTCCCGCACCGGCGTGCGCAGCGGCGTGGTGCGCGGGCTGCAGTTGTTCGCGCTGGGGTACGTGCTCAACCTGGCGCGCTTCGCCGTGCCGCTGCTGGTGCTGGGCGACGCGCACGCAATCGACGTCTTCGGCGGCACCTGGTGGGGGGCGATCTTCGAGATCGACATCCTCCAGCTCGCCGGCCTCTCGCTGATCGTCCTCGGGCCGGTCAAGCGGTACGTGCGCGACCCGCGCCTCGTCCTGGGGCTGGCGGCGGCCGTGGCGATCGTCGCGCCGCTCCTGTGGGGAGCCGGCGGCGGGAACGTCGCCCTCGACCCGCTGTCGGGAGTCGGCGAGTGGGTGTCGTTCCCGCTCTTCCCGTGGCTCGCCTACCCGCTGCTCGGCCTCGCGCTGGCCGGGTTCGCCGGGCGCGCGACCTCCGCATCTCGTCTGATGCGCGACTGGGCGCTCGCGGGTGTCTGCGCCACGCTGGCCGGCGTCGCGCTCCTCCCCTTCGCTCCCGGCCCCGGCGGGATCCTCGACTTCGGCGACTACTACCGCAGCGGCCTGCCGGTGCAGTTGCTCCTCGCAGGCTTCGTGCTGCTCTGGCTGCCCCTGCTGTGGTGGCTGGACCGCCGCCTCTCGTGGCGCATCGTGCCGCGCTACCTCACTTCGCTGAGCCGGAACATCACCGCCGTCTACCTGATCCAGTGGGTGCTGATCGGCTGGCTGGCGATCGGCCTCGGCGTGTTCGACCAGCCGTCGTGGGTCGCCGCGCTGCTGGGCGTGCCGATCCTCGTCGCCAGCCATCTGCTCGCGCTGGGCTACGAGCGCCCGGCCGCCGGGTGGCGCCGGCGGCGGCGAGTCCCGTCGGCGACGCCCGGGCGCGGGTAGAGGAGGCCGGCGGCGGCTCGCGGTCACGACCAAACGCCGTGGCCGCCGCGCCGACGGCGTATCCTGCTCCCGACAGACGAGGGTCGCCGCGAGGATGGAGGTCCACGATGCGTGAGCTGTGGCAGCGCCTCGGCAGGCTCAACCAGGTCAGCCTGATCATCGTCGCCGTCGCTCTGGTGGCCGCACTGGGCGCCGTCGTCGTCGTGACGCCGGTGGCCGGGTCGATCATCTTCGTGGGGATGCTGGCGCTCACCGCCTTCTGCTTCTGGTTCTTCTTTCACGACGAGGTCCGCACCAACCGGCTCCGCAGAAGCGGCCGGCCGGCCGAGGCGACGATCCTCGAGGTCCGCGAGACCGGCATCACTGTGCAGGGCAACTACCCGCTGGCGAAGCTGCGGCTGCGGGTGGAACCCCTCGGCGGCGAGCCGTACGAGGTCACCACCAAGTGCCTCATGAGCCGCTTCGAGATCCCCGCCTACCGGCCCGGCGACCGCATCTCCGTGCTGGTCGACCCCGGTGACCGCGAGAAGGTCGCGGTGAGGTAGGGCTCACGTGACGGTGCTGGTCAGCTCACCGACGCCGTCGACGGCGATCGTCACCGTCTGCCCTGAGGCGAGCGGACCCACTCCCGGCGGCGTGCCGGTCATGAGGACGTCGCCGGGCTCGAGCGTCATGACGCCGCCGGCGAACGCCAGGAGCTCCAGCGGCGAGACGATCATGTCGCCTACCAGGCCGTGCTGGACCTCGGCGCCGTCCAGGCGCGCACTCACGCGCGCGTCGGCCGCCGGAGCCTCCGGCACGATCCACGGCCCGAGCGGGCAGAAGGTATCGAAGCTCTTGGCGCGCGTCCACTGCCCGTCCACCTTCTGCAGGTCGCGGGCCGTGACGTCGTTGCCGCAGGTGTAGCCGGCGACGAAGCCCGCGGCGTCGGCCGGCGAGACGTCCTTGCAGCGCCGGCCCACCACGACGACCAGCTCGGCCTCGTAGTCGACCTGCGCCGAGCGGGCCGGGCGGATGATGGCGTCTCCCGGCCCGATCACCGCCGAGCGCGGCTTCATGAACAGGATGGGCTCGGCGTTCGTCGCCATGGCGAGCTCCTCGGCGTGTGCCCGGTAGTTGAGGCCGACGGCGACGATCTTGCCGGGGACGACGGGTGCGAGCAGGCGGCAGCCCTCGAGCGCCGCCTCGCCGGTCACGGCCGCGCCCGGCTCCCAGGCCGGCCGGTCGAGCAGCTCGACGCGATCGCCGGCGAAACGGCAGTGCCGCGCCTCCCCGGCGACCTCGACCCGCCCGAAGGCGCCGGCCGGCGGCCGGGGCGGCCCGGCCGGCGCGACGCCGGCGTCCGCAGGATCCCCGGCGCTCACTCCTCTTCGCCCCGCAGCATCCCGAACTCGATCGAGTCGACCAGCGCCTCCCAGCTCGCCTCGATGATGTTCTCGCTCACGCCGATGCTGCCCCAGCTGTCGTCGCCGTCGCTGGCGTCGAGCAGCACCCGGGTGACGGCGCCGGTACCCTTGGTCTCGTCCAGGATGCGCACCTTGTAGTTGACCAGCTCGATGTCGGCGAGATGCGGGTACTTGCTGACGATCGCCTTGCGCAACGCCGCGTCGAGGGCGTTCACGGGGCCGTTGCCCTCGGCGGTGCAGATGATGCGCTCGCCGGCGACGTGCACCTTGATCGTCGCCTCGGTCACGGCCCTGCCGTCCTCCCGCTTCTCGACGATGACGCGGAAGCTCTCGAGGCGGAACAGCGGCTCGTGCGGCGCCAGCTCCCCGCGCAGGAGCAGGTCGAACGAGGCGTCGGCGGCCTCGTAGTGGTAACCCTCGTGCTCGCGGGTCTTGAGGCGCTTGAGGACGCCGGCGACCCGGGCGTCGTCGCTCTCGACCCGCAGTCCGAGCTCGTGCGCCTTGCGCAGCACAGCACCCTTGCCCGAGAGCTCGGAGATCACGATCCGCTGCTCGTTGCCGACCTTCTCCGGGTCGATGTGCTCGAACGTCTGCGGAGCCTTCTCGACGGCGGCCACGTGCAGGCCGCCCTTGTGCGCGAACGCGGAGCGGCCCACGTAGGGCGCGTGCGCCCAGATGGCCGCGTTCACGGTGTCGGCGACGAAGTGCGACGTCTCGGTGAGCCGGGCGAGCTGCTCGTCGCTCACCACCGGGTGGCCCATCTTGAGCTGGAGAGCCGGGATGATGCTGACGAGGTTGGCGTTGCCGCAGCGCTCCCCGTACCCGTTGATGGTGCCCTGCACCTGACGGGCTCCGGCCGCGACCGCCATGAGGCTGTTCGCCACCGCACAGTCGGTGTCGTTGTGCGAGTGGATGCTGGCAACGGTATCGCCGAGCACCGCCGTGACCTCTCCGACCACCTCGGCGACGAACGACGGCAGCGACGCCCCGTTGGTGTCGCAGAGACAGACCGCGGCGGCGCCGGCCTCGGCGGCCGCGGTCACGCAACGCAGCGTGTAGTCGCGGTCGTCCCGCCACGCCTCGAAGAAATGCTCGGCGTCGTAGAACACGCGCTTGCCCTGCGCGGTCAGGAAGCGCACGGACTCCTCGATCATGCGCAGGTTCTCGTCGCGCCCGACGCGCAACACCCTGGTGAGATGCAGCCCCCAGGTCTTGCCGACGATCGCGACCGTGGGCGTGAAGGCCTCTGCCAGCACGCGCAGATCGTCGTCCGCCTCGGCGGCCACGCCCTTGCGCCGGGTCATGCCGAAGGCGACCAGCTCCGCGTTCTCCAGCCGCTCCCCCTGCATGCGCCGGAAGAACTCGATCTCCTTGGGGTTGGACGCCGGGAACCCACCTTCGATGAAATGGATGCCGAGCTCGTCCAGCTTGAGGGCGATGCGCACCTTCTCGTCGACCGAGACCGACATCCCCTCCTGCTGCATGCCGTCGCGCAGAGTGGTGTCATACAGCTGTACCTGCCGCTCGTGCATCGGGTCCTCCCCGCCGCCGGCGCCCGGGCGCCGGCCGATCATCAGCCCCTCGCGTACTCCATGTAGTGGCCGAACTCCTCGTCCCTGCCCTCGACGATCGCGCGGAACCGCTCCTGGACCCGTCTCGTGATGGGTCCGGGATCGCCGATGAGATGGTCGTCCATCTCGCGGATGGGCACGATCTCGGCGGCGGTGCCGGTGAAGAACAGCTCGTCGGCGATCACCAGGTCGCTGCGCGCCATCGTCCGCTCCTGCACCTCGATGCCCTCGGCCCTGGCGATCTGCATCACGGAGTCGCGGGTGATGCCCTCGAGCACGCCGTCGCTGGGCGGCGGCGTCATCAGCACGCCGTTCCGGACAACGAAGATGTTCTCGCCCGAGCCCTCGGCCACGTGGCCGTGCGCGGTGAGCATGATCGCCTCGTCGTAGCCGGCGTTGGTGACCTCGACCTTGGCGAGGATGCTGTTGAGATACTGGCCCGTGGCCTTGGCGGCGCGGGCCAGAGCCGTATGGTCGAGCGACTGGATGCTCGAGACCTTGGCGCGGATGCCGCGCTCGATACCCTCTTCACCGAGATACGCGCCCCACGGCCAGGCGGCGATGACCACCTCGACCGGCGCGTTCAGCGGGAAGAGGCCCATCTCGCCGTAGCCGCGGAAGATGATGGGGCGGATGTAGCCGTGGTCGAGGCCGTTGGCCTCGACCACGGCGAACGTCGCGTCGTAGAGCCTCTCGATGCTGTACGGCACCGGCATGTAGTAGAGCTTGGCGGAGCGGACCAGCCGCTTGAGGTGCTCCTCGAGGCGGAAGACCGCCGGCCCCTTGGGGGTCTTGTAGGCCCGGATACCTTCGAAGACCCCGGAACCGTAGTGCAAGGCGTGCGTCAGCACGTGGACCTTGGCCTCCGCCCACGGCACGAGCTCGCCGTCCATCCAGATCGCGTCCACCTCGGGGATCGAGGCCATCGTCTTCCTCCTCCCGTCCTCCCGCGCGGGCCTCGCGCGAAAGGCTCAACCTCTACGTAAGGGTTACTGTAGCCTCCGGCGTCCGGTCAGACACGCTCGGCCACGAGGTCGCCGACCTCGCCCGTCGAGTAGCCCATCTGGCCGGAGGCCATGCCCTTCATCTTGGTGCCGGTGACCTCGGTCACGGCGCGCTCGACGTCTGCCGCCGCCCGGCTCTCACCCAGCGTGTCCAGCATCATCGAGCCGGCCACGATGGCCGCGACGGGGTTGATCACGCCCAGGCCGGTGTACTTGGGGGCCGACCCGCCGATGGGTTCGAACATGCTGACGCCCTCGGGGTTGATGTTGCCGCCGGCCGCAACGCCCATCCCGCCCTGCGTGATCGCGCCGAGGTCGGTGATGATGTCGCCGAACATGTTGCCGGTGACGAGCACGTCGAACCACTCCGGACTCTTGACCATCCACATGCAGGTGGCGTCCACGTGGTAGTACTCGCGCTTGACGTCCGGGTACTCCTCGTCGCCGATCTCGTTGAAGCGGCGGTTCCAGAGGTCGTACACGAACGTCAGGACGTTGGTCTTGCCCACCAGGCCGAGGGTGTTGTCCGGGCCGATGCCGCGCGCCTTCTTGCCGTGCTCGCGCGTATAGTCGAACGCCCAGCGCAGGCAGCGGTCGACCTGAGCGCGGCTGTACAGCATGTTCTGCACGGCGACCTCATGCGGCGAGCCCTTCATCATGATGCCGCCGCCGCCGGCGTACATGTCGCCGGAGTTCTCGCGGACCACGGTGTAGTCGATGTCCTTGGGGCCCTTGTCCTTGAGCGGCGTCTCGACGCCGGGGTAGAGCCGCACGGGACGCAGGTTTATGTACTGGTCCAGCTCGAAGCGCAGGCGGAGGAGGAGGCCCATCTCCAGGATGCCGGGCTCGACGTCCGGGTGCCCCACGGCGCCGAGGTAGATAGAGTCGAATCCCTTCAGCTCCTCGACGGCCGAGGCCGGCAGGATCTCGCCGGTGCGCAGGTAGCGCTCGCCGCCGAAGTCGTAGTGCGTCAGGTCGAGCGCGAACCCGTGCTTGGCGGAGGCCGCCTGCAGGGCCTTGAGCCCCTCAGCTACCACCTCGGGCCCGGTGCCGTCGCCCGGCATGACCGCGATCTTGTACGTCTTCCCCATGGTTCCTCTCTCCGATGACGGATGGTCGTGCCGCGTGGCGCTCACGCGCCCTCTTCGGCCACGCGCAGCTTCACGTACTCGAGCAGGCCGCCGCGGTCGATGAGCTCCTGCATGAACGGCGGGAACGCCTCGGCGTCGTACTTCGTGCCCCGCGTGAGGTTCTCCACGGTGCCGGCGGCGAGGTCGACCTTGAGGCGGTCGCCGGTCTGCGCGGCGGCGGCCGCCTCCGGGCACACCACGATCGGCAGGCCGGTGTTGATCGCGTTGCGGTAGAAGATGCGCGCGAACGACGCCGCGACGACCACACTCACGCCGGCGTGCTTGATCGCCACCGGCGCGTGCTCGCGCGAGCTGCCGCAACCGAAGTTCTCGTCGGCGACGATGATGTCTCCGGGCCGGACACGGTCGACGAAGCCGGCGTCGATGTCCTCCATCGCGTGCTTCGCGAGCTCCGCGTGGTCGCTGGTGTTGAGGTAGCGGGCCGGGATGATGACGTCGGTGTCGACATCCCGGCCGTACTTGTGGACGGTACCCTCGAAGATCATCGCGCTCCTCCCTGCTCGGCGCCGACTTCCTCGGGCGTGGCGACGTGGCCGGCCACCGCAGACGCGGCGGCCACGTACGGGCTCGCCAGGTAGACCTCGGCGCCGGGGTGACCCATCCGGCCGACGAAGTTGCGGTTGGTGGTGGCGACGGCGCGTTCGCCCTCGGCGAGGACGCCCATGTGCCCGCCGAGGCAGGCGCCGCAGGTGGGCGTGCTGAAGGCGCAGCCGGCCTCGATGAGGGTCTGCATGGTGCCGTCGGCGATGGCGTCGAGACTCACCTGCTGCGTGCCCGGCAGGATGATGCAGCGCACGTCCGGGTGCACCTTCCTGCCGCGCAGGATGGAGGCCGCCTGGCGCAGGTCGTCGATGCGGCCGTTGGTGCAGCTGCCGATCACGACCTGGTCGATGGCCACGTCCGCCAGGCCGGAGGCCGCCGCCGTGTTGCTCGGCAGATGCGGCCTGCTCACCGTCAGCGGCACGGCGGAGGCGTCGATCTCGACGACGCGCGCGAACTCGGCGTCCTCGTCGCTGGCGAAGACCGTGCCGGCCGTCCGCGCCCGGCTGCCCTCCGGCCGGGACTGCAGGAACCGCGTCGTCTTCTCGTCGAAGCCGACGATGCCGTTCTTGCCGCCGGCCTCGATCGCCATGTTGCACATCGTGAAGCGCTCGTCCATGGAGAGCGCCTCGACGGCCTCGCCGGTGAACTCCATCGCCTGGTAGAGCGCTCCGTCGACGCCGATCAGGCCGATGGTGTGCAGGATCAGGTCCTTGCCCGTGACCCACGGCTGCGGACGGCCGGAGTAGACGAACTTGACGCTCTCCGGCACCCGCAGCCAGACGTGACCCCACGCCATGGCGGCAGCGAAGTCGGTGCTGCCCATGCCGGTGCTGAACGCGGCCACGGCGCCGTAGGTGCAGGTGTGGCTGTCGGCGCCGACGACGACGTCGCCCGGCGCCACCATGCCGGTGTCGGGGAGCAGCACGTGCTCGATGCCGACGCGCCCGACCTCGAAGTAGTTCACGATCTCGTGCTTGCGGGCGAACTCGCGCACCACCTTGCTCTGGCCCGCCGCCTTGATGTCCTTGTTGGGAGTGAAGTGGTCGGGCACCAGAGCGATGCGGGCCGGGTCGAAGACCTTCGTGAACCCGGCCTTCTCGAACTCCGCGATCGCCAGCGGCGCGGTGATGTCGTTGGCCAGCGCGAGGTCGATCTTCGCCTCGATGATGTCGCCGGCATGGACCTGGCCCGCGCCTGCAGCGCGGGCGAGGATCTTCTCGGTGATCGTGGAACCCATCAGACCTCCCCTGCCGCCGCGGCGTTGTTGACGGCCCTCACATAGGCCTTCGCCGAGGCTTCCATGACATCGAAACTGACCGCCTGCCCGTTGAACGAGCGGCCGTTGACCTCCACCGCCACGCGCACCTCTGCGAGCGAATCCTTGCCGGACGAGATCGCCCGGACCTGGTAGTCGGCGAGACTGCCGCTGATGCCGACCGCGTCGTCAATGGCGGCGAACACGCTCTCCACAGAACCGTTGCTGAAGCTGCGCCCCTTCTTGAGCTCGCCGCGCGCCTCGACCTCCACCTGGCTGGTCGGGACGATCGCCGAGCCCGACTGATTGACGAAACTGCGCAGCGTGAACTGGTCCTCGCGCTCGCGGATCTCCTCGCTCACGAGCGCCTCCAGGTCGAGCACCGTGACCTGCTTCTTCTTGTCGGCGATCTCTTTGAAGCGCGCGAAGGCGACCTGCAACTCGGCGTCCGACAGCGAGTAGCCGAGCTCCGCCAGTTTGGCGCGCAACGCATGCCGGCCGCTGTGCTTGCCCAGCACGATGTCGTTGTCGGTGAGTCCGACGTCCGCCGGCTTCATGATCTCGAAGGTCGAGGCCTCGCTGAGCACGCCGGCCTGGTGGATGCCGCTCTCGTGGGCGAACGCGTTGCGCCCGACGATCGCCTTGTTGCGCTGGATCTGATAGCCGGTCAGCGAACTGACGAGCCGGCTCGTACGGGCGATCTCCGTCGTCTCCACACCGGTCTCACAATCGAGGGAGTCGCCACGCGTGCGGATCGCCATCACGACCTCCTCGAGCGAGGCGTTGCCGGCGCGCTCGCCGATGCCGTTGACGGCGCATTCGACCTGCGTCGCGCCGGCGCGCACCGCCGCGAGGGAGTTGGCGGTCGCGAGACCCAGGTCGTTGTGACAGTGCACGCTGACGGCGACGTCGTGCAGTGACGGGCAGAGCTCGTACAGCGTGAAGATGAACTCCCCGAACTCGATCGGCAGCGCGTACCCCACGGTGTCGGGGACGTTGATGGTCGTGGCGCCGCACTCGACGGCCACGCCCAGGACCTCCGCGAGAAACCCGGGGTCGGACCGGCTCGCGTCCATGGCGCTGAACTCGACGTCGGCGCCGACGCGGTCGCGCGTGAGGTCGCGCGCCAGCGTCACCATGGCGCGCGTGTCGGCGAGCACCTCTTCCGGCGACTTCTTGATCTGGTACTTCATGTGCACTTCGCTGGTGCTGATGAAGGTGTGGATCCGCGGCTTCGCCGCGCCCTTCACCGCCTCCCAGGCGGTCGTGATGTCCTCTTCGATGGCCCGCGCGAGGCCTGCGACCCGCGGGCCCTGCACCTCGGTGGCGATCGCCTTGACCGCTTCGAAGTCGTCCGGCGAGGCGATCGGGAAGCCCGCCTCGATGATGTCGACGCCCAGCCGGGCGAGCTGGTGGGCGATCTCGAGCTTCTCGGCCCTGTTCAAGGTAGCGCCCGGCGCCTGTTCGCCGTCGCGCAGCGTCGTGTCGAAGATCCTGATGTACCTGGTACCGCTCACGAGTCACCCACACCTCCCAAGGCACGCGTCGTCGTCAGATGGAGCAGCGGATCCGGATGTGATCCAAGAGATGGCCGTGCAGGCCGCAGGTGTCTACGCATCCCCCCGCGGGGGGAGGAGGAGCAGGCAGCCGGAGAGGAAGAGGTCGCGGGCGCGTACCCCAATGTGGGCCTCCCGGCTGGACTCGCTTGTCGCACGGCGACGCATGGTCCGAGAAGTGTACGTCAGGCGCGCGGGCAGGCGCAAGCATGATGCGCCGGGGCGGCGGGCCTCACGGCCCGCCGCCCCGGCGCCGCTCCCCGCCGCGCCGCTCGGCGCTGCGCGGCGCCGAGGTGCGCGACGCGCCGTCGTCAGAGCTCGACGCGCTTGCCGTCCGCGAGCCCGCAACTCCCCACGAGCTCGGCGAGCTGATCCTGATCGATGGGCTCGTCGAGCGTCAGGCCCATCACGGCCTTCTGATCCTTGACCTCGCGGCCGACGCTCATCTGCCCGATGTTGATGCCGAACTCGCCGACCTTGGTGCCGATCTTGCCGATCATGCCCGGCACGTCGGAGTAGCGCAGGAAGACCATGTGCGCCGCCGGCTCGATGTCCACGTCCTGGCGGTACACCTTGACGAGGCGCGGCCGGTGCTTGGGGCCGAGCGTCGTGCCCGAGACCGAGAGCTCACCCTGAGCGTCACGGGTGGTCACCGTGATCAGGTTGAGGAAGTCGACGGCCGCCGGCTGCTTGCTCTCCTTGGCGGTGATGCCGCGCTCCTCCGCGATGTTCTGCACGTTGACGAAGTTGACCGGGCCGTCGACCTTGTCGGCCAGCACGCCCTGCAGCACGCCGAGCGTGAGGATGCGCGTGTCGTAGCGGGCGATGCCGCCGCCGTAGGCGATGTCGAACGCGTCGACGGGACCGTCGGCGATCTGCACGATGAGCTTGCCGAGCTGCTGGCAGAGCCCCAGGAACGGCATGAGCTCGTCGGCGTCCTCGCCGGGAGCGAGCGGGATGTTCACGGCGTTGCTCGCGAACTCGCCCTTGAGCACCGCCGCCACCTGCTCGGCGATGATCATGCCGGCGCGAAGCTGCGCCTCGACGGTGCTGGCGCCGAGGTGCGGCGTCGCGACCACGCTCGGGTACTTGAACAGCGGGCTCTCGGTGGTCGGCTCCTTGGGATACACGTCCACGGCTGAGGCGGCCACCTTGCCGCTCTCGATGGCGCGCGCCCAGGCCTCCTCGTCGATGATGCCGCCGCGCGCGACGTTGATGACGCGCACGCCGTCCTTCATCTTGGCGAACTCGTCGTCGCCGATGAAGCCGATGGTCTCGGCGTTCTTGGGGAGGTGCACCGTGATGAAGTCGGCCTCGCGATAGATCTTGTCGGGGCTGTCGGCGCGGTCGAGCCCGAGCTCGTGGAACTTCTCGGCCGGCACGAAGGGGTCGTAGGCGAGCACGCGCATGCCGAGCCCGCGGGCGTCCTCGGCGACGAGGAAGCCGATGCGGCCGAGGCCGATGATGCCGAGCGTCTTGCCGCGGACCTCGACGCCGCCCTTGCCCCAGACACCCTTCTCCCAGCGGCCGTCCTTGAGGTCGGCGTGAGCCTGGGCCAGGTTGCGGGCGCAGGCCATGAGCAGCGCGATCGTCTGCTCCGCCGCGGAGAGCACGTTGCTCTGCGGTGCGTTGACGACGATGACGCCGCGCTTGGTCGCCTCCTTGACGTCGACGTTGTCGACGCCGACGCCGGCGCGGCCCACCACCTGCAGGTTCGCGCCCGCCCGGATCACCTCGGCCGTCACCTTGGTCACCGAGCGGATGATCAGGCCGTGGTACTCGGGGATGCGCGCGAGCAGTTCGTCGGCGTCCCACTCTGTGCCGATGTCGACCTGGAAGCCGCGTTCCTCGAGGTACGCGACGCCCTCGGGGGCGAGCTTCTCCTTGACGAGTACTTTCTTCTGTTCGGTCATCTGTACCAGCCCTCTCAGAGCATGACGGTGCTCGTCATGAACACCTGCTCGGCGGCGCCGACGGAGGCGCCCCACTTGACGTCGAAGCCGAGCTCGGCGAGGACCATCTCGACGGTGCTCAGGCCGACGACGATGTCGCTGTGGCCGAAGTAGCCGCAGTGGCCGAAGCGGAAGATCTTGCCTTTGACGGCGCCCTGGCCGCCGGCGAGCCACACGCCGTACGTGTCGCGGGCGATCTTGCCGATCTTGCCGCCGTCGACGCCCTCGGGCACCTTGACGGCGGTCACCGAGTTGGCCTCCGGGTCCTCGACGGCGAACAGCTCGAGGCCGAGCGCCTTGACGCCCTCGCGCGCGGCCTTCCCGAGCACGCGGTGCCGCTCGAACACATTCTCGAGGCCCTCTTCCTTGATGAGATCGACGGCGGCGTTCTGCGCCACCATGAGGTTCACGGCCGGCGTGTACGGGGTCTGGGCGGAGTCGCCGGTCATCTTCTTGCGCATGGCGACGAAGTCGAAGTAGAAGCGAGGCGTCTCGCACTGCTCGATCACGGCCCAGGCCTTGTCGCTCACGGCCGCGTAGGCGAGGCCCGGCGGCACCATGAGCGCCTTCTG
>Ga0172369_10006555_pt1 | contig 13814 bp, 12 predicted proteins | sample LakKiv25m_FD_114539 | JGI IMG/M metagenome (GOLD analysis project Ga0172369, IMG submission 114539) | Freshwater microbial communities from Kabuno Bay, South-Kivu, Congo - kab_022012_11.25m | ecosystem: Environmental > Aquatic > Freshwater > Lake | place: Democratic Republic of the Congo...
CCCAATGTGACCGGCGAACTGCACACCGGGCATGCCATGTTCGTCAGCATCGAAGACCTGATGGTGCGTTACCACCGCATGAAAGGCTTTTCCACCCTGTGGGTGCCCGGCACCGATCACGCCGGCATCGCCACCCAGTTGATGGTGGAACGCCAGTTGATAAAGGAAGGCACGAGCCGCGAACAGGTCGGCCGCGAAGAATTCCTGCGCCGCACTTGGGAATGGAAACACAAATACGGCGGCATGATCACCGCCCAAATACGCCGCCTGGGCGCATCCTGCGATTGGACCCGCGAGCGCTTTACAATGGATGCGGGCCTCTCAAAAGCAGTGCGCGAAGCCTTTGTGCGCCTGTATGAAGCCAACAAAATATACCGCGGCCCGCGCTTGATCAACTGGTCGCCAGGTTTAAAAACTGCCGTCTCGGACTTGGAAGTGGAATACGCTGAAGAACCCGGCACGCTTTTTTATTTCAAATATATGCTCGCCACTGCAAATGGATCCCCCGACCCGGCCAGCGGTGAATACATCCCTGTCGCCACCACCCGGCCTGAGACCATCCTGGGCGATACAGCCGTGGCCGTTCACCCGCAGGATGAGCGCTATCAGAAGTACATCGGGCGAAAGGTGCTGGTGCCGGTGCTTGGACGCGAGATCCCGGTTATCGCCGATGAATACGTGGCGCGCGACTTTGGCACCGGCGCTTTAAAGATCACGCCCGGTCACGATCCCAATGACTACGAAATCGGCCAGCGCCACGAACTGCCTGTGATATCCATGCTCGACCGCGAGGCCAGGGTGACCGATGTGGGTGGGCCCTATGCCGGTCTGAACCGCTTCGAGTGCCGCAAAAAACTATGGGCCGACATGAATGCCGCCGGACTGGTTATCAAGGAAGAACCGTATACCCTCAATGTGCCCCGCTCACAGCGCGGCGGCGAGATCATCGAACCAATGATCTCGACCCAATGGTTCGTTCGCATCCAGGAACAGGCTGATAAAGGCCTGGCCGCTGTGAAAAACGGCCATATCCGCATCGTCCCCGAACACTTCGAAAAGGTGTATTTCAATTGGCTGCAAAACATTACCGATTGGTGCATCAGCCGCCAGTTATGGTGGGGACACCGCATCCCGGTCTGGTACTGCGCTGACTGCGGTAAACAGACCTGTGCGCGCATCGACCCAACTGCTTGCGCCCACTGCGGCTCCGCGAAAATCGAACAGGACCCGGATGTTCTCGATACCTGGTTTTCATCGGGCTTGTGGCCATTCTCCACCCTGGGCTGGCCGGAAGAAACACCTGACTTGAAATATTTCTACCCCACCAGTTACATGGAGACAGGCTACGACATCCTGTTCTTCTGGGTGGCGCGCATGATCATGAGCGGGCTGGAATTCACCGAGCAGGCTCCTTTCCACACCGTTTACCTGCACGGTCTGATCCGCGATGAACACGGTCAGAAAATGTCAAAAACCAAGGGCAACGTGATCGATCCGCTGATCGTCATGAACGACCTGGGCACCGATGCGCTGCGTTTCACCCTGCTGGTTGGTTCTACACCTGGCAAAGACTCCAACCTGAGCTTGAAAAAGGTGGAATCTAACCGCAACTTTGCCAATAAACTGTGGAATGCCGGTCGCTTCGTGATCAATGCCATCACCGCCCAGGAAACCCCACCCGCGCAGCCGGTTGAATGGACCCTGGTCGATTCGTGGATCTGGGCCCGTTTGCAAACCACTGTTCGCGATGTGGAGCGCCTGTTCCAGACCTTTCAGTACGGGCAGGCCGGCCAGTTGATCTACGATTTTGTGTGGAGCGATTTTGCAGATTGGTATCTTGAAATCGCCAAGAACCAGCTGGCCCAGGGCGGCGCGCGCGCCTACCTGACAGCTGAAACCCTGCTGCGCGTGTTCGACATCTCCTTGCGCCTTCTGCATCCCTTTATCCCCTTTGTGACCGAGGAGATTTGGGGACATCTTCGCAGCGCCACGCTCACATCCGCTCTTGCCGGACATGTGAAAGATTGGCCTGAGGTGTTGATGGTGGCCCGCTGGCCCGAAACTCGCCCCGCCGAGGCATGGGAAGCCGGAAAAATTGCCAGCTTTGAACAGGTGCAGGAAGTGGTCCGCGCCATCCGCAACCTGCGCGCAGAGAAAAACGTCAAGCCGGGTCTCAAACTGGCCTCCATCCTGGTTGATTCCGATGGTCTTGTGAGCCGGGAGGCCAAAACCATCGCGGTCCTGGCCGGACTGGATGAAGCCAAACTGGTCATCCACCAGGAACTGGACTCGAAACCGGCCGGGCACATTGCCCTGGTGGCTGGTTCCGTCGAAATCCTCTTGCCCCTGGCCGATTTCATTGACCCGGCGGAAGAACACGCCCGCTTGCTGAAAGACCTGGCCGATGCGGAAATGCATATCTCCCGTCTGGAAAAGCTGCTCTCAAGCGACTTTGCCAGTAAAGCGCCGGCAGCCGTGGTAAACAAGGAGCGGGAAAAACTGGCGGCATACAAAGAAACAGCCGGAAAGATTAAGTCACAACTTGGATAACCTTTTTTCCGGGATGTTTTGTGATCCGTCCCTGCGGATTTTCATGTAAAATCAATAATATCGATACTTGGTTTAGGAGAAATTTAATGGCTGAAATGGAAAATAAGTTGGCAGAACTCAAAACCCGCCTGGCGGAGATCAACGATCTGGATATGGCCGGGGCAGTCCTGGCCTGGGATCAGACTACGTTTATGCCCAGCGGAGGCGCTGAAGCGCGCGGCCGCCAGCTTGCCACGCTGACAAAAATATCCCAGGAGAAGTTTATCGACCCGGCCATTGGCAAACTCCTGGATGATTTGCGCCCCTTCCAGGAAAGCCTTCCTTACGACTCCGACGAAGCCAGCTTGATCCGCGTCACGCGGATTGATTACGAACGCGCGATCAGGGTGCCGCCGGAATTTTTATCGGAGCTTTCCACCCATTCCACCGCTTCCTACCAGAACTGGGCGGAAGCCCGGCCCGCCAATGATTTTCGTAAAACACAGCCGTTCCTGGAAAAAACATTGGATCTGAGCCGCAAGCTTGCAGAATTCTTCCCCGGCTATGAGCATATTGCCGACCCTCTTATCGATCTCGCGGATTCCGGGATGACTGCGGCTGTTGTTAGAAAACTATTTGCCGAACTGCGGGCAGAACTCGTTCCAATCGTGAAAGCGATCACTTCCCAGCCACCGGCAGATGATTCCTTCCTGCACCTGCACTACCCCGAAGCGCAGCAATTGAAATTCGCCGAGAGTATCATCCGCCAGCTGGGTTATGACTTCAATCGCGGGCGCGTCGATAAGACCCATCACCCATTCATGACCAAGTTCTCACTGGGTGATGTGCGCATCACCACCCGTGTAAGGGAAGACTTCCTGGGCGAAACATTATTCAGCAATATCCATGAGGCCGGTCACGGCATGTATGAACAGGGCATCGATATGGCTTTGGAAGCCACCCCCCTTGCCTCTGGCACATCCTCGGGCGTGCACGAGAGCCAATCGCGCACATGGGAAAATATAATTGGACGCAGCCGCGCTTTCTGGGAATATTTCTTCCCCAGGCTTCAAGCCGAATTCCCGGAACAACTCAAGAACACATCCCTCGATCAGTTCTATCGCGCAGTTAACAAGGTGCAAAGCTCGCTCATCCGCACAGACGCAGATGAAGTGACTTATAACCTGCACGTCATGCTGCGCTTCGATTTTGAACTGCAAATGCTGGAAGGATCGATGTCCATCCGCGATCTCCCCGAAGCCTGGAACGAGCGCTTCGAAAAAGATTTTGGCATCACCCCGCAGGAAGATCGCAACGGCGTTTTACAGGATGTTCACTGGTTTAGCGGCGTTATCGGCGGTGTATTCCAGGGCTACACGCTTGGAAACATCCTGAGCGCCCAGTTCTATGAAGCCGCACTAAAAGCACAGCCCGGAATACCCAACGAACTGGGACAGGGAAAATTTGACACGCTCCATGGCTGGTTAAAGGAAAATCTTTACCGGCATGGTCGCAAGTTTACATCGGCGGAAATTGTGCAGCGCGCAACCGGCAGCCCGCTGACCATCGCACCTTATATTAAATACTTGAAATCGAAATACGCCGGTCTGTATCACCTGTAAAGTCAAAGCCCCGTCATCGAATTGCGCAATGCAGGGCTGTTCGCTTTTCAATGAATTTTTGATTATCAATCCTGGGATCGACATAACTACCGCAAGATTTGTCGATCCCAGGGAAAATTCCCACACTGCCGCCAGCACTGCGTTCATGAACCAGTAGCTTGTCACAACGCAAATTCGCCAAAAACAGTTACATTTATTTCCGACAAATGGTTTTCAGGAGCGTCAGGCAAAATGTGGCAATTAATTATAAATTCACCGGATCATGAAACAAAGTTGGTGGAACTGAAACCCGGTAAAATAACCCTTGGCCGCGCTGACACGAATGATATTGTTGTTGACGATATTTCTGCATCGCGCCAACATGCTGAAATTGTTTTTGATTCCGCCACCAATACAATTTCCCTTATTGACCTGAACAGCACGAATGGGACATACGTAAACCATCTGCGGATCACCGGCACCTGCCAGCTTATTGCGGATGACGAGGTCAATATCGGGCAGTTCCTGATGCAGTTGCAGCGCTTCAACGGGGAGCAAACCATGCGCCCCACCGCAGGCGGCACGCACCCACTCACCCGCGAACTGCTGCTCGAGGCGATGTACAAAAATTCAATCCAGATCTACGATACAGCCATTAAGCTGAACTCTGTCTTCAAGCTGGACATAGCCGTGGAAATAGTTAATGGTGTTCTCACACAATCCCTGGGACTGAATTATTGTGAGATCATCCTGGCTGACAGGTTGAATCGAATGAGCACGCGCGATTTCATGGATCCGCTTGCCAGCATGGCAGCCAGGAGTGGTTCCGCCGAGGTTACAGCGGATAGCATGTTTATCCCGATCAATATCCGGGACGAGCTGGTGGGCTTGATCTGCATGACAAAAGCTGCCTCGCCGGCGCGGCCATTCAACCAACGCGATCTGCAGTTGGCAATCGCGCTCAGCCACCAGGCAGCACTTGTCATCCAGCGCATGCAGTTATTGGAAAGGGCCAGCCGCGAAGATCAGGCCAGGCGGCTTATGCTTGGGTTCGTTTCCCCGGCCGAAACCGAGCACTTGCTCAACGATTTTTATGAGCATGGTGAATTACCTGGCCTGAAGGATATTGAAGTAACCGTATTGATCGCGGAAATCATCAACTCCACCGATCTGGCACAAAACCTGGGAACGGAACACTTTTCAAAAATCTTGAGCGGTTTTTACCGGGTGGCATCGCAGACCATCTTCGCCCAAAAAGGGATGGCTAAATACTCGGGGGACGGAGTGCTTGCGGTGTTTACGGAACATGAAGGTGAACCATCCGGTGCGGAAACGGCGATAGCTACCGGGCGCGAACTGATTAATATGTTAAATCACACCGGCTCGCTTGATCCAAAACAAAGAATCAACATTGGCATTTCGATCAATACAGGTAACGCCATGGTTGGCTATGTTGGCACCAGGGAGCGCGCAGAATTTAACGTATTGGGTGACACCGTCACGGTCGCATATCGCATGCGCAAGTATTTCGGCCCATACAAGATCATCGTTGGCCCGGCAACAATGGCTGCCAGTGCTGATAAATACCGCTTCAAAGAGGCTGGCGATGTCTATTTGTACGAGGATGGGCAGGCCATCCAGGTATATGAATTGCTACCCTGAACCAATTGTCATAAAAACCATGACAAACTTACCCCAATTAAGAGAGTTTCGTCATTTGACACGCCGCTCTAGGATAAGTATAAGCAGTAGAAATATATTTCCCTCAGGAGCGTGATACCATGGCTATGACAATTCAGGACGATTGCATTTCTTGCGGTGCTTGCATGCCCGAATGCCCGACAGAATCAATCACAGAAGGCGACACACTTTACGTGATCAATGCAACAACTTGCGTTGAATGCGTTGGTCATTTTGATGCCCCCCGTTGCAAGGATGTTTGCCCGGTGGACTGCATCGTACCGGCGTAATCGCTATACTTGCGCGGAAATGCCCCTGTTTTCGGCGTGTTAATACAATTCGAATTGACAGGTCTCCATCGGGGGCATATAATCAAAAACAATCAAATATCTTTACCTTCGGGGCAGGGTGAAATTCCCGATCGGTGGTACAGCCCACGAGCGCGATAAAAAGCGCAGGATGCGGTGAAATTCCGTGGCCGACGGTTAAAGTCCGGATAGAAGAAGGTGACAACCCAATTTTTGGGTTTGTTTTGCCGTCAACACCCCGAAAGCGTTTATCGTTTTCGGGGTGATAATTGACTGCAGACTATTTTAACGCCCCGCAGGTTCTCCTCGGGGCGTTTTGCTTTCCCCGGCAAGTCAGCAATATGGATTCTGGACAGCCGTTACATTATGGACCTTAATCTGGCACGCAAACTTGAAGGGATCGCCAACCCCAGCCAACGAAAATATACACGCTGGGTCCCACCCATCGCAATTCTCGTTAGTATTGTGCTTTGGGAAACGATGACACGCCTGGGTGGTCTGCCAGCCTTCATCCTGCCATCCCCCTTGGATGTAGCCCGGCGGTTTTTGCTTGCCCTTTCGGATGGTAGCCTGCTGCGCCACACCGCCGTTACCTTGCTCGAAGTCCTGCTGGGACTCCTGGCAGGTGCCAGTAGTGCCATCATTGTCGGGTACACAATTGCAAAGTCCCAAACTTTTGAGAGGCTGGCTTCACCCTTCCTGGTTGCCAGCCAGGCGGTGCCGATCGTGGCGATCGCCCCTTTGTTGATCATCTGGTTTGGGCAAGGGATGTTTTCCAAGGTGCTTATCTGTGGGTTGATAGTTTTCTTCCCGGTGTTGGTGAACACTGTTGTTGGTCTCCGCGCGGTGCCGCGCTCCCTCAATGAACTGATGCACTCGCTGCGGGCCTCGCGCTGGCAATTGCTCCGGCACCTCGAAATCCCCGCCGCCCTGCCGGTCTTCCTGGGTGGGCTGCGGATCGGGGCAACGCTCTCGGTCATCGGGGCGGTAGTCGGAGAATTTGTTGGCGCTGACCAGGGCCTGGGCTTTTTAATTAACGTTGGGCGCGGTCAATATGACACCGCCCTGGTTTTTGTGGCCGTTTTTACACTGGTTGCATTGGCGCTCATCTTGTACGGCACCGTCATCTACCTCGAACATCGCCTGCTGGCCTGGCAGGATAAAAACTGATCACTGGAGTTCCCATGTTTAGAAAAATTGCTTTTTTCATTATTGCTTTTGCATTACTTGCTGGTTGCGCAAGCCCCGCTTCTACCCCCACCCAACTGCCAACCGAAAAACCGCTGGTTCACATCAAGCTGCCAATGGGTTATATCCCCAATATCCAATATGCTCCTTTTTACACCGCGGTTGAACGCGGCTACTTCAAGGATGCCGGTATCGAGATCGAATTCGATTATTCCTTTGAGACAGATGGTGTTGCCCTGGTGGGAGCGGAAAAGCTTCAATTTGCGCTGGTGTCCGGTGAACAGGTGCTGCTGGCACGTGCGCAAGGGCTGCCAATTGTATATGTGACGGCCTGGTACCAACAGTATCCGGTTTCAATTGTGTCCATGGCCGATAAGAATATCAAATCTCCGCAGGATATGCGCGCCGCAAAGATCGGCCTGCCGGGTTTGTTTGGCGCCAATTACGTGGGGCTGAGAGCCTTGCTGTATGCCTCCGGCATCAAGGAAAGTGATGTGTCCCTCGATTCGATCGGATTTACGCAGGTGGAGGCCCTGGCAGCCGGGAGTGAACAGGCAGTGGTTGGTTACGCAGCCAACGAACCGGTCATCCTGCGTTCCAAGGGCTACGCAGTTAATGAAATCCGCGTGGCGGATTACGTGCATCTGGCTTCGAACGGTATCATCACCAACGAAGCTACCATCGCCAAAAACCCCGAACTGGTCCGCGCGTTTGTCGCTGCTTTTCTGCACGGGCTGAGGGATACCATCACGGATCCGGATGCAGCCTACGAGATCAGCAAAAAATACGTTGAAAACCTGTCCCAGGCCGATCCGCTCGTGCAAAAACAGGTCCTGGGCACATCCATCGAACAGTGGCGCGCGCCCATCCTGGGCAAATCGGACCAGGCCTCTTGGGAAAATATGCAAAAAGTTCTGCTTGACATGAAGTTGTATACCGATCCCCTTGACTTGAAAAAGGCTTTTACCAACGACTTCCTGCCGCAACAATGACCCGGCATTCTGCTCAACCCGTGTTGTTCGTGCGCGATCTGGGCGCCGTCTTTCCCGATGGGAACGGTGGCCTGCACGCCTTGGGTGCAGTCAGTTTCTCGGTCTGCCAGCGGGAGTTCGTTTGTGTACTCGGCCCATCTGGCAGCGGCAAAAGCACCCTGCTTAGAATTCTGGCCGGGCTGATCCCTCCAACTTCCGGCAGCATCTCCTATCAACCGCATCAACAGCCGCGCATCGGCTTCGTCTTCCAACAAGCAAACCTGATGCCATGGCGGACGGTGCAGGAAAATATCACCCTGCCCCTTGAATTGGAAAATATGCCGGCCGAAAGCGCCCGTCAAAAAGCCCTGGATATGATCGAACTGGTCGGTCTGGAAGGATTTGAATCATCCCTGCCCCGTGATCTATCGGGTGGGATGGCTCAGCGTGTGGCCCTGGCACGCGCCCTGGTTCACGATCCTGATATCCTGCTGCTTGATGAACCCTTTGGCTCGCTGGATGCCCTGACACGTGAAAAGATGTGGACTGAGCTTTCGCGTATCTGGCAGGCCAGGCAAAAAACCGTCATCATGGTTACCCATTCCATCGGGGAGGCCCTCTTCCTGGCAGATCGAGTACTGGTGCTGACAGCCCGCCCAGGCAGGATCAAGCTCGATCTCCCCGTTGACCTGCCCCGGCCGCGCGAAGATGAAATACGCTACACCCAGCACTTTGGGAAACTTGCCCGCAAACTAAAGGAAGCCATTGAATAAAATAAATGGACGCTCATGATCTCAGCATTTGCGCCTCGTTGTTGATCTCAGCCGGTTATGATGCGCTCGTTCTCATAAAGTTTGATCGCGCCAAAAGTGATGACTGCTGCCGCCGCCAGCGTGACAACCGCTGAAATCACCAGGTTCGAAACCAGGATCGGTTCTGCGCGCAAAAACTGGTTGATCAGGATCTGCTGGCCAAAGGTGGGGATAAGCATGGTCCACAGGGCCGGCTTGACCGGTAGAAAGGCCAGCGCCAGGCCTGGCAGTGAAGGGATCAGCCCCACAAACGGCAGGTAGGTGCCGGCTTCCTTGGTGGTGCGCGTGAAGGATGCGATCAAGGTCTGGATCGCGCAGGCCAGGAAAACGATCGGCAGGCAGGTCACAAAAATGGACAGCAGCGCACCAACATCCAGCCCGATCTGCACACCGATCATCTCTTCGATTGGCAGAACCTGAAAAATCGCCGCGAAACCTGCCAGGGTGATCACCAGGTTGGCCAGCGCAAATGGTACGGCAGCCAGCATCTTGCCAATTGCCACCCAGCCGCGCGGGATGGGATTTATCAGCAGCGGTTCCAGCGAGCCCCGCTCCCGTTCCCCGGCGGTGGCATCGGTGATGACCGGCGAAGCGCCGTTGAAAATCGCAAAAATGATAAAGTAAGGCAGCATTGATATAAAGATCAGCGCCTGGCTCTGCGGGGTGGCAGTATCGACCTCTTCGATCATCACCACCTGTGTCACATCCGGGCTGACACCTCTCAGGCTCAGCCGCAGCACGCCTATGTACCTGTCGTAGCCCTGCAGGATCTCCCGGATGCGCTGGATGTCAGGCATGGCCGATTGGCGGCTGCTGTCAAATACCAGTTGCACCGAGGCTCGTTCGCCGGCGGTAAAATCATCCGCATATTCCGCCGGGATGACCAGAACCACATTGACATCCCCCGCGATCACGGCGGCCTGTGGGTTCGCGGGAGCCGGTTCGATCACCACATCCTGCTGCCTGAGAAAAGCCACCAGGCTGGGAGCGTTTTCTAAGCCAAGGACAGGCAGGTTGAGGGGCTTTTCAATCCGTTCACGAATGGTATTCCCCAACAACATGATCATGGCCCCCAGGATCAGCGGTCCAAACAGGGCCCAGAACACGCCGGTGGTCCAGCTGCGGTAATCACGCAGGTTGTCGAGCATTTCCTTTTGGAAGATAACACCGATCTTCTTCATCGCTCCAGCCCCTCTTCCGAACCGATGGCGGCGACAAAGGCATCCTCCAGGTTCTCCCGGCCGGTTTGCCGGCGCAGATCATCCGGGCTGCCGGTGGCTGATACCACCCCCCGCGAGATGATCACAATCTGGTCACACATTGCAGCCACTTCCTGCATGATATGGCTGGTGAACAACACGCATTTGCCACCATCCCTCAAACGCAGGATGAACTGGCGCATGGCGCGTGTGCTCATCACATCCAGGCCGTTGGTGGGTTCGTCAAGCAGCACATTGGGTGGATCATGCACCAACGCTCGCGCAATCGCCACTTTTAGCTTTTCTCCGGTTGAAAAACCATCCGTCTTCCGGTCGGCAATGGGCTGCATTTCCAGTAGCAGGATCAATTTTTCTATTTGTCTTTCAAGCAGCTCACCTTCCAACCCGTGTAAACGCCCATAATAGCGGATATTTTCACGAGTGGTCAGGCGCGCATATAACCCACGCGCATCAGCCAGCACACCGATCCGGCGCTGGACATCGAGCGAATGCCTGGTGACATCATAACCATCGATCATAGCCGAGCCACTATCGGGCTTGAGCAGGGTGTAGAGCATGCGCAGCGTAGTGCTTTTGCCTGCGCCGTTCGGACCCAGCAAGCCGGTGATCTGTCCATCAGGCGCCGAAAAAGAAACATCCTGCACGGCCTTCAGCTTGCCAAAAGATTTGGAAAGTGTTTGAACCTGGATCATGGCACAACCTTTACGGGCGCGGCCCGCTAAAATCGATGAAAAACGGCGGTGGCTGGATGCCCGTAACACAGCTGGTTTCCAAACCACTGGTTGATGCGCTGTCCAGAAAGGTTTTCAACAGGTTGGTGGTACAGCGGCTGTTCAGGTTACCATGACCCATATCTTTGAATACCAGTTGCACCGCATTACTCAGCGAGACAGCCGCCTTCTCGGCATGCCAGGGCGGGGTGATGGGATCGGCCCCGCCCGAGAGTATCATTGCCGGAACATTTGAAACAACAGGAGTGCGAAAAGCCGCTGAAACAGAACCTTTCGGCCATTTGGAGCATATCTCGGCGAAATCCAATGTGCGATTCCCAAACAGGCTGCCTTTGCTGAGACTTTCGGCCTCAGTTGCGGAGATCAGCGGCGCATCCTCACTGCATGTCACTGCGTAAAACATGCCATCATAAAGACCGGCATCCAGCATATAAGCTTGCGAGATCAGCGGCGCAAAATTACCGTCCGCATAGGCGACATGGATTGCCAGCGGCAGAGTCGATACGAGGTCGGGGGAATAAAGTGTAGTGAATACCATGCTGGTGATCATACGGCGGGTGACCGTCAGCTCAAGCGGCTGGTTGGTGAGTGGGTGCGGGATGGTGATCCTTGCTGGGGCGGCATCCAGGCCCTTGAGCAGTTCGCCAAACTCATTTTTCAATTCCGGAAAAGCCGCCTGGCAGGCCTTGTCGGCAGCACAGCGCGCAAAGAAAAGCTCCAGTGCTTTCTGCCCGTCACTGGCAGCATCCACGAACATCACAAAAGCCGGGTCGACAACCGCATCGAGCGTAATCGTGCGCACCCTGGTCGGGAACATACGCAGGTAGGTCAGAGCGGCCCGCGTGCCATAAGAAGCGCCATAAAGGTTGATCGTATCGTAGCCGAGCGCGGCGCGCACTGCATCCAGGTCCTGCATGGCGATCTCGGTGGTGTAAAACCGGGGGTCGGCCTGCAGGCGCGCGGGACAGGTTTGCAGGCGCTCAATCACCTGCGCATCACTCAAGCTGTCGGCTTCGACCGGCTTGAGGCAGCGCAGTGGGTTTGATTTGCCCGTTCCACGCTGGTCAACCAGCACGATATCGCGCCCTTCATGAATACTGGAAAGCATCAGCAGCATGTCCGGGAATGCTTCCACTGCCGACTGGCCCGGTCCGCCTGCCAACATAAAGAGGGGATCCGGGGCGGGTTTGCGCTTGATGGCAGGCACCAGGGCAATGTTGAGCGACACCTGCCGCCCGGCAGCGTTTGCGCGGTCCTCCGGGACGACCAGCGTGCCGCACCTGGCATCCAGTTGCTGGCCCGAGGCGGTCGGCAGCACGCAATCCGCCAGTTCCAGGCTGCGCACAGCAGGTAGCGCGGCGTTTTTTGGCGCGCAAGCGCCGGTGAAAATACAAATTACGAACAGGAGGGTCAGGCTTCGGCGCATGGTTTTATCAGGTTGGAATGGCGGCATACGCATGCCACTGATGCTGATTTTACCTCACCTGATATACGCAAGGTAATTGACAATGTCACTTTTTCACATACTGTTGCTTTCAAACGTTGTGAATTACACCGGCAAGGCAGTCTTCATCGATGTCATCCTGGTTTTCCCGCGGGCAAGAAAAAAAATCGAGAGTTTGCCCGGGAAGTGAAAATTCCCAACCAAAGAACCACAAAATCATCTTTTCGCTTTTTCAAGGTTGTTCTCCCAAGCCGGAAAGCAGCCTCGTGAATAAATACCGGCTGGTCAGGGCTGGCGGTTATCTAAATGATCCCGCGTTTGGTGACAGGTGCCGGTTTAGTGCTCGGGGTCCTGGTATATATACCTCCCCCTGCCGTGGGAGTCTTCTTATCCCCTGCCGGATCAGTAACAATGGGTTTTCTATGCCTTGGCAAGCTGTTAAACTGTGCTCATGGACATTATTACAGCTTTGCATACCGGCAGCCTGCTCGTGGTCTGCGCTCCACACGCTGCGTGCGAGCAGGCCGCTACTCTGGCCGCCGGGCTGGCCTTGCGTGGGGCGTTGACCGTGTTGGATGGCGGCAACCGCTTCAGGCCTTACCTGGTGGCGCAGTTACTGCGGCAAAGTACCGTGCAGGTGGATGCCGCCGCCAGGCGCCTGTTTGTCCGGCGCGCTTTCACCTGTTATCAGGTGCTGGCCCTGCTGGAAGACACCCCTGCCTTGCGCCAGCCTTACCTTGTGTTGGACCTGCTGGCTACTTTCTATGATGACCACGTCCACGAACGCGAAGCGCGCCGTCTGCTCGAGTCTTGCCTTTGGCAGGTGAACCGCCTGCGCCAGTTTGCCCCGGTGGTAGTGACGCTCGCCCCGCCGCTCGTACCAGAGCGCGCCTTCCTGATTGAGATGGTCTGTGCCCACGCGGAACGCGTGCTGTTCCAGGAATTGCCCGCTCCACAGGCCAGCCAGCCGGCTCTGTTTATCATCTGACCATTATGGGCCGCACACTCCCCACCATCACCCAGCAGATCAGCGATACCGAAGCGGCCCTGGCGCGCTTCCGCCGTACGCTGCGCAAAAGCGACCAATACATCCTGGATGGCATGTTTGCTGCCGCGCGCCGGCACACCGCCGCCATCAGCCACACCGATGCGCTGCTGCCCTTTGAAGCCGCCTTGCTGGCCATCCTGCTTGAGCAAGCCAGGGAGATCGCCACCCTGCGCCAGCAAGTTGAACAACTCAACTGTGGAACAGGCTACCGGCTGGTTGATTGACCTGTACCCGGATGAAAACGGCCTGGTGTTATGGCTGTTGTGCGATGATGGCCGGCGC
>Ga0172369_10006561_pt1 | contig 13807 bp, 8 predicted proteins | sample LakKiv25m_FD_114539 | JGI IMG/M metagenome (GOLD analysis project Ga0172369, IMG submission 114539) | Freshwater microbial communities from Kabuno Bay, South-Kivu, Congo - kab_022012_11.25m | ecosystem: Environmental > Aquatic > Freshwater > Lake | place: Democratic Republic of the Congo...
CGTGCTCAAGCAAACGCCGCCCACACACGCATCCGTCGTGCAACTCCTCCCATCCGTACACGAATTCCCATCATCGCTCGCGAACACACACCCGCTCCCCGCATCCGCCGCCCCGCTCGCTGGATCGCAAGTGTCATCGGTGCAAGCATTCCCGTCGTTGCATGCCGCCGTCACGCCCGTGCTCAAGCATACCCCGCCCACACACGCATCCGTCGTGCAACCCCTCCCATCCGTACACGAATTCCCATCATCGCTCGCGAACACACACCCGCTGCTCGCATTCGCCGCTCCGTTCGCCGGATCGCAGCTGTCATCGGTGCAAGCATTCCCGTCGTCGCAAGCCGCCGTCACACCCGTGCTCAAGCACACGCCGCCTACGCACGCATCTGTCGTGCAACTCTTGCCATCCATACACGAATTCGCATCGTCGTTCGTGAACAAGCACCCGCTCACGGAGTCGGAGCCAACACTCCCAGGATCGCACGTGTCCGTCGTGCAGGCATTGCCATCGTCGCAATTCGCCGTCACGCCCGCGCTCAAGCACACGCCGCCCGCGCAGGCATCCGCCGTGCAACTCTTGCCATCCGAGCAAGCATTGCCATCGTTGCTCGCATTCACACACCCACTGGCAGCATTCGCCCCGATTTCTGGAGGGTTGCACGCGTCATCCGTGCACGGCTTGCCATCGTCGCACGCGCTATCCGTACTCGTGCCTGAGCACTTGCCGTCGGCACAAACATCGCCCGCCGTGCAAGCCTTGCCGTCATCGCACACCTCGGCGTTGTCTGCATGCACACAAGCCCCGTCCGCCGCGTTGCAACTATCCGTCGTGCAACCATTTCCATCGTCACAACCCACGGCCGCGCCCGCGCAGCTCCCGCCCACGCACACATCGCCCACGGTGCACTTGTCGCCATCATCACAACCGCTCTCATCCACCCGCGTCGGTGTCGAGCAAAGCCCGGTCGCTTCCTGGCAACTGCCCGCCTCATGGCACTGATCGATCGCCGTGCAAGTCACCGCCATGCCTAAGCAAACGCCATCGCCGCACACGTCGCCCGTCGTGCACAGGCTGCCGTCGTCGCAGCCGAACCCATCCACTTTGCTCGGATTCGAGCAAACGCCCGTCGCGCCGTCGCAACTGCCCGCGTCGTGGCACTGATCGCTCGCGACGCAGCTGACCGGACTCTGCCCGACGCACGCGCCCGCCTGGCAAGTGTCGGATTGCGTGCAGAAATCGCCATCGTCGCACCCGCTGCCATCCGTGCGCGTCGGTGTCGAGCAAAGCCCGGTCGCTTCCTGGCAACTGCCCGCCTCATGGCACTGATCGATCGCCGTGCAAGTCACCGCCATGCCTAAGCAAACGCCACCGCCGCACACGTCGCCCGTCGTGCACAGGCTGCCGTCGTCGCAGCCGAACCCATCCACCTTGCTCGGATTCGAGCAAACGCCCGTCGTGCCGTCGCAACTGCCCGCGTCGTGGCACTGATCGCTCGCCGTGCAAGTCACCGGCAATCCTGCGCAAACCCCACCGCCGCACACATCGCCGAGCGTGCACGCGTCGCCGTCGTTGCAGCCAAGGCTGTTGTCGCTGAACACACACCCGCTCGCCTTGTCGCAACTGTCGTTTGTGCAAGGATTTCCATCGCTGCAAGTCACCTCACTTCCCTGGCACGCGCCGCCCGCGCAGCCATCGTTCGCGCTGCACGCGTTGCCGTCATCGCAGGTGGCTGTGTTCCAGGCGTTGACGCAGCCGCTGCTTGCCGCGCAACTGTCTGTGGTGCAAGGGTTTGCGTCATCGCAGCTGATCGTCGCACCTGGCTGGCACGCCTTGTTCGCGCAAGTGTCGCCCGCCGTGCACAGCGATCCGTCCTCGCACGCAAGGCTGTTGGCCTCGTGGTGGCACCCGTCGCCTGCTGTGCAACTATCCGTCGTGCAAGCGTTGTTGTCGTTGCAGTCGATCGCCGCTCCGCTTTCGCAGACACCGGCCGCGCACGCGTCGCCCACGCTGCAGGCATTGCCGTCCGTACACGTGCCCGCAGTCGCCAACGCCACACAACCGGTTGTCGCCTCACACGAATCCGTGGTGCAGACATTGGCGTCGTCGCACTCTGTTGCCGCACCGGGCAAACAAGCGCCAGCGTCACACGCATCGCCGGCCGTACACGCGTTGCCATCGTCGCAAAGACCAGCCTTTACTGCATGTTGACATCCAGCGGCCGGGTCGCACGCATCCGCCGTGCACACATTGCCGTCGTCGCAAGCCGTCGAGGCGGCACAAAGGGGCACGAATGCGTCGGTGGCGGCATCCGCTGCCGCGACGTCCTCTTGCGCATCGGCCACCGCAACATCCGCAGTTCCTTCATCCGGTTCTGCATCCTGCCCGCCATCGGCGCCATCGGGTGACGCATCCGCCACTGCCGCCGCATCCGTGCCTAGCACTGCATCTTCCGGAGCCACCGCATCGGCCTGCACATCATCGACATCACTGGCATCTTCGGCGATTTCCTCGGTGGTCGCCACATCCGCCCCATCGGTCGGCAATGGCGCGTCTTCTGCATCCGCTTTTGCCTGTACGTCCTCTGCATCTGGCACATCGGCGCCATCGTGCGCCGCCGCGACATCTGGCGTCGCGTCGAACACCAGGACATCGCTGTCACTTTTTGAGTCCCATCCCGAAAACCTGCTCTCCGCCGGCACCGGCACCTTGCAGGACGCCAGGGCCAGGGCCCACCCGATCAGCACCAGAACGCGCAGCTTGAGCATGGAATCCTCGGTTCAGAAGCGAACGGCGACCAGCAGACCAGAAGGCAGCGGCGATACAGCGACTTTGCTCGGCGTCTGCAGCGCCAGCCACGCGCCCACGCCCGTCGCCGCGGCGCCCACACCCGTCAGCAGCCAGCCAAGCGTGTACTGACTTTCGATACGCTGGCTTTCCTTGATGGCGTTTGCGTGCGAAATTCCGTTGATTTGGCCTGTTGAATCCAACGTCTGCAACTTGGTATTCAACGTACTGTCGTCTGATGCTGCGAGACCGAGCACCGTGCCGCCACCTGCCAGCACCAGCACGCCCGCACCCAGCGCCGTCCAGGCCAGCAGCGATGGACCTTGCTGATCTTGCTTGGCGATCACCGGAGCCGGCGCAGCCATCGCCGCTGCGGGCGGCGCCACTTCCGCACGCCAACCTTCTGCCATGTTGCGGCCCGGCGCATCGGCCGGCGCTTCTTTCAGGTAGCGATCGTAACCTATCAAAGCGGCGTCCTTTTTCCCGGCGCGGTGCAGCGCGCGTGCGTGGCGCAGCAGCCAGGCCGGCTTGGCCTGCAGGGCAAGGGCTTCCGACCAGAGGCCGGCAGCGAGTTGGAAATCACCGTCCTTTTCAGCGTTTGCGGCCTCATCGCCTTTGCGTTCTGCGCGCTTGTCGCGAATGTCGGCTTGCTGGGTTGCGATCTTTTGCTGCGTCGCCGGGTCCACATCGGGCAAGGCCAAGAACTCGTTGTACAATTCCTCCGCCCTGTCCAGCTTTGCCGCCAGGTGATAGGCGCGCGCGGCGTTGTACAAGGCTGCACGGGCGGACTTGTCCTGCTTCCAGATGTCGCGGAACAACTCGCCTGCGCGCTCGAAGTTGGCGGCATCGAACTCTTTTTGCGCGGCGGTGATCAGCGCCAGCACGACTTTCGAATGCGGCTGGAGCGGCGCGGCGAGTGCGGGCGACGCGGCGCCATATGCCAGGATCAAGGCGACAAGGCTAATCGACCATCTGCAGGGCGGGTTCATGGCGCCTCTTTTCGGCCGGTTTTTCAGCCGGTTTCTTGGCGGCAGGGCGTTCTGGAGCGGGCGGTGCCGGAAGGGCTGCGATGACTGGGGCTGGGGCTGGAGGCGGCGCCGCGACCGGAGCTGGATCCGGAACTGGAACCGCGACCGGAACTGGAACTGGAACCGGAACCGAAGCCCGAGCGGGAACCGGAACCGGAGCCCGAGCCGGGACCGAATCTGCAGCCGGTCGCGCCGGCCACCACGCCATCGCGCCTGCGGCAAGCAGCGCCGCCGCGGCCAGGCCGACCGCAACCCACACCCTCGAGCCGGGCCTTGGCGAAAGCCCTGGATCCGTCCGTGTTTGCTCGGACTTCTTGCCGTTCTTCGTCTCAAACGCCAGCGTCGGCAGGACCTCGGCCTCTTCGATCGTGAGCGCCGAACTCGACGCGCGGCTTTGCACCGCGGGCGTTCCCGCCCACGCACCGCCCGTCACCGCTTCGAGCGCCGCACGCATCGCACGCGCATCGGCAAAGCGCTGCTCAGGACCCTTGGCCAGCGCCGTCATGACCGCTTGCACGAAGGCTTCCGACAGCGGCGTCTTGGTCAAGAGGCGGGGGTCTGGCGCCAACTCTTCGCAATGCTTGCGCATCAGCTGCATCATGTTGTCGCCCGCGGCAAAAGGCGGCCGGCCCGTCACGCAGCAGTAGAGCAGACAACCGACCGCGTAAAGGTCTGAACGCGCGTCGATTTGGGCGCCTTGCCACAATTCGGGGCTCATATAGGACGGCGTACCCAGCACGCGACCGGCATGGGTCAGTGCCGAGCCTTGCACGCGCGCGATGCCGAAATCGAGCACTTTCACAAGCGTTTCGCCGCTGCCATCGTCGGTCAGGAAGACATTGCCGGGCTTCAAGTCGCGGTGCACGAGGCCATTGGCGTGCGCTTCGGCGAGGCTCTTGAGCACCTGGATACCGACGCTGCTCGCCTCCGCCTCGGACATCGACGTGCCCAGACGCGTGTTTTCGCGAAGGACCTTGTCCAGCGGCTGACCCACCAGCAATTCCATCGCCATGAACATGGCGCCGTCGTCGGTGTGGCCAAAGTCATAGATTCGAATGGTATTTGGGTGCCGCAACGTCGCCATGACGCGCGCTTCCTGCTCGAAACGACTGGCGAACTCGGGCTCGTCCGCGTCGCCGAGGTCCATGAACTTGAGCGCAACGGGCTGATGCGTGGTCACGTGCTGGGCGGCGTAGACGGCGCCCATGGCGCCCTTGCCGACGATGCCGGTGATGGCGAAACGTCCTGCGACGACATCGCCGACGGCGAGGGCCCGCACGCCTGCGCGAACTTCGGCCATGGCAAGGAACCCCAGTTGTCGAAATCGATTGCGTGGTTGTCGGCGGCAGGCCCTGCGCCCCCGCCGCAGCTTGGCCACTTTGAGGCGGCGCGTCAACACGCTGCGCCCCCCGCTCCATGGACAGTTGCAGCATTGCAGTGCAGGCTCGCGCCAGCGGCGGCGGCAGCGACCCTGGTTGGCGACTCCCCGCCCCACCTAGCCCCGCGCCGAGGTCCCGATGTCCGATTCCCCCGCCGCCCCGCCGCCCGCCTCTGCCCAGGCCGTGCCTGGCGACCAAGGTAGAAACAATGTAGGGGCGCCGCGCCCCTACGACCCCTGGCAGGTCCGCCCCGGCGGCCCTGAAGTTGCCATGCTCACTGGTGTTTCATCCATGCCGGGTGGAAACGACGCATGGCAACTCATCCGCGCCTTTGCCATCTGGCTGGTCGTGCTGCTGCACTCGGCGGCCGAGCCGCTCATCTGGCACCTGACGCCGGACAACACGCCGCGCTGGTGGGCCGCCAACTTCTACGATTCGCTGGCGCGGCCGGCGGTGCCGCTGTTCCTGTTGCTCAGCGGTGGTCTCTTGCTCGCGCCCGGCAAAGAGGAGCCGCTGCTGGCGTTTTTCCGCAAGCGCGTCGCCCGCATCGGCGCGCCGTTCCTGCTGTGGGCCGCGGTCTACTTCGCCTGGCGCCACTTCGTCAAAGGCGAGACCCTCTCGTGGACGCTGATCTGGCACAACACCATCGAGGGCAGCCCCTTTTTCCATTTCTGGTTTCTCTACACCCTGATTGGCCTTTACCTCGCCACGCCTCTCTTGCGCGTGCTGCTCAGCCACGCGGATCAGACCCTGCTGCGCTATGCCGCCGGGCTCTGGCTGGCCGGTCAGGCCGTGGCGCCGCTGCTGGCGCGTTGGGATGTCGTGCACCTCGGCGGCGGCCTCTTGCCTCTGACTGGTTTCGTTGGCTATTTCGTGCTCGGCGCCATCCTGCGCCGCGAAGGCTTGGGCTGGCGCTTGGGCCTTGGCGTCTGGGTCGCCGCATTTGCCTTCACCGCGCTGGCCACCTGGCGCGGCACGCTCGCGGCGGGCGGCAACCTCGAACAGGCCTGGTACGACTACCTCAGCAGCAACGTTATTCTCGCCGCTTGCGGCCTCTACGTGGCCCTCTGCGCCCTGCCGACCGACAGCCTGCAGGCGCGCTGGCCCAGGCTGCTGCACCTCACCGGCCTGATCGGCCAGGACAGTTTCGCCATCTATTTCGCGCATGTCCTGGTGCTGGAAACGCTGCAGCAAGGCTACCTCGGCCCGCGCCTCAACACAGAAGTGTGCCACCCGGCCTACGGCATTCCGCTCCTGGCGACGCTGGGTCTGGGTCTGACGTTCGCGGGCGTGCGGCTGCTGCGGCGGGTGCCGGGGCTGGCGCGCGTGCTGGGCTGACAAGCAAAGGGAATGATGTCGCGGCGCTTGGTCACCTGCTGGACGCTCGCATGCTTGCTCGGCTGTGGCACGGCCGCCTTTGCGCAGACCGCTGTGATTCCCGCCGGCCACGAAGCCGACGTCTTGCGCCTGATCCATCCCTACAGCCACCAAGGCCCCGTGACGCCGGGCACGCGCTTGACCGGCATCGCCATCGAGGCGCGGCGCATCGTGCTGAGGGTGGCCACGCCGTCCGAATCGGCGCAAGTCGTGCTGACGCTGCAGCAGCAGGCCGGCGCCGCGCCGACCTTGGTCGCCTCTGCTGCGCCGACGGCCTCGCTCGCGCTGCGCGAGGCCCAAAACCGCCTGCTGGCTGCCATTGCCGCCAATGACGACGGCCGCGCATTCGCCCTCGCTCCGCCACCCAAGCCGCTGCCGCCGCAGCCGACCGTCTTTGCCTGGCCGCCGCCGCTGGCCTGGCGCGCGCAGCTGGGTGCGCTGCTGTGGCTGGTGCTGCTGGTGGCGCTTCTGGGCCGGCGCCTGCCCGCGGATCAGCCGAAGTCGCGCGCCTATGCCGGCATGGCCCTCAGCTTGCTGTTCGTGGTGCTAGCCTTCCAGGTGCGTAGATCCGCACCCTTCTTTCCGTTGCACGGCGGCCACGCCGCCCACGACGCCGCGCTAGCGCTGCGCCTGCCGGGCGTGGTGACCGAGCAGGAGCTGGCCTACGGCGCCTCCTGGGTCCTGGCACAGCAAGCCGGCACCTGGCTGTTTGGCCAGCACCTGGATGGTCTTGGCGCCACCTCCGCGGCGCTGGGCGCCCTCGCCACTGGCTTTGGCTTTGGCGCCGCGTGGACGCTCGGCCGCAGCCTGCCGTTCGCCGTTCTGGCCGGCCTGCTGCTCACGTATGCGCCGGCGGCCACGCGCGTCGGGCACTCGGCCAGCACCGCGGTGGTCGCGCAATACCTTATCGCTGCTGCTTGCTGGCTGGCCCTCGGGCGTACCTCCAAGCTGCAGGTCGTCGGGCTGGCTGCAGCCCTGGCGCTGCTGGCCACCGGCCATCCCATCGCGCCGGGCTACGCGCTCGCGACACTGCTGCTGGTCCTGGCGCTGCTGCCACCGCTGGCCGGCTTGCCCAAAGCCTGGCTGATCGGCTCGGGTCTTGCCCTCTTGGGCGCGGTGGCGTCGAGTCTGGCGCTGAGCCACGACCTCCTCCAATCCAAGCTTGGCACCGCCGCGGTGGCGCACCTGCCGCCGCTGCGCAGTCTCTGGTTCAGCGCCGATTGGGCGCCCCAAGCGCTCTGGCCGCTGGCGCTGCTCGGGTTGGGCGCTCTGGCCTTGGATGCACAAGGGCGGTTTTCCTGGCGCAACATCGGGTTTCTGACCGCGGGCTTGGGTCTGTTGGCCGTGACGGGCCTGTGGCTCCACGCCTGGCTGTCCGACGGCTTGCGTTACCAGTCGGCGTGGGCGGCGCCGATCGCCCTGCTGGTCGGTGCCGCGCCGCGGCTGTGGCAGGGTCGCAGCAGCCGGCTCTGGCTGGGCCTGCGCGCCGGTGCCTTGTGCTGCGCCGCCCTGTGCCTGCTTGCCCTCCTGCGACCCATGGCCGGCGCCACCGTGCTCGATGCCCATGGCCAGGCCTGGCGAGCGCTGCGCGAGCGGTTCGCCCACGAACCCGGGCAACTGAACTTCCTCGTCGTCCATCCCCTCGGCCCGCCGATCGGCCGCTGGTCGCAGCAAGGCCCAGAAGCGACCCACATGAGCGCGGATCTGGCGCAGGCATTCTGCCAGCGCTACGGCCATTTGCCCGCCAACACCTGGATTGGCTTCGAAGCCTCCTGCCTCGCCGCACCCGGCGCGTGTCAACCTCTCGAACGCTTTGCCGCCGTCGCGGTGGCGCGCATCGCCACGCCGCCGCTGCCGCGCCGACCCGGCCAGCCGGAACAGGGCGAGTTCCAGCCTCTGCCCGCCAACGCCGAACTGCGCCTCGTGCGCGCCCGCTGCCCCGCACCAGGAAGCCGATGAAGCTGCCAGGCGCCGACTGGCTGCGCACCCAGGGCCTGCCGCTGCAGCTGACGCTCACGGCGCTGCTCGGTTTCGCCCTGCTCCTGGCCCTGGCGCCGGCGCCGCCGATGCACCCCGATACCGCCCGCGACCTGCTTCTGGCCCGCTCGGTGCTGGAGGGCGGCGACCGCCTCATCGGCGCGCCGACGATGCTCAAACCGTTCCACCAGTTGGCCAGCTGGAGCCTGTTCCTCGCGCTGACCCGCGCTGTGGGCCTTGGGGTCACCGGCCAGCATCTCCTCGTCCTCGCCCTGCAGGCCCTGGCCGCCGTGGTCGTCTACCGCCTGACCTGGCAACACTTTTCGCGTCGCGCGGCGCCGGTGGCCGCCCTGCTGGCCCTGCTGGCCGGTGCGCTCTGCGCGCAACTGCCGCTGCTGTGGAATCCCTCGCTGCTGCCGCTGCCCGCCGCGCTGCTGACCGCCACGCTCGTGCGTCTGGCCAAAGAGGACAAGCCCGCGCTCGTCGCCCAAGCCGGCATCTGGCTGGCGCTTTGCACAGAATCGCACATCGCTGCGGTCGTCGCCTGGCCGGTGCTGCTGGTGCAGGCGCTGCTGGGGGCGCGGCCTTGGCTGAACGCTTCGCTGGCGCTGGGGGTGCCGCTGAGCTACCACGCGCTGCTCTCGCCGGATGCGCTGCTGGTCAATGCCGAGGCCCTGCGACCGCATGCGGTTTGGCTGGCGGCTGGTTTCATTGGCCTGGTGTTTGGGGCCTGGGTGGTGCGGCGTTGGCGGGCGCGGTTCGGGCCGGCGACGGCGGGGGGCGAGGGGCGACCCTCAGTGGTTCTCCTCACACTGCCCGCAGTCTCGGTGCTCGTGCTGCTCGGCGTGCACCTCTCCGGCCTGCACCAGTCGCTGCGCTATGTCGGCGTCGCGGTGCCGGGGCTGGCGGTCGCGCTCGCGACGCTGCCGTTCCTGCTGCCGCGGTACTGGCGTGCGGTCGCCCTGCTGGGCGTCGCCGCCCTGGCGCTTGGGCTGGCGGGGCGGCAGCTGAGCGGCGCCCAATTCTGGCGCAGTTGGCTGCACCTGGAGGCCATCGACGGCGAAACGCTGGCGCGCCAGCTGCGCCACGAGGGCGTGCACTTCGCCGATCTGCCGGGGCGCCTCTACGGCATGGACAACCGCGCGCTGGCGGCGCAACTGGCGGTCGAGCTTGGCGTTGTCGGCGAGTTGCCTGCCGCCGACGCTCAGGCCTTTGCGATGCTCGCCGCCGATGCCGGCACTGCGCGCCGCGCGCCGCCGCCGCCGGGCTGGACCCAGCTGGCGCGGCGCAATGGCGGCACGCTGGCCTTGCGGCGCTTCGAGCCTTGGGTGTCGTTGCTGCAGTACCGGGTGTGCTGCCAGAGCCGCGACCAGGCGCCGCTCTGCATTGATGTCGACCCGGCCAGGTGGCGCGAGACGGCGGCGCGGCAGACGGAGTTGACCAATCTCTGGTGGCCGGCGCCGCCGGGGCTGCTCGACCTCGGTGATCGCTGCGCCCGCTCCGGGCCGCCGCCGTACAGCACCGCGTGGCACCTGCCGATCGTGCCCAAGGGCGAGGGCGACGCGCGCATCGTCGCGCTCGCGGAACCGCCAGGAGACGATTGGCGCATCGCTGGCAGCACGGCCAGGCGCCAAACCGTGACGCGCACGCAGGCGATGCTGGTCGTCGAGCGCCGCGGCAAACCGGCCGAGCCTGCGGCGCACATCTGCCTGCCGCCGAATGTGCTGGAAGTGCGGCCGCAGGATGGCTTTGCGCTGGTCTGGCTGGCTGCGGTCGGTTTGGAGGATTGACGCGTCCGGTACCGGAGAGGCCCAGCGCGACCCGAGTTCCCGCGGCGCCTACGGACAACTCGCCTTGGCCGTAGGCGTGACATCGCAACTCGTCGACTTGCAGCACGCCCCGGAGGCGCAGGCGCCGTTGCCCGAGCAGTCCACGTCGCTGTTGCTGCCGGACATCGTGACAACGCCGATGCAACTGGCGGGTCCCGAACACGTGACGGTGGCGCTGGAGTACCCGCTGGTGATGGTGCTGCCACAACTGCTCTGGCCCGAGCACGTCGCCGTCTGGCTCGATGCCGCCAGGGTGATGGCGCCTTTGCACGACCCCATGCCCTGGCATTCGACCTCGGAACTCGAGCCGGTGAGCGAGATCGTCTTGCCACAGGCGTTGACGCCAGTGCACAGGACGGTGTCGCTCGAGCCTTTGGCGACGATGGGGCCAGCGCAGGCGCTTTGGCCACACGTCAAGGTGCTGCTGGAGGAACCCAACGTGACGCCGCTGCTGCAGGCGCCTTGGCCGCACTCGATCGTCGCGCTGCTGCCATTGGCCACAACGGCGCTGGCGCACGCGTCGTCCCCGCACGTCAACGTTGCGCCGGACCCGCTGAGGGTCACGCCGCCACTGCAACTGCCGGTGCCGCACGTGACGCTGCAGCCGATAGTCGTGCAGACGACCTTGCCTTTGCATACGTTCATGGCGCTGCAATCGAGCTTGCATGCCACGCCCGAGCTGGCGGGCGGACAGGCGCTCTCCAAGCTGCAGTCGTGGCTGGCGCAGTCCACCACGCACACGCCCGCGACGCAGGACCCCAAGCCGGCGCCCGCGCAAGCGCTGATGCACGGGTCGCAAGTGCCGGTGCCCAAACACGTGCCGCTGGCATTGCAAGTGTCGCTGACCGTGCAAGGGTCGCCGTCATCGCAGGCGCCGCCGGACTTGGGCAGCTGCACGCAACTGCCTCCCTGGCACACGCCGCTGTGGCAGGCATCGCCCGCGCCGCTGCAGTCTTTGGGCGAGCCGCTGCACGCGCCGGCCTGACAGCCATCGCCGACCGTACACGCGTTGCCGTCATCGCAAGCGCCGGCTGCGGGTTGGTGGGCGCAGGTGCCCACGTCCGTGCAACTGTCTTGGGTGCAGGGGTTTTGATCGTCGCACTTGGCCGCGGAACAGCCACTGGCCGCATCGGGCGCCGGTACGTCGGGCAGCGGCGGCGTGTCAGCGGCAGCAGCGTCCGCATCGATATCGGCAGCCGTGTCGGCCGGGGTTGTCTGATCGGCGGTGGCGTCCAGGCTCGCCGCATCCTGCGCGTCCATGCCGGGCTGGACCTGGCTGTCGACGGGGGCATCTGGCAGCGCTGCCGTGTCTTGCTGTCCCTGCGCGTCCAGGCTGGGCTGCAAGGCGCCCGCCGGTGCCACGCAAATGCCGCCTGCACAGACGTAGTCGCCGCCGCACTCTGCGGTCGAGACGCAGGCGAACGTGTACTGGTCTGCCGACTCACCCGCCGTGCACCCGGCGAGCACAGGCAGCGTCAACGCGAGAACCCAGGTTGCACGCATCAGAACCTCGCCGCCAGGGCAATGCCGTCAGGGGCCGGCGTCACGAGCCACGCGTGCGCACCCGGCCGCGTTTGCAGATACAGGGCCAGGCCGGTGGCGAGGCCCATGACGCCCACCACGCCAGCGATGGCGCCGGCAGTCTCGCGGGTGGCAATGCTGTCGATGCGGGCCAGCGCGTCGGCCCGGCGCACGCCGATGACATGGCCCGCGGCGTCGCGGCGGCCGAGGTCGCTCTGCAGGGTGGCGTCCGAGGCGAGGCCCGTGGCGTAGATCGCGCCACCGACAACGGCAACCACCGCGCCGCCGATCAGCAAGATGCCCGAGGCCGTGCGCGTGGAGGAAGGGCTGGTGACGACGACACCGTCTTGGGCCTTCCTGTCGCGGGCGACGGGCTGGGCGGGCGCTTGCGTGCCGCGCTGCAGCAGTTCGATGTGGGCGCGCGCTTCCTCGCGGCCGGCCGCGTCCGTCGACACGTCCAAATACGCAGCAAAGGCCTGCAAGGCCGCATCGCGTTGCCCCGATTCCTCATGGGCGCGTGCGACGTTGAACAGCATCACGGGTGTGCCGGCAAGCTCGTAGCAGCGTTGGTAGAGCTTGGCCGCCACTGCGAATTGGCCTTCCTTGAAGCGCCGTCGCGCCAGATCCGCGAGTTCGGCAGCCTCGACCGCGTTCTGGGAATCACGGCCAGCCTGGGGCGGCGTGGCAGCCACGGCCAGCCGCGCGGTCGGTGCCAGCCACGTCGCTGCGATCAGGCAGGGCACCAAGACGTACCGCAGCGACCTTGGGGCGGCGCGCGGCGCGGTCGGACGGGGAATCGCTCGGTCGGGGAACATGCGTACCTCGCGCGTGAATGCCAGCCATGGGCGCCAGGCTCGGGCGCGGCGATGGTGCTGTGCAAGGTGGCCTGCCGTCAAGACGTCGTGCTGCGGCGTGGGGTAGGGTGATCCGCCGTAGTGGACCGCCCCTGCGAACTGGACCTGTAAATTTTCGTGACCCCTGCCACGTTCCAGGATGCAGCGGCGCGCAATCGTGCTAGCTTCACGCGCCCCCGCGCCGGCCAGGCGCGACCGGAGGACCCCGTGGCAGCGAACCAACCCCTGCACACGCGCGCGAAACCCGCCGCGCTGGCGACCGCGCTGGCCGCCCTTGCCCTGCTCGCGACACCGGCCGTCCACGGCCAGCTCGCGACGTCGGCTACCCACGCCCAGCCGCCGGGCGGCCTGCGCGCCCGCGCCGCCGAAGCCTTCGCGGAGCTGCACCGCGCAGCCCCGCGCGCCGAGGCGACCTGGGACGCGGACAAGCCCGGCGCCGCCTTGGTCACCGGCCTTCACGTCGCGACGCCGCCGGGCACGCCGCGCCAGCGCGCACAAGCCTTCCTCGCCAGCCACGCCGACTTGCTCGGCGTGCCGGCGAGCGAACTGCGCTTCTTGGAACTCAAGACCACCCGCAACCGCACGGTGGCGCGCTTTTCGCAGCTCTGCCCCGTCGGCTTGGGTGCCCTGCCCGTCTACAACCGCTTTGTCACCGTGGCCATGGATCCGGGTGGCACCGTGCTGACCCTCAGCAGCGACGTGCTGCCGGTGACGCCGTTCCAGCGCGGTACGCTGAGCGCCGAGCGCGCCCGCGACGCGGCCGTGCGCGGTGTGTTCGGCACGCGCCCCGAAGCCCCGACGCCGCAAGCACAGGCCAGCCAAGCCCACGAGACCGTCGTCGCCATGCCCGGCCGGGCGCTGCACGCCTATGTCGTCGAGGTGGTGCGCACGCCGCTGGCGGATCACCGCCTCGTGCTGGTCGATGCCCGGGACGGCACCCTGCTCGAACAACACAACACCGTCCTGCACTGACCGCTACCGAGGTCGCTATGTCTCGTTCCGCGTTTTCTCGCTGCGCCGCGCTCGCTTGCCTTGCCCTGTGCGCCGCTTGTGCCAC
>Ga0172369_10006563_pt1 | contig 13802 bp, 6 predicted proteins | sample LakKiv25m_FD_114539 | JGI IMG/M metagenome (GOLD analysis project Ga0172369, IMG submission 114539) | Freshwater microbial communities from Kabuno Bay, South-Kivu, Congo - kab_022012_11.25m | ecosystem: Environmental > Aquatic > Freshwater > Lake | place: Democratic Republic of the Congo...
GTAGTGCTGTGCCACGTTGCAAAGCGATAGCGTAAAGACAAACGCGCCAGCGATGGCGAGGCACGCTACGAGAACTAACCACGTCATGAAACGCCTTTGTTGATTGTCGTAACTCGACCATCCGATAACCACACGGTCAGACGATATAACCTCATACGTCCCTGCCGCCTCGTAGGTCTACATCCCAATTCTCAACCTCGTCCGTCTCTACGCCCTTATCGTCTCGTTTCATCTTCGGTTTGCGAGATTTGACGAAGTTGTAGCACTTCGCCACTTCGTCTTTGCCCGTAGCCGCCAACCATTCCGTATCTGTCATCGTCACTCCAAAGGTCGAGCCTTGTAGCGGTTGCTTGCTTGCGTCACTCGCCGCTTTATTCGGATATGCGCCGAGTCCAATCTCGATTCGCTCATTCCCTTCGCGGTGAATGAAAATTCCAAGAACGCGGAGTATGCGTTCTTGTGTTCAACCCCCGATTTGTCAGTAAACGTTTTTGCGATTGCCATTAGTGTATCTCCTCAACGTATTCTTTCACGAAGTCCCATCCGAATTTATCGTTGACCGCTTTCAGAAGTCTCTCCATGTCAATATGCAACACTCGTCCAGTCTGAGTATTCTTCGAGTGAAAAATGTAATGACCGTCCGCGTCATGGGGTGACTGGAGCGTAGCGTTCCCAGCAGCATCCATGATGTAGCACTCGCCAGCCGATGAGTAAATGCTGATGCCATTAGTCAGAGTTCCGACTGGCGCAGTGCCGTCGAAAATGTCAAGATGATTCGTGCCTTCGGTGGTAGCTCGAGTGGCACTACCAGAAAATTTAAGGTTTCCGCTTGCCATGAACAAAAACTTCGATGCGCCGCCCATTAGATACTCAAGATGAGTTACCGCCGAACCAAAGGATTCACGATAATACGGCGTCCCTGAATTATCATAGAGACCGCTAATGAAAAAACTATTTCCAGTCCCACCAACAATCCGAATCGTTGCAGAGGCACTTGCGCCCGATGTTGAATTGCCGATTCCTAAAATCGTTTCCCCATTGTGTGATTTATCAATCAAAAATCTCACATTGTTCCCGTACCAATTATTCGGAGTTGCATTTCCAATGCTAGAGCTGCTGCCAAGAACAATCGTTTGACCATCTTCCGTCCGAAGATGAAGTCCGGCTGTTCCCGCCGACCCGCCCACATCCGCGCTCCATATTTGCACTATATCCGCAGGTGATGTCGTCGGGGCCGTGCCGTTGCCGATACCAAGCACGCCCGCCGCAGATGTGCCAAATGTTGTCGTCCCGATGCCGACGTTGCCCGCCCAATACAAGTTCCCTGCGTCATACATCGCACCTTTCAGAGATCCGCTTCCATAAAGTCCTGTGTACCACGCAAGTCTCGCGCTGCTTGACTCTGCCACTGCGTGCCACTCTGCTGCGGTGCCCGTAGGATTCTCAAATTGGAGAGATTGGTTCGTACCCGAAAGTCTGAGTGCTTCCCCCGTTGTTTGCTCGACGTTAAGTTTTGCTTGCGGCCACGTCGTCCCGATGCCGACGTTGCCGGATGTTGGTTGCAAAATTATATAACTTGTAGTCTTAGTAGCATGGCTTGTGCCTTCGAGAATTAAATCATCATTTGCCGCCGTCCCGCCATAAATCGTCTGCCCGCCACTGATGCCTGTCGCTAACGCCGCCGTGCCTGTCGCGGGAACGGTCAGCGTGTAGCCATCACTACTACCTGCTAATGTTAAAGTGTTGCTCACCGTCAACGTTTTGCCGTCAGCAATCGTTAGAGTCGCACCTGTCGTGGGAGCTGTAATCGTGATCTTGTTGATACTTGTTACGATAGCAGCCCCTAATGTTGGTGTTACAAGTGTTGGAGAAGTAGCTCTTACAACACTGCCAGAGCCAGTCGTAGAAATTTCCTCAACATCTCCTGCGCCTGCGGTAACACGACCTAGAACTTTGTCGGTAGCAGAAACATTTTGCATTTTGGCATAAGTTACAGCATCAGCTGCGATTACCGGATTTGGATAAGTCCCCGTCAAATCACCTCCAGCTGTACCTGAGGGGCTTACTCCAACTCTGCCCCCATTAGCATCTGTAACGTACCAGCCGCCATCACGCTCGTAGTGTAGCGTGTAACCCGTAGAAAGTGTCACCTTTAGTCTAGTACGTCGCGTGGCGCCGTCAGCCTCCTTAATAGTAACGACAACAGAGGCAGTATCAGCGTTGTAAATAGACGCTTCGACGAGGATATTTTGTGAAGAGGCGACGGGGGCGGGGAGTAGCGTCACTTCTGACCCACTATTAAACGTTCCGTGCGTTGAAACCCCCGTCAATGAAGTTGTCGTCTTAGTAGAATAAGACACCGCAAAATCTGGTTGAGTTGTTGCAGGAGCTCCTGCTAAGATTGCGACGATACTTCTTGTTGTTGAATCTAGTATTATTGCCATAGACTAAAATCCTATCATCGAAAAGAGTTCGGCTCCGCTAGTAGATCCAGCACTGAGAAGAGCTCGTGTATCATAAAAACTGGGCCAAGATAATTGTGTAGTTGTGCTGTGTAGTAGCACAGCACCCGAAGGCACACCCTGAGTAGGCGTTGGTAGTGGTATTAAACTAGTAATGTCGACTGGCGGGTACATTGAATCAAATGTCGTACCCGTTAAATATCCCAACGTATTAGTATCGCCGTCAATGTAAACAGATATAAATCGTGACAAACCTGTTGCTGGCACAGCGGGCATAAAACTAACTGTGCCTGTGCCTGGGAAGTATTTGTACTCGTCGTTCCACTGATACCAATCTGCTTCGACCCACCCAGACATTGACCCTGACACGTCTGTTGGCCGCAACATCAAGGGCATAAACTGATGCTTATATACCCACACTGTATCTGCTGCCGGCGACGCTTCACTAAACGAATGGGCGCTCCCGTGTAAGGGTGCAAACTTCTCGCCACCCCAATCCTTATACGCCGATATATCACGACCGACTACTAAGTAGTGGGGTGCCTGACTATGACGTACCAACTTCACAGGTAAGCCAAAATACGGTGCAACAGAATCATTAAAGGCCTTCACCAACTCAGACTGCACACCGCGAAGACGAACGTATACATAGTCGGGTTGACCAGGCACCGTTACAGTCTTAACTCCATTAACAAAAGTGCCGAGCAGCCCAAAGTACTCTTCAGGAGCGTCTTGCTTCGAAGCCGATAACCCTTTTAGTGCGGAGCGGAGGTCGTCTAATGCGCTCATGGTTCGGTCCACACGGGAACAATAGCAACAGGGTTAGCAAACGATGACCCCATAACAGTGGCCCAGTCGCCTGTCTTGTCTAGTAAGGTTACTCCGCCGTCAGCACTATAATTGATCACGGTACTTTGCAACAAGTAGATGCCGTTTGTGTTGTACGGCCACCGTCCAATGTCGACAGGGGCTACCAATCCAGATTGACGTGTTACCCACGAAGCACCACCGTCAGCCGTTTCAAAGAGATCTTCCAAAGATGCAGCCGCTCCCGCTAAGGCCATAACCCTTTGAGTATCTTGTACCCAAGCATTCAACCCTTTAAACCCTAGCGCTCCTTTACTACTTGGAGTAACATCCGTGAACGCCGACCCACCATTAGTTGACTTTTTAATAAACGGGGCTGATAAGGACATCGGAAATCCGTTTGTCAGATACGCATAATAGAAATCTGTGTTTCTGTTCCACGCCCAATTCCCTATCCTTACATACCGATAGCCTGACATTCCAATACCTATTTCGTTATTAGAAACAGCACACCCGCCACCGTAAATAGGATCATAATGATTCACCCACGTGATTCCATCTACTGAGACTTCTATCTGTGTCGACCAAGAGCCTGTATGGCTAGTAAATGATCCGTAAAATGCTGCGCCGCTAGGCTGTACTACGCCTGTGTCAATTACAATCCATGCGCTAGTATCACCGTATGCTGTTGAACATTGCGGAGACGTTGCACCTTTAACGTTTATTATGATGTCGTTCCATGCAGGACTTGAGTCCCAAGACTGGCACCATGCTACTGTTTGATCCCCGCTTTTATAAGTTAAAACACTACCTGTGTGAGATGCGCTCATTTCAGAACCGTCGATCAGGGCTTTATAGGAACCGCCCGGTGTTCCGCCGTTAGATATATAAAAGTAGAAGTAATTAGTTTCGTGACCTCCAGCAGTCTCCACTTTTAAGTAACGATACCCGCCGATGTTGTTTACTGTGCGCGTAGTTTGATAGGTTACACAAGTGCCAAAGGTGTTGTAATCAGAACCAAGAGATGTCCACGAAACAAGATCGTTTGATCCGTAAATGAACGTGGTCACACCAGTACCAATCGTCGAGTCTGGAACTTGACTCCAACTTAAAGATGCTCCGTAGGGTTGTGCTACGCCGGTATCAATGATGAACCACCCACCACTGACCGAAAACTCATACGTTGATGACCCATAAGCGCTTGAAAACTGCGGAGTATAAGAACTGGGCCCTGACGTGTCGCACATATTTCCCCCAATTTTTCCTGTGTAACGTTGTACTCCTGCCCCCGAGATTCCCGCACATGTCCACCCCTGATTTCCATCATACCTAGCTACTGGGGTATAGCCAGTCTCTCCCGAACCTGATGCGCCGCCTCCGACCCAGACTTCTTGATCAGCAGGGTTATTCTCGTAAGGTATATGAACGTTTGCTAAAGGTGTACTGCCACCCAGTATTGTAGCTAGCAGTGTGTATGTTGGATTAGCAGCGTTGGCATTGTTTGAGTACCACAATTCGCCGTTGCCACACGCTGTAAAGACCTTATTATTAACGTGCTGCGACACCCAAAAGCCGTGAACGGCTCCTACGGTAGTTGTGCCCACTTGCTTCCACGTCCAAGAAGACCCATTGCTTTGAGTACATCCGATATAAAGGTAGCCATCTGTGGTAGTGGCTTGGACCCAGTACAGGTTCTGCTGAGCTATTGTATACCGGACGCCGATAAAGGCACTAAGAGCCTTACCTGTGGCATTTTGGAACTGCGTGGCTGTTTGGGTGTTGGTCCATCCTGGGGGGGAATCGTCTAAGTTAGTAGTGACGTAAATACCGGCTGAAGATACTACACACGCCCTATTTTTGGGGTCGAACGGGTCCAAAGCAAAGTCTTTAATTGTACCTAGTATGGCACCCGTAACGTTTTCCCACGAAGGCGGACTGCTTAAGAACGTTCTAGTCCTTCCTACATATGTTGCTGTGGCAGCGTAGACGAGTCGGCCGTCGCCCTGAGGCGTTACAGGCAAGACAACAGGCGTAGGTATTGTATAGTCGTAAGGGGGGTAGTCATTAATGATGCCGGCTACGTCAACAGGTACCAAAATAGTGTCGCCTGGAGGTCCAGACGTTTCACCCTTGAGTGTAGCATCCACTAACAAGTACTTCCTACTAGCATCATACTTTATAGTAACTCGTTTGGGTATAGTCCTGAGGGACCGAAGATCAACGCCGCGTACGGTATCAGCGGGTCTGACGTTTAACGTCCACCACCTCTGGGGAGCTATTTCAATTTGAAGATTCTGATTTGCTAGTGGTACTATTATGTTAGCGTAGGGATTAATCTTATCAGCGTAAACGAGGCCTGATAAAGTGTTGAGATGTGTTTGACCAGACGTAGCAAGGCCTGTCAACTTCAAGGGGGTACCAAAGTACCCTGGAGCGTTGCCTGGAGCGCCAGATAGGTACGCTCCATACGTTGGTGAGGCACCAAACTCGGCGGTGACGCCTCCTAACTCGATATAGCTTACTCTGGGTTCAATAGTCCTTGGGAACGAAGGTTCAGCCCTCCAATCTTCCCTATTTAAGGCTTGAGCTAATCCAACATCCCTACTTGATCCAGTAGCTACTAAGTTTAGATCGGTCTCGCACCAGATAGTACCCTCACGATCCGACGTCATGTTTGCAAAGATGGCTGTGCTGAAAAGGCTATTGACAGCGTTATAAAGGGGTCCTGCAGGAAAGTCTGCGCCTGGAATAATTAAAGTGTTTCCAGACTTACGGAAGTCAGCTACCTGTAGTACTGTTGACTGCCATCGCAAATAATATAGCGCCGCTTTATCAACAGTTGGGCTCGCCATCTCGTTCCAAGTAGCTGCTACACCCTTAAAGTCTAGGGTAGCTCCGTACGAGGATCTTCCCGTCATAGCGCCGCATACGCCTACAACGTTAAAAGTAACTTTTGACGTTACTGCGTTTAAGGATATTGACTCTTCTTGGATGTAACCTGTGATTAAAGTCACTCGCTCGATAGTAGTATCATACTTAACGTCAGCAAAGATAATAACTAGCGCCCCATCAACAATAGAAGATTGGTACACATTATCTCTCAACCACACTTGTGTAGAGTAGTGGCCCTTCTCCCAGTCACCTTCAATGTTTTCGAAACCCCACTTTTCGAACGAGCTCTTCTTACTAGACAACACAACAACGTGTCGATACCCTGTAAAAGACTTACCGTCGGAAGCTGTAATAGTTACCTTTGTGACATAATCGCCAGGGGTGTTGTAGGTTACCGAAGGTGAATGTGAAGTCGATCCTGTGACGCTGCCACCCTCAAAACCCCATAAGTACGATGATATTGTACTCCCATCAATATCGTACGACCCCGACGCACAATAATTAATTGACTCGCCAGCAAACAAGGCTCTATTAGGTCCCATAATAACCACAGGGTCAAAAGTTGTATTTTGGTTGGTATACCCAATATCGTAATCCTTATAGAATGTGGGGACGTTGTTAGCGTCTAGCACGATCCGAGGAAACTCTCCCCACACCTCAAAGAAGTTTACAACCTCTAGATATATGTTATCTTGCCAAAGAATATCACTGTTCTCGGCTATGGTGAGTGTCGTCGAGGTAGCGGAAATCACTCGCACACGCCATGTCCTCTTCCCTTGGGCCAGCCCAACGTAAAGGGTCATCCCAGAAATGACGTTCAGATACGACCCTGCGGTGACGTTATCGTAAGTTATAACACGATCACCTTTAGCGGCACCGGCGTTATTCACGGACGCAGCTAAAATTGTACTTGGCTTGTAGATTGCCAGGTACACTTCTGCACTTTGTGGCCGCTTCCTAATCAGATTAGTTGACAGAGACATTCTTGACTTGCATCCTTACGTTTTGTATGTAGTCGTTGAATTGCTCGCCACGGGTGGGCATGCCAAACACGCATCCAGAGTAGCTCTGGAAGTCATCGACTAGGCCTGAAAATTCCGGAAGGTCAATTATAACGGTGCCTGTAACTGTTTGACGGTAGTAGCCTAAGAGTTCGTTGTACTCTGTTTGAGATACAAGACCAAATACCAACTCGTACTCAGCTACCGTTGTGTATATGTCACGATTGTTGCCGTCAACGTCTAACAACTTGGGTGTAACCCATTTACTTCCTGGACTGGGTTGAAGTGTTAGGGCTACACCGTTAACTTTATAACTACCGTCCATAAATTACCTTCGTCCTCTTACGGGTACCACTTCTCGAACTACTCCTGCGATCTTGCCAATAAGACGATCCTCAAAATCGAGGCTAAATGTGTCATCAGCCCGAACATCAAATTCAAATCGTAGTGGGCCACTTAAGCCGCCTGGCCCCACCCCTTGTAACGAGTTGGCGTTTAACTTACTCATTGGGGTCGCAGTCACCAACTCACGTTCCATACCTTCACCAAACATTCCGACGATAGGCCCGTTAGTTATAAACGCTGTACCCTTAGCAAAGCGCGGAATGTTCAGGACGGTGCCCGGAGTCAGTGGTGTACCCAACCCCCAATAGCTGCCGTCGGGTCTCTGATTGGCTAATTGAAGATTCGACGCAGATACAGCATACTTAGCGGCGACGCTGTTAAGGCTTTCACCTGGAAACGTTGTGTACGTCCGAGCCTCTTGGGTCTCTCCGCTTCGTGGAGGGGCATATGGGTTAGGCATCGCTGCGAGTTTTTGTTCTAGCTCACGCGCAGCGGTAAAGCCCTTAAGAATTTGATCTGCCCGACTTCCCGGTCCAAGCACACGCTCAATGTACGCCGCAATAGCGTTGGCTGACTCTGTCGTTAACTTATACTTCTCAGCCCATCCACGAGCCTGCTCACGGGCTTGCTCGTCGTTAGAGCGCTTCAAATCTGCTAACTCTTGACGGTACCTTGCATTGATCTCGTCACGCCGGCGGCCAGCCGCAGTCATTAAGTCAATAAGATCCTTGCGGTACTGGTCCCAAAGCTCTTTACGCCGCTCTTCTCCAGCTTCTTTAATATCAGCAAGTTCCTGTTTAAGGCTCTCTCTAATTTCCTTTTTACGTTCATCCAAGTTCTCGCGAAGCTCTAAAAGCTGGTGGTTATAGTCTTCGAGCCGACGAGCCTTGTCGATCGCATACTTCTCTTGGCGTTGTGCTATCTCACGGGCTAAGTCTTCGGCGTTCTTGGCTCTCTTCTCAGCAGCATTTTCGGCTTCCTTTTGCTTATCGCGGTTGAAGCGCTTAAGGATGTCGAGTACCTTACGTGCATCTCTTTCGCGGACGGCCTCTTCAATATCATCGAGAAACTGCCTTTGAAGATCGCGCAGACGCTTTAGGTGATCCTTAGTATCCTTAGCATCCTTCTCTTGGGCCCGTTTTCGAATGTCCTCGAGATCGCGTTGTAGGTCGAGAGCAGCGTCGGCTTCTTTTCGATCAAAGTCTCGTTTGGCTCCGAAGATAGCCTTGTCGTAGTTAGCAATTGCTTTTGCAATATCGTCCGCCGCCTTCTTACGAGCGTTAGCGATTGCCTTAGCCTCTTTAGCGTCGTCCTCTTTAATTTTCTCAACGACACCCTGTCGAAGCTTCTCTGCATCTTCGGTATACTTTTGATCAACCTCTAACAAGTCGGCTACTTTCTTCTTTTCGAGTCCGACCTCGTCCTCAGCCTCTTTTTCGGCGGCTTTCAAACGCATTTCAACAAGGTCAAGTATATCTTTCCTCGTAGCAGCTTTCTTAGCGCCGGTCTCTTGATCTTGTTGGAACTTCGACTTATCAAATGGTTCAGCTAGTTCAGGGGCATCCTTCAGGTCCTGAACCTTCTTCATTGATTTATATAGTTCATCAGTCTGAGCAATAGCATCTTTGAATGCATCCTTAATGTGCATCCCCTTAGTCATGTTAATGAACGCTTGCAAGAACACTACTGGTGTTAGCATCAGACCCCCAAATACTTCTCCGAATGTCTTAGTCGTCCTTAGAAGATTGTTGAATATCTTGCCCACCATGTCGCTAAACGACATCATGGCCTCTAACAGCTTAGTTGTTGTGCTCATCCAGACAAGTACGAAGCCCTGCCACGAGGTACCCATTTTAGCGGTAACATTGTCCCAGTCTGCTTGCTGCTTTCTGATGTTGGTGGTCGTAGTGTTAAGAACTAGTCCAAGATCCTGCTGACGTCTCTGGACGCGTTCATGTATAATAGCATGATTGACAAGCCTTTGGTCGTACTCAGTCAAAGCCTCGTAAGCTCCAGCATACCCCAACTTCAAAGCCATCTCGTCGCGAGTGGTCGTATCGATCTTACCGATAACCTTGTTGAGGGCCCTAACGGCTTCCTCAGATCCACGTGCTACTGTAGCAGCCCACTCATCAACGGACTTACTTGGATCGAGTAGAGATATCACCAACGCGTCTTCCATCGACGTTTGCATTTGCTCGAAAGTCATACCATACTCACGAGCCACATCTTGAATGGCAATGGCTGCCTTACGTAGATCTGTTGTTGAGAACACACCAAACTTCTTACTTAGTTGATCTATCAGGCTGTTCCACTGTTGTAACGATCCCGCTCCATCACCAAGAGCTCGTTGGGACGTCCTAACTGCAAGAGCCAGCTCTACAATCTGCTGTTCAAGCTCTTGAGCCTTTTTAGAAGTGTCAGTAAAGAACTGTTGTATGTTGCCTATAGCTCCGTAGACAAGCATAGAGAGAATGGACCCGAAGAAGACTGTGGCAACCTTTCGTAAAGAGAACAGGCGGTCCGTCCAAGACTTTGTCCTACCTTCCATGTTCGACATCTGGTTGGCTGTCTGTTGCAATTGTGCTTTTGAAGTCCGCAGAGCGTTGGTCTGAGCGTCGATCGCGACGACATCAGCATTGACCGCGTGCCGATGGGCCTCAGTTTGGTTTACGAGCAACTCAGCAGTAGTTGTAGCTTGTACAGCCTGCTCGGCCTGTGTTGTAGTCGTGCTCCTCCCTAACCCAAACATTACTTGAGCTTGTTGTTCCCGAGCAGCCTCAGCTGCAGCCGCGGCACGTTGGTACTGAATAACGGCGTTATCAGCGCGTTCTTTAGCTACGCGTTTCGAATCTTGTAGCTTAGCTATCTCCTGATCAATCCAAGATATCTCTTCACGGATTTGGTTGCGCGCGTCAGTCTTAGTAAGTTCTTTAGCTCGGACCTGCCCCAAAATGCCTTCTATTCTAGCCCGGGACGCTTCAACGCGCGACAAAGTCTCAGCCGACAAAGCGTCCTGCCTCTGCATTTCCTGGTTCCGCAAGCGTACTTGACCAACCATTGCGGCTAGCTCTTTACTCTGCGACTGCAATGATCCAAGATGCAGCTTAGCTACCTTCAAAGACTCTTTTTCAAGATCTAACTTCGTCTTAGCTTCTCGGGCGGCCTTCTCAGTAGCTTTAATAGCCTTTTCGCGCTCTATGTCAGAAGCATAGATAGTAACATTCTTGGCGGCCTGTGCTGCACGTCTAGTAGTAGCGAGGTCGCCTTCGCCCCCAATAACCGCTATCTCTTTCTTGCCGACAAGCGCTTGCTGGGCAGCTACACGCAGTCGCAACTCTTGTTGTATTAATTGTAGTTCCTCTAAGGTTGTGGCTATGCGGGTCTTGCCCAGAGCGCCTTCGGTCTCGACAGCAGCTTTAACTTGCTCTCGAGCGCGGGCCACCTCCTCGGTCGATACAGCCTCTTGCTGGGTAGCGGCTGCGGCATTTTTGGTTAACTGTTCTTCACGAGCCTTATCGGCCACGATTTCTTTCTCAGCCAAACGAATACGTTCATTAGCAGCTACTTCCTCATTCGTAATTGAAAGCACCGAATCCATTCGGCGTAGTACTTCGTCTGATGCCGCTGCTTGAGCTCTGGCATTTTGTGCGGCTCGTAAGCGAGATAGGTATGTCACGTCTTGCATGTTAGGAAGGTTAATGGATTCCGCTCCCATCGAGACAGCCATTTCGGGTGTGATAACGTTGCCGGCTACGTCTGTAGTACCAAAGCCCTTAAACCGCTGAATCTGTGCGGTAACGTTCTTACCCTGAGCCTTAAGAACTCGTCGATAAGTTTCGAGTTGGTAAATATACTCAAGAGCCTGCTGGTCAACGATATCTTCCAACTTAAGTAGCCCTTGTGAGTACTTTCGTAAGGTATCTGCTGTTGTATCGTTAATAGCCTTAAAGTCGATGACTAGTTCATTGGTAACACGATCGGCCTCACCGCTAATAGGCACCCCTGCAATGTCGCCCACGATCTTCCTACTAAATTCATCCATCCTAGCCCCCGCAGCTATTGCAGCGTTTCGGACCATTTTCTCAACTGCAACACCGAACTCGGCAGCCCCACTTCTGGGAGCCCCTCCACTAGCTAAGGCTAAGGCACTAGAAGGGTACCCCCACTTCGATGCCAACGCATTCATAGCCGCTTGTTGGATCTTTTGTTGGTTAGTCGTACCTATTAATGATGGTGATAGCGGTACGTCACTTATCGCTGTGATAGCGTCAACACGGAAGTCAAGCAAGTTCTTTTTGAGTTCCGCTAAACGTTTGTTCAACCCCTCAATGTCGTTTTGGATTCTTCGGGCGCCCCTCCAATCGCCTTTACTCTCTAACTCGTTCATAGCCTTAGTGGCATTGGTTATGTGTTCGTTAAGGAGTTCAATAGAGTGAGACCACAATATCGTGTTCTCCCTAGCTACTGTTTGTCCGACGTTAAGCGCCGTCATATCTTCTCGTGCAGCACGAACTGCCTGCACTTGTCGAGTGAGAGCGGCATGCGACGCGTTTAGCGCCGCAGACAATCTCATGACGTCCTCAGGCTCGTAAGACAAAGGACGGCCAGTTAAACCACTTGCTTGTTGAATTGTCGCGCCGAACTTATCTTTAAGACGAGCGGCCGTGTAGCCTTCTAGCTCAGCGGCCTGAGACGCTACCGACATCTTACCTGAGACCGAGGCTATTTCCTTGAGGCGTTGCTCTTGAACGAGGAGGATCTTATTGAGTTGCTCTTCTGCAAGGGTTCTACCTGTAGTAGCTCTAGCGCTATTATCCTGTGCGGCAGCTGCCTCTGCCAGTGCTTGAACGACGCCCTGTTGAGACGTGGTAACGTCTTGGTTCAGAGCCATCACCGCACGACGTATGCCAATTAAGTCTTGATAGGTCCCCGCGTTTGCCGCCGCCAGTTTCTTACCCAGCTCACTAATAACTGAGTCGATTGATGCGCCGTACTTCTTCGCGAGTTGAAGTACTGACTGTGCTATCGATTCGTAAGCGGTCTCGACGCTACTAGCAGTAGTAGCAGCCTTGTCGATTAAGTCCTCAGCCTCTTTCCAAGCCCGGTTAAAGTCCTTAGAATCAAGAACTAACTTAATAGCTGCTTGCTGTACTATTGTGGGCTGCTCTTCATCCGCCATCGACGGCTCCTACTACAACACCTAATTGGATAAGTTCAGGAACGCTGAGTTTAATGAATAAGTCGTTTAGAAGGGAGACTGTACTAAAAGAGTCTTGAAGTACTTCTATAGCTACTTCTTCGATCGGCTGACGCGTCAAGAGGGAAAGTACTTTGATGACGTCCTCAGGATTTCTATCAGACACTGCACTAATTAGAGCTTCAGCAGAGTCTAGGTCCGACACCTTATAACCTTTTAGCGTCTCAAAGAGTTGCCACGCTTCTTCGAGAGTTAAGGATTTGATCGCAGGCCTATCGGCATCAGAATCTCCGGTATTGGAGGTCGGGGCTTTTGTGACTTTAGGTTTGGTAGAATCATCCATGGAGGTCTTTTTAGTGGAACGTACTTGTTTGTCTCTGAGTCTTTGTCGTACGAGTATGCATTGGGCGACAAACTATACAACCACTCCGCTTCTAACTGCTCCGTAGTTGCAATCTCTTGTAAGTATGCAAACGCTTCATCAGGATCTAAATCAAGAATCGTACTACGATCCCAATTATAAACCTTGGCTAGCGTATGTACGACCTCAACAACGTGCCTTCCTACATACTCCCATGGTATCTCCCTCTTCTCGGGAGGGTACTTCGACATAGGAAGTTCAACCTTCAAACTATTTAGAGCGCCTAAGACAATAAATGCTTGTAACAGTTCGACGGCGCTCCCTTCTACAATGTTATACTGTAACAAATAAGTCCGAATACTTCTAGGATTGATCCCACCCCTCAAAATTTGGCTTAACCGTAAATACTTTCCTAAACGAGCCCGAGTACATACGTACTCGGACCCGTCTATTGAAAGCCTTACCTCGTCCGTCTTGTCTAAGTAGAACAAGGTTACAAGTTGGTCGGATCGAAGCGCACAAACGTAGCGAAGCGTTGTGCGGCTGGCATAGTCGTGTCAGCAAAGGCGCGGACCTTAAGGCCTTGAATTGACCATTCTTGGCCGAAAGGCATCTGCATCGTCCACGCATCCACAAACTTGCATTTATGAAGCGTAGCCGAGAAATACGCGCCAACATCTTCGTCATACACACGTGCAATGTACACGTGTTGACGCCGACTGTTGTTGATTACA
>Ga0172369_10006565_pt1 | contig 13798 bp, 10 predicted proteins | sample LakKiv25m_FD_114539 | JGI IMG/M metagenome (GOLD analysis project Ga0172369, IMG submission 114539) | Freshwater microbial communities from Kabuno Bay, South-Kivu, Congo - kab_022012_11.25m | ecosystem: Environmental > Aquatic > Freshwater > Lake | place: Democratic Republic of the Congo...
CATCCGTCCCGGCGATTTTTTCAGCGAGGCTGCCCTGGGCGACGCCGTCCGCCGCCTGTTCGCCACCGGCCGGTATAGGGATGTGCAGGCGGACGTTGAAGATACGCCGGACGGCTTGGTCCTCACCTTCAAAACGCAGCCTGCCTTTTTCCTCAGCCAGTTGATCATCGACGGCGTGCCCAACCCTCCGAATCCGGCCGTGCTGAATAGTGCGACGCGCCTGGAGTTGGGCGCAGCCATCGACGACCAGACCGACATACCGGCCGCAGTCGAGGGACTTCGGGAGACGTTGAAAGCGAACGGCTTTATCAACCCCAAAATCGACTTCTTAGTCGAGCATCGGGACACCCACCAGGAGGTGTTTCTGCGGTTCATCGTCGAACCGGGCGAACGTGCGCGGCTCTCGCCGCCCATCTTCACCGGAGATCCGCAGAAGAGCCAGGGCGCCCTGCTTCGTACGACCGACTGGCGCCGGTGGTGGGGTCTGCGGCGGTTCCAGCCGGCGACCGAACGCCGCTTGCAGGACGGACTTGAAAAGCTGCGGTCGTCGTATCTGAAAAAAAATTACTTGATGTCACAGGTTCGTTTGGTCTCGTTGGACTACGATGCCGTGGCCAACACGCTACGGCCAACGGTCGATATCCAGGCCGGGCCTAGGGTGGCCGTTCGCACCGACGGCGCCCGAGTGCGCAAGGGAACCCTGCGCGAGTTGATACCGATCTACCAGGAACGGACCGTCGACCGGGAGTTGCTCATCGAGGGACAGAACAACCTTCAGGCTCATTTTCAGGCAAACGGTTATTTCGAAGCGAAGGTCTCATTCGCAGTCGAGGAAGATCCCGGCGCGGGCGGCCAGGTGATCCGGTATAGCATCGCTCCAGGTCCGCGCTACAAGCTCGTCCGCCTCGGCATCAAAGGCGCCCGGTATTTCGACGACACGACCATCCGCGAGCGTTTGTCCATCATCCCGGCCAGGTTTCCCCAATACCGCCGCGGCCGGTTCTCGCGCGGGTTGGTGGACCGGGACAAGGACGCGATCCTTGATCTCTACCGCACGAACGGCTTCCGCGATATCAAGGTCGAGGCCGTTGTGGAGGACAACTACCTGGGCAAGCCGGGCAACCTCTCGGTCACTTATGACATCAGCGAGGGCAGACAGTCGTTCGTCGGCGCGCTGGACGTTTCCGGCGTCGACCTTCGCCTGGTCGAGACGGTGCAGGGCATGGTGATGTCCAACCCCGGGCAACCTTTCAGCGTCACCGCTGTCGCCACCGACCGGGATAACATTCTGAACTACTACTTCAACAACGGATATCCGGATGCGACCTTTGATGCCACCATCCGGGAATCTTCCGGCCCGAACCTGGTCGAATTAAAGTACACGGTGAACGAGGGCCGGCGTTACTTCGTGCGCAATGTCCTGGTGAATGGATTAGAGGCAACCCGCGAGGATCTGGTGACCAACCGCCTCACTCTGTCCCCCCAGGAACCGCTCTCCCAAAGCGACATCGTTGAGACGCAGCGCCGCCTCTATGATCTCGGCATCTTTGCGCGGGTGGCCGTCGCCGTGCAGAATCCCGACGGCCGGGAGAGAAACAAGTCCGTCATCCTGCAGCTTGACGAGGCCAGGAAGTACTCTCTGAACCTCGGTTTCGGCGCCGAGTTCGGGCGCATCGGCGGAGGCAGCAGTTTCACCGCGCCGGCGGGCGCGGCCGGCTTCGGACCGCGGGCGCAAATCGGTGTGAGCCGGTCGAACTTCCTCGGGTTGGGCCACACGCTGTCATCGACGCTCCGCGTCTCGAACTTCCAGCAAAGGGTGCTGGTGAACTACCTGGCGCCCCAGTTCCGGGGGAACGAAAATGTCAGTCTGACGTTGTCCAGTTTTTTCGACCGTTCGCGCGACGTCCGCACGTTTACCTCCATCCGTTCGGAGAACGCCTTCCAGATCACCCAGCGGCTGTCACGCCCGAACACGATTCAGTACCGCGTCATTTTTCGCGATGTGAACATCGACGACCAGTCGCTGCGCATCGACCCCGCTTTGATACCGATCTACTCGCGCCCGGTTCAGGTGACGGTCTTTTCGGGATCGTTTATTCAGGACCGCCGCGATGACCCGCTTGACTCCACTCGAGGCTTCTTCAACACCATCGACGCTGGCTACGCCCCCGCTCAACTGTCGCGCAAGACGAGCTATTCGCGAATCTCGGCGCGTAACTCGTCCTACCACCGCGTGAGTAAAAACGTGATCCTTGCCAGAACCTTGACCGTCGGCTGGCTCCATAACCTCGTGGATGAGCCGGTGCCTCTCCCTGAGCGCTACTTCGCCGGCGGGTCGACGACGCACCGCGGGTTCCCCGAAAACCAGGCGGGCCCCCGCGATCTTGTCACTGGCTATCCAATTGGCGGAAACGCATACTTGTTCCATGGCACGGAACTGCGGTTTCCCTTTGTCGGGACCAACCTCGGAGGCGTGGTCTTCCACGACTTTGGCAATGTGTATTCGTCGTGGAACAATCTCTCGTTCCGCTACCATCAGCGTGACCGCTCCGATTTCGACTACGCCGTTCATTCGTTCGGCCTTGGATTTCGCATTAGCACGCCGGTCGGCCCCGTGCGGCTGGATTTCGGATACGCCCCCAATTCGCCGCGGTTCGTGGGTTACCTCGGCACGCGCGATGAACTGATCAGCGGCGGCGGCCAGAGGAACGTGCCGCAACGCGTGAATCCGTTCCAGTTTCATTTCTCGATCGGACAGAGCTTTTAGTGACATGATTCGTTGGGCCGCATTCTTGTTCGCCGTGGCCGCCCCGACAGGCAGGGCGGAGGTGGTGGACCGCATCGCCGTCTCGGTGGCCGGACAGGTAGTCACATTAAGCGACATCCGGCGGCAGATCCGCGCCTCGGCGTTCCTCGACAGCACCACGCCCGATTTCTCCAGGGCGAACCTGCGCCACGTCGCCGAACTTTTGGTCGATCAGGCGCTGATCCGCAGGGAGGCCGAATTGAGCCGCTATCCGGCTCCCACCTACGAGGAGATCGACGCCGCGTTGGATGGCTTGGCCGAATCGCTCCAGATGGACAAGACAGCCTTCTTCGCCGCTGCCTCCAACTACGGGTTCACCGAACAGGAGATGCGTGACCAGGCGGCCTGGCGGCTGACGCTGACCCGTTTTATCGACTACCGTTTCCGCCCGGGAATTCAGGTGGGCGAGGCCGACGTGGTGAACTACTACAACACGGTCTTGTTGCCTCACACTCGCAAGCAGTCGCCACAGGCGGCTCCGCCGCCGCTCGACTCCGTCCGGACCAGGATCATCGAGATACTCAACCTGCAGCTCGCCACTGAAGCTTCTGGACTCTGGCTCGAACAGACGCGCAAACAGACGCGCATCCGCTACTTCGAGGAGGCCTTCTAGGTGCGCCGGCGAAGGTGGCTTCTCTGGGTGTTGGCTGCCCTTGTGCTCCTGGCCGCCGGATGCGTCGCGATTCTGTCGAGCGATTGGTTTGCCGGACAGGTCCGCCGTGCGCTCATCCAACGAACCGAACGCGCCTCCGGCGGCCGCGCCGAGTTGGATTCGTTCCAATTTGATTGGCCGTCCATGCGGGTGACCGTCCGCGGATTCACTCTGCATGGACGTGAACTCAGACAGCAGGCCCCGCTATTCACCGCGCCCGAGATTACACTCGACCTGCAGGTCCTTTCATTCTTCCGCAGGGACGTCGTCCTTCGGCGCCTGCAAGTCAGCCGTCCGTCGATTCACGTCTATGTGGACGCGGACGGCAAAACGAACCTGCCTTCGCCCGAGCGCCCTGACCCCAAATCCAACCCCGTCGCCAGCCTGTTGAAGCTTCGAATCCGCCGGATCGACATTGCGGACGGCGTGTTTGAGTATGACCGCCGCTCCGTGCCCTTTCACCTCATTGCCGACAAATTCATCGCGGAGCTCGACTACAAGACCAAGGGCCCGGCCTATGCCGTCAATCTCTCCACCAGCCACCTGCGGCTAAACCGTTTCGACGGCATCGGCTTCACCTCCCGCCTCACGCTCGAACCGGGCGGCCTCCAAATCGAGGAAGCCGTGATCCGGCGGTTGGGCGCCGAGGCCCGTGTCACTGGTGAGATGGCTGGGTTCAAGCGGCCGGAGCTGAAGGTCAGAGTCCAACTGGCTCAGCCGCTCGCGGAGGTGGGGATTCCAGGCCTGCGCTCCGGCCTCGCACGGTGGGACGCTGTGGCCGTGTGGAACGCGGCCGGTTATTCGGTACAGGGACCGTTGACGGCTTCCGGCGTTGAGTGGAGATCTCCTGGCTTCCGCATGGAGGGCGGTACGCTTGCCGCCGGCGTTGTTCTCACCAACGGCGTAGTGACTCTGGAAAAGCTACTGGCCCATGGACTCGGCGGTTCCTGGTCGGGCCGCGGCGAACTGACGGGATGGAGCCATCTCAAGTTGGATGGCGTCGCCTCCTCGATTTCTCTCGCGGCAATCGTGAACGCAATTCCGGGCCTCGAACTGCCGTGGAGCGGATTGATCAGCGGCCCATCTTCTTTCGAGGGGGACTTGGGCGCATGGGGCGTCACGCGGGCGTTCGCCGGCGCCCGGTTGGAGATTCAGGCCGCGGCTGGTGAGCTGCCCGCCGAGGGCGTTGTCAACATCACTTGGCGGCAGGATGGGGAACAGATCACGTTTGATGATTCGGCGATCCGCCTTCCCGGAACCGAGATGCGCGTGTCTGGCGCCTTGGGCCGGACGTTGCATGCGGCCCTGTTCACAACGGATTTGCGCGAGGTGGAGTCGGCCACCGCCTTGTTCTTCAAAGACCGTCTGCCGCTGACCCAATATCTCGCATTGAATGGCGGCAGCGCTCGCCTGGACGCAGTGATCGATGGGCCGCTCGCCGCTCCCGTCATCTCCGGACGTGTTGAGTTAACGCGGTTCGGAACCAGCGGCGTCGACCTCGATTCAGGAACCGCAACTTTCAGGCTCGACTCCAGCCGGCTCGATGTCAGGCGGTTCGAAATTCTCCACGCCGGCGCCCGCTCCACAGGCCAGGTCTCCCTTCCGCTCGACCATTGGCGGCTGAACAGCGCCGCGCCCATGCGCGCCTCCCTGAACTTGCGCAACGTCGGCGCCTCTGACCTCGGGCGCCTCGCGCGCATCACGACGCCTCTCGGCGGCCGGGTGACCGCCGCAGCCACCATTGGCGGGACGCCGGACGTGCCTGTGGGCACGATTGATCTCGAGTGGCGCGAAGCCAGAATCGGGCCCGAACGGGTTCGTTTGCTGTCGGCTGGCCTGCAAACCAGGGTCGGACCGTCGGCCGAATTGTCGGGCCGGTTGAACGTGGACGGCGACCCGGTCGATGTTTCGGCAGTCTACAATCATCAGCCCGGCAGTTGGCGCCACGGGCGCCTCCGCGTGCACTTTTCAGCCCAACAGTTGAAATTGGCGCGGTTCGAGAGTGTCAGCGCGCTTCGTCCCGGCTTGGGCGGAAACCTCGAATCAAGCGTTGTCTCGGAGTTGAGCGTCTCCGATGGATCGGTTGCGCTGCGTGCGCTGGATGGTTTCGCCCGCCTGGAACTTGCTTCTGGAAACCGCACGCTCGGCGCCGCCAGGATCGACGCCAGCACAGTCAAGGAAGTCGTCCAGTTGCGTGTACAGGGAACGCTTCAAAATCACGAGTTTGGCGGCGAATCGCGGGTTCGTTTGGCGCCCGGCTACGCCTGCGACGGCCGTATCGCCCTCCCCCGCATGCCGCTGCGGGACTTGCAGGCCGTTCTGGAGGACAAAATCACCGAACCGTGGCCGGTTCAGGGTTTTCTCGGCGGAGACATCACGTTGAAGGGTGAGTTGGCCAAGCCGCGGTCCCTGAAGGCAAGGATCGCCCTCACAAGGCTTCAGATCGCGCCGGGCGGCGGCGGCATCCTCGAATCCGAGGTCGACAAGAACGACCTGGTGATTCGTAACGCTGGGCCTATCGCAATCGACGTTGATGCCGACGCCGCCTATCTGCGTTCGGCTCGCCTGCGGGCTAAGGATACCTCGCTCACCGTCGCGGGGCTCTATTCGTTCGCTTCCCGCTCCCCCCTGGATCTCAGTTTGAACGGGACGGCGAACCTCGAGGTCCTGTCGACTTTCGAACCTGATCTCCTCGCCTCCGGTACGGCCCGTATCAGCGCGAACGTGCGTGGCGAGCTGCCCCGACCCTACATCAACGGCCAGATGCGCATCTCTGGCGCGTCCTTCTTCCTGAGGGATCTGCCAAACGGGATCGATGGCGCCACGGGCACAATTCATTTCGACCGCGATAGGGCACAGATCGACAACCTCACGGGTAAAAGCGGGGGCGGGAATTTCAAGATCAACGGCTTTGTCGGCTTCAGCGCGCGGGAATGGACCTACCGGCTTTCCGCCGAGGCCGGCTCGATTCGTGTCCGTTACCCGGAAGGCGTGTCCACCACCGCCGATGCCTCTCTCACGCTGACCGGTTCCTCCACTCGGAGCCTGTTGTCCGGACTGGTCACCGTCCGCCGGTCAGGGTTCAACATGAAGCAGGACCTCGGCAGCATTATCACCGGGTCCGCCAACCCCATCCCGGTCCCGGCCACTCAAAATGCCTTCCTCCGCAATCTTCAGTTCGACGTTCGGGTGCGGACCTCGCCAAACGCGACGTTCCAGACCAGTTACACGCGCGATCTCGAAACACGGGCCGATCTCCGCTTGCGCGGGAGCCCGGCCAAACCCGTCATCCTTGGATCGGTCGAAGTGAACCAGGGACAGGTCCAGTTCTTTGGAAACCAGTACACCATCTCGCGCGGGGAGTTGCTGTTCTTCAATACAGCCGCAATTCAACCGTCGATCAACCTCGACCTCGAGACGCGCATCCGCGGCGTGACGGTCTACCTCAACGTCAGCGGCCCGTTGTCGCGCCTGGATGTCAATTACCGGTCGGAGCCGCCGCTTCAGTCCGAGGAAATTCTGGCTTTGCTCACCGTCGGCCGGGCGCCCACGGCGACCAGTTCCACAATCCCGGCTTCCATCTCCTCCCGGTCGAGCGTGTTGGGCGAGTCCAACGCCAACACCCTGCTCGGCGGCGCGCTTAGCGCGTCGGTTTCCAGCCGCGTTCAGAAGTTTTTCGGCGCGTCCCGCATCAAGATCGATCCCAACGTCACCGGGGTGGAAAACCTTCCGCAAGCCCGCCTGACCATCGAGCAGTCTCTGTCGCGCAATATCGTCTTCACATACTCCATCAACCTCTCCCGGTCATCCCAGCAGGTTGTGCGGATGGAATGGGACCTGAGCGACGATTGGTCGTTGATTGCCGTCCGCGACGAAAACGGCGCATTCGGCGTCGACTTCCTCTTCCGCCACCGGTTTAAGTGACATGAAGCTGCGCGCCAGTCAGGGCAAGCTCAAAATCGAGCACTCGATCATCGAAAATCTGCGCCCGGTTCTCGAACGCGTCCTTCTGCATCCCGAGATCCGGTCCATCATCCCGGGCGTCATTCGCCATGTCCGCGATGCGAAAGGCAAACAGGTCACCATCCGCGTTACCGTGCAGACTCAAAACGGCTGGAAGGCCATCGCGCTCGCCGCCGGTTCGCGGCAGGAACTGTTCATCAGCACCACCCTGCCCAAGGTGGCTCTCGAAGGAATCCTGGAATACGAAACAGCGGCGCGGTAGCTGAACCGCTCCGGTTTACCGGGCCGGCCATCTGCGCTCGAAACGGGCAAAGGCGATGCGTTCGTACGGGCCCTTCTCCCCGCATTCATACAAGCATCCGAGCTCTTTTGACCCGATCGGCGCCAAACAGGAGTATGCGGAGGGCCCTTCGTGAAGCATCCGCCCCTCCGTCCAGGTGCGGCCCCAGTCCGGCGAAGCCCGAACAGTCATCTTTTCACGCCGTGTCGAGGCCGGATTGGAAAAGTATAGTAACCTGCCGGCGCGGATGAGGCTTGCCTGGCACACCGGCTCGACCAGTTGATGATCCCATTGGAGGCTCGACCAGGTTACGCCGCCATCCGTGCTGCGCGACGTGATTCGCTCGTTCTTTCGCCCGGCGTTGCGCATGTTGAGCAGAAGCTCCCCGCCGGGCAGTTCCACCACCTGGCATTCGTTGGCCCCTTCGGCCGTGCTGCCGCCGAGCCGCCAGTTCGCCCCGCCGTCGTCGCTCAGGATGACGTGCGAACTGTGCGCCTTCGTACCCTCCTCAACGTGATCGCAAGGAATCACCAGGCGGCCGGAGCGAAGCTGTATGCCAACTCCAGGCCCGGTCGCGTACCAGGTCCAAGTGGGTTCGGTCACTGCCGCGGCGATGGCGCGCGGGCTCGTCCAACTCCGGCCGTCATCGTCGCTGTGGCACATATAGACGGTTCGCCGGGCCTCCACTTCGCGGTTGATGATCTGCCGCTCAGCCACCCCGCCGGGATTGTGGGTCAGAGGCAGGAGAATCCGGCCCGTGGCGCGGTCCTGAACGGGACATGGATTGCCGATGGTATCGGCGCCAAGGTCCGCGACCACTTGCAAAGCGGACCACGTGCGGCCTCCATCCTGGCTGCGCTTCATGACCAGGTCGATGTCGCCCGAGTCGCCGGCCGAATGCCGCCGGCCTTCACAGAATGCGAGCAAAGTCCTGCGGCGCGTCTCAAGAAGCGCCGGTATCCGGAACGTGTGGTAGCCGTCGTCGCCGGCGCCGAAGACAGTTGTCCTCCAGGGCTCGGCCTGCCGGGCAAACAGTCGTGCCGCCGATGCTCCTGCTAATACGCCCACAACCCTTCTCCGGCTCAGGTTGCTCATACTTGCCCGCCTCCCCGCGCGTGCGGCTCGCGGTCAAGGTAGATCTTCAACTGTTCAATGCCGGTTGCAACGTCGGGACGTTTGCACTCGCAGATAATCTGGATGTGCTCCGGGTCCCGCGCGTGCTTGGCCGAAGCGAAGATTGCCACATCCACTGGCCACTGTCTCTTGTCCGAAGGCGAGGCCGGAACCCGCCACTGCAGCGGGCGAGAAACGATCTGGCCTGGTTCCCATCCGGCCTCTTGGACTAGAGCTTCCAGGAGAGGCTGTGTTGCGTCGATCTCCTCTGGACCTGCGGAAATCAGCCGTCCTGATGCCCGGTCGACGGTGTCCTTCTGATCCTTGGCGGTCTTCGACGCGGGGCGTGGCATAGAACACACAATCATAATCGCCAGAGGATGGGGGGCACAAACCGAGCCTCGCGTCACCTCGCTCGGGGCGACCGTAATTTGATCCTACTGGGCGTTCTGAACCATTCTGAACGACGCCGAGGAATTGGGCAAAAATGGCTTGTCTGTAAGCTTATGAAAATGGGAAGGTTCTGGAGCCACCCGCCGGGATCGAACCGGCGACCTGCTGATTACGAATCAGCCGCTCTACCAGCTGAGCTAGGGTGGCCCGCGCAACGCCTGAAGCGTGGTTTACCGCACACTCAGCCTGTGCAGCCGCGCCTCTGCCGCTATGGGTATTTTACCATGGATCTCCGGACTGGAAGTCTTGAGTTTTGTCTCATGCAAGATGAGCCTGTAGGCGCGTACGGATTCTCACGCACGATGAGCCTGAAGGGGGTGGGAGTCGAGATGCTGGGGATTGATCATCCGCATGGACGATTCGAAGTGGTCGGCCCCGAACGAGATCCGGGCGTTGTTGGCGGGGGCGGGGGCGGAGCCGGTCGAGTTTGCCGCGCAAGGCAGGGCGGAGACCGGCGGGCAGGTGAGCCCTGGGAAATCGCTCCACGCTGTCCACGCTGACACGGCGTCGAACCCCGTGCCGGTCGGCGGACCTTACCGCGACGAGCCCAACCGAGGCTCACCCCTCATTCTTCCGGCGTATGCTTCGATGAGAAAATGCTTTGGTATGGCCACCCACCGCATCCTCCAACTCGGCGACCCCGTGCTGCGCTCCGTCTCGCAGCCAGTCGCCGGCCCAGCCGGCGCCGCTTCCGTCATTCGCGATTTGCAGGACACTCTGGCCGAGTTTCGACGCGCTCACGGGTTCGGACGCGGCATCAGCGCCGTCCAGATCGGACAGGCCGTGCGAGTCATCTTCTGCCTTGTGGATGGCGTGCGCTTCGAGTTGATCAACCCCGAATGGGTTTGGCTCAGCCCGGAGAAGTTCTCACTCTGGGACGACTGTTTCTCGTTCCCCGGCCTGATGGTCTGGTTGGAGCGAAGCAAACACGTCCGGCTCCGCCACCAGGATCTCGACGGCAACTGGCATGAACTCGAAGCCAGTGGCGCTATGGCGGAACTCCTTCAACACGAAATGGATCACCTCGACGGGATCCTGTCGGTGGACCATGCCCGGACCCCTTACGATTTTTCGACCCGCGCCGAATGGCTCCGGCGCAATGCTCGCCCTCCGGAGTATCCCGGGAATAGTACTTCCTTCAGGGACGTACCCTAGATGGGTTTAGGTATAAATTTGCCCTCAAGCCTGATATCGTGGGGCTGAGCGCTGGTCGATAGAAGCTTGTGATGAGTGAACGCCGTTCCGAACCGCGGATGCTTTGCGCCGACCTGGTGGAGGTCTCGTGGAGAGACAAGGGCGGCAGATCCTGCCGCGCCGTGGCCAACCTCGAAGACATTTCCCACTCGGGCGCGTGTATCCAGGTCGACACGCAAATCCCGCTGGGCGTTGTCGTCGAAGTGAATTACCCCAAAGGGCGCTTCTCCGGCGAAGTGCGCTATTGCGCGTTCCGCGACATCGGTTTCTATGTCGGCCTGATGTTCGACACCGGATCCCGTTGGTCGGAGAAGTCGTTCAAGCCGATGCACCTGTTCGACCCGCGTACACTGGCGAAAAGATTCACAAAGGCCGAAAAACCTTCGCCGCCCGCCGCATAGCGTCCGCCCCGGCGCCAGTTCTCACGGCTGGCCGCTCCATCCCGTCATCAACTCCACGACGAACACACGCGACGGCGTGTCCTCGGGAAGCAGGTAGGCCCGCCCGTCACGGATATCCATGCCTTCGTTGACAAACGGCACCCCTCTCTCGGTGCGGCCGGCTCTGCGCACTTCGATGACATCGAGCGTTTCCGGATCGATCCAGACTGCGGCGGCGCCGCCGCTCCCCTTGCCAGCCGGCGCCGATCCTGCCAGGGTTCCGTAGCGGTACTTCCAGTCCTGGAACCGGTATCCCGTGGGATTGTCGCGAACCCGGATCAACTTCCCATCGAGGCTGTATTCGTACACCTGCCGCGCGTCCCAGTTGGCCAGATACATTCGGTCTGGCGACAGCGCTAATGCTCCAATGTGGTCCGGAACCTCGAAGGCCGAGATCAACTCGAAGGTGGCCAGCGATCGCCGCTCAATCCGGCTCCGGCTCTTGGGCCGGTATTCGGCCACGGGAATCCAGACCGATTCGTCATCAATATCGAATCCGCCAGGGTGGATCATCGTCCCTCGCTGGATCGCGACCGCGCGCAACCGCTTGCCGCCGCTGTCGAATTCCATCAGCCACCCGCGCCCGGCCGCACGTTCAACCGAGGTGACCAGGAACCGCCCCTCGATCACGGCCACGCCTTGAACGTGGTGCGTCTCACCCTCCAACGCGACGACGCGGTTTGGCGTCTGTGCCTGAATCGCCATGGCGCCAAACAAGGCGATCAAGAAGAGTCCGGCGGGTCTCATGTTGCCCATGATAGTCGGGATGGCCCGCCGGCGCACACCCGGCGGCACCCTCCCATTTCCGCCACTGGTCGTTTCTGCGATCTCTAACTCCAACAAAACAATACTTGAGATGCACAACCAAACGAACCCTTGTGCCCGGCTGGAGTCTAAGATCGTTTTGTCCTTTACATCTGCTCGTTGTGCTTATACACTCATTACAGAGGCTTATGAAATACACCCACATGGACGTGGTGGTTGTCGGAAAAACCGGTGGCGAAGCCCCTGCGAGGTGTGTATGAGCTGGCACGGGATCTATGGCCAAAAACTGCGGTCCGCGGAGCAGGCGGTCCAACTGATCCGCTCCCACGACCGCGTGTACGTCCATCAGGGTTGCGCAACGCCAGAGCCGCTGCTCGACGCCATGGCGGCTCGCGCGCCCGAACTCGAGGGCGTCGAAGTCGTCCATATGCTCACCATGGGCAAGGCCGCCTACACCCGGCCCGGCCTCGAGCGCAGTTTCCGGCACAACGCGTTTTTCCTGGGCGGCAACGTGAGGGGGGCCGTCGATGAGGGCCGGGCGGATTACACGCCCATCTTCCTGAGCGAAATCGAACGCCTGTTCGAGTCCCGCGAGATGCCCCTCGACGTTGTCCTGCTTCAAACCTCCCCCCCGGATGCGCGCGGTTATCTTTCGCTTGGAACAGGCATCGACTGCACGCTCACCGCGGCGCGTTGCGCCCGCCACGTGATCGCCGAGGTCAACGGCCGCATGCCGCGCACCTGCGGCGACACCTGCCTGCACATCTCGGAGATTTCGGCGGTCGTTGAATCCTCGCGGCCGTTGTTCGAGCTGAAGCCGGAACCGCCCGACGAAGTCCAACGGATGATCGCCTCCCACGTTGCTGCGCTGATTGACGACGGCTCGGTCCTGCAATTGGGCATCGGCGGGATCCCGGCCGCGGTGCTGTCGTTCCTCGGTCATCATAAGGACCTCGGCATTCACAGCGAACTGGTCTCGGACGGCGTCATCGACTTGATCCGCCGCGGCGTCATCAATGGCCGGCGCAAAAAAATCCACCCCGGCAAGGCCTTATTGGGCTTCGTGCTCGGCTCTCAGCCGCTGTTCGACTTCATCGACGGCAATCCGGCCTTCGAGTTCCGTCCCACCCAGTACGTGAACGACCCGTTCCTGATCGCTCAGAACGACCGCATGGTGGCGGTGAATTCAGCCATCGAGGTCGATCTCACTGGCCAGATCTGTTCGGATTCCATCGGGCCGCTGCCGTATTCTGGCTTCGGCGGGCAGGTCGACTTCATCCGCGGCGCGGCGCGGTCCCAGCGCGGCAAGCCCATCATCGCCCTGCCGTCGACCGCTTGCGGCGGCAAGGTGTCGCGCATCACCCCCTTCCTCAAGCAGGGGGCAGGTGTGGTGACCTCCCGCGCCGACGTACACTATGTCGTGACCGAATTCGGCGTGGCCTATCTGCATGGAAAGAGCATCCGGCAGCGGGCCGAGGCGCTGATCGGCATCGCCCATCCGGCGTTTCGAGAGGAGTTGTACGAAACGGCGGCGCGCCATGGGTGGACGGGAGACCGTGCCCTGGTGAGAGTATAGGAGTGGAAATATGGCGGAACAACTTCAACACGGACCAGCCGCCCACAACGGGCAGGACCGGACTTTGAACCAGGCCCAAACGGCCAAGGGCCCCGACAAGGGCATGGTCGAGATCGATTCCAATGAATGCAAGGGCTGTGGCCTCTGTATCGCCTCCTGCAACATCGGCGTGCTGCACCTGGCCGGCTATCTGAATCATCAGGGCTACCACCCGGCCGAATACGCGGGCCACGGCTGCAATGGCTGCGGCCTTTGCTTCTATGCCTGCCCGGAGCCTGGCGCGATCCGGGTCTACAAACTCGCCCCGGCCAGCGCCGCGTAGAAAGGGGTCCATGCCATGAAGCCTCAAATGATCAAAGGCAACGAGGCGATCATCAAAAGCGCCGTCCTTGCCGGTTGCCGGGCCTACTACGGATATCCCATCACGCCGGCCAGCGAGATCGCCGAAGCCGCCGCCTACTACTTCCCCCTGACCGGCGGCCACTTTGTCCAGGCCGAAAGCGAAGTCGCTTCCATCAATATGCTTTACGGCGCCGCGGCGGCCGGCATCCGGGCC
>Ga0172369_10006568_pt1 | contig 13794 bp, 17 predicted proteins | sample LakKiv25m_FD_114539 | JGI IMG/M metagenome (GOLD analysis project Ga0172369, IMG submission 114539) | Freshwater microbial communities from Kabuno Bay, South-Kivu, Congo - kab_022012_11.25m | ecosystem: Environmental > Aquatic > Freshwater > Lake | place: Democratic Republic of the Congo...
AAGTGATCCAAATGGGCGCTATAAGCTATATGTACCTCAGGATATGGCTTATACCATAATCTCAAAAGATCCAAACCGAAAATTTAACGCAGTCATTCAAGACAACGTGGTGCCAAAATGAGTCAAACATCAATCAATGCTCGGCTTGCCATGATTCAAGCCTTTTCAGAATTTATGGATAGCGGTAGCCAAAGTGCTACCGTTATTTTTTATGAAGGTGTGCAGCCTGCTAATACGTCAGTTGCAGCAGATTCCAATAATGCTTTAGTCACTTTGGTATTTCCTGAACCCTGCATTAAAGAAACCACGCCTACTTATGTTGAATTGCACCCCACTGATACAGGATCAGTTATTAAGACTGGCACAGCTACATGGGCGCGTATTTTTAACGGTGCGGGCGAGGTGGCAGCAGATCTAACTGTGGGTACTGACATTAGCTTGGCTAATACCAATTTAGTCGTGGGCGGCACACTGTTTATCCAGTCCATCAAATTAAGACCTTAACTTTAAAAGGGTGCTCATGTGGATTTTAAAAATAAGCTCGGCACCGTTGATGCTCACAATCTAAACTTAAACTTTAAACCTGAAAACACCGACAGCCACAACATCATTCTCAATTTTGAGCACCTGGCCGATGGCTCGACCAATCTTAATTTTGGGGATGATGTTTCTGCGGTAATCGACACTGTTTTAGAAACTAATATTGGTTTTGAAGTCACTGCAATTTATGCAGACAGTGGTGTAAATACTGCAGTCATCGACACAGTACTGGATACTGAGTTTGGTTTTGAAGTTGTCGCAGTCTTTAAAGAAAATACTGATGTTGTTGGGCAGATTGATACTGTTCTGGACACCAGTTTTAGCTTTGAGATTGTTGCTGAATTCACTGAAAACCTGTGCACCATTGATACGGTATTAGATACAGCCTTCCAATTTGAAATTGAGGCGGTATTCGATATTAATCATATTGTCGGGGTGTCTTATGCGTTTGATGCCAGTTATCAAAAGGCAATCGCCGCTTTAAGTGTCGCAGCAATACCGTGGGCAAAACCAATATTAAGAGTCTCAAATGAGGCTCTTTTTTATGACCAAGGTTTAGTGCTCAGTCAGCAAGCTATGGCGGGGTTTGATCGCTCTGATTCACTTGCGCAAGCAGTCAGAATTGAACATGAGAAAGCCACAGGTCTGCAGGCTGATGCGTATTTAGTTTGGCAAATAGGTGACAAGCGATTCATTCACCAGAGCTACTTATCTGATGAAACGCTGAAACTGCGTATCAATCGCATTACTGACTGGCACGAAATGATTCGTAAGCGTCGCACGGTCACGTATTCGCATGAAGTGGCACACGTCTTTGAAAAACATTTCACATTTGAATGGGACAAAGGTTTAGAGATTGTCACGACTGATGATTTGGCTTGGGAAAAAGCCAAGGCGATTCATTATCGTAAGCATCCGATTCAACCATGGCCACAACCTGAACTACCGCAATATGAAGGCACAGGTGATTTAAATTTTATCTGCTTATGTCATGAAGTTGATGCGCATAACGTCATTTTAAACTTTGGCGTCGATGACTGTATTCCCGCAATTCCGAATCAAAACTGGTGGTATATCTTGAATAGTTTATCTGTGACACGGCTTGATAATGATGCAGAAATTTTAGTGTATGACGGTAACTATCGTTCAGATCGCAGTAGTTGGGCGTGGTCGTATAGCTTAACTGTGCCGCATACTGAAATTTCAAAGCTAGAGCCAATCAATGGACAGCCTGTAATTTTAAAGATTTTGGTCAATGGGCATGAGCATCACATGCTGCTTGAGAACCGCACACGTTCACGAAATTTCGGAAATATTACTTATACACTCACAGGTCGCAGTCAGACCGCTTTACTTGATGCACCGTATGCACCTTTACGCTCGTTTTTACAAGAGAATGAGCGCACATCGGTACAACTTGCTCAAGCTGAATTGGATCGTGTTTTTAGCGATACCGTGCTGAATTGGCAATTGATTGATGACTTGGGCTGGATCGTAGCAAACAACAGTTTAAGTTATTCTAATCTTGCGCCAATCGCTGCCATCAAACTGATTGCAGAAAGTGGCGGTGGTTTTATTTATAGCGAAAAAGGTAGCAATACGCTTTCAATCAAGCCGCTTTATAAAAAAACCTTTTGGGATACGTTCACAGTTGATGATTATGACAGATTGGTACCTGAGTCATTGGTAACGAGTCAGTCCACAGATTATGAGCTTTACCCTGATTACAACGGCATCACACTGACAAACGATAGAACAGGCAAGCAAGGGCAGGTCAAACGAACAGGCACAGCTGCAGACGTGCTATTGCCACCTGAAAATAATCCTCTGTTTGATGTGGTGAGCATGAGCGCATTCGGTAAAGCCAAATTAGCCAAGGCAGGCATGGTGGAAACACACACATTAACTATGCCAATTTCTACAGAAGTCGGGGAATGTGCACCAGGTGAAGTTCTTGCATTTAACGCCCAGTGGTGGGGCATTATTGAAAGTGTCAGCGTGTCATTCAGCCATGCCAAAGTGAGCCAAACCATCAAAGTGGAGCGTGTGAATCGTGAGTAATGCACTGCAGCGGTTGATTGATTTAATGCCTAAAGCGCCTGAATTTGTGGGCGAAATCACACATGAAAATCATCCGAATTATAAAGTTTTGGTTGTAGATGGGTCGGGCTTGGTGATGTGTACCAGTACGACCCGTTACAACGTCGGTTCAACGGTTTTTATTTCAGATGGGGAGATTAAACGCTTGGCAGCAAGCGGCGATGTAGTACAGATTGAAGTGTAAAAATTTAAATTGAAGCAAGCGCCCAAAAGGGCGTTTTTTTATTACCAAAATTTAGGGGGCACAATGTCCAATGATTATTCATCTGATCCACCAATAGCGACAGCAGGGCAGCTTCTTGCCATCTCTGACAAGATCAATGACATATCTAAAAGTATGGATAAGCTTGCGGAAATGCCCCAAAAGCTCGACCGCATGAATATGCAGCTGGAGCAGTTAAACAAGGATCATCAGCAGACCAGAAGCGATTTGTCACAGACCCGTGACAATCTGCAAGATGACTTGGATCGGGCTAAGTCAAACTTTAAAAGTGAGATTAAGCAGCTCAGAAATGAGATTGATCCGAAGTTTAAAGAGGTGGACTCACAGATCAGGGTGCTACATGAAAGCAAAACCAAGATCGACAGCATTACTAATCTTGTGCGCTTTGGCGGTATTTTCTTAGCTGGCTTATTCGTTGTCGCTTGGAATACCCAGACGAGCAAGACAGACACGGTAAACACTCAGGCAATGACCAACACCCAGAGCATTCAGGTCCTTGAAAAACAGTCTGATCAACTTTTGAGAACGGTTGAAGAAATCCGCAACAAACTTTATGAACGAAATATGAGAGAGGAAAAATGAAATTCATTCCCGAAAATGTCTTGAAATATTTATCTGTAAAGCTCCCAATTATCGGAGCTTTTTTATTGGGCGTGCTTCCTGTTTTAATTCAAGAGGGCATCAATACACAACTCATTCCGACTGAATACCATGCTATTTTGCTTTCAGTTGTATTGCCTGCATTGGCGTACATTGGCCGTAAGATTGCACAGCCTAAAGTTAAGGGTAGCCCATAATGAAACACATATTTGATTTCCTGCGAAAGATCAGTGGTGGCAAACTCACCCAAAAGCAGGTTGATGCTGCAGATAAGTTAATTGCAACCGCCTATGATGACCTGAATGATATGCTGGGTATCGCCACAGATGAAATGCACATCAGCCCAAGTGGGATAGACCTGATCTGTAATTTTGAAGGTAAGAGACTTACTGCCTATGACGATGGAGTGGGAGTGTGGACGATTGGTTTCGGTACCACAGTTTATCCGAACGGCATTAAAGTTATGAAAGGTGATACCTGCACGGAAGCACAAGCTAAGACATACATGGCACATGATTTAAAGAAGTTTGAAGCTACTGTAAATAAGGCAGTCACAGTGCAACTTAATCAAAATCAGTTTGATGCACTGGTATCACTTGCCTACAACATTGGGACTAATGCATTTAGCAAATCGACGTTGGTTAAAAAGTTGAATGCCAATGATATTCGTGGTGCTGCAGATCAGTTTGATGTATGGGTGAATGCAGGCGGTAAACGTATGCAAGGGCTTGTGAATCGACGTGCTAAAGAAAAGGCTTTGTTTCTATCATGATCAAAGCATTATTGCTGTGCATCCTCCTATCAGGTTGCACAGCTCATTCGATCTCGACAAAAGTTCACGTTACGGTATGCGTGCAGTGTGTGAATTGATAGCCCTCACAAGGAGGGCTTTGTTATTCAACGTCGAACATTATCAAATTGCTATTCGATTCGCAGCATTCCTTCCCAGCTGAAATAATTCTGGGTTAAGTTTTGGCGTGACATTGCCCAGGCACGACCATGCATCTTACAAGGGCCAATGGCAATTTTCTTATCTCCGAATCTTGCTTTTACTTTTTCCAAGGCTTCTTGCAGCCTTTCACTTTTCTCTATTTGTGTACTATCAGATAGCAAGTCATATATGTATGTCGACTTCGGTTCGATAGCAGTCAAGATGACTCCGCATTTCTTAAACTCAATACCTTCTTGAAATAACTCATTTATTCTTTTCATTACCGCTCGATTCATCACTGCAGCAGAGTCGGTTGGCTCGGGAAAACCAATGCTAATCGACTTAGTGTAGAATGGTCTTTTGTTATCAAAAGGATTGGACTGAGCAAAGGCAATTACGCAACCGCAAAGCGACTCATCTTCTCTTAGCCGCTTAACAGCGTTCTGCAGGTAATCACTCATTGCTTCAGATAGAGATTCAATATCAGTCACACGCGCACCAAATGAGCGTGATGAAATGATCTGCTTTTTAGTTGCCGGTGCGGACTCAATCTCAATACAAGAAATGCCCTGTAGCTCCATGACAGTCCTCTGCATGACTACTGAGAATAGCTTTCGCATTTGATGCGGATTGGAAGTGGCTAAATCAAGAACAGTATTAATACCTAAGCCTTTTAACTTCTTACTATGCTGACGACCAACACCCCAAACCTCAGAAACATCAATTAGACTAAAAAAGTAATCTCTGTGTCGAGGATCCATATCTACAAGGTTACAGACACCGTTAAAACGCTTTGCTTTCTTTGCCATGTGATTTGCAATTTTAGCTTCTGTCTTAGATCGACCAATACCTACGCACACCGGCAATCCAATCCATTGCAAGATTCTCTGGCGCATATCTTGCGCATATTCAACCAAGTCATAATTTTTAGAATAGGCAGTAAGCCTCAAAAAGCACTCATCAATTGAATAAACCTCTTGTTCTCCCGGGCCCACAAAATCAGAAAGGATGGAGTGAAACCGTCGGCTCATCTCTGCATATAGAGCGTAGTTACTCGAAAGTACCTGAACATTATATTTTTCAACAATATCCCGGATCTGGAATAGGGGAACACCCATCTTGATGCCAAGATCTTTTGCTTCTTGCGAGCGCGCAACCGCACATCCATCATTGTTTGAGAGAACAATAACCGGAACATCTTTGAGCTTAGGGTTGAACAGGCGCTCACAGCTCACATAACAGTTATTTACATCAATGAGCGCGTATATTTCACTTGTATAACTCATCTGAATTTTTTGATTACATTTGTGACCACACCCCAGATTTCAAATTGCTGACCTTCCTGGGGGTGAATATCTGGGTAACCCTCATTCTCTGCCTTTAACCAGCATCCTTTCACATCAACAATGAGCCGCTTCACAGTAAACTCATTGTCTACACAGGCAATAACAATATCTCTATGCTGCGCCTCAATGCTTCTATCTACAATTAAAGCGTCATTAATATCAATCCCTGCATTCAGCATGGATAGAGAATTAGCACGTACGATAAATGTGGCATTGGCGTTATTGATTAGGAACTCATTAAGATCGAGCTTCTTATCAATATAATCTTGAGCAGGCGAGGGGAATCCAGCTTGAACGCGTTCGGTAGCCAAGGGGATTTCTATCTTTGTGACTGGGTCGAACTGACGGATATCAGTGATTTCATTTTCTTCTTTTAGAGATTTTAAGTATTCTTTGATATCAAGGATTTTTGATTCAGGCACTCGAATCACTTTCGTTTCTTCAGACTTTTTTCGACCGGCCCCAGCACGATAACCCCCATGAGTGTTGCTCATAAAATTACTACCTCTTGATTTTTGTTACAATAATCAAGATTCTAAAGATTTAGGGTGATTCACACAAATAAAAGAAATTCTTTAAAATCAATAAGACGTCAGAGGATGACGTTAAGATTTGAGTTTTCTGACAAACGGTAGGCATGTGGATTGACTTTTTATAGAGCCCTCTAAGTGAGGGCTTACACAACTCATTCAATTACGACGAATGTGAATGTGGGGGTTTGTGTGAAGGCTCTTTAAGGATGTCATCGCGGGGCAAAAGTGTAAGCAAAAGGAAGATTTTCTGTTCCTATATAAACATTAGGTAATTCTGAAATTTTATCGCATATAGTTGTATTGCTTTTATTGTCTTCGATCCACCTCTCTACAGCACCTATCATGTTCTGGCAAAAATTATCCACATCCAATGTTACCTTGTGATCGTTTCGAGAAACCTTAGATATCAATGTACCTTTCATAAAACTAACAGAGGGCGCAGCTCTCTCAATTCCCTGAAGAATTCGCTGATGACTTGTTAAATTTGTGCCTTGATGCAAAAAAGAACATCGTGCTGCATAGCACTCTTTGGCACTAAAAAGAACTTTTTCCTCACTCCATTCATCAGCAGGAATAGTATATTTCTGAGATAAATACCTATTAAACCAATCGCAATATTTATCTCCATTTGTTTTATTGTTTTGAGCCTCTATTGAGGAACAGATATCGGGTAAAGTAAGGGCCATAGCAATAGCTCCAAAATAGTTATTGGTGACCAAAGAAAGCCTTATTGAATCTAGATACTGTTGCATATTCACACTCTTATCAAAGTCATATTGAAATCACTGTTCAACATCAAAGCCCACCCCGGCTCCCTCCTAAAAATCTCTCCATTCTTAATCGTGTGCTCTATGTAAAAATAGACCCATGTTTTCATTGTTATTTTCCACTATCAATCGAGTCTGTTTGCAATCTCGCTTGCAGTTGCATTGTAATAAATCATAAGACTTCTTAAGTCTTTGTGACCAATCATTCTCGCTAAGTCTAAAACTTCGAGCTTTCTTGCAAGTCTGGTGCATGCCTCATGTCGTGAGTCATGAAAGTGCAAATCTTCAATTTCACACTTATCTCGCAACTTTCTCCAAAGTGTATCAAAGCTTGAGTCTTTCACGGTGAACACATGATGGCTCCCAATGCCACGCATGAGTTCAAGCAATTCAACTGCGCGTCTCGATAGCGGCACATGGCGCTTAGTTCCGTTCTTTGTCTCATTCAGTGTGACATATCTATCTTTCAAGAAAACTCGATCCCAAGTCAGTCCGCGTATTTCACCAGCTCGCATGGCGGTCTCAAGCGCAAGCAAGAAAGCAATCATAATCTGTTGAGTGATGTTCTCCGGCGGCTGATTATAAAACTCTGCGGCCAAACAAAGACTGTAAATTTCATCTTCCGAAACGCGTCTGTCTCGATGCGCTGGCGGTGGTGGCATCTTTAAGTCACTCATTGGTGAGTCATAAATCCATTTCCACTCTGTGCGCGCAACAGTGAATAGCGCAGACAGAATATTTCCCTCACGTCTAACCGATGCTGGCTTAATCGTCTTAAGTCTGGTATCTCGCCAAACAACAAAGTCATCCGTTGTGAGCTTGGCAATGTGCTTTTTGCATATTTTTGGAAAGTTTTTCTGAAACGCTCTGAATCGTTTAATCTCAGAATCACATCCCTTGTGCTTCGGACACACCTCAGCTATATATCTCTCAATTGCACAATTTAATGTATAATCAGGAAGCTTTCCGCGTGATAACTCTCTTAATTCAGTTTCACGTTTAGATGCCCACGCGCGAGCTTGAGTCTTAGTGTCGAATGTCGCACTTTCCCGAGTACCATTCACACTAATCTCAGCCCGCCAAGCATTGCCCCTTTGTCTGAAAGTGGCCATAGTTTTCTCTCTAAATCAGGCTGGCGTAATTTTGGCGTAATTCATTTAGAAGGAATAATAAGGAATAATGAGAAAAGATGTAACTAGCAGCCACCAAGAAGCCAACTAAACCGATAATAATAAAGAAAAAATTAGATAAAATGAGAAAACAGGACAAAACGCGAAATTTGCAAAAATGCCCGCCGGGCGCACCAAATTCTAATCAATAAAAAACTATAAAAATTACCAAGATTCAATCATTTAAAATTCTTTACTTCAGTTTTGAACCAAAATCCTTTCCATAATCTGGCTTGAATAACGAATGCTGAACCATCATCGTAGGACAGTGCTTATTGGTCTGCCTTTCTATATTTGGTTAAAAAGTAGTCATTGAACTGCATTTTCTTTGCATTTTTTATCTTTATTTTGATTAAAGAATCATCATTTCTAGATTTTTATCGCCTCATCACCGGTAAAACAGAAACATCCGTTTTAAGCTTTAAACAGGACAGAAAGGCTGAATAAAAAACCTGTTTAATCAGAAAAAATCTCATCGTTGTAACAGAGCTGTTCAGTGAAATATAGAAGCACCTAAATTTAAATAATCTATATGATTTTAAAATATTTTTTCTTTATATGACTGACGTTGAGATGGCATATCAAAAATAAGCATAACTGTCGGATGAATTCGCCATAGCCGGAAGCGGTTTTTCAGCCTATAAATGTCGCAGGGTAAATTACTAAAACACCATAAGAGTCAGAACAATGGGTTATATCGTTAAATTAATTCCTGAAGAAGTCTATTTTGTGCCGAATGATCATGAAATTGGCATGACAGAATCGCGTGAAAAAGCAATTGCAGAGGGTCTGTTTTTTGAATATGCCAATGCGCGGGCAAAAGTCAGGCTGTTTAATAAAGACCTGGTTGAAAATATTGATTACATCATTGAATCGGCCAGCGAAGACCCGGTGCAACTTAAGTAAAGCTAGATATGATCCAAGAAAAATAGTCACAGAAAAAGGACACTAAATTGAGCGTCCTTTTGATGAATAGGGGGATCAATGAGTCGTATCTAGCTTATTCATTATGGATGATTTGGTTCCTGATACACAATCAGGGCCGTTAAAATAGGAACTGCGAAGGCTGGAATTAACAGTATAATCCAGTACTCGACGCTTGGCATGTTGCTCAAGAATTGATACACGATAAAACCTAGACCTAAAACTGCAAACAGGCAGAATGCAAACAGAATAATAAATTTTTGCATCTTCAATTCCTCTTTTAATTTAATGTCTCAAGTCCACTATAACGGATAACGCAGAATTTAGAAAAAGACTTATGTTTCATTCTGTTGCCGGTGATTGTTTGCTATCAATCTAGCGATAGAGCAGGGTGAAAATGAGAACAGATGCACTGAAAAAATAAGGCTGAATTTCACGACAGAAATATAATAAGCCTGATTAAGTTTTGTTCAATAGGCTTTTTGCTATACAAATGCTGAGAAATGTTAGAAGACTTGCCAAGCTGAAGCGAAGGGGACTATAGTAAACCTACAGTAGGTCGCAAAACAAAGACGCTACGATGTAGTTGGACGGATCAATGACAGCTTGTTGAGTTTGTAACTCCGGTTCAAACAATAGATCTAGCACTAGCCTTCCAACATAAAAAAGCTCGCAGCAATGCGAGCTTTTTCTTGCTTAAAATAATGATGAATTGAGCGTCCCATTGAGCAAATTGTTAAGAATAAGAAAAACCGGATAAAATGTTAAGTCATATAAATCAATCACTTATTTTTAATTGTAATGACCTAATAAAGCATAGAATTAACATTGTCAAACAAATTAACAACTCTGTTTAGTCAAACTTGAATCAGCTATGCTATAACAAATTGTCTTCAAGAAAACCAATGATAAGAGGAAATAATCATGAGCCAATTAATTGATATTAAAGTAGAAGATCAGTATCAGCATCGTTATGATGCCAAAGCACAACTGCGTCAGATTGCTGAAAATGCCAAGACTGCTGAATTGCCGTTATTTAAGAAAATTGATCATATTATTGTCGAGGATGAAATTATCCTGCCAAGTATTGAATTATTTTTTGAAAGCCAGAAGAGCAATAATATTTATAAAATTATTGAATAGAAAGAAACTTAGCATTTGCTAAGTTTCTTGTTTTAAGCTGGCCTAAGCGGTTTCAAACTGATTCAGCACATGCGCCAACAATTGATAAAGCGCCAGACGATTTTTATTGGCCTGCTCAACTTCTGTTTTATTTAAGCGGATTTCTTTTTTCAAACGACCTTGTGTACGTTGTTGTACACAGACATGCTGCGAAGATACCGGATCATTTTTAAGCGTTAATTGTGGGCCTTGATGATAATGAAACAAGGCATGTAAACATTGATCCAAGCTCGGATAAAAATGAGAAATGGTTAAGGCGGTGAGGTTCGCAGACTTAGGGATATGCCGACTCATACGTCTTTACTCTTTATTTATAAGTGACCTGATTTTAAAAGACTTGTGCCCATTTTGCATGCATAAAGTTGTAAAAAGCGATGCTTGATCTTCAAGGACTTCAAAACAGGTGATGATTTCACTCTAACCGCTTTAAATCAGGCTGACATCCACATCGTATTTATGGAACTCCTGCAAAATGCTGCGCAGCATCTGTTGGGCGGTTTCATCTGCAGCGTTCAGGATGATTTCCTGATTGCGGGTGCTGTCGAAGCATTCAATCGCCTGAATCAGCCAGCGCTGTTCATGTTCGGTGCTGTGAATGATGATACGGCGGGGCTGTAACTGTGCAGAAACCTGACGTGGAATGACATGGGTAATGGCCAGTTGAATCTGCTTGAGTTTGTCTTTAGGACTTAAAAAGGTGATGACCCAGTTGCCGACTTTGCTGAGTTGCATCGGATTATCAAAGGGTTCAAATTGCAGGTAGTGCAGGGCAGACATGCTTCATTCCCAACAGAATACAGAGCTGTTGTTATGCCGTGCTGTGGCCAATCTCACTATTGGTCTTAAGTCTTAGTGTTTTAAGAAAGGATTGCTTATTTTTAATTATTTTTCTAAAAGCTGAACAATAACCGCTATTTATAAAGGTTTTTAGCGCATATAAAGAAAATTCTTAGATGAAAAAAGACTTAAAGCAAAGCAAAATTATATGAATCTTCAGGCACTTTGCAGGCTCTGCAGCGAAAAGTTAATCTGCTGTAAAGCATGGTTTAGTTCTTTTGGAGGCAAACGCGATTCCTGTAATTCGGTAATCCACTGCATTTGACACAGTTTCAGGCTACGAATATCCGGAGCAGCCTGAATGCGGAGAATAAGCTGCTTGGCCATTAGGCCGCAATAACGCTGTAACAAGCTGGCCATTAATTGCTTGGTGTCTTCAAAGCTCAAGGCAACCAGCGGTTCTGGCTCTGGCTCCACTTCTGGTGGTACTTCAATTTCCAGAACCGGAATTTCTGGAGCAATCTGAGCGGGTTCGGCTTCAGCCACTTTGGCTGCTGAAGACGGGGCAATAATATGTTCGACCCATTTTTCCACCAGTTTTGGCACCGGCGTATTTAAGGTGGTTTTAATTTCTGAACGTAGGGTAGAGGCTGCTTCACTTTGCGGTTCGGCTTGAGCTGGCACCAAGATTTCCGCTTCGGCTGGCTCGGTCGCAGCAGAGCTGATTAAACCCATCTCCAGTAATTGTTCAATTAATTCTGGCGTGGCAATGCGCTGTTTAAACTGGTCGCCCAATTGTTCGAAATCTTCGGTCCCAATTAGCACCAGAAGACGGCGTTGACGTGCATTCAATTGCAGCTGGCGTTGTTGCAGGGCGTCAATGCCCAACTGTGTTTTATGATAATGAATCATGCCTTAATTTATTCCCCAAATAAATTAAGGCTGACTATAAAGAATGAAAATTACACTAATATGAAGGGTTTATGACATTGTTGGGCTTAGAGTGTGACAATGTTGGCGTTCTCAAGGGCTTTTCTTAAATAAGGGTCAAGTTCATCCTGACGCAGTAACCATTGGATATAATCATTCGGTAAATCGGTAATGGCCGTACCACGATGCTTACCAAAACTCATGACGCGTGGAATACGGGCATCTTCGGATGCAGCATATAAGGCTTCAATACTGTCAATTTGCAGATGATGCACAATATGCATCAGGATATTGGCGGTCAGAATAATATCCATATCGGCCCGATGGGCTTTTTTAATCATATCGCGGGCTTTTTCACTGCCTTTGCTAATCATGTAAATTAAGGCAGAAATATTGTGTGCCTCAACATCTGGCCAGACCAGACGCGCCAGAGCAAGGGTACAAATCGCTTTAATATGAGAAGTATCAACACCACATTTTTGAATGGCGCGAATGTCGTAATCAATATTGTGACCAATGATATACAGCGTTTCTTCAGGCAGGCGGAAACTGCTGTAATGCGGCTGATCAATCAGGTCGGATTCCAGAATATGATGCACGGCCATCGCAGCATAGGAAATCGGTTCATCTACCTGATAAAACTGGTCAAAAATTTGCGATTTATCCAGGCTGATTTTGCCCTGTTGTAATTGAATGGGCGCATAGGCAACTTCGATCGGATAACCATTCAGGGTATGGGTTTCAGTGTCGAGAATAATCGCGTGCATGTGCTCATTCGCTTGTTAAGGGATTTAAAAAGCAATCTAACACTATCATGTTGAAAGTTACAGGGCTGTCGGGCGAATAATCGGCATTTGTGGGCCGTTCAGCTTATCTATTTTAAAGATAAGTGACTCTATTTAAATACAATACATTTATATATTAATTGCACTGATATTGCCTGCGTGCAGGAAACAGCGTAAAAGTGAAAATTGCGAAGGACGCAACTTTAGAATAATACCTGTATAAGGATAATCAGATGAGAAAAATATGGCTTAGCGTGGCGTTGGCCAGCAGCAGTTTATTTTTAACGGCATGTAATGATGACAATAACAACAGCGCAGTCATCATTGATGATGGTATTCCGAAGCATAATATTAGCCAGCCGGTAGTAAAAGCTGAGCTTTATTTAGACCAGGATTCAAATGCGAATATGGTCTTACAGTCGGTTAGTGCTTCACAAACCTTGATGACATATAAAATGCTGGGGGTGAATGGGCAGGAAACACAAGCTACGGCCTTGCTGTTTGAACCCAATCAGCCTAAACCGGCTGGTGGATGGCCCATTGTGGTCTGGGCACATGGCACCACGGGTGTCGCCGATATTTGTGCACCAAGCCGTCAGGGCCTGAAAGGCAATGAATATTTTATTGCGCGCCTGCTGGCTGAAGGTTATGCCGTGGTCGCTCCGGATTATGAAGGGCTGGGCGAACCGAGTGGACAAGAGTTGCATCCGTTCTTGAATTTAAAAAGTCAGGCTTATTCCATTACCGATGCGGTTGTTGCGGCACATCAACATTTTAACAATAGCGCTGAAACACGCTGGACTGTGGTCGGTCATTCCCAAGGTGGACAGGCGGCTTTAGGTGCAGCGCAATATGCATCCCGGGCGCAATTAAATTATAAAGGTGCGTTGGCCATAGCGCCGGCATCTTCCCTGAGCATGATTCTTAGCGGCGGAGAACAGCAGGCAGCAGTAGAACCAGATCTGAGCAAAAAAATACAGATTCTGG
>Ga0172369_10006569_pt1 | contig 13792 bp, 12 predicted proteins | sample LakKiv25m_FD_114539 | JGI IMG/M metagenome (GOLD analysis project Ga0172369, IMG submission 114539) | Freshwater microbial communities from Kabuno Bay, South-Kivu, Congo - kab_022012_11.25m | ecosystem: Environmental > Aquatic > Freshwater > Lake | place: Democratic Republic of the Congo...
GACCAGCACCCCATTCACAAAAATTGCGGTGCCAACCCCGGTCCCCAGGGTCAGCATCAACACGACGCCCTTTTCTCCTTTGGCAGCCCCGAAAGCCAGCTCGGCGAAACCAGCCACGTCGGCGTCATTGGCCACGTGAAAATTACAGCGCGCGGTCTTTTCAAACAACTCCTCGGCATTGACGCCGATCCAGCTTTTGTCAATATTCGCCGCCGTCATCACCATCCCGTGGCGCACAGCGGCCGGAAAACCGACTCCCACGCTGCCTTTCCATTGAAATTTCTCGACCATCGCGGCAACGGTTTTTGCCACGTCAGCCGGTTTGGCTCCTTCTGGCGTATCCAGGCGAAACCGTTCGGCTGTCATTTCGCCGGTATCAATATTGACCGGTGCAGCCTTGATCCCCGATCCCCCGACATCAATTCCCAAAATTTCCATCGTCTCTCTCCTGAAAAATGCAGACTCACCAAGCCGCACGATCAGCCGTCCGGCTAAGGGCAGCCTTTTTGCAGATGCTCTTCAAAGGTTTTACTGAAGTTGTGCTTGCCCGATCCATCACAGGCCGCCCGAAAGTAAAAATATGGGGTTTGCGCTGGATAAGCCACCGCCCGCAATGCAGAGAGGCTGGGATTGCAAATCGGACCGGGCGGCAGACCGGCCGCCTGATATGTATTATACGGTGAATCGACCCGCAGGTCCTCAAGGCTGAGCGGGTTGGTCCACCAGGTTTTTTGGAGGGAATTGAACCCGATTGCATACTGCACGGTCGGGTCGCTTTCCAGTTTCATCCCGGCGGCGATCCGGTTGTAAAACACCGAGGCAATCAGCGACTGCTCATCACTGATAACAGCTTCCCGCTGAACGATTGAAGCCAGGATCACCGCCTCGCGCAGACTCAGACCCCGGCTGGCATAACCGTCGATCATCTCCTTCGTCACCTGCTTTTCAAACTGCGTCACCATCTCGCGCGCCAGTTCATCGGCCCTCAACGAGCGCGCCAGGCGATAAGAACCCGGCAGAAGCAGGCCTTCTAAGCCATCCTGCACATCCCAACCGATTGGCAACCCTCCGGCAGGCAAGGCTGAGCGCGGCGGATTTGCCACCAGCTGCATAAAACCTTCGGGGGAGATCGAAAGTCCTGAAGTCGGCAGCGAACGGGCAATTTCTTCCACCCGCCAGCCCGCCAGCACATTGAATTCCACTGCCTGCGGGGTCGCATCCTGCAGCGCCTGGGCGATCTCTACCGCGCTTTGGCGCGGGCTGAGGACATATTCGCCCGCCTGAATCGCTGTGTCATAGCCTTTATAAACAATGTAGGCCCTGAAATTATCCGCGCTGCGCACCAACCCGGCCTCTTGCAGGCGCTGCGCCACAGCGACCGCGCTTTCACCCATCGTGATCGTGAATTGTTTCTCTGTTCCTTGCGCGTCCAGCGGGGTCTGCAGGTCGGTTTGAGCGGAGAGCAGCTGCCATTCCAGGTTGACCAACTGCAGCAGCCCCAGCCTGCCACTCGGTGCGCCAAACTGCTGCTCGACCGCGTTTGGGACCAGGTAAAAAGCGGTGAGTCCCAACCCGCTGACCACGCACAACACGAAAAAAAGGATGACCAGACATCCCATCCAGGCCGGCCTGCTGTTGTTCAACCACTCTCTCCTTGCGCCGCGTGCGCATCCAAGTAGCTTTGCAAGATCACCGCGGCCGCCACTTCGTCCAGGTGCCCCGCGCGCTTTTTACGGCTAACCCCCATCGTTAGCCGCGTTTCGCGCGCGGTTTGCGTGCTAAAGCTCTCATCCCACAGCTCAACCGGCAGACTGGTCTGCGCCAGCACCGCCTCGGCCAGCCGGGCTGCCTTGCGCCCTTCGGGAGTGGGAAGGCCCTCATCGTCCAGCGCCTGTCCAATCACGATCCGCACGGCGCCTTGATCGGCCGCCTCTGCCGCGATCTGGGCTGCATCCACCAGCCTGGAGGTGTGTGCGATGACACGCAGCGGGCGCGCAAGCATGCCGCTCGGATCGCTGATGGCCAGCCCAATCCGTTTCTCGCCAGGGTCAACCGCAAGCACGCGCCCACTCACTGGCGCACCACTTCAATCCGGAAGGATAAGAATGGCATGCGGATCCACCAATTGGGATTGAGCACAATCCGCGCAGGCCGCGCCAGCGATAACTGTTGTTCCAAATTTTTCGCTGCAAGTCCGGGCGGCAGCCCCACCACCATCCTGGCGGCGGTCAGGTTGTTCCAGTCGGCTTCCAGCTGGCGGGCTGCCTTGGCCTTCCAATTTGCCGTGCCATCATCCGCCATCGCCACTGGACCGTTAAAATCTACGGCGATGGCGCTGTTCAACGGCACGTACCCGGCTGGCCGGTTGGCTTCCAGCGCGGTGCGCGCGATCGCCTGTAAGTCATTTTCCTCAACGAACCAGGCGGTGTATTCTATCCGCAGGGTCAGACGGGCAAAATCGCCAGGCTGTTTGACCTGCGGGGCGGCAGTCTCGGTCAATATTTTGTTGATTTTGAGCGTACCTTCGAGAAATCTTTGGCTTTTGGAAAGCTTGCGCAGCATATCTTCTTTGGCCGTGCTCTGCAGCGCTTCAACCATGCGCTCGCGCAATCTTTGGTAATCGTTTTCGGTCGGCGCCGGGCTGATCCGATCGGCGCCGCTGTACATGGAACCGGGGTTCGTCACCTCGGCCTGCAGACCCAGACTGCCTTCGATCGCTCTCAAACTCCCGGCGGGAACATTGCCCTTGCTGCCCGGCACCAGCGCGCGCACCGGCAGGCTGATCTTCTTGCCAAGTCCCGCGGCCAGCTTGCCGTCTTCGCGGATTTCAAAACGCAGCGGCGGCAGGTCGAGGGTCGCGACCACCGTACCAGCCGGTATCGAAATTTCACTCTCGGTCAGGTTGGACAATTCAACTTGCCCGATCGCGGGCAGATCGGGCACAGCCGTGGAGCCGCTGCTGGCTTGTTGATCGGTCCCCTCAACGATAATGGTCACCGGATAAGCAGGCATGCCCCCTGCCGGGTTGACCGATGCGATTTCTGGACTGGCGCGCAAATCGAGACCGATCGATTGATCAAGGCGCTGCGGGGTCAGCTCCATGCGCGCTGAAGGCCAAAAGAACAATACCAGCGCAAAAATAGCCAGCACGCCGCTTAAAAACGCCACGATGCGCACCCAAACCGGTTCGCCGCGCACACTTTTCAGGCGGGCAAATTGCTCGCGCAAAGCGGCTGCATCGACCTTCCGCTCCGATAGCAGTTCGCGATCCAGCCGGCGGCGTCCACGCGATCTGCGCCAGGATTTCCGCTGCGCCTGGGCCGGGTTCGAAAAAACCGGGATACCCAATTCCCGCGCAAACTGGCGCACCTGACCGCTCCCGGTCACCACACCCAACTGCGAGCCGAGCGATTGAGTATAGCGCTGCAGTTCGAGCAGGTCCAGCTCGCGCTCCAGAACGCGCCCTTTCCGCGGCCAAACCAACAGCAACCGCGGCGCTTTGCTCCAGGCAATCTTATCGCGGGCAGAGATCAGGTCATCATGGCTTTCAAGTTGAATAACTTGCGTTTTCATCCTGCCCTACATTATAGCCCGGCCCGCGCAAAATTACTGCATCGCAAACTCGGCCACGCTCCTCACAAAATCGGCCGGAACCCCGAAATCGAAGCGCTTCCCGTCGACCATTTCGAAAGCACAGCAGCCCTCTTTCTGCCGCTGCAGCTCCTGAGCATACGTCATTTGAAATTCACCCTTTTGGCGCAGATTCATGGCAATCATCTCTTCCAGAACCGCGTAGATCGACGGCGCAAGCGCGTGCATGCCAAACCAGCCCAGGTACTCATCTGGCCTCAACCCATCCACACGCAGCTGCCGCCGCGCCGTGTCAATATCCGGCTTTTCGATGATCAACGAAACATCGATGAGACCGGTTTGATCGGCGCGGCGTGTTCCAGCGATAGCGCCATAACCCTTTAAATCCCCAGGTCCAATCCGGTTGACCGCCGACACGGATTTTCCACCCGTGTATTGGTATGCCTCGATTAAGACTGAATGGCAAGAGCGACCTCTGCCGCGAAACAGGTGATCGCCCAGGCAAAGCAAGACCGCCTCGCCATCCGCAAAGCGCTTGCTTTGATAGACCGCGTGCCCGAAACCCTCCTGGTCCGTCTGGACGGCAAAGCTGATCCGCTCCAGGGCTGAGCGCATCAATTCCGCCTCGCGCAGCAGGTCCGGGTATTTTTCCAACCGTCGCAGGTAGCCATCCCCTGGGCCGCGGAAGTAATCCACCACCAGTTGTTCTTCGCCTGGCTGGACGATCATACAGATCTGCTCGATCCCCGCTTCGACCAAATCGATCACCTGATAATGGATCAGGGCCCTGGCAATCCCATCCGGGGCGACGATCGGGAACATTTCCTTCTTACAGGCATGCGAGGCCGGAAAAAGGCGCGTCCCCAGCCCTGCGATGGGCACAACCGCTTTGCGGATCCTCATATCGAACGCGTCCAACCCATCGGCCCAAACGCATAGCGAAACGCGCCAAATTCGATCGCACCCGGCGATGTGCCTTCAAAGATGTCCGCGTCCAGGCCGGTCAGCCGTTTGTATTCGCGCGCAATCGCTGGCACCTCACGCGCCAGGGCTTCTTTTTCGCCAAAAACAGCCACCGTCCCGCCCGAGCCACCACCGGTGATTTTCGCGCCATACAGCCCCTTTCCGACGCCCCTGGAGCGCACGGCCTCAACGATAAAATCGACCTCGGGCACGGAGAGCAAACAATTGTTTTTGTAGCTGTCGTGCGAAGCAAACATGCACTCGCCCGCTTTAATCAGCGCATCAATATCGCCCGCTGACGCGGCTTTGATGTGATCCATGAAGGCCAGCACGCGCGCGTTTTCATAAACCGGGTGCGCTGCTGGTCCCTGGACGCGGTAGGTTGCATCGGGTTGAATTTTGGTGATTGGATCTTCGTGGGTTTGAAACCTGGTCAAGAACTCGGACCCAACGATCGCTTCTGGCAGCGCAGCGCGATATTTGCCTTCAAATGTCTCGACATCCAATTCCGCCAGGTACTGCAAGGGCTTCAGGCCTTCTTGAGCGCGCAGATGGTTGATCATGCGCTTGCCCATAAAAGCGCCGATGCGCACATCGCCATACGCGGCCCCGCCAACTGAATGTTTGACCATCGAATTGATCCCCACAAAAGCCGTGCCATCGGGGATGCCGATCTCGCGCATAATGCTGCCGGGACGGCAAAGAATGTGGGTCAGTTCGCCTTGCCGCCCGCTGTTCACGGTGATCTGGTCCATGATCCCGCACGGCGCGCCAACTACCAGGTTTTCGGCCAGCTGGCCCAGCTGCGCCAGGCGAGTTTCCGAGATATCCAGCTGCAGATAGTTTTGCAGGCAGTACAGCGAGGCGATCTCGGTCGCGGCGGAGCTGCCGATGCCAACATTCATTGGCACACCGGAAATCAGAAGCAAGCTGAACCCATACGGCAGATGGATCGCTTCTTCTTTCAGCAGGGTAAAGATCGACCCGCCCACGTACGCCGCCCATGAAGAAAGCGGGTTCGCGCGGAATAATTCCTGAGCCTGTTCATAGGAGATGAACCCCTGGCCCATTTCGAAATATTCAAGCGGGATGCGCGTCTCGATCGGCAGCCCGCGCCGGTTGGACTGCATCGTACGGATGCGCAGCGTGCGGTCGGTGCGCGGCTGCAGGGCAATCACCATCCCTCCGCCCAATACGCCCTCGCAGACGTTGCCGCCCGAGTAATCCGAAATTCCGCCCATGATGTCCAGGCGGGCCGGCACGCGCGTAACAACAATCTCGCCGCTGTTAAAGAATCCAGCCAGCCCGGTCGGGTCGCTGTTCGGTTTTTTTAACAGGGTTTCAAACTGCACAATTTCATTGGGAAGCCTGCGATCGATGGCCATTTTTCATTCCTTTAAAAATTTCTTACCTCAACAATGCCCGCCAGTTCAAAGGGCAGGCTGCCAGATTATACATTACCCCCCGTATCCGAATTGCGCGCCATCATTGCAATAACGATCCAATATGATTGCCACTCAGCGTCCGCGCTGTTTGCCCGGCAGGCGTGGCGCCGGCTGACCTGGCTGGCTTTTCGCGCGCCCTGACATCCCGCGATCCACAGCTTTTCTCGACACTCGTCCAGCATTGGATCTGTGTGTTTTTTTCAGCATGGCGATCTCCTCAGCGGTCAGGTCGCGCCATTCGCCCACACCCAACTCGCCGATCCCCAGCGGGCCAATCGCGACCCGGAATATGCGCAGGGTTGGGAACCCGACCGCGGCCGTCATGTGGCGGATCTGGCGTTTGCGTCCCTCCGTCAGCACCACGCGCAGCCAGCTGGTCGGCCCATGCGGCGTGACCGGTTTGGGCCGGACAGGCAGGGTGGGTTCGTCGATCAGCAGCACCTGGCAGCGCCGGGTCATTTCGCCTTTCACCTCCACCCCAGCCTGTATGCGCGCCGCCGCTTCCACGCTCATCACGCCTTCCACCTGCACGAAGTAGGTTTTGGTGTGCTCATAACGCGGATCGGTCAAAGCGTGCATCAAGGGACCGTCGTTGCTGAGCAGCAGCAGACCTTCGCTGTCCATGTCCAGCCGCCCCGCGGCGTACACATCGGGAACATCGACCAGGTCTTTCAGCGTGGGGTGGCCATCTGGATCGGTGAATGCAGACACAACCCCGTATGGTTTATTCAAAAGGATATAGCGTTTGATTTCATCCATCCTGTGTATCATCTCAGAAAATAGGGGAGCTGTGGGTGAATTCGGCGCTTCGCTCAGAATGCACTCACAGCATACACCCAGATCATCACTTCATTGTTATGCGATTTTAATGGTTTCTGCGAATTTTTTGGCTATAATGAGACAGACTTTGCCGATTTTAATGAGATGAATGTTCGATAAGGCATACACGGATCACCCTATGAAATCAATTCTAATTTCGATCATCTTGATCGCGCTGTTTTTATCCGGCTGCAACCTGCCCGGACAATCTTCGCCCGCCACCCCCACAGCCAACATGGTGGCGACTGAGGTGCAAAAACTGCTCGAGACGATGCCTTCGGCCACCTCGCCGGCCACGCTCGCTCCCGTTACCAGCACACCTGCCCCCGACCAACCCACCAACACGCCCACCCTGGCTCCAAGCGCAACCCCGCAGCCCAGCCCCACCGTCCCGCCCCAGCCCACCCCTACCACCGATCCAGGCGACCCGGCAGTTTCCTTAGGCAAACCAGGCTGGACCGATAAACTGGACAACGCCAAGAATTTTTACACATATGACAATGAGAATACGGAAATCAAGCACCATGAAGGATTCCTGGTCCTGACCAGTAAAACTGACATTGGATGGCACGGCTGGACTCTTACCTATGCGCAGTCGGCCAGCGATTTCTACGTGCAGGCTGTGTTCAAGACAGAAGGCTGCGGCGGCAGCGACCTGTATGGACTGGTCTTCCGCGCCGACAAAGAAAATGCCGGCTACTTCTTCGGCGTCACCTGTGACGGGCAGTACAACCTGTATGCCCGCGACTTCAATAACAACGTCAACACCAAAATTCGCGACCTGACACCCAGTTCCGCGATTATGACCGGCTCGGGCCAGCAGAACCGCCTGGGCGTGCTGGCCAGCGGCGACAAAATCAGCCTGTACGTTAACGGGTTGCTGCTGGAAGAGATTAACGACGGCACCTATGCCCAGGGTTATTTTGGACCGTTTGTGGCCGGGTATACGGCGGACTTCTCCGTGAGCCTGGACGAAATTTCGCTGTGGAAACAAAATTAATATGACCAATCCGGTATCCCCGACCCTGCGCCAACGTTCCATCGAAACCGCAAAATCGATTCTGCAAAACAAGCCGGTTTACCTGGACACCGAAACGACTGGGCTGACTCAAAATGATGAAATTGTTGAAATTTCAATCATCGACGACGACGGCACGCCCCTGGCTGAAACCCTGGTCAAACCCAGCCAGCCCATTCCGGCCGCCGCTACCGCCATCCACGGCATCACCAACGAAGAAGTGAAGTCCGCGCGCGCCTGGCCAATTGTCTGGCCAATGGTGCGCAGCGCCTTGTTTGGCCGCACGGTGGTCATCTACAACGCCGAGTACGACCTGCGTCTGATGCAGCAGAGTCATGAACGTTACCGCCTGCCCTGGAAAGAACGCCTGAATGCGTTCGATATGTTAATGCTGTACTCCGAATTCCGCGGTGAAAGGGATGAGCGGCGCAATTCATACCGCTATCATTCCCTCGAGTCAGCCGGAAAACAATGCGGCATCCCGCTGCCCAATGCCCACCGCGCCACTGCCGACGTGCTGTTGACGCGCGCCCTGCTGCATTACCTCGCCGAACAAGAGGCGTGATTCGGATAGCAGCCGCATTCCACCATGAAATCCTATGACTACCTGCTGGTTGGGGGCGGCGCGGCCGCCGACTCAGCCGCGCGCGCCATCCGCGCTCGCGACCCGCGTGGAACGATTGGCATGCTCTGCGCTGAGTCAATCCCGCCCTACAACCGGCCCCCGCTTTCAAAAGGTTTGTGGCAGGGCATGCCGCTCGAACAGATCTGGCGCGACACCGCAGCGCTCGAGGTTGAGTTGCATTTATCTCGAACCGCAGTGACCCTGGACCGCAGCCAGCGCCTGGTGATCGATGATCAATCTGAAACGTACCGCTATGCCAAACTGCTGATCGCCACTGGCGGCTCGCCGGTCCGGCTGCCGCAGGACGACGGATCGGTCCTTTATTACCGCGACCTGGCTGATTACAAGCACTTGCGCGGCCTGTGCCAATCCGCGCGCCGTTTTGCGGTGATCGGGGGCGGTTTCATCGGCTCCGAGCTGGCCGCGCTGCTGGCCAGCCAGGATAAAGAAGTAACCCTGCTCTTCATGGAAGATGGCATCTGCGCACGCTTTCTGCCGTCCGATCTATCCATGGCGCTCAACAGCATGTATGAACAGCGCGGGGTAAAGCTGCTGCCCTCGCGCCAGGTGGCTGGCATTGCGCGCCGCGCCGGTTTAACCGTGATCGAGACCGTCCAGGGCGATCGGATTGAAGTCGACGCGGTGGTCGCGGGGTTGGGCATCCGGCCCAATGCCCAGCTGGCCAGCCAGGCCGGGCTGGCCGTGAACAACGGCATCCTGGTGAATGCCGCCATGCAAACCTCTGACCCAGATATCTTCGCCGCCGGCGATGTGGTCGCTTTCCCCGATCCTCGTTCCGGGACGCCCATCCGTGTCGAACACGAGGAACACGCCAATCTCAGCGGGCAGGTGGCGGGCGCGAACATGAGCGGCGGGCAGGAAGTGCTCCAGGCTTATACCGCGCTCTACTCCAGTCTGTTTGACATTCAATATGAAGCCATCGGCAGGCTTGACTCCTCTGCGCAAATCGTCGCGGATTGGATCGAGCCATACCGCAGCGGCGTATTGTATTACCTGAGCGCCGCACGGATTGACGGCATATTGCTATGGAACATACCCGGCGCGCTTTCCGAAGCCCGCAAACTGCTTGCACAGAACGTCCGTTTCACAGAAGATACACTCATCGGCTTGATCCGCCCGCAAAAAACCATCCCAAGGCGCGTTATCCGCCTGTCCCGCGGTACCCAAGGCGGAGGCTCCGCCTGAGCTTTCGAGAGCAGCCATGTTTGTCTTTCTTTCCAAATTTCTTCCTCCCTTGATCTACCCGCTTGGGCTGGCCATTTGCCTGGCGGCGGCCGGGCTGCTGCTGCACAAACGGCGCAGGCTGCGCGCGGCCACCGCCATCAGCGCGGTCGCCCTGCTCCTGCTCTCCAGCAACCACTGGGTCGCGTTTCAACTGGCGCGCTCCTTGGAATGGCAGTACCTGCCCAGTAGCGAGCTGGAGCCAGCCGAGGTGATCGTCCTTTTAGGCGGCGGCACCGAGCCGGCCCATGCGCCGCGCACGGCTCCTGAGCTGAACGGCGCGGGCGACCGCCTGCTGCGCGCCGCCCGCCTCTACCGCCAGGGCAAAGCACCCGCTATCTTGCTCAGTGGCGGCAATATCATCTGGCTGGAGAACCGCGCCTCCACCCCCGCGGCTGACATGACCGCTCTGCTTGGCGAGATGGGCGTGCCCGCCAGCGCAATCTGGCTGGAAGACCGCTCACAGAATACGTATGAAAACGCGCTGTTCTGCGCCCAAATCCTGAAGGAGAAAGGGATCAGCCGCGCCATCCTGGTCACTTCCGCCATGCACATGCCGCGCTCGGTGGCGCTCTTCCGCAAGCAAGGTATCCAGGTCATTCCAGCGCCGGCAGATTTTGCGGTGACCCAGGCGGGCCTCTCCGAACTGACCTCGTCGCCGGGCGCATGGGCTGTCAATCTGCTGCCTTCGGCGGGCAGTCTTTCACTCACCACGGCCTGCCTGAAGGAGTATCTGGGTATGCTGGCCTACTGGCTGCGCGGCTGGATTTAGTGCCAAACTTCGCCCGCCGGTCATGGGAAAATCGAATACAATCAAGTTCCCGGCACAATAGCAACGTAAATAGGAGCAGGAATGAAGCGCATTTTCCATCTCATCGCGGCCATGGTTGGCCTATCGCTTCTGGTGAGCGCCTGCAGCGCGGGCGGTATCAGCTTTTTAGCCACCCCCGAACCGTCCACAATCACCTTCGCTGTGCCCAACCAGTATCGCGACTATTACACAGGCAAAATCGCGGAGTTCAAAAAGCAAAATGCAAAAATCGAGATTGAACTGGTCAGCCTCGATTCCTCTTCGTCCACCCCACCAGATGCGGCCGTCATCCGCTGGGATCAGATCTATGGCAGTGAAGGTGACCGGCTGGCTAAGACGCTCGACATCACCCCATTCCTCGAGCAGACCAAAAGCTTTAACCGCGGCGACTATTTCCGCGGTGTGCTGGACCCGTTCACGCGCGATGGCAAGTTAAAAGGCCTGCCAACCGGCGTCGACCCCTACGTCATTTTTTACAACCGCGACCTGTTCGACCAGATGGGTGTGGCCTACCCCAAGCCGGGCTGGACCTGGGACGACTTTAAAACCACCGCCATACAGCTGCGCGACCCGATTGCCAGGACGTATGGCTACGTATCCACCCTGGATTACGTCGACAGCCTGTTCTTCGTTTACCAGCATGGCGGAAACCTGCTGAATGGCGACCAGCCCCAGCTGTATACACCAGAAGCAGCCGAAGCGCTGGAATGGTACGCCAGCCTGTACACGACGTCGAACGTCGCCCCGACCCAGGAGCAAGTTCGCCAGGATTTCGGCGGCGACATCCGCGCCGGCGTGATGACCGGTAAAGTCGGGATGTGGTTCAGCCCGGTTTCCGAAATTCGCGGCCCGCAAGACCAGGGCTGGCCATTCAATTTGGGTGTTGTTCCGCTGCCCCGTGATGTAACCGGGTTCAGCGTAGCCCAATTTGAGGGCCTGGTCATCTTCCAGGACACAAAATCACCCCAAACGGCCTGGCAGTTTGTCTCGTTCCTGATCGACCAGCCGCTGCCCTGGGTGGTTCCCGCCCGCCAGTCTCTGGCGGCCTTACCGGCCTACACCAATGCGATGGGAAAAGACCAGGCTGACGCATCCATGGCAGCCATGAACGACGCCAGCCTGATCTCAACTTTTGATTACCGCTTGATGAGCGGGGTGATCGATGTGTTTGGCGAGCTGACCTCGGCGGTTATCGAGGGGCGAGCAACAGCAGAAGAAGCCCTTATGGCAGCCCAAAAGAAACTAACTCCGTAAGCCTTTCAGGCTCACAAATCGACACGGATCGACCCCGCGCCGCGGATTGAGATTGGGTAAACGGCCGTGCCGCCGAAGATTGCTTTCATCTTTTCGACGTAATCGGCGGCCTGTTCTCGCGGCACAAAGGCCTGGATCGTGCCGGCAAACCCGCCGCCGTGCACGCGCCAGGCGCCGCGCTCGCCCAACAGCACTTCGCTGATCGCCATCGCCAGCGTGATGCCCTGTTCGGTCGGGTTGCGCGATGAGTAGCAGTTCTGGTTCAGCATCCACGAACTGCGCCCGGACGCCACCACCAGCTTCAAAAAGGTCTCAAACTGGCCTTTCTCGAGCAGGGCAACCTGCTCCACCACGCGCTGGTCATCATCAAAGAAGTGGAAGGCGCGCAAAATAGCCCGGTCGTTCACCGCGCCGCGCAGCCGTCCCAGGTTTGCCACGACCTGCTCTTTGCTGGTCTGGCGCAGCACGCTGCCGCCCAGCTCGCGCGCCACCGATTTCATCTCCCCTGCCAGCGCGGCATAGTCTTCGTTCAGGTCGGCATGGTCGCCGCCCGTTTCGACAATCACCAGCGCATAACCGCTTTGATTAAAGTCATAATTCAGCTTATGCACCAGCGGATGGGCTGCATCCTTAAAGTCAATCGTCACAAAACCGCCCACCGAACAAGTGGTCTGATCCATCAGCCCGCTGGGCTTGCCAAAATAATTGTTTTCCGCGTACTGCGAAATCACCGCAATTTCGACCGGATCGATCTTGCCCGCGTTGTACAGGTGGTTCAAGATCGTCGCGATCATCACTTCGTAAGCCGCAGAAGAACTCAGCCCGCTGCCTTTGGGAACATCGCTGGTCAGATACGCGCGGAACCCGCCAATCTGATGCCCTAATGTCGCCATGCGCGCGCTGATGCCGCGGATCAGCGCCGAAGAGGTGTAGCGTTCTTCCGCCTGCATCTCCAGGTTGGCCAGGTCGATTTCAACCTTCGGGTAACCCTCCGAATATACGATGATCCGCCGGTCTTGAGCAGGGGCAGCGACTGCCAGCACATCCAGGTCAACCGCGGCTGCCAGCACCCTGCCCGCGTTGTGATCGGTGTGATTGCCGCCAACTTCGGTTCTGCCAGGTGTCGAAAAAACGGAAACCTCCTGTGCTTCAGGAAAAGCCCGCTGAAAATGGCCGATCAAGCCGCGCAAGCGGTTTCCCGCCGCATTCACATCGCTGTATAACGCAGCCAGTACGGCGTCTGCGGAACCGTCATCCATGCGCTTAATGAGCGTTTCAATAGCTGGCACAACACACCTCTTTCAGTTTGTTTTGATGGGTCTTATTTAACCACAATCTGTTCAAAACCGCTTATACTTTCGCGCGTTCCAGGAGATGCAATCTTCATCTCCCATCTACTGGCGCATGCAAGGGGCGCTGCTCAGAAAACAATCACCATGAAACCTATCTCCGCTTATCACGCAATCATTTTCGACCTGGATGGCATCCTCGCTGACACAGAACCAGGCATTTTCCGCATTCACCAGCGCTCACTGCTAAAACGTTACGGCAAAACGATTGAAGCGCAAGACTTTGACGATGTGATCGGCCTGGGCTACCTCGAGACCGCGGCCTACTTCATTGATAAATATGCCATACCGCGCACCCCCCAGGCATTAACCGAGGAATTGATTGCCTCGATTGATGCCTCGATCGCCCAGGTGGTCGATCCGATTCCGGCGGCCCAAGATTTTGTCAGAGCGCTGGCCCGGCATGGTGTGCGTATCGGCCTGGCCTCCAACAGCCAATCGTTTTATGTGCGCAGCGTGATCGAAACCCTCGGGTTGAGCGAATTTTTCCCAGCCCCGGTTGCGCGGGATGATGTGCCCAATGGCAAACCTGCCGCTGATCCGTATCTCGAAGCCTGCCGGCGCGCGGGCGCGGACCCGCGCCACAGCCTTGCGGTTGAAGATTCGCCCGTAGGATTGCAGGCTGCCCTGGCGGCCGGCATGGAAGGCGCTTTGATTGGGCCAGTCTCATTGCCC
>Ga0172369_10006575_pt1 | contig 13787 bp, 14 predicted proteins | sample LakKiv25m_FD_114539 | JGI IMG/M metagenome (GOLD analysis project Ga0172369, IMG submission 114539) | Freshwater microbial communities from Kabuno Bay, South-Kivu, Congo - kab_022012_11.25m | ecosystem: Environmental > Aquatic > Freshwater > Lake | place: Democratic Republic of the Congo...
AGTCGGGCAGCTACTTGGGCGAAGACGACATCGTCCGTTTTGAAGACACCTACGGACGGGCGCAATCATGACCCAACACCCAAAAATCTACGTCGCTGGCCACCGGGGCATGGTGGGCTCGGCCATCGTGCGCCAGCTGCTAGCCCAGGGCCAACCGCCCGAACACATCGTCACCCGCACCCATGTCGAGCTGGACCTGACAAACCAAGCCGCCGTCAACGCGTTCTTTGCCGCAGAAAAGCCCGACCAGGTCTACCTGGCCGCTGCCAAGGTGGGCGGCATCCACGCCAACAACATCTACCCGGCCGAATTCATCTATCAGAACCTGATGATGCAGTCCAACGTCATCGATGCGGCCTTTCGCAATGGCGTGCAAAAGCTGCTCTTCCTGGGCTCAAGCTGTATCTACCCCAAGCTGGCAGATCAGCCCATGCGCGAAGACGCCTTACTGACAGGCACGCTGGAACCCACTAACGAGCCCTACGCCATCGCCAAGATTGCTGGCATCAAGCTCTGCGAAAGCTACAACCGGCAGTATGGCCAAAGTCATGGGGTGGACTACCGCAGCGTCATGCCCACCAACTTGTATGGGCCTGGCGACAACTACCACCCCGAGAACTCCCACGTTATCCCCGCTTTGATCCGTCGCTTTCACGAAGCCAAAGTCAACAACGCACCCAGCGTCACTATTTGGGGCACCGGCACACCCAAGCGCGAATTCTTGTACGTGGACGACATGGCCGCCGCCAGCGTGCACGTCATGAACCTCGACAAAGCCACCTACGACCAACACACCCAGCCCATGCTCAGCCACATCAATGTGGGCTGCGGGGAAGACGTGACCATCTTGGAAGTGGCACAAGCGGTGGCCCGAACCGTGGGCTACAACGGCCCCATCCACACCGACCCTACCAAGCCCGATGGTACGCCGCGCAAGCTCATGGACAGCTCACGCCTCAATGCTTTGGGTTGGAAGGCGCAAGTCGGGCTCGATGTTGGTCTCCAGGCCGCATACAAAGACTTTTTAAAGAAATACGCTACTCAGGATTGAAGGGAAATACCGTGTCAAATAAACCCAAAGTTGCTCTTATCACCGGCATTACCGGGCAAGACGGCTCCTACCTAGCCGAGTTTCTGCTTGAAAAAGGTTACATCGTTCACGGCATCAAGCGCCGCGGCAGCTTGTTCAACACACAGCGCATCGACCACATCTATCAAGACCCTCACATCGACAATGCACGCTTTAAGCTGCACTATGGTGATTTATCTGACACTAGCAACCTGGTGCGCATTATTCAGGAAACTCAGCCAGACGAGATTTACAACCTCGGCGCCATGAGCCATGTTGCCGTGTCGTTCGAGAGCCCTGAATATACGGCTGACGTTGACGGCATTGGTACGCTGCGTATTCTCGAAGCCATTCGCATCTTGGGCCTTGAGAAAAAGACGCGCTTCTATCAAGCCAGTACCAGCGAGCTGTACGGCTTGGTGCAAGAAATCCCACAAAAAGAAACCACGCCGTTCTACCCACGCAGCCCTTACGCTGTGGCCAAGTTGTACGCCTACTGGATCGTGGTGAACTACCGTGAGGCCTACGGTATGTATGCCTGCAACGGGATTCTTTTCAACCACGAGAGTCCGCGCCGCGGTGAGACCTTCGTGACTCGCAAAATCACCCGTGGCATGGCTAACATTGCCCAAGGGTTAGAGGCCTGTTTGTACATGGGCAATATGGATGCACTGCGTGACTGGGGCCATGCCAAAGATTATGTACGCATGCAGTGGATGATGCTGCAGCAAGACCAGCCTGAAGACTTTGTGATTGCCTCCGGCGTGCAATACAGCGTGCGCCAGTTCATTCAGTGGAGCGCGCAAGAACTGGGCATCACCCTACGCTTTGAAGGCCAGGGAGTGAACGAAGTCGCCATAGTCGAAAAAATTGAAGGCGACAAATGCCCGGCCCTCCAGGTCGGCCAAACCATCGTCCGCATCGACCCCCGCTACTTCCGCCCCACCGAAGTCGAAACCCTGCTGGGTGACCCCAGCAAGGCCAAACAGAAACTGGGTTGGGTACCCGAAATCACCGTGCAACAGATGTGCCATGAAATGGTCGCCTCCGACTTGATTGAAGCCCAACGCCATTCCCTGCTCAAAGCCAATGGCTATAAGGTAAACATGAGCGTTGAATGAAGATCGCCATCCCCGGTAATGGCTATATAAATCGCCGCGGTTCCCAATGATTACGCTTAATGAACTCATCACCAAATTGGTCAAAGCCGACTACACTTCATTCAGACGCATACGGCACATTGATATTTGTTGCTCATAAATCCCGTGCAAGCTGAAAATCCTCAGGAAGTAACAAGAGCAATAAAGTATGCCGGAACACTTTCGCTTGCGGCGAAAATAGTTGGTGTCTTGGTTCAGTTCATCTCCGTCCCCGCTATTGCCGGTAGCTACAACAAGGAGAGCTTAGCTATTTGGACGCTCGTAGCTACTGCGATGGGCATCATCCAGATCTTCGATCTCGGTGTTGGCAATGCAAATATGGGACTCGCAGCGGAGCTGTTTGCTAGGCAAGGGCTAGGGGCCGTAAAGAGGCTGCTGAAAAGTTCCCTAGTAGTGGCTGGCGGTTTTTCTGGACTTGGTCTACTTGCCGCTTTGCTCATTGTCGGCAGTTCTTCGGAGGGCAGCCTCTTCCAGGGTGGGGAAATTGGCTCGAATACGTTGTTTTGGGAAAGCTTGCTCGCTTTCCTCCCGGTTGCGTTTGCGGGCGTGCCCGTCTATGCAGCATCCCAAATCGCATTTGGACTTCATAAGGGATATTGGCTAGGTGCCGCCCAGTGCATCGGTCAGCTCGTCTATCTGACAGTCTTGATCATTGGTGTCAAGCTGCGGCTATCGATCCCTCAGATTATTTTTCTCAGCTACTCTGCGTTGGCCTTAGCAAACATGTTCGTCGTACTACAAATCTGGCGATATGTGGCGAACGAGCCTGAGAAAAGAAGCGACGATAGCTCAGTGCGGGCACTGTTGCGAAAGAGTCTTCCATTTTTGGTTATTCAGCTATCTGCCGTTATTTCTTTTAACCTCGATGCTTTTCTAATCGCCAAGTTTATTGATATTCGTTTGGTTCCTGAATTCAGTCTAACGCAGAAAATATTCACTTTACCGGCGCTTGTTATATCATCCTATTTAAATGCAATCTGGCCCGTGTACGCTCACGCGGCCGAAAAAAAGCGCTACACAACGATTCGCATTATGTTCAAGCGGTCCGCCATAATATCCATTGGTTTTACATTTCTGTTCTCTCTTCTCTTGTTTTCTTTTTCGTCTATTATTTTTGAATACTGGACGAAAGGTATGGTATCCCCCAGTTACAGCTTATTAGTTTGTTTCTTTTTTTGGGCGATCCTGAACGCTGTAGGTGGAGTGCAGGCTTCGTTCCTAAACGGGCTTGGCATCACAGGCATTCAAGCCAAGCTTTCAGTCGTTTCTGGCGTAGTAAACTTCACGGTCTCACTGCTGCTGGTCGTAAAGATTGGGATAGCTGGGCCAATTGTTGCATCGTTACTAACGCTCGTTGTGCTTTATTCATTTTACGCTGTCATTATCCGGCGTCGATTGCGCGAAATGGAGTGCCTGAAAACGTGACTGCAATACATATTGTCTATCCGCACGGCGATAAGATTTCGACTCCAGACTCTATCGGTCGAAACCTCGGCTCATGGTTTTCCCGCACTCACGAAGTTATGTTGCATGACTGGTTCAGGTGGAAGCCTGTAAGACCTAGACCAGGAGATATTCTAATTGGTCACGCGCACCCCAATCCATTTACAACTTTTCGGTTATCCATGAGGGACCCTCGTTGGAGTCAAGTCATCCTGCTCCAGCCTTTTACGACTTATTCTCCCCACATGGCTTACCTTGAGCATGTGGTGCCGCATGTCGATAAATTTGCTGCAATTACCTGGAAGTATTGGTCAAAGCAAATAAAAATGTCGCCTTATGCCCGATGGAAATCCCGTTTCTTTCCCGTTGAGCTGGCAGTCGATGCAAAGGATTTTCCCCATCTGAAGCCAACATTCAACCCAAAAGGCCAGCGAAGGTTTCTCTATATAGGAAATTCTGATCCCTGTAAGAATCTTCAGTATTTGGCGTTGATAGCAAAGAGAGTTGGCTTGGCAAGTTTCGGAACCATCGGTGCACATATTCCGGAGATCAAATGCCATGGGACTCTCAATTTTTCCCTCGCCATGTCTAAAGAGATTGTTGCGACGTACGATTTCTTGCTCCTTACAAGCTCCGCTGACGCAAATCCGACCGTGGTTCTTGAAGCAATGGCATGGGGTCTTCTGCCCATCTGTACCCCTGAGTGTGGCTACACAGAGGTCGACGGCGTTATCACGATTCCAAGCTGCGATGCGAAAAAGGCAGCTTCGATGTTAGATAATCTTAACAATGCCGAAAATCAATCCCTCTTGGATTTGCAGATGAGGAATCAGGACTTGATCAGACGCGTGTTCTCGTGGGAACAGTTCTGCGGCCGAATACAAGAAATTGTCGAATTGCCTTTATCAAGAGAAAGTTCCATCGTGCCGGATCGAAGCCAGATTTTGACTGAAATTTTTTCTAATCGATTTTTCCTGCGGCCATCAAACTTGATTGCATATACAAAGGCAAACTTATGAATTCCAACCCATGGTTAGTAATCACGTCGATCAATTATCCGACTGACGCTATAAAAGCGTTTTGTTCCCACGCTAATCGCGGGAATATGCGTATAGTGGTAGTTGGAGACACAAAGACACCGGACGACTGGGAGTACCCGTCGGTAGACTTTTTGAGTCTTCACTCGCAGAGTAAACTGTTCTCGGAGTTTGCCGACGCTTTACCTTTTAAGCATTACAGCCGCAAAAACTTAGGCTACGTCTACGCTCTTAAGGAAGGTGCGACTCATGTCTTCGATACGGATGATGACAACCTCCCTTATCCCGAGTGGTCACTCAATTTGAAAGAGGATCTTCTAGCGGACTTGCTTTCTGGCGAAAGTTGGGCAAATGTTTACTCGCACTATTCCTCAACATGTATTTGGCCCCGTGGCCTACCACTGAACTACATTCACAAGCCGGGGCAATTGCGCGAGAGGGTGAACATTAAAGCCCCCATCAAACAGTACCTTGCGGACTGTGATCCTGATGTTGACGCGATTTTCCGCCTAGTCAACCAGGGAGAGACCCGTTTTAACAAGCGTCCTTATCCAATCGCGGTCGACCGTGGCGTGTACGTTCCTTTCAACTCGCAAAATACGGTTATTTCACGCCAGGCGGCCCGCCTGCTCTACCTGCCTTCATTCGTCAGCTTTCGAATGACGGACATCTGGCGCAGCTTTATCGCGCAAAGAATATCTTGGGAGATGGGTTGGAGCTTGGTTTTTGACAATGCTAATCTATTCCAAGTACGCAACGAACATGATCTGATGATTGATTTCCAATCAGAGATTCCAGGGTATCTCCAGAATCAAGAAATTGGACGGCTTTTGTCGTCGTTAAATTTGACTGGAAAAGACTTGGACTCCTGTTTAATCACCTGTTATGAGAGTCTAGTCGAGGCACAGATTGTTGATGGTCGCGAGCTGCCGCTGCTGAAACTTTGGTTAAAGGCAATTGAACATGCGGATTAAGATTCTTGTAAGCGAACTTGACATCAGAGGCGGCACACATAAACAAGTAGTCAGGCTTGCCTGTTTTCTGTCGCAACAAGGTCATGACGTAGAGATTCTGACGAACAGATATGATGCTGAAGCAACTTACAGGGAGGCCCAGCAGTTACCTGTAAGAGTACTAACGCACAGTTCAATCCCCCCTCGCTCAAGGATTCATACTATTTGGACTAAGTGGGCAACAATCGTGAAAACATCGGTGGAACTTGCTCGTTTCGATGGAATAATCAATATCCACGATAATGGATTTCAATCGACGATATGTCTGACCCGTTTACTGTCCCCCTCGTCATACATCGTTTGGCAAGTCAACGATTTACCGGGATTTTTCAGTGAAGGAATTCACGGTAGTCTAAAATCAAGACCTTTGGATTTTCTCCGTCGCATGGTTTCAAGATTGGCAGCACGGAGTTCTAACCGCTTGACTGTGAATGTCTCAAAAAATCGAGAGCGTGTGCGTCGCCATTACGGTGTGGATGCCGAGGTAATTCATTGCGGAGTAGACTTTCCTTCGACGACTGCACCAGACGTTGGGAAACATGACGTCTCAAAGAAGAATATACGCTTGCTTTCGATTGGGGTGCTTTTTGAATATAGGAATTACGAATCAATAATAAGGGCACAGAAGTACCTGGCAGACGAGAAGGGCATCGAGACATCGTGTTCAGTGATCGGGCAAACCAACCGCTCTAAAGAATACCATGATCAACTCTTGAGACTCTCTGCTGATCTTGGAATTCGTTTTGATTTGCTTGGCCAGGTTAACGATGAGCAGTTGAAGAACGAATTTGAACATTCAGACATTTTCCTTTTTGTGAACATAGACCAGAGTTGGGGACTTGCGATATTCGAGGCGATGGCAAGGGGGATTCCCTGTGTTGTCTCTAATTCAGTCGGCGCCGTCGAGGTGCTGCGGGATGGGGAAGGAGTAAAGATCGTCGATCCAACCAATATCAAGGAAATTGCGGATGCCATTGTGTTTCTCCTCGACGATCAACGTCGCAGTGCTCAGCAGGAGGCGGCGCGGCAATACGTTAAAAATATGTCTTGGGACAGCAGTTACTGCAGGCGGGTTGAACAGATTTTTGAGAATCGGTTGGGATAGGTCCATCCCATCCCATCCCAACCCCGCTGATGACTTCTGTGCGAGAACGAAGTTTTGAAGGATAAATAAATGACATACCTTATAAATGACCCGGTAAATATAAATGAAATAATAAAGCGAAAATTTTATGTTGATTCCATAACGTCATTCTCTCCATTACCCAGAGATGAGGCGATCCTACATTACATGAAAGGAAAGTCCGTATTAGACATCGGGTTTGCTGAGCACAACATAGTACTAGCCGAAAGCACAGGCTGGTTTCATAAGAAAATTGTGGAAATTGCCAAAGAATGTGTTGGTGTCGACCTTAATAAATCGCTTGTTGATGCACTTAATTTGAGTGGGTATAGTTCTATAGTTGCAGACGTATGCGGTAAAGATTATTTGGGTCGAACGTTTGACGTAATTCATGCAGGTGACATAATCGAGCACCTGCATAACATCGAGGGCTTTTTTGGCTTTCTTAAGCGACATCTGAGTCCAAATGGTGTGGTGGTAATTTCCACGCCAAGTCCTTTTTCTAGACATACACTGGGACAATTTATTCGTTACGGAATTGACGTTCCTAACTTAGAACATGTTTCCTGGGTTACGCCGTTTAATATGATTGAGTTGTGCCGGCGTTTTGATATGACTCTCCTAGAACGGGTATTTCCGACAAAAAGATCATCCGGCCGAATTTCGCTTTATTTTGCTATGTGTTCAATTCTCCCGATGTTAAAAAAATATTATGAATTCTCCGCGGGAGAAAATATATATATATTGCGGATTGCGTAATTAATGATAATGCAAATCTGTAGCTTTGTATAGATTGTAGGATTTTATGGCCAGCCAGAAATGATAATCGCCGTGTCAGTAATGTACAATGCTAAGCTTTTTACACCTGTAAAAGTCCGTTAAATAACTAACGGGATTCCGTCGGCACAGTGGTTACTGCTTTGATGATATGACGAGTATCCTCTTGACCAACTCACAGACCTTAGTCGAAGGCACTCCTGAGATGTCGCTGCAGACACTGCTCGATTGGCCATCCATTCGTTACAGCTCAGAGGCGTTTATGCAATGCTCGGCTCTTGGTAAGCGCTTCGAATTGATTGGTTAGTAGACTAGGTTGTCAGACGAAGTTCAGATCATTACGAGAATGAGCTAGAAAAACGTGAAATAAAGGATTTTGTGTGAGAGCGTTAATTTGTGGCATCGCTGGCCAAGACGGCGCGTACCTTGCGAAGCGACTACTTGACCACGGCTATGAGGTGATTGGTTCATCGAGGGATGCGGCGACATCAACGTTTTCCGCTCTTCGCCAGCTTGGAATCCTTGGGAACATCAAGACAATATCCGTTTCGCTAAACGACTTTCGAAGTGTGCTTGGTGCTATTCAACAATTTCAGCCGGATGAACTCTATAACCTAGCCGGCCAGACGTCAGTTGGGCTTTCGTTTGACCAGCCGGTTGAAACCTTGGAGAGCATCACCTCTGCGACGCTAACTATATTGGAAGCAATTCGATTCTCAAAGCGAGATGTTCGGTTTTATAATGCTGGTTCATCTGAAATTTTTGGTGATACTCCAGCTGAACCGGCAAATGAGTTATCACCTCTGTTACCTCGTAGTCCGTACGGAGTTGCAAAGGCTTCGGCCTACTGGTTGGTACGCAACTACCGCGAGGCGTATGGGATTTTCGCTTGCACTGGAATTCTTTCCAATCATGAGTCGCCGCTTCGGCCAGAACGATTCGTAACGCAGAAAATTGTCTACGCAGCTGCGCGCATTTCTAACGGAAGCGCAGAAACCCTCGAGTTAGGTAACGTCGACATTCAAAGAGATTGGGGTTGGGCGCCAGAATATGTGCAGGCGATGCACATGATCTTGCAGCAGTCAATAGCCGACGACTTCGTTATATCAACTGGTAGGACAGTTTCTCTTAAATACTTCATTGAACAAGTTTTTGATTACTTCTCCTTGGACTGGAAAAACCACGTCCGAATCACACATTCTCTGTATAGGCCATCGGATATTCGAGTAAGTCGTGTATCAGCGAAAAAAGCCAATGAAAGACTTGGTTGGAAGGCGAAATACGGCGTCGAAGACACCATAAGGCAACTGTGTGCGGCAGCTATCTTAAGGCTTAATCAATAATCAAACAAATTTTCCTGGTTTCTTTCTTCTTTCAAAAAATATAGACTAAGGTCTGTAAATTTATACGAAATGTCTACACATGAATCAACGCAAAATTGACGGGCTGGGTTGCTCAGGAATTAGATTTAATCATATATTCGCAACACTCAGCCGCGATAAGTTTGTAGAATCTGGCTGGAGCCTTATTTGCTGGGGCGAAAATGCTCATCATTAGTGTCGTTCTCGCAATAATTATCTCAATTGTGCTGGTTAACCGAGCACTTAGGCTGAATTTATATTTGGCATTTTTACTTTTAGTATCGGCAATAACTTTCGTTCCCGCAATGGTTTTTGTGATGTCCATTGATGGCTTGGGCTATACATATCTTCTTTACCTTGTTTGGTTTTTTACAAGCATAACGGCTTTGCATTTGTTTCGATATTTAAGCGCAAATTTGCGAAAATCGGTTCTCGACCAGCACGCCCTCGGGTACAAGCTTAAGACAGAGCTACTGATTGCCACGGTCTTAGTGTTCACCTTTTATTTGATCTTAACTCCACAAATCTTAACCGCGCCATGGTGGCTTGACGACCGAAGCCGCATCGCGTACATGTCCGATGGGTCAACTCTCCTTCGTGGCGTGAAACTCACGCCAGTAATTCTCGCGTCAATTGCCTTAGCAAAGCCTGTGTTGCGAAGAAGTGACATTATCGTCCTGGTGGCTATTTCAGTCATTTTTTCGCTATACCTGGGGTCCAAGTCAGGCATGCTCTTTTTGATCGCTACTATAGCCTTGCACGCGACCGTATATCGTATTCGACCAATGGTGACAGTCCGCACATTCAGCCTGCCCGTTCTTGTTTTTTTGGTGTTTATTGTGTTCTTTTTTCTCGAGATTGCTGCGAATGCTGACGTCACTCTCGTTGAGTCCCTCTTGCTTCGCCAGGATTCAGATGTACGTGGCCTGACAGCGTTGTTCGATATTGATGCTCTTAATGCCTGTAAAAATATGAGCTACTTCGCGCCTATACAGTCGACGATTAGCAAAATTATTCCGTTCGTAGAACGCCCAATCGGGCACCTATCGTATGGAAACTGCCTCGCTAGCCCTATGGATCCGTCATACCCCTTTGAGCTTCTGACTCCCTTATTTGTTGAGATTTACGGAATTTATGGGTCCGCACTGGCCCTTCCTGTAGTGGGGTTGATACTTTCGCTAATTTTCATTCAGTTTAAGATTCTAGGAAAAATAGGAAAGCTCTTTGATGTCAGGGCTATTTCTATTGGCGCTCAAGGTTATTTTTCTTATAGCATGCTGTCTATTTTGTATGGTGGAAAGTACACTAATCATCTAGTAAGTGAATATATCACAGTAGTGATATTTCTCGTTTTCGTGGGCATAATTAAAAAGGTGTTTTTTCGGGTTCCCGATCTAGTCCCAGGACATCGCGAAAAACCTGCTCTAAGCCGACCCGTCTAGAACTTGAAGTTCATATCTGATTGATATACTAAGATTGTCGCAAGTAGTGTCACATAATGCAGCTAAGGATGGTCTGAATAAGTGCTGAAAATCGGAGTTGGCACTCTGCAACTCATTGATTTTCGTGCATACAGTTTTTCGAAGACCGACTTGTTCAGACCATTCCTAATAAAAGCAAAAAGATACATAGCCTTACCGATTTGTGTGATGACTCTATCGATGCAAAGGTTAGTAACAGCCAAAGACACGGGTTCGGGCACATGAGGGATATCCGGCAAGTGATTGAGTTTCAACATCCTCAGGTAGGCGATGGCGATGAAGCTCTCAGTAGTCCTGATGCCCTGTGTGGCGGTATTCGTCTGCTGCAACGAGCCTTCATCGTCTCGATGAAGGCGTTGGTGCGGCCATGGAGCATGCCCGCACCATGCCATTCAGGCTAAGTAATCACGCGTAGCGCAAATGGAACGTTTTGCCAAACCCGTTGAGGAGCGTTTTGGCCTCCTGCACCAAGGTATCGCGGGTCCAGGAAGTGAAGGCGCGCCAATGGTACTTGACATGCTTCCAGAGGATTTCAATGAGATTGAGTTCTAGGCTGTACGGCGGCAAATACAGCAGCACGAATCGATGTCGGACCAGCCAGAGGTGGATGATCTCGGGGTCGATGTTGTGATGCATGAAGGCGTTATCCATGACCAGTAAGGTAAATTTGTCGGCAGGAGAGCATTGGGCAAGGCGGTCGAGAAAGCGGATCACATCCGCGCGGCGAACGGTGTGGTCACAGACCTCGAAATGCAGCTTAGCCCGCGCATAATCGAGAGCGCCCATGACGTTGGCCCTCTTGCGGCCCAAGCCGGCATCGGCTTCATGAGGTTGTCCCAGCGGTGACTAGCTGCGCTGAACATTGGGCAAGCAGGACAAACCGGCTTCGTCGAAGTAAAGCAGTTCGATCTCGCTCTGACGCGCATGTTGTTGCATTTTCCTGAGGTTCTCCCCTGCACTCTGGAAGCGCGGTTCGTCCCTTTTTTTCAAGTAGAGGCGGGTGGCTTACTTATCGGCCAATGTCAGGGACAGACGTTCGAGCGGCTTCAGCTGCCTAGGTCTAGCAGCATTTAATTTCGAAGGAAACTCATGAGTTTACAAAACGCACCATTACTTTCACTGATCCTGTGTACGGTAGATCGAGTCAATGAGCTGGAACATTTTTTCGTAAGTATTTCGAACGGCGGACTTCGTACCGAACTGATCGTTGTTGACCAAAATAATGATCAAACCTTAGTTGCCCGATTGGTAAAAACCGTTTCTAGCCGTTTCTTCAAAGTAACTGTGCTTCATGTTCCTAGAATTTCTTTGGCTTTCGCAAGAAATCAGGCACTTGCGATTGCGCAGGGACGCTTTGTTGCTTTCCCTGACGACGATTGCACTTATCCGTCAGGTTTGATCGAAGCAGTCGAGGCGAGATTAACCGACCCATTGTTTTCTCAACACTGGAAAGGGATGTGTTTTAGTTTCCCTGGTGCGAAAGCTCACGCCGGCAGCTCGATTGGGCGCTTTGAACTGATGGGCAAGGTCATTTCATTCTCGTTCGTTTTACAGAGGCTGGACGACACCGGGAATGTTTTGTACTTTGATGAAAGGTTGGGTGTAGGTAATTTTTTTGGGGCCGGTGAAGAGTCTGAATATTTATTTCGAGGTCTAGGTCAGGGCCGGTTGCTATACATTGGCGATGTGACAATATTCCATCCCGAGAAGACGCTCTCGTCATTTGAACGGGAACGCAGTTATGGGCGAGGGTTTGGTGCACTTGCTAGAGTTTTTCTAAGTGATGGCTCTTTTCGAGGACTAATTATAAGTTCTAAAATATTGCTTGGGCCAATCTTTAAGATTGGATTGTTTGCTTTAGCTATTAAGTGGTCTGCAATCCCTTATATCTTAACGAGTGCACTGGCGAGGTTTGAAGGATTTTTTAAGTTTGATCCAGCAAAGGAGAGTTCTCGTGCGGGATAATATATCTGCTGGGCCTCTAGTCAGTGTCATATTGCCAACGTGGAATGCGGCTTTTACAATCTCCAATACCTTATCTTGCTTAATTCAACAAACTTACAAAAATTTAGAATTGGTTGTGGTTGACGGCGGCTCCACTGATTCAACATTAGAGATTATCAAGAGTTCAGGGTTGCGTCTTGTGTTTAAGCGCCAAGAAGGACGAGGCATTTGGGGAGCAATCAATGAGGCATTAGAGATAGCAAATGGGGAGTTCCTCTTTTCTTTGAATGCGGACGATTTGATTTCAAGTTATGCCATCTCAAAATTAGTTGACCAAGCTATATCTACTGCCGCTGATTGTTTGTGGCTACCCACTTATTCTGCTGGTGGTTTTAAAAATACACTGAACTTCAAACGTAGATGGTTGGGCATGGATCGTGTGACGCCTGGTCACAGCGCTAGTTTTTTTATTACGTCAGATTTTCAAAGGAGATTGGGAAAATATGATGAGAGGATAAAGTTCTGCGCGGATCATGAGCTTTTTTACAGGGCTTTGTCTGTTGAGGCGCGATTGGCTATCGTCTCAGATGCTCGAAGATCTTTTGGAGTTTTTACGCATGGCGGCTTTTCTGCTAGTAACGAATATATTGATAAAGTTATTGAAGAGTGGCGCTTCCGAAAAGCCGGGTCATTTGATGATATTCAGGATTTTATGTTCTGCGCATTTGTTGTGCCACTAAAGCTTGCTTGGTCCAGAATAAAAAAAGTGAAGAGTTATTTCTTTAAGAGTGGCATACGTTCTGGAAAATAAAATGATAGATCATTTTGATGATTATTGTGTTTCATATTTGAATTTTTTACTTGAATGGAAGTCGCGCCTTCCTAACGATTGGAAAAATTTACGTCACATTGGATATTTGCGAGATTACAGCAGATATCTAGAACTCGTAGTGTCACATGCATCTGGCGGTCGTGTACTTGATTGGGGAGCAGGGAACGGTCATGTCTCTTATCTGTTGAAGAAATCAGGGAAATTTAAGGAACTCAGTAGTTTTCTTGTCAATGCGGACAATCAAACAATTGATTTTTTGAGTAATGGACTCGATTTGAGTGTGGTGAATTCTCTTGAAAGGGTGCACCTACCGTATGAAGATGGGGCATTTGAGTGCGTAATTTCTTCAGGTGTATTGGAGCATGTTGTTGAATATGGGGGGGCACTCGAATCTACACTCAGTGAAATTTTTCGAGTGTTGACGCCACCCTCCGTGTCAAGATGTGTGAGACACTCGACTGCATGAAGTTTACTGAGCAGGGCGAGAGAGGATTCCGAGATGAATTCGATCGGTTCCGTAATGGTTCTTGAGGATCGTCCCCAAGGG
>Ga0172369_10006581_pt1 | contig 13779 bp, 14 predicted proteins | sample LakKiv25m_FD_114539 | JGI IMG/M metagenome (GOLD analysis project Ga0172369, IMG submission 114539) | Freshwater microbial communities from Kabuno Bay, South-Kivu, Congo - kab_022012_11.25m | ecosystem: Environmental > Aquatic > Freshwater > Lake | place: Democratic Republic of the Congo...
CAGGATCAATCGGGTCTTTTGGATGGCGCTCGGTGATAACCCGTGTCACCAATCCCAAAGCGGCTCATCGCTCGCTCAGCCATGGCGGTGAAAACCGTGCCTGGTCCCTGCCTCTTCGGGCGGATCAAGCGGTGAAAGATCCATGGAAAACAGTTTATACCGGGATAAACCTTGGTGTTCCAACCGTGCGGGGGGATGCGAAAGAGTCCATTTCCTGTCTTCCGGCAAAGATTATTTGATTTTACAAGGAAAATTGTTGTATAATACGCGCATGTTAAAGAACCCGTCCCCGGCGCCGAATACATTGCCTTCCTGGTCTGGATAGGTTTTTTTCGTCATGGTACTTGACGGCTCCCAGACCCGGCGAGCCGTTTTTTATTTACTCACCCTGCCGGTAGGATTCCAATCGATGGTGGACCATGGACATCAAAGAACTCACAGACGCGATGAACAGCTTTGTGAAATCCAAAGGCTGGTATGAACCCGGCACCAAGCGCCAACAAACACCGCGCAACCTGGCCATCTCTCTATCGCTGGAAGCGGCTGAAATCCTGGAACATTTCCAGTGGCGGGATGAAATAAAAGATAAGGGCGAATTGGGCAGCGAACTGGCAGACGTAGCGCTTTACCTTTTGCAGTTATCATCTGTTACCGGTATCGACCTGGAACAAGCCATTTTGAAAAAACTGGCCATCAATGCCAATCGAGAATGGGATCAAGAATGAACGTTTCAGTTTTTGGCGGATCGCAACCTAAAGCAAGCTCGGCCGCATACATTGAAGCATATGCGATCGGTAAATTACTGGCCGAAGCCGGGCATACCATCCTGACCGGTGGTTATATTGGCACGATGGAAGCTGTTTCCAGGGGCGCCAGCGAAGCCGGTGGGCATGTGATCGGAGTGACTTGCGAGGAAATTGAGCGCTGGCGCGGTGTGGGCGCCAACCCCTGGGTAAAGGAAGAACGCAAATTTATTACCTTGAGACAGCGCCTGGATGCCCTGATCGATGGCTGTGATGCCGCCATCGCGCTGCCCGGCGGCCCTGGCACCCTGGCTGAAATCGCCTTGATGTGGAACTTGATGATCGTGGATGTCATTCACCGGAGGCCGTTGGTCCTGGTCGGGCATGGTTGGAAATCCATGCTGGACCAGGCATATGCCGAGATGGGCGACTGTTTCGTTGAAAAACAACGAGCGCTCATCCAATTTTCACCAGATATCCATTCAGCAGTCAAACTGCTCAACCAGAGTATTTAATCCTTTGAATTCATTGTGAGGTAAAAATGGCAGAAGATCAACTTACACCCCGGTCTGATAATTTTTCCGACTGGTATAACGAACTGGTTATAAAATCTGAACTGGCTGATTATTCACCTGTGCGCGGCTGTATGGTCGTCCGCCCTTACGGCTGGGCGCTGTGGGAGAACATCCAGGCTGCACTGGACAAGCGTTTCAAAGATACTGGCCATGTCAACGCAGCTTTTCCCTTGCTGATACCCAAATCATTCCTTGAAAGAGAAAAGGAACATGTGGAAGGGTTTGCACCCGAACTGGCCATTGTTACGATCGGTGGTGGCGAAGTCCTGGAAGAACCACTGGTTGTACGGCCAACATCCGAAACGATCATCGGTTACATGTACAGCAAATGGATCAAATCTTGGCGCGACCTGCCAGTCCTGATAAACCAGTGGGGCAGCGTGGTGCGTTGGGAACTGCGCACCAAATTATTCCTGCGCACGGCAGAATTCTATTGGCAGGAAGGCCACACCGCTCACGCCACCGAACAGGAAGCACGTGAAGAAACCATGCGCATGCTGGACGTGTATGCCGATTTTGCCATCAATGAGGCCGCCATCCCGGTCCTCAAGGGCATCAAGTCTGATGCAGAAAAATTCGCCGGCGCTGTCATGTCAACAACAATAGAAGCCATGATGGGCGACACCAAGGCGTTGCAATCTGGAACATCCCATTTCCTCGGCCAGAATTTCGCAAAGGCCTTTGACATCCAGTACACCGATAAAAACAACGAGCTCCAGCACGCCTGGACAACATCCTGGGGTCTTTCGACTCGCGTGGTGGGCGCTATCATCATGACCCACGGCGATGACAAGGGGTTGGTGCTGCCTCCCCGGCTGGCGCCCATCCAGGTGGTGATCGTGCCCATCTACCGCAACGATGCCGAAAAAGCAGTGGTGATGCAAACAGCCGACCGTGTCTACGGTGAGCTAAAGGCAGCCGGCATCCGTTTGAAAATGGATGACCGCGAGGAAGTCACTCCCGGGTTCAAGTATAACGACTGGGAAATGCGCGGGGTGCCCTTACGAATGGAAATCGGACCCAAGGATGTCGAGAAAAATTCCGTGGCGCTTGCCCGGCGCGACCGCCCCGGGCGGGAGGGCAAGACTTTTGTTTCACAGGAAAACCTGGCTGCCAGCGTTTCCAACTTGCTGACCGAGATCCAGGCAGCGCTGCTGGAAAAGGCTACTGCCTTCCGTGACAGCCACATTCACGATCCCAAGGATATGGGTGAGCTTTCAACAGTAGTACAGAATGGCTGGGCATTCTCCTGGTGGTGCGAAAGCAAGGAATGTGAGATAAAGGTCAAGGATGCCACCAAGGCCTCCACGCGCTGCATCCCAATTGACCAACCAGAAGGCACCGGCAAGTGCATTGTGTGCGGCCAACCCGCCCGCCGCAAGGTTATCTTTGGAAAATCCTATTAATGCCCGGCTCAGATTGCACCCAGGGTGTCGATAAGTGCCCGCTGTAGACATCGCCCGTCTTAAGATTCAGGCTGCTGTGCTGGTCGAGAAATTCGACCAGCCTGCAGTCTTTATTAAACAGTTGCACGAGATCCTGGATATATACGCCGAACGTACAATGCGAACGGGCCTGGTAGCTTCACCTATTTCGGTTCTTCCGGCTTACAGGGCTCCCCAACCAGTACTCAGGCAGATAGAAATGGAATTGGGGCCGCTGGCGGCAACATTTCCTGAACAAGCAATGGCATTGACCGATGCCCTGTGGAAGGATGGATACCTCGAAAGCCGGCTGCTGGCGGCAACCCTGCTGGGGCGCATCCACCCGGATACGACCTTGCTGCTGGAACGGATCACCGCATGGACCAGCCGCACACGTGACGATCAGGTGCGGTTGGCGCTGTTGAGCACCAGCCTGGCGCGCATCAGGCGTGAATCTCCATCAAAATTCCTGCAATTGATGCGGGCCTGGTTTGACCCGGCTACTCCAATAATGTGGGGGAATGCAATCCATGCCATTATTCCCCTGCTGCAAGATCCCGGGTACGAAAACCTTCCACCTGTATTCAATCTTTTGAGCCCGGTGATCAAAACCATGCCGTCAATCATGCAAAATGACCTGGCAGACTTGATCAATGCCTTGTACGCCGCCTCACAGGTCGAAACAACCTATTTTCTACGCCAGGTCATCACCAGCGCCACCTCACCCCAATTATCGGTGACCATCCGGCGCATCCTGACGCAACTGCCCTCCAGCTTGCAGCCGATCATCATCGAGCTTGTCAGACAAAAATCGACAAGGGGTTGATTTTCTGATATAATAAAAACCCTGTGACTGGTCCTATCCGCGGTTTCGGCTGCGAATATGGAGACCGCACCATCCAGAACGAAAGGAGAAGCAACGTCATGCCCTTAATGAAGGAAAAGAAAACCCAGGTGATCACCGATTTTCACCGTCATGATACCGACACCGGATCACCGGATGTCCAGATCGCGATCATGACTGAGCGCATCAAGCAGCTCACCGAACACCTGCGCGCGAATAAGCACGATGAATCATGCCGGCGCGGTTTGTTGAAACTGGTTGGACAGCGCCGCCGCACACTGGCGTACCTGCGCAAAACCAATTACGCCCGCTATTTGGCAATCACTGAACGCTTAAGCCTGCGCCACAAGTAAACCAAGTTTTTTTTAGGGGCGACCCCAACACCGGGTCGCCCCTATCCTAACCCGCACCTGTCGTCAGGAATTGAAAGATGGTTACAACCCAATGTTGCCGCCATCCTTCAGTCCCTGATCAGGCGGGAAATAATTCGCAGCCGGGATGTCCTCTCAGGCTGCAGGAGTCAATTTATGAAACCAGAAACAAAACGCTACTCAACTATGGTTGGGACCCGCGCTGTCGTATTTGAGACCGGCAAACTCGCCCACCAGGCAGGTGGAGCCGTAACCATCGCCACCGAAGATTCAATCGTTTTCGCCGCCGCCACAATGGGCGGTGTCCGTGAAGGTATCGATTTCTTCCCGCTTTCAGTTGAATATGAAGAAAGATTATACGCCGGCGGCAAGATCCCCGGCTCGTTCTTCCGCCGCGAAGGACGCCCCTCCACCGATGCCGTATTGACCGCCCGATTGACCGACCGGCCTTTACGCCCATTGTTCGCTCACGGTATGCGCAATGAAGTACAGGTGATGATGTTTTCGATTTCTGCGAATGGCGTCAACCCGCTGGATATCCTGGCTATCAACGCCGCATCAGCAGCGATCATGATCTCGGACATCCCATGGGGAGGCCCGGTTGCTGCTGTGCGCATCGGCCGGGTTAATAACGAGTTCGTCATCAACCCCACTTTTGCTGAAATTGAAAAATCCGACCTGGATCTGCGCCTGGCGGGCACGCGCGATGCCATCCTGATGGTTGAATGCGGCGCTGATGAAATCCCCGAAGATGTCATGGTGGCTGCACTGGAATTGGGTCACAAATCCATTCAGCCGCTCATCAACCTTCAAATCCAAATGCAGAAGGAAATTGGCAAACCCAAACGCGAAGCCAGCTTTGCCAATGCCGCCGAAAATATTAACAAGAAAGTATTCGAGCGGGTCAGCGGTCCAATGAACGAACTGCTCGATAAACCGCTCTCAAAATCAGAGTTCTACGGCGGGATGGATACGCTGCGCAGTGAAGTAGTGGCCGAACTGGCCCTGGCCGATAGCGTGGATGGGGACCCAACTGCCAAGGATATCAAGTCGGCTTTCGATGAAGCCGAAGGTGCAGTGGTGCGCGAGCGCATCCTGAGTATGGGCAAACGCCCGGATGGCCGCACTCCCACCGAAATCCGCCCGATCTGGTGCGAGGTGGAGATTTCACCCCGCGCGCATGGCTCCGGCCTGTTCACCCGCGGTGAGACCCAGGTTTTGACCCTGGCCACCCTGGGAACCCTGGGGGAAGCCCAGGAACTGGACAACCTCAGCCCGGTCGATACCAAGCGCTATATGCACCATTACAATTTCCCGCCTTATTCCACCGGTGAAGTCAAGCCTCTGCGCGGGCAGTCACGCCGCGAAATTGGCCACGGCGCGCTGGCTGAACGGGCGCTCGAACCAGTCATCCCAACCGAAGAATCATTCCCCTACACCTTGCGGCTGGTATCCGAAGTTCTTGCCTCGAATGGTTCATCCTCGATGGCATCCGTTTGCGGTTCCACCCTGGCGTTGATGGATGCAGGTGTGCCGATCAAAGCGCCTGTAGCCGGTGTCGCCATGGGTCTGGTCACTGATGCGACCGGGCGATACAAGATCCTGACCGATATCCAGGGAACAGAAGACCACCTGGGCGATATGGATTTCAAGGTGGCCGGTACAAAGGACGGTATCACCGCGCTGCAGATGGACATAAAGATCACCGGGTTGAGCACGGATATGATGAAGGAAGCCCTCGCGCAGGCACTCGAAGCACGTCTGTTCATCCTGGGTAAAATGCTCGAGGTCATTCCCGAGCCGCGTTCTGCCCTCAAACCGCACGCTCCCCGCATCATCACGGTCAAGATCCCGGTCGACAAGATCGGTGCCCTGATCGGTCCGGGCGGAAAGAACATCCGCGCCCTTCAGGAGGAAACCAAGGTCAAGATCGATGTGCAGGAAGATGGCACCGTTTACATCGCCTCCGTCGACGGTGTCGGCGCGGAAATCGCCCGCCAGCGCGTTGAAGCCCTGGGTGAAACCGCCGAACTTGGTCGCATCTATACCGGCAAGGTTGTACGCATCGCTGATTTTGGCGCCTTTGTAGAAATTGTGCCTGGCCTGGATGGGCTGGTGCATATTTCGCAGCTCGACAGCGAGCGCGTTAATAAGGTTGAGGATATTGTCAACATGGGTGATGAAATCACCGTGATGGTGACAGGCATTGATCCGGCCGGCAAGATCCGCCTTTCCCGCCAGGCTGTACTGGAAGGCTGGACCTTGCAGGAAGCCCAGGAACGCGATGCCCGCAAGAGCGGGCCGCGCCTGGGTGGTGGTGACCGGGGCGGACGCCCTGGTGGAGACCGCGGTGGACGCCCAGGTGGCGACCGCGGCGGACGCGGCGGTAGCAACGACCGCCGGAGATAAATCATCAATGGGGCGGGTCTTCAAAGACCCGCCCCATTTTTCACCCCGCTCCCGCTCCATCAGGTTTCCGGGGGCGGATGATGCCATCCATTATTATCTTACTAATCCCGAATTCCATGAATAGACTTCGTACCATCTATGCCGAGTATCCCCCTCAGTTCTGGTTGGTTGCGTTTGGCGTATTGTTGAGTTCAGCAGGATCGAGCCTGATCTGGCCTTTCCAGCTCATCTTTATCAGCAAATCACTATTGTTACCTATTTCATCCGTGGCGACTCTGATCTCGATCAGTTCGGCCACCGGCCTGGCGGCGTCCTTTATTGGCGGAGCCATTGCTGATCGCTTTGGGCGCAAGCCAATCATGTTTGCAGCCCAGTTTGCGCACGGGCTGGCATACATCCTGATGAGCCAGGCCCACACCTACCCGGGTTTTGCCATACCGATGACTATCATGGGCGCAGCCATGCCGTTTTATGCCATAGGATCGGACGCGATGATGGCAGACATGGTTCCACCGGAGAAACGCACAGCAGGCTATGCCATCCTGAGGATGATCAATAATGCTGGCATCGCTATTGGACCAGCCGTGGGCGGATTGATTGTCGCCAAATCTTATACAATCGCTTTTTTCCTGGCGGCTGGCGGTATGCTATCATACAGCATGCTGCTGCTGACCCTGGCCCGTGAAACACTGAAGCGCGGCACTGCCGCAACTGCCCCAAAAAAGGAATTCCTGGGTGGGTACGGGCACGTGCTCGGTGATGGTGGATTTGTAGCCTTTGTCGGCGCAGCAACAATCGGCATGATAGCGCCATTAATGATGTGGACGCTGCTGGCAGTCTACATGAACAAGTATTTCGGGATCCCCGAATATTTATACAGCTGGCTGCCGGTCACGAACGCGTTGATGTGCGTGCTGGTTCAATACCCGGTGACAAAATTGACCAGCCGCCTGCCCGCCAAAACAGCCATCACATTAGGCATGTTGACCTATGCGCTGGGTGTGGGCAGCGTGGCCATCATGACTGGTTTCCAGGGCTTCTGGTTGAGCATGGTTATCATGTCGATGGGCGAATTGATCCTGGTGCCAACCGGCAGCAAATACGTGGCCGACATCGCTCCAAATGACCTGCGCGGGCGGTACATGAGCATCTATTGGTTGACATGGGGCATCGCCAGATCCGTGGCGCCCATAGCCGGCGGCGCCTTGCACGATTTCATTGCTCCGCAAGCCATTTGGTGGGGCGGCTTGCTGCTGGGATTGATCAGCACACTGGGCTTGTTTGTGCTTTCAAGGCGGCCGGATAAGAAACTTCAACCTGTCACAGCAGAATAAGGTAAAAGTGCAGTTTCAAGCTTTCCCCGGTCCTCTCCCAAATTTCACTCCGGATTAAACCCGGCTCGAAATAGCCATAATTATCTGAGGTATTTCCCTATGTCAAAATCAATCGCTTTCCTGAGAGCCATAAATGTAGGCGGTCACAATGTCAAAATGGACGTCCTGCGCCAGTTATTTGAATCCGCCGGTTATGAGAATGTCGAAACCTTCATCGCCAGCGGTAATGTCATTTTTGATGGTATGGGAGCTGATCCGGCAGAGCTTGAAGGACAAATTGAAAACCTTCTGAAAGACTCCCTGGGCTACAAGGTGAACACATTTATTCGCAGCGATGTGGAATTATCAGCCATCGCCAGCTACTCACCCTTCTCAAAAGCTGCCCTGGATGCATCCGCGGCTTTAAATGTCGCATTCGTATCCGAACCACCCGATGAAAGTGCCATTCTAAAGTTGATGGCCTGTAAAACCGATATTGATGACTTCCAAATCCACCAACGTGAGATATACTGGTTATGTCGCAAAAAGCAGAGCGAATCCACATTTTCAAATTCGGTGCTTGAAAAAGCAATCGGCAAACCGTCCACCCTGCGCGGAATAAGCACAATCCAAAAACTGGCTGCAAAATACGCCCCGCGGCGATAAGCTTTTTGACTCCCCAAGGAGATAATTTGAACTCAACAAAAATAAAAGAAAATTTGAACCAATTGTTAAATTTTGTCGGCTTTGGCCGGCTGGATGCTGAAATCTGGTTTCTCGGGATGCAGGACGAATCTGGCGGTGAGGAATATAATCACGCCCGGTTAAAATTCGATCAAATCGAGGATCTTGCGGAGGTGCATCACATCCTCGCTGACCCGGCGCAAATTTCCGAAGATTCCCCAAGCTGGATGACATGGCAGAGCATTTGCCATATTATGCTCAGATTGCACGGCAAAGACCAGAGCGCCGATGCCATTCGCAGCTATCTCTCCGAGCATCTTGGTCGCACGAATGGAACCACCCTGTTATGCTACCTGATGCCCTTCCCCGACCCCGACTCCCAGGATTGGGCTTATGATTCCCTGATCACGGAATTTGAATCCCGGCAAGCTTTTTATGAAAACAGCAAGGCGCGCAGGCTCGAACTTTTCCGCGAACTTCTGGGTGAAAACCATCCAAAGACAATCGTCGCTTATGGAAAAAAATATTGGGATGAATATAAAGTGCTGTTCAATAATATTAAATTTTCAACCAACGGATCGTTTGAGGCCGGCTGGGACGCTGACACTGTTGTTATCCTGACAGATGAATTCACCGCCCCGGGTATGCAGGAAAAGCTGGATGAATTGACAACCATCATTCTTGAAAATTCATTGAGCATAGAAACCCCCTTACGGCCTGGCGCTAACACACTTTCCCTGGCTGAAGAGAAACGACTGAAAAAGGAAGCCGCCAAACAAACAGCGGCTGCCAGACGAAAGCCTTCGGCAAAACATAACCCGGCCGATCCATATTGTGTTTGTGAATACTGCCTTGGTTACGAAGCTGGAACCACTGTAAAGAAATAAGCGTTTGGATGTATGAAATAATATATCAGGGCGGACCTATCAGTCGCCCTGATTTTCTTATCCCTGGGTGGGCAGATAAGGCATCGAGGGTCCATCCACAGCGAGTAACGTGGATAACGCAGCGCGCATGGCTGTGCGATCATCCCAGGGATATTCAGTTGTGCCGAAACACATCGATTGCTCGTGACCCTTGCCGCAGGATATGACAAGATCACCGGGTCTGGCCAACTTCAGGGCAAGCCGGATGGCTTCGCCCCGGTCCGCCACCCTCCAGAAAGACAATCCCTCTAGCGCCTCTTTTGATCGGGCACCCTCGGCCATTTCTTCCAGGATACCATCCAACGACTCGGTGCGTGGGTCTTCCGCGGTCAGGATGCTGATATCAGCCAGTTGTGCTGATACTTCGGCCATCATCCGGCGTTTTTCCTTGTCCCGTAAACCGGCTGAGCCAAATATCGCGATCAGGCGCCCGCCTCCAGCCGGGTTGGAGAGCAGCATCTGCCTGGCTGTTTCAAGCGACACCTTGAGCGCGTTCGGTGTATGCGCGAAATCCACAATCGCGGTGAAATTCTGCCCCAGGTCAATCCTTTCCATCCGACCGGGAACACCGGGCAGGTTTCCGATCCCGCCGGCCGCCAGCCCAGGTTCCATCCCCAACCCTTTGACAGCAGCGGCCAACCCGGCCAGGCAGTTGAGCACGTTATAGGCGCCAACCAGCCGCGATTCAACACCTATGCGAAATGTACTGGTAACGACATCGAATTGACTCCCAAGCGAGGAATAGCGCACATTCTCCGCGCGCACATCAGCCCCGGGGTTGAAACCATAAGAGACCTGGTTTTCCCCACTCACCTCGGAAAGATAATCGTAAGAAGCGTCATCACGGTTCAGGACTGCCAGGCGGATATTTCCCTGGGGTTTTGGCCCGGTTTCCGCCAGGCTGGTAAACAGGCGCGCCTTAGCGGCCCGGTAATTTTCATAAGAGCCGTGATAATCCAGATGTTCGTGGGTGATATTGGTGATCACGCCGATATCGAATTCACAGGCATCCACCCGTTGCTGGGCCCAGCCGTGCGAGGTGGTTTCCAATACCACATGCGTCAGCCCGGCCGCCACCATTTTAGCAAGGTAGGATTGAACATCCGGAGCATCGGGGGTTGTGACATGAAAACCTGTATCGAGTATTTCATTATCGATAACCGCATTCACAGTAGATATCAAGCCGGTTCTCTTGCCCGCCGCCAGCAGTATTTGATAAAGGATGTTACATGTTGTGGTTTTACCATCCGTGCCGGTAACCCCGATCATCGTCAATTTACGGGCCGGATGGCCGTAAAAAGCGGCCGCCAGGTAAGCCAGGGACCGGCGCGAGTCCATAACGCGAATATAGGGTGCTGCCACCAACCCATCCAGGTCTTGCTCACCCACCAGGGCCACAGCACCCCGGGCAATGGCATCGGGAATGTGTTTGTGCCCATCGGATGTGCCGCCACTCATGGCAACGAACAATGATCCAGGCCGAACCTTGCGCGAATCTGCGACAACATCCATGATGAGCGGATCATTCCCACCAGCGCCTGAATATGGGAATGGAAATTTTAATAACAAGGAAGAGAGCGGTACGGAAGCCATGTTCATAATTTACCACAAAACAAAACCTGACAGATCATGTTTGACCTGTCAGGTTTACATATCCAGGATTGGAACTAGCGCATGTTGGAGCGCAAGCCCTCAAGTTTGCCGGAGACGGAACCGTCTAAAATTTTATCGCCAACCTTGACGACCAGGCCGCCCAGGATGGCAGGATCAACGCGGAAGGAAACAGCCTGAGCGCCGGTCTTTGCCAGCACATCCTTCTTGACGGTATCCTGTTCATCCTTGGTTAATGGCAGGGCACTGGTGATTTCTGCGGAAGTGCCGCTGAGCTTGGCATCCTCCATCATAACGATCTTACCGGATTTGACGCCAGAAAAGAATTCATCGATCAGCACGCGCTGGCGTTTTTCATCCAGAGCCTCACCAACAAGCTTTTGTGTGGCGGCAATCGAGATGGCGGCAACCTGCCCGCGCAGATCGCTGAGTATGCGGGCGCGTTCATCTTCGACTTCAGCCAGGGCTTTGTCACGGGCCTGTGCAGCCTCAACAGATGCAGCGGTTTTTACATCACGACCAACAGATTCGGCGCGTTCGGTTGCTTCGCGCACCACCAGGCTGGCCCTGGTCTGGGCGTCCGCAATAACCTTCGCGGCTTCTTTTTCAGCGTTGGCGCGGGCTTCGGCGGCGACGCGGGCATCCTCAAGACCATTGGCGATTGTCTCGCGACGTTTTTCCAACATGCCAATGATCGGTGCGACGATCCATTTGCTCACCACCACATACACGATGATGAGGTTGACAATCTGCACGAGCAGAAACGAGCCATTAATACCAAGTGCTTCCAATTTTACCTCCCTGTCTTCTTCTAGAAGACGAACAGGATCAGGAGAGCGACGACCAGGCAGTAAATGGCGACCGCTTCAGCGAAGGCGATACCAAGAATCATGTTGGTCTGAATTGTGCCGGTGGCATCCGGGTTGCGACCCATTGCCTGAACAGCACCACTGGCAACAATACCAATACCAGCACCAGCACCAATTGCACCGATCATCGCCAGACCAGCGCCAATCAATTTTGCAGCAGCAGCATCCATAATTTATAAACCTCCGTTTTAGTTTCGGGCGGGAAGATTTGCCTCAGCAAATCGCGCCACATGGAAAATGGTCGATTTGCATGAGCAAATCGCCCGGGCAAATACGCCCGAAGACTTACGCGTGTGCTTCCTCGTGGTGCTCGCCACCGTGGCCCTGGGTTGCCTGCGCCATGAATGTCATGGCAAGCAGACCAAACACAAAAGCCTGGATGGCGCCCACAAAAAATTCCAACAGATAGAAAATCGACTGGGCAAAGACCGGCACAAGCGAACCAATCACGAACAGCAGCACCGATCCGGCGAAGATGTTACCAAAAAGACGGAAGGCAAACGAGAGGACTTTCGAAAATTCGGAAACTATTTCCAAAAGACCCACGCCAAAATCGATCACACCAAATATCGGTTTGGAGAAGACTGTTCCGGTATTCCAGAACTTGGAGAAATACGCCCCACCCTGGGCGCGTATACCAAATACCTGGATCATAACCACCGCCACCAAAGCGAGGGCAACTGTAAAGTTCAAGTCGGTGGAGACAACACGCACAAGCGGAACCAACAGGTATTCACCATGGCCTTCTTCAGCCGCGACGATGGATTTAAAGGGACCGACCTGCTGGACAGCAAATTCACCATGCTCCGACTTTTCCAGGAGACCAACGGTTTCCACGCCGGGGATCATCTCAGTCCAGTTCGCGATCATCACGATCAGGGTAATGGTGGCAAACCAGGGGAAAATTTGCCTGGTCCATTTCCCGGCTGTGCCTTCCGTCATACCGTGCAGCATTTCAAGCAGGGCTTCAACCGCGCCAATGATACCGGTCAGGATAAGGTTTCCTTTATTAATTGCCCGGCTGATAAAAAACGCCAGCAATAGGATGAGGACATCGGCAAACAGAAGTGCCACCAGGCTGCCGCTCAGGAAGAACTTGCCGAGCGGTGTATCGATTGGATGGGTCAGGGCTTCCGGCGGGAGAACGACCGGCGGCATGACAACCTTGATACCCAAACCAATCCCAAAGAAACCGGTGAACAGGTATAAACCAAGGATGAATGCAGCCAGTACAACCCAGCGGCCCCACACTCGTTTTTTGGGAGTCTCAGTCACGATTCGTTACCTCCTTCAAGATTTTCATTTTCTTTCTTTTCAATAACCGGCTTTATACGGTTCGCCGCAGCCTTTACGACACGTATCATGACAAAGAGCGTGACTGGCATGCTTGCCACCATGAAAATGATGGTGAAAAGCGGTTTTGTCTCAAACGACCGGTCCAGCCAAAGCCCCGCAATAAGAGCACCAAAAATGATCACCAGGGTAAGACAACCCACCTGACTTGCAACCGCAGCCATCGTTAAATTATACGTGGATCGCTTGCGGGCGTTTTCCTGTGCCTTTGGGTCGCTCATGGTTGCGGATTATATCACAAAGGTTTTTTATCAGTAAAGCCACTGAAAACAGATTGCCTCACCCGGTTTTCACCAGGCAAGACCGCCCGTTATCCGAGGAAAAGGCTCAAAGCGGCATTGGTGGAGAAACCAAACCAGGGGGCAAAGATTGATCCGACCAGCACGATACCAAGCGTCAGCACAGCGATCCCAACCACAAATGGCCGCGAAAGCTGGATCGGATGGGTTTCTTCATTCTCGCCTTCCATGCGGTAGAGGTAAACATATTTCAAGACCGTCAGGTAGTAGTACAGGCCGATGATCGAATTGAGCACCCCGATAAAGACCAGAACGAACCAGCCGGACTGGATGGCGCCGGCGAAGACCAGCACCTTGCCCATGAAACCGCCGAAGGGCGGCATGCCCGCCAGGGACAGAAAGGCCACCAGCATTGCCA
>Ga0172369_10006588_pt1 | contig 13768 bp, 9 predicted proteins | sample LakKiv25m_FD_114539 | JGI IMG/M metagenome (GOLD analysis project Ga0172369, IMG submission 114539) | Freshwater microbial communities from Kabuno Bay, South-Kivu, Congo - kab_022012_11.25m | ecosystem: Environmental > Aquatic > Freshwater > Lake | place: Democratic Republic of the Congo...
AGAATTCGTTAAAGTTTTGTTATAATTAAATAGAAATCTATTTTTTATCGTAAATACTTCAGCTAATTTAAAAATTAAAGAGAAAATTTTTTGAAATCCCCTATCAACAAAAGAAAAATATTTGGATTAATCATTGGTATCTTAGTTATACTTTTTGTTTTTAGTTTTTATTCTTTTCAAAAAATCTCTAATCCAAAAGAAAAGGAAAAAGCTAGAGCAGAAAGTATTACACTTGTTAATCCTTATAAAAACTATGCCAATAATTATAAAGGTAACCTACATGCCCACTCCACGAATTCTGATGGTGCGGATAGTCCTGCTGTTGTTGGCGAGTGGTATCGTGACCATGGTTATAAATTTTATGCAATAACAGATCATAACTATTTAACCCCAGATCCCGGAGTTTCAGGAATTGTTTGGATGGGGAAAAGCGAAGAAGGTTCACTGTCTGGAAACACTGCTCATATGGGCATTATAAACATCAACACGGTAATCCCCAGTAGTACTGCGCAAACAATGATTACAAATGCTTTAGGTCAAGGCGGACAAACCATTTTGCATCATCCGGATAGGGCCGATAAAAGATGGACGGCTGAAACGGTTGAGGGTCTAAGTGGAACAATGGGATTCGAGATATATAACGGTAGTGGTCTTAACTCAACAGGTACTTGGGATACTATTTTGACCTCAGGTAAAAATATTTGGGGCGATGCTGGCGATGACTCTCATAATATTGCCGGCAAAGGAACCGCCTATGTAGTTGTTAACTCTGATAAAGTATCTCCAACTGCAAACGATATACTATCTGAAATGGTGAATGGCAACTTTTATGCTTCACGAGGGCTTGATCTTACCATTACAGTTGTTGGAGATACTATCTCTGCCTCGACTACGAATGGGAACAAAATTAGATGGATTAAGTATTCGGGGGGGATTATAAAAACCACGAATGCAAACTCAGACAACTATACTGCCAATGGTTCAGAATATTATATCAGAGTAGAGGTTTTAGACGGATCCGATAATCCCAAAGCTTGGTCTCAGCCAATCTATGTTTCCGGAGCTTCTCCGCCCTCTCCTCCTCCACCCCCGCCTCCTCCGCCACCGGCAGTTTCTCCCGTCTACCGTTTCTACAACAAAACAAACGGCACCCATTTCTACACAGCATCAGAAGCTGAAAAGAACAATATTATAGCCAGATGGCCAAATATATATAAGTTTGAAGGTTTTGCCTATAATGTATCTTCTCTTCCAACTTCAGCTATTGTGTACCGTTTCTGGAACAATAACGGTACCCATTTCTATACAGTTTCCGAAGCAGAAAAGAACAACATTATAGCCAGATGGGGCAATACCTTTAAATTTGAAGGATTAGCTTACTATGTATCTCCTTATCCGACAAACAATACAGTCTACCGTTTCTACAATATGAGAAACAACACTCATTTCTTTACTGCTTCAGCTTCTGAAAGAGATAATATTATGGCTAAATGGGGATATATCTATAGATATGAGGGTATTGCATGGTTCTTGCCGTAGGTGATGTCGCCGTTGAAGTTTTAGCATAAACTTGATATAATTGTCTGCAGATATGGAAGGGCTTGCTTACCGTGAATTCAAGAGAAATTTGCGAAGAATTTTTACGTAAATATCAGAGAATATTACTAGGGCCCTGATATTTTTTATAACAATAAGATCAAAAAGAGTGAAAAAAGCGTTTTTAAAGATTTCAAGGGCGAACTGGATTGAACTATTGATAGTAATAGTTACTTCTTTAGTTGTACATGCTTGGAGCTTAAGCCGGCTCAATATCTATGGCATGGATGATTATGATTTTATTTATCTTTCCAAGTTTAAAAACATTGTATTTACCATATTCCCTCATATGGCATATAACGACCGGCCCGTCAGAGATGTTTTCAATACATTTTTATTCCAGTTTCTCGGTTTCCATTATCAGCTGCAGCATCTGATACTGCTCAGCATACACATGTTTAGTGCGGTTTTATTTTATTTTCTAGTGCTGTTTTTCTTCCGCCGCATAAAAGCGAAAGAAAGCAAAGTGGTAACACTGGTACCTTTTTTGTCTGCACTGATTTTTGCAGCTTGGCCGAAAAACTATGTTACCTTTTGGATATCAGCTTCTAATGACTTGCTGCTTGTTTTCTTTTTCCTTCTTACGGCATGCTTCTACTGTCTGTATCATTTAGTCCAAACTAGAAATAAAAAAATCTTGGTATTTTTATCTACCATATTTCTTCTTTGGCTTAGCATTAGAACAAAAGAAGCAGCCGCCTTGATCCCGGCAATTCTTCTTTTAGGCAAAATAGGTCTCGAACTGGAAGGCAAGAATATTTGGGGGAGAGAAAATATTAAGATCATGATAAAAAAACTTTGGCATTCACTAAATATATTGGACGGTTTTATGGTGATAATGTCAGCTCTGTTTCTTGGCAGGTTAGCGATGCTGCAAGCTGGTAAAAAGATGTATACAAGTCCCAATGATTTCTATTTTTATTCCCTAAATCTTATAGCTATTGCAAAAAAGTTTATGAAATATAGCATCATGTATTTTGACTACACCAATGAATTTATGGGTTGGAAGATTACAAACAGCGCCACGCCGAAGATCATAGGAATATTTTTGTTAGCAATCTTCCTTTTTTCTATCTACCTTGTTATTTGGAGGAAAAAATATCTACTTTTTATAACGGGACTTATGTATTTTGTTGCAATTTCGACCGTATTACCCCTAATAAATATGACACATGTTCTTTATCTGTATTTTCCATCGCTTTTTCTTTCTTTAGCAGTTGCTCTCACTGTCTTTTATTTGGCTGAAGAACTGAAATTGGTAAATGATAAAATAATACTTTTCATAAAGTTTTCGGCTGTCTTTCTTATCGTATCCTTAGCATCTACCAGCACAGTCCAAGGGTTTAGAGGGTTTTGGCTGGTGTATAGCCAGAGAGATCAGTCAGTGATGGCAGATCTGAAGGCCCTGCCTAAGCCAAAGGATGGTACGGTGTTTTATCTTTTAAACACAGACCCCAACTCTCACCTGTTCAAACATGGTGATGTAACTATTCTTAACAATGTATATGAAAACAAAAATCTTCAGGCGAAGATAGTTAAGAATCCTTCTGAAATCGAAAAAACCGAGCCATACCAGATTTTATGGCTGGATTATGATAAGGGACATATCTATCAGGTAAATAAATAATATGACTTTAGAAAAAACAAAACGGTATGAATGGATAGATATTTGGAAGGGACTCCTTATTATATCGATTGTCATGGGTCATGCAGGGATCAAGTACTTTACCGGTACTGCCTATTTGTTTCATATAGCAGCCTTCTTTTTTGTATCCGGTTATCTGACTAGCATTACAAAGTATAGCTTTGGCCAGTATTTAAAAAACAGAACAAGAAGACTGCTCATTCCGTTTATTTCAGCTAATATTTTATTTTATCTTCTTGTTTATGTTCTTCAGACTTTAGATTTGTCAGCGTACTTTTATACAGCCAAGATTACTGCTTCTCGGTGGCTTGCTCTTTTTATGTCGGATATAACAGTTGATCTTGGCGGAGCAACATGGTTTCTTTTAATACTGTTTTTTGTCTCGATCTTGGGATACGGGCTCTATAAAGCTACTGAGAAGATGGACTCAAAGGAGACTTTGCCATGGCATTTTCTGGTAGCGGCAACCTCAGTATTGATCATGTTTTATGCACTTATATCAAACAGAATTATCTTGCCCTACAATGCTGACTTAGCTCTTGGTGGAGTTTTTTATTTCTCTTTAGGTATAGTTTTCAAAAAGCGCTATGGGTTTATCGAAGAGAATAAGGTGCATCTGTTCAGTCTGATACCTTTTATTCTTTTTAGCATGGCGGCATTTTCGGTTTTTTATTTTCTAGGTCTGCAGGTTGACTGGCCATCTCGATTATTTCATGGGCCTGTCACCGATGTTATACAATCTTGTCTCGGTATTTTTCTGACAGGTATTTTTGCTATATTGATCTCTCAAGTTAAGCATGTTTCCTTATGGGTAAAAGAGACAGGCAAGTCTTCCATAGTGATAATACTGTTTCACTTTTTGTATTTTAGAATAGCGTATGCTCTTTTGTATAAAATGGGTCTGAGCAGCAGTGCTCAGCTTAAAATATTAACCCCAGCCACTATATCAAACCAACTGCTTTTGGGATTTATAGTATCGTTTTCAATATTCATGTGTTACCTAACCTACCGTATCTTTTTGATGTTCGGAGTAACAAAGGAGCTCTTTCTTGGTGTAAACATCACTGGTCGTAATCAGAAAAGTGATATTTGATCATGCATAAACCATATAGAAAAATCATAAACAAAAGAGATGAATATTTATCTCAGTTCATCAAAAAACACAAATATCTCATTCTCATAGTTTTAATTGAGATCATTTTTAGAGTTATAGTATTTTTCGTTACTTATAGTAGCATAAATCTTTTTTGTGGCGATAGCGGATGTTACATTTTTCTAGCACATCACTTGGAAGCAGCCATGGCTGATAGGCCATCTGGTTATCCGTTTTTTCTAAGCTTGTTTATTGATTTGCCGCACGCAAAATATCTGCTGCTTTTAGTGAACAATTTACTTGGTATAGCAACTGTCGTTCTTTTCTTTGATACAATCAAGCGATATTTTAAAAGCGAAATTGTTCCATTTCTCTTGTCTTTGCTTGTAGTTTTGAATCTTGGTTATATTTATACGGACTCACTGGTGTTTATGTCAGATACTCTTGCTCTTTTTTTTCTTGTGATATCGATAAACTTTGCTTTGAAAGAAAAGCTCCATTTAAAGTTTGTAATATTTTCTGCTATGTTTTTGGGTTGGCTGGTAATAGTCAAGAGTGTCTTTCTCTACCTAGCACCCTTTATATTGGCAATTCCTATCTTTAAAATCATAAAAAACAAAGATGGGCAACCGCTTTATAAGTTTCTTTCTGTGGGTTTTATCTTGCTCATCTTTTCAGCAATACCATTGTATTACTCAGAGAGTTTTGTCAAGAAAAGATTAGGAGTTCAGGGTATAGAATTTTTTAGTGGTAGATCTGCAATTTCTAATGTAATTCCAAACGCTAACTGCCAAACTCTTGTCAGCTTGGTTAATAAAAAAGGTTCCAAAGAAAACTTGAGCTTAAACGAATGTGAGGAATCAAAGAAATTAAACACCCAGCCTGTCTATTTACTATGGGGCAGTGATAGTATTATGGCAAAAATTGAAAAGAGGGTTAATCCCAGTGGTGACAGAGTGAGCGGGAACCGCTATTTCAAGGGTCTTCTGATAAGTATCTTGTTTCATGATCCTTTGTCGGGTGTTCGTTCGATGTTCAAGTCATTATCATATCATGTGGCTAATCCAATCTCGGTTCAGATGAGTTTTAATCAACCCACCTCGATAGACAGGAGTTGTGAAGGAATTACTTCTTTCATAAATGGGAAGACTGGCGCTGAGTATGTGAATGGATGGCATGATAACTATTTAAAAAATAAGTATCTTTTGAATTCACTAGCCTTCATTGAATCTTATGGCATAATTCTAATCAATAATGTTGTTCTTGGTGCATTTGTTTTACTGCCACTTTATTCTCTATTTCGTTACGGTTTTCTGAGCAATCTCTACAGTCTGTACTTCTACTTCATTTCTCTAATGTATTTAGGTCTTATTTCTCTTGGGTCCGGATATGATCTTCGTTATTATCTTGTTTTTAATGTCCTAGCGCTCGTTAGCATATCTATCTTTGCAAGGCATAATAAGAAGAATCGGAAAAAACAAAAAGGCAGTTGACTTGAACACAAGGGTAAAATGTGGTAATATCTGATGGTTATTTATGGGCATAATTAATAAAAACTATACTGGGCTTGTCAGGGAACTTGCTTTAACTGACTTTAAGCTTAAATATCAAGGATCTGTTCTTGGTTATCTATGGTCATTAGTTAAACCCTTAATGACTTTTCTGGTGTTATACTTTGTTTTTACGAGAATTTTTAGAATAGGCGGTTCCATAGCGCATTATCCGGTTTACCTTTTGATAGGCATTGTGCTTTGGGAATTTTTCTCTGAGATCACCTCTACGTCTATTTTATCCATTGTCATTAATGGTGATTTGATACGTAAAATCTATTTTCCAAGGATTGTTTTGGTCATATCACAGGGAATGACTGGACTTATGACTTTTGTTCTAAACTTTTTGGTTGCCATCATTTTTCTTGTATTTTTAGGAGTGAGTCTGCATATAACCTCAATACTTACCCTGTTTCTTATTTTTGAGCTATTCATTCTAACCGTAGGAATAAGCTTCATTCTTAGTGCTCTCTTTGTTCGCTTTAGGGATATTTCACACATTTGGGAGGTCCTGATGATGGTTGCATTCTATGCCACCCCAATCCTTTATCCTTTATCTTTAGTGCCAACCCCGCTGGCAAAAATATTAATGTTAAATCCTATGGCTCAGATCATTCAAGACACACGATACCTTTTGGTTACTCATCAGACCGAAACTGTCTGGAATGTGCTTTCATGGAGATTCGCATGGATACCTTATGCATTATCTTTTGTAATTTTATTCCTCGGTTATCGAATTTTCCAAAAGTCAGCCGCTAAGTTTGCAGAAGAGGTATGAGGTTATAATGAAGACTAAAAAAGATAAAATACAAACGGCAATCAGAGTTGAGGGGCTATCTAAGACCTTCAAGGTTCCGCACGAAAAGCACACCAGCTTAAAGTCAGCTGCTATTCATATGTTTAATAAAAAAACATATGCGAAGTTTGAAGCGCTCAAAGATGTTAACTTTGAAGTGAAAACAGGTGAGTTCTTTGGTATTATCGGTCGAAATGGCAGCGGCAAAAGCACACTCTTAAAAATACTGGCGGGAATATATCTATCGGATAGCGGTCAGGTTAAGATTCACGGCAAACTGTCGCCGTTTTTAGAGCTTGGGGTCGGATTTAATCCTGAGTTAACAGGCAGAGAGAATTTGTTTTTGGGCGGAGCTATTTTGGGCCTTACAAGGCAGGAAGTTGCCGATAAGTTTGATAAAATAGTTGCTTTTGCGGAACTGGAAGAGTTTATAGACATGAAACTCAAAAACTATTCGTCAGGCATGCAGGTCCGTCTTGCTTTCTCTCTGGCCATTAATGTTTATGCCGAAATACTATTAATGGATGAAGTTTTAGCTGTTGGAGATTCAAACTTTCAGGCGAAATGCCTAGAAGAGTTCAAGAAGTACAAAAAAGCTGGGAAAACAGTTGTTTTAGTCAGTCATGATATAACGACAATAGAGGAGTACTGTGATAGAGCGCTATTGCTTGATCACGGTAAAATTGTTGTGGTTGGGCAAACGAAGAAAGCCGCACTTGAGTATCAGCAACTTAATATGGCCGATGAAAATAAAAAATTACACGACAAAATGAACGTCAAAGTAGACAAAGACACATCTCCATACAAAAAAGGCAAAACTTATGGTAATGGCAAGGCAACTATTTATGATGTTAAAATCATAAACGCACAAGGAGAAGAAACATTAGTTTTAGAAAGCGGGACAAAGTTTCAGCTAAAGCTACTTGTAGAATTGCATGCAAATGTTAGAGATGTCACCTTTAATGCAACGTTAAGAGATGAAGCAGGAAATAATAGGCTGGTACTGCATAGTTTATACTCAAGAAATCCTCTAAAGATCTCAGAGATAAAGAAGAATAATAAAATAGAACTTACTTTTAGCGGTGATATGATTTTAAGCAAAGGAAAGTATAATCTGTTTGTTGATGTTTGTGAAAATGTGGTGGGTCTTACTCAATACAGCGTTATGTTTGCTCGCGAAAATATCTTAAATATTAGTGTTTTCTCTGACGAAACTGTTTTGGGACCATTCAATTATGTTTATAAGACTGAAAGTAAAAAGATAAATTAATAGATTTAGAAAGTAGGTAAAAGTATGAATATCAAAAATATAATCGATAAAATCAGAAAATATGAAATGGACAAGATAATAAGCAATTATACTAGTATAGAGGGGTGGCTTACGCAAAATGAGGCATTAGGATTATATCACATCGCCAAAAAAATTAGAAAAAATGGAGTTGTTTTAGAGATTGGAAGCTGGAAAGGCAAAAGCACATACTGTATTGCCCAAGGGTTAAAAAAAGGCAAGGTATTTGCAATTGATCCATTTAACTGTGATGGTGATCCAGATTCTCAGGCGACTTACAAAGAAAATAAGGGGAAAAGACCTCTTCTTAAGCAGTTTAAAGAAAATTTAACAAGGCTGGGTGTTGAGGAGAAGGTGTTTCCACTTGTTGGTTATTCCAAGGATTTTGTTAAAAATTCTAATCTTAACTCGATAGACTTTTTGTTTATCGACGGAGACCATAGTAAGAAGGAGTGTGAGCTTGATTTTTCTAACTATTCTCATAAAGTCAAAAGGGGTGGTTTCATCGCTTTTCATGATTATGATCCTGAGAGGTTGGCGTTGGGTCCTACATGGGTTATAAACAATCATGTAATAAAATCTTCTAGATACAAATTTTATGGACGGTTTGATTCATTGTGGGTTTGCAGAGTAGTAGGTGATATTTAGGATAAATATGCAAAATGATATAAAATTTTTTGATTGTTTTACCTTCAGTACTGAACTCGACCTTCTCAAGTTAAGATTGGAGGAACTGAAGGATGTGGTTGACTATTTTGTCATAGTTGAGAGCAATAAGACATTCAGCAACAAGCCAAAGCCTTTATATTTTGAAAAGAACAAAAAACTTTTTAGTAAGTATCAAGACAAAATCATACACATTACTGTAAGAGATATGCCGAAAAATCCAAAAGATGCTTGGGAGATGGAGTACTTTCAGAGGAATGCTATCCTGCGGGGACTGAAAAATGCGGAAAAGGATGACTACATTATCATCTCTGATATAGACGAAATACCGAAAGCAGAAGCGATAAAAAACTTTCAAGGTAACATAGGTGTTTTGGAACAAGACCTCTTCTATTATAAGTTTAACTGTCAGTGTATAACGATGAAGTGGTATAGATCGGTGATAATGCGAAAAAACCTGCTTACAACACCCCAGGAAGCAAGAAACTGGGCAATCGATCAAAACTATAAGAATTCAGAAATTATTGCTGATGCAGGATGGCACTTTTCATATCTAGGAAGTGAACAAGATATAAAAAATAAAATAGAAACATTTGCGCATCAAGAGTATAACAAGGACGAATATAAGGATATACAAAAAATAAAAGAATCTATAGCCCAAGGCAAAGATTTGTTTGGCAGAAAAGATGTTAGTTTTGAATTTATGGATATTGATGATACTTTCCCCGCATATTTATTGAAAAATCTTCCTCGTTATTCAAAGTTCATTGCAAACATCTCCGATAGTGAAAGGAAAACCCGGATCATCAGGAAACTTGAAGACGAAATTAAGGTATATCAAGAGGAAATAAAACAGAAAGAGGAAATCAGAAAAGATCTAAAGGTAAGACTTATCGATCAGAAAAAAACAATCAAGGATCAAGATAGGCAACTGCTTGGTCTAGGACACCACTTAAATCGCTTGTATAACCACCCATCTTATATAATCAAACATTGGATAAAGCAGGTCATCAAAAAGATCTTACCCAGTTTTACTTTAGATAATCCTAAATCTATATTGATTGGAGATATAAGACAGAAAAAATCTAAACTTTTTTATAAAACACTAACATTGAAAGAGCCTGAAAAACCAACAGTTTCGATAATCATCCCGGTATTTAACAAATGGGAGTATACATATGACTGTCTCCGGTCAATTCAGGCAAAATGTAAAGATGTTGAGTATGAAGTGATAGTTGTTGATAATGCATCTACTGACAAAACAAACCAGCTGATTAAAAAGATTGAAAATGTTCGATATTTACGAAATGAGAAAAACGTAGGGTTTGGCGATGCCTGTAATCAAGGGATGAAAAAAGCCAAGGGTGAGTACTTGGTATTTTTAAATAATGATACGGTTGTTTCTGAGAACTGGCTTACAGCTCTTTTGAAAACATTTAAGGATAATAGCAATATTGGGATGGTCGGCTCCAAGCTTGTCTACCCGGATGGTCGGCTACAGGAGGCTGGAGGCATAGTTTGGCAAAACAAAAGCGCTTGCAACTATGGCAATATGAGTAACCCGGAAGCATATGAGTTTAACTACTTGAAAGATGTTGATTACTGTTCCGGTGCTTCTGTGATGTTAAGGGCGGATATTCTAAAGAGGCTTAAAGGTTTTGATGATATTTTTGCCCCAGCATATTATGAGGATACTGATCTTGCTTTCAGAATAAGAAAACTCGGGTTGAGAACAGTATATCAGCCACTATCAGTTCTAACTCACTTTGAGGGTGTAACAGCAGGGAAAGATACTACAAAGGGATTGAAAAAATATCAGGAAGTAAACCAAAAAAAATTTTTCGCTAGATGGGCTGATACTCTTAAAAAGGAAAACGGAAAAAATATGAATGATATTTTCCTTGCCCGTGATAGATCTATGGGAAAAAAAGTCTTACTTTATGTTGATTATCGCATTCCGGAATATGATAAAGATGCAGGTGCCTTTATTACCTACGAATACTTAAAAGTCCTGCAAGATATGGGATATAAAGTTATCTTTTGGCCGCATGATCAGGTTAAGCTGGAGCCATATACAACAAGGCTGCAGCAAATGGGTATAGAGGTTGTATATGGAGGTATAGATTTTGAAGACTTTATACTCGAAAACGGCAAGCATATAGATATAACCATTCTTTCTCGCCCTACAGTAGCGGAAGCATTCGCTGACATTATCCTAGACTATACTGATAGTAAGGTTATGTATATTGCTCACGATCTTCATCATCTGAGAGAAGCTAGGGGAGCTGAAATCAATGGTAGCAAAAAAGCCAAAACACTAGCTATAAAGACAAAAAAACTTGAGCTAGAAGCTATGCAAAAAGCAGATATATCGCTTTTCTTTAGCGACAAAGAGGTAGAGATCATTAAAGATGAAGACTTAGGAATAAGGGCCGATGTTATGCCATGGATTCAAGAAATTGAAGCCAGCAAAACAGAAACACCTCCATTTGCAAAAAGAAACGGCCTGTTGTTTTTAGGGGGATTTAACCACCCGCCCAATGTTGATTCTGTTCAATGGTTTCATGACAAAATATTACCCCTTGTACAAAAAGATATAAAAGATATCGAAGTATTTATAGCGGGATCCAAACCCAGTGATAAAATACTAGCATTGGATAAAGGTAGCTTTAAAGTGTTGGGATTTGTTGAAGAAGATAAGATAGAAGGTCTTTTTCACAAAGCAAAGATATTTATTGCTCCGCTCAGGTATGGAGCGGGATTTAAAGGGAAAGTAGCAAAGGCAATGAGTTTTGGTTTGCCGGTTGTAACCACAGATGTAGGATCAGAAGGCATTGGACTTATAGATAATGAGAATGCGATGATAGCAAATAATGAGAAGGAATTTGCCGAAAAGATAGTAAAATTATATAAGGACGAGAAAACCTGGAAAAAAATTTCTGAAAACTCTGTGCAACATGTCAGAGAAAAATATTCTCCTGAAAATGCAGAGAAGGAAATAAAAAGAATTATTGCTGAGATTTAAAAACCAAAAAAAGTAAAAATTAAGAAAGATAGATATGAAAAAGATATTTTTTATCAGCGAAGCTGTTGACGGAAGCTACTACTATAGAGTAGAGGTTTTTAAGAGATATACTCAAAAGTTCGAAGTCCTTTCAAATGTGGATTATGAACAAAATACAGTAAAAGATCCTTTTTCATGTCTGGACCAAATCTTTGACTCTGATATTGTGGTATTCCTTAGGCCCATACAGAGGGATTACTTCCTTTTAGTTCCTATTCTTAATCACTTAGGGATAAAAGTAGGTTTTTCAAGTGATGATCATCTTGACTCTCTGGATAAGAAAAATCCTGCTTACGGAATGAAAAAAGATGCAAAAACACACGATTTATTTCTAGAGAATGCCAGTTTTGCTATTGCGTCAACAGCAATTTTAAATAACGAATATTCAAAGTTAAATAAAAATGTTTATACGATCCCAAACTTAATCGACTTTGGTGAATACTCAAAGAATTATCAAAAAGGCGATGATAAGGAAATCCGCATTGGACTTGTCGGGTCTGTACAGTGGGCTGAAAATGTCGAAAAGTTTACAGAAACTCTGAAAGAGATCAGAGATTTAGACAAGCGAGTTAAGCTGGTTTTCTTTGGCGGTGGCAAGCCTGCCGAGAAACTCTTACAACCTATTTTTAGAGAAAGGTCGGAGTTTGTATCACTTGTCAAAATGGCAGATTATTCAAAAAAATTATCTTCTCTGCATTTGGATATTGCACTGATTCCGAGAAAAGATAACTATTTTAATAGGTGCAAGTCTAACTGCAAGTATCTGGAAATGTCAGCGCTGAAAATTGCTACAGTTGCTCAAGGCTTTAAAGATGGTCTTTCTCCTTATCAAGCAGATATTACAAGCGGTGAAAATGGTTTTATAGTGGTAAAAGAAGAAGAGTGGCTAAAGACAGTTACCGAAATGGTGAAAAATAAAGCCAAGATGGATGAGGTCAAGGAGAAAGCCTTTGAGTATGTGCGGAATGGATTCGATGTACAGCAAAATATCAATCTTTGGGATAAAGTCTATGAAAAAGAGTCCCAAAGTATTAACAGGAAAAATACTGCACAAATTGAAGCAATTGTAGGGTTACTAGAGGGTTTTACGAGTTCTGATTCTCAGCGGGCTAGAAATTTCAAGAAGGAAATAACATATCTCAACAGTGAAATTGATAGAATAAGAAGTAGGCTGCCTTATCGTTTAGCGGCAAAAGCTTCTTCATCACTGAAAAAATTTCGTTAAATAATATTTACTATGATTTCTATAATTATTCCTACTTTTAATAAAGTTGAATATACGAAAAAGTGTTTAGAAGCGCTTAAGAAAAATACGCCGGGAGCGGACTTGGCGGATGTTATAGTGATCGATGATGATTCTACTGACGATACTCAAGATTTTTTAAGGTCGCTTAGCTTGATAAGCATAATATTCAATAAAGAAAATCTGGGATTTTCGAGAGCCAACAACATAGCAGCAAAAAAAGCCAAGGGGGACATCTTGGTTTTTTTAAATAACGATACCGAAGTGCAAAAAGGATGGATTGAGGCGATTGTGGATGTATTTGAAAAAGAAAATAATGTTGGGGCTGTTGGGGTTAAGCTACTTTTCCCGAACCAAACTATACAGCATGCCGGACTGGCTTTTTATCCCGACAAAGTTGCTCGCCACATTTATTATCAGTTAGATAAGGATAGTTCTTTTGTTAACAAACTCAGGGAGTGTCAGGCGGTTACGGCGGCATGTGTTGCTATCCCCAAGAAAGTTTTTTTTGAAGTTGGTGGTTTTGATGAAGCGTATATCAATGGACTGGAAGATGTTGATCTTTGTCTCAAAATCAAAGAAAAAGGCTACCGAATATTTTATCAGCCAAAAAGTGTAGTTGTGCATCATGAAAGTGTAAGTCCGGGTCGTTTTAGTCACTCAAAACATAACGCAGATACATTTATGAGTAGGTGGAAAAATAAAATAAAGCCAGATTCTCATCAAATACTTAAAGAAGATGGTTTTAACTGGTTTCAAATCTTAATGTTTGATCTAAAAAGCATGTCATATGGCCCTAATGAATATGGAACAAGACCGATAAGAAT
>Ga0172369_10006591_pt1 | contig 13762 bp, 11 predicted proteins | sample LakKiv25m_FD_114539 | JGI IMG/M metagenome (GOLD analysis project Ga0172369, IMG submission 114539) | Freshwater microbial communities from Kabuno Bay, South-Kivu, Congo - kab_022012_11.25m | ecosystem: Environmental > Aquatic > Freshwater > Lake | place: Democratic Republic of the Congo...
ACGCACGGTGAAGTCTCGCGGGCGGGACCAGTCGATATCGGAGACGGTCTTCACCACCACGCGCGAGCCGACGCGCTGGGCGATCCACTCCGCGTTGGATTCCAGCAGTTGCACAGCGCCGACACCCACGGTGCCGAAGCCGACCACGCCCACGTTGATTGCTTCTCGCGACATATTGTTATCCTTATGCTCGGTCCGGTGGTTGAGTAGGCAGGAAGGCAGTTCGGTTCTTTCCATCACTTCCGCGCCGTATCGAAACCACCGCGTTACCAGCGACTGTCTCCGTTACCGCGGTGGTTTCGATACGGCATGGGAGCTGCGGAAAGAACCGAACAGCCTTCCTACCTACTCAACCACCGGACTGGGCGCTATGACTGAAAAGCTGAATACAACGTGACGAACCACTAGCCACTAGCCACTAATCACTCATCTAACACGACTAACACCTGACCGACCTGGACGAGCTGGCCGTTTTTTGCCGGGAAGTCGATGACGGTGCCGGCGCGGTCGGCGGTTATTTCATTGAAGACCTTCATGGCCTCTACGATGCAGAGAGGCTGCCCAACCTCCACCTGGTCGCCGATTTCCACGAACGGCGGGGAGTCCGGCGACGGGGAGCGATAGAAGGTGCCCACCAGCGGCGAAGGAATTTCATACCCGGCCGGCGCGGCCGGCTCCTCCATCTCCGCCGGCAGGCAGGGAACCGGGAGATGGGCAGCCGGCAAATGCTGCGCCTCCACCGGCGCCTCGACGCCGGCAACCGGCACGGTATGAACCGTGATAGTGAAATCAGGACGCGCCAGCGAAAGCTCGCGCAGACCGCGCCGATGCACGATCTCGAGCAGGCGCTGAATCTCGATCAGGTGTGTGTCGTCCATCGTCGTCTATCCATCCCGCCGCCAATATGGCATGCGATGGCATTATACCATAGCCGAAAGAGGCGCTGCAAACGAGATGACTGGGGGGTGGTCTGACGATGATACACAGCGCAGAAGCAGTTTCAAAAGATATTGATTCGTCCTGGGGCTGTCTGGACGCTCACCGTGGAGGCATACTATAATACGGATGCCGACCAGGCTACCTTATCCGTATAAAGCAGGATCCCATGGACATGTTCGCCCCGGAGTATTGCCACGCCCCCCTGTTGGACGCCGCGCCGCGCGCGCTCGCCTTCGACCCCGGCGCTGATTTTGCCGGCTGGCGGGCGGAGCTTGGCTCGATATTGCGGCGGCTGGTCGGGGTGATGCCGGAGCCGGTTTCGCTCGACCTGCGGGTGGAATACACGCTTGAACACGAAGAATATATCGAACGTCGCTTCCTATTCACCACCGAGACGCATGCCGATGTGCCGTGCCATTTGCTGATCCCGAAGACGAAGCGCGCGCCCTACCCCGTGGTGATCGGCCTGCAGGGCCACAGCACGGGGATGCACATCTCGCTGGGCCGCCCCAAATATGACGGCGACGCGGAGTCCATCGCCGGCGGGCGCGCGATCGCACTGCAGACGGTGCGCGAGGGATACGCCGCGCTGGTGCTGGAGCAGCGGTGCTTCGGAGAGCGGGAGGACCGGCGCCCGCCCGAGCGGCGTAGCCTGCACAACCGCTGCCACCACGCCACGATGACTGCGCTGCTGTTGGGGCGGACAATGATCGGTGAGCGCGCGTGGGATGTCTCGCGCGCTATCGACGCGCTGGCGGCTTTTCCGGAGGTGGATGTCGAGCGCATTGCGTGCATGGGCAACTCCGGCGGCGGCACCACCACCTTTTACGCCGCCTGCCTGGACCCGCGCATCCGCGTGGTCATGCCATCCTGCTCCGTGTGCACATACAAAGACTCGATCGGGCGCATCGACCACTGCCACGACAACTACCTGCACGGCGCGCTGCGGTATTTCGACATGGGCGACCTGGCCGGCTTGATTGCGCCTCGCCCGCTCGTGGTTGTGTGCGGTGATGAAGACACTATCTTCCCGCTGCACGGCGTGCAGGAGAGTTACGAGACGATTCAGCGCATTTACGAGAAGGCGGGTACGCCGGACAACTGCCGACTGGTGGTCGGGCACGGCGGGCACCGCTTTTACCCGGATGATGCCTGGCCAGCCTTCCATGAGCTGTCCGGGTGGCTGCCGGAGGACACGCCGCTGCTGTGAGTGAATAGTGATAAGTAATAAGTGAGGAGTGTCCTTGCCTCCTGGCAAGGACACTCCTCACCACTCATTCCTCACCACTCACTTATTACTTATTACTTATCACTACTCACTCGCGGCGTTACCCCGTCGAGCCGAATCCCCCGCCCCGGTTGTTCCCGATCTCGGCCACTGAATCCACCGGCAGGAAGCACATCTCGGTGCGGCGGACGAGCACGAACTGGGCGATGCGGGTGTCTTTTACAAGCTGGAAATCCTCAGCGCCGGTGTTGTGGAGAATGATGCCCACCTCGTCGCGATAGCCGGCGTCGATGAGGCCGGGGCTGTTCGCCACGCGCAAGCCGGTTTTCGCGCTCATGCCGGAGCGCGGGAAGACCAGCAGCATCCACCCCTCCGGCACCGCCACCTTCAATCCCGTGGGCACGATCACCGTAGCCCCCGCGGGGATTTCAACATCCAGCGGGCAGGTGACATCCATCCCGCCATCGCCCGGACGGGCGTAGCGAGGGATGACGGCATCCGGGCGACAGACTTCGACAGCAATCTCAATCGTTGTGTCAGTGGTAGTCATGGTTGGCTCATCTCTCCATAAGATAACTCAGTTCGTAGTCAGCCTCGCAGCCCCAACGCGGTACTCCGCGTTGACTGTGGCGGAGTGGCGTTTGTATTTAGGTAAGCCGGTACGTAGTAGGTAAGCCGGTATGTAGTCAGCCACGCAGCCGCAGCGGAGTGGCGTCCGGTTATAGAAAGCTTTCTTGTAAAACGACGCCACTCCGCTGCGGCTGCGTGGCTGACTACGAACTGAGCTTACCTGTATTTTTTACCCGCGCTCGACGGGGCGGCGGATGCTCGGTAGTTCGATGCGCGCGCCCAGGTGGGTCAGTTTCTCTTCGAACTGCTCGTAGCCACGCAGGATGTAATGGCGGCCGAAGACGGTGCTTTCGCCCTCGGCAGCGAGGGCGGCGAGCACCAGGGCGGCGCTGGCGCGCATATCCGCGCCTTCGACGCGGCGGCCGTCCAGCGCTTCCACGCCTTCGATAATGGCCTGCTGGCTGGTTTCCAGCTTCACCTGCGCCCCCATGCGCCGCAATTCATTCACATAGGTCAGCCGGCCATCGTAAATGGTCTCGTTCATCACGCTGTGCCCGTCGGCCAGACACATGAGCACCACCATGGGCGGCTGCAGGTCGGTAGGAAAGCCGGGATAGGCGGTCGTGTAGACGGTGGCGGCGTGCGGCCTGCCCTCCGCGCGCACGGTCACCGCATCGCGCTCGCGCAGCACCGGCACGCCCATCTCCTCCAGCTTGCTCAGCACCGCCTCCAGGTAGGATGGCTTGATGGGCCCGACGCGCACCTGGCCGCCGGTGGCCGCGCCGGCCAGAAGGAAGGTGCCCGCCTCGATGCGGTCGCTGATGATGGTATGCTCGCAGCCATGCAGGTCGGCGCGGCCATCGATGGTCAGGCGCGTGTCGCCGATGCCGTCGATCGTGGCGCCCGCAGCCTGCAGGAAACGGCAGAAATTTTCAACCTCGGGGTCGGCGGAGGCGTTCTCGATAACCGTGCGGCCCTTTGCGAGCGAAGCGGCCATCGCCAGCGTAAAGGTGGCGCCGGGACTACGGTAGGTGGGATCCAGCGTCACCGTCGCTCCCTGCAGCCCGTCCGGGGTGGTGCAGACGACCACGTCGGTCTGTTCGTCCGCCTGCACGCCGAGCTGGCGCAGCGCGCGGATGACATAATCCACCGGGCGGCTGCCGATAGCGCACCCGCCAGGCAGCGGCACCTCCGCGCGCCCGAGACGGGCCAGCAGCGGCCCCACCACGTAAAACGACGCGCGCATTGCCGCCGTCAGGTCGCGATCGGCGCGGCAAGTGGTCAGGTTCGACGCGTTCACCCGCACCGTGTCGCCGTCGCGCTCGACCACCGCTCCCAGCAGCGAGATGAGCTGGCACATCTTCTCGATGTCGCTGATGCGCGGCACATTATGCAGCACCACCTCGTCGTTAATGAGCAGGGTGGCCGCCAGAATCGGTAGCGCGCCGTTTTTGCTGCCGTTCAACACCACGTCGCCGGCGAGCGGCACGCCGCCGGTGATGATGAGATGATCGTTCATACCCGCATTTGTCCTCTCGCTCCTCACGGGAGAATCCAATTGTGATGCCTCCTGCATTTTTTCCTTGCCGAACAGTTCCTCGATGCTGATTTCGATACCACGGCGTTGAAGAACCTTCACAATTGCGATGCTGACCTCGGTGGGAATGCGCACCCTGCCGCTGGACCAGTGGGAAAGCATCGAGGGGTGAACGGAATCGATCTCTTCTTCTTCGTGAAGGATATTGATCATGTCGGCTTGATTTTTAATACCGGCACGCTTTATTGCTTGCAAGAGTTTACTCATACTGTCACCTGACGTTGATTTATACTCAAAGAATACTGTTGGGTTGTCGCTTTGTCAAGGGAAATATTGATGTCCAATACCTGATTTGAGTATTGCTCAATATCTGCAACACCGGGTGAAGGGCAGTATGGTTGGAGGACCGGGACGGCTTAGCGATACGCCCACAGCAGCCACGACATGAGAAAGTTGCTGGCGTAGAGCAGCACAATGCTCCAGACGACGGCGGCGGTGGTCGAGCGACCTACGCCGGCAGCGCCGCCTTCGGTGCTCAGACCGATGTAGCAGGAGGTGACGGCGATGATGATGCCAAAGACTACGGTCTTCAGCAGCCCGCCGGCCAGATCGTATACCTCCATGTTCTCGGACGCGGAGTTAATGAAGAGCTGCGGCGACACGCCGGCGTTGGAGGCGACCAGGCCGCCGCCGAGGATGCCGGTGACATTCGCATACATGGTGAGGATGGGCAGCATGATCAGCGACGCGATCAGCCGCGGCGTGACCAGGTAGCGGATGGGATCCATCGCCAGCGAGCGCAGGGCGTCCACCTGGTTGGTGATTTTCATCGCGCCCAGCTCCGCGGCGAAGGCCGAGCCGATACGGGCGGCGACGACGATGCCGGTGAGGGTGGGCGCCAGCTCGCGCGCCATGGAGACGGCCACCACCCCGCCGACATATTGGCCGGCGCCAAGGTTGACGAACTGCCGCGCGGTATGCAGCCCGAGCACCATGCCGCCGAACAGCGTGGTGATGAGCACGATGGGCAGCGATTCATAGCCCACGATCGCCATCTGCTCGGTGATGCGATTGCGCGCGCGCACATTGCCCGACAGCACCCCCGCCAGGGCGTTGCCGAGGATGACAATCCCCCCGCCGAGGGAGGCAATGAAGGCAACGACGCTGCGGCCTATTGTCACCAGCACATTTGACGGGTTCATCATTATCCTGTTGGTTCGCCGGCTGCCGGGGAAATGCCTGCCGGCGCCACGAAAACGGGCCGCGGCGTGCCGCGGCCCGAAGGTTGTTCGCGGAGAAGGTTGTCGGGTTAGTGCGCGTTCTCTTCCTGCTTGCCTCCGAATTCCTCGGCAGCAAGCGGGGATGGCGCGTTGTCTTTCGCATATTCTTCGAGAGACATCACGCCGAAGTTCTTGCGCAGCAGATCTTCCTTCCTGATCTCCTCCGTCATCCAGGCCGTGTCGTGGAAATGTTTCTTCAGCATGTTCAGATTTGCCTGGGCCGTCGTATCGGTCGGCTCGACGTCGATGCATTTCTGATACATATCCATCGATCTCTGGATGTAATCCCAATCCTTATAGGCGATTCCCAGTTTCTTGTAAACATAAGCTAGCCGGTGTCCGACCACTTTCGGGTCCCAGTGGCGGTCTTCCTCCAGCGGGTCAGTGCCCTTCTTCGCCGTCTGCGGTGTGAAGTTATTGACCATATATTCCAGGTAGACCTTCGACCTGTTGTAATCGAATTCGCGCTGCAGGTAGAGCCAGGCCAGATCGAAATAGGGACGCGGCTTATTGGGATTGGCGGTGATGGCGCGCAGGTAGACGTTTTCGCCGTCTTGCAAGTATTGCGCCTTGAGCACAAAGTCGGTGACCTCGGACGTCAGGTTCCAGGCCAGATGCCAGCCGTAGACGGACCAGGCCTCGGTGAACGCCGGGTTCAGCGTGACCGTCGCTTCCAGCGCATCCGCCATCTGAAATAGCTTTCGCTTATCATCCCCGCTCTGGTGGAAGAGGATGTCGGAGTAGTTCCACATGATATTCGCGATCATGTAGCGCTGCCCGCCGAACATCGCCAGGATAGCCGGCGTGCCGCCGCCGCCCCGGAAGACGCTGTTGAAGAAGGTTTCGCCTTCATTCCGCGGTGGCCGCCAGCCTTTGAACTTTCCGTACTGGTCTTTGACCACGTGCGAGTGCCAGGTGTCCGGATTGCTGATTTCGTTATTGATCGGCCAGATGACCGCAAAGAGCACGACCGCCAGAATAATCAGCACGATGGCTGAGCGATCTCGCATGCGCATGGCGTGCCTCCTTAGAGCTCACGGTAGTTAAAAACCAGCGCCGCCAGCACCAGCATAATGGCCATAAAGCCGATGCCGTATAACAAAGGTATCAGGAAGACCCGTGGCTCGCCGAAGCCGAGCTCCTGCTGCACGATGACGAACCGCATATCCATTGCCTGGAAGTTCGGGATGATCTTATGGATCACCTCGATGAGCCGCGTAGAGACGACATTCTGATCATGGGACGCCGAGAGATCGTAGAGAAACTGCGAATAATTCCCGAGGAACCAGATCACGGCGGACACGATAATCGTGCCAATCCACGACATGAACGTGGAGAGGAAGATAATCATGGCCGACAGCATGGTCAGCATGGCCAGGATCATCAGCACCGCTACCAGCAGGCGGGGGTCGAACTCGTGCTTCTTAAAGTAATAGACCATGAAGAAGATGATCGAGAGCAGACCCACGGTAATGGCGTTGACGCCGGAGGCGCCGATGAATTTCCCCAGCACGAATTGCCAGCGATAGATCGGCTTGGACATGATCGGATAGACTGTACGGGTGTCCACCTCGTGCGGGATCAGGGTGAAGCCGGTCAGGATGGCGATCATCGCGCCGAGTACGGTAATAATGGCAAGGCCGGAATCCACCAGCATGCGGCGCATCTCGGCGGCCTCGAAGGTGCCGCTGGCGGTCGCGGCGATGATCATCAAGCCGGCCAGCACGAGCAACACGTTCAACACCACGCCGCGCAGAATGCCGGTGATGGTATTCCCGGCGATTAAATAGATCGGTCGTATCAGTGACATAAGGTATCCCTCGTTTGCTTCAATCCGCCTCCGGCTCGCGAGCCGGAGACGGGCGATTAATATGACCGGCGGACGGACCGGACCGCCCGTGCGACTATTTCTTTTTGGTTACCTTCTGCAGATCGTCCACCGTGCGCCGCAACTCCTCTTCGCCCACGGCCTTGAGGAATTGCGCCTCCAGCGTCGGCTGCGGGCGGGTGATTTCCACGAGCTCGCCGCCCAGGTCACGCACCAGGCCGAGGGCCTGATACACGTCGTCGATGCTGTCCACGCGGATCGTCATCACGCCGCCCTGCACCTCCGGCGACAGGCCGGCCTTCTCCAGCGCGGCGATGCCGTCCTTCGGCACTTCGGTCGCCACTAACTGCCACTTGTGGCTTTCCGGCACCAGCTCCGACACCGGCCCAACCGCGATCAAGTTGCCGCGGTGCAGGATGGCGACGCGGTCGGCGACCGCCTCCACCTCGGACAGCAGGTGCGAGCACAGCAGCAGGGTGCGTTTGCGCCGCTTTTGCTCGAGGATGAACTGGCGCACCTGCACGGTGCCCAGCGGGTCGAGACCGTTGGTCGGCTCGTCGAGGATGAGCAGGTCGGGCTCGTTGATCATTGCCTGGGCCAGGCCGATGCGCTGGCGCATGCCGCGCGAATAGACGCGGATGGGAAGATCGGCGCCGCGTTCCAGCAGGTCCACTTGCTGTAACAGACTGTCGATGCGCTTCTTCAGCACATCTTCCGGCACCGCGCTAAGGCGGCCGAAGAATTGCAGCATCTCCCGCCCGTTAAGAAATTCATGGAAATACGGGGCTTCCGGTAAATAGCCGATGCGCCGCTGCACCTCCGGATCGCCGGGCGTGCGGCCAAAGAGCGACACCTCGCCCTCGGTGGGGAACAACATCCCGAGGAGGATCTTCAGCGTGGTGGTTTTGCCCGAGCCATTGGGACCGACGATGGCCAACGTTTCGCCCGCCTTGATCGTCAGCGACAGATGGCTGACGGCGGTAATTTCTCTGCCCCACATCAGGGGATAGACCTTGGTCAGGTCGCGAATGTCCACAACCGCATCGGAGGTAACCGGTGCGACCTCCGGAGCCTTAGCCGTTGCTACCATAAAGCAGTGCTCCTTAGTGCAGGGGTGCGTCAGCGGGACGAAGGAAAAGAAGGATTGACAGCACCTCTGAAATGCTAATGCCCTAGTATAAATTTCCGCTACCCCGGTGTCAAGGCAGCGCCGTATCGCCACGTGCTGCCGGCACGGGTCGTATGGCGCCGCGGCGAGTCGCAGGCCGCCATGCTAAGCTGCTCTTACCCGTCAGGTTGACCTGGTAAACCCGGGAAGCCGGGGGAGGGTGAGAGGGTGAGAGGGTGAAAGGGTGAAAGGGTGAATGGGTGAATGGGTGACCTTTAATGCTGACCTGTGGTCGAGCACCCTTTCACCCTCTCACCTTTTCAAATGGAGGCTGGCGCCTTCGCTCCTTGCCGATGTTCGGATGAAGAATTCGCCGGCGTTAAAACAACAGCCAGCGCCGCTCGCCGAAACCGTCGCGGATGTCGGCCCATTCGTCGAGCACGCCGGCGACAATCTTTGTAATCTCAGGTTGCAGGACGGCCGTCGGCATCTTGCTTTCCACGCGGAAGGATACCGCCCGCGGGACGTTGATGGGGGCGCCGATGCAGGACAGCAGCACGCAGACGGCGGCGCGCACCTCGGGAAGGTTCGCGCAGATGCGGTCCACCATGAGCCGGGCGTAGATCTGATAAATTTTGCCGGCGTGCGAGACGGGATTCTTCCCTGCCGCCGCCTCCAGCGTCATGGGACGCATGGGGGTGATGAGTCCATTGGCGCGATTGCCGCGGCCTACCTGGCCATCGTCGCCCTGCTCCGCGCTAATCCCGGTGGCGGTCAGGTAAACAATGCCTTCCGCGGGCCGGTCCGCCGAGTTGACGGCCACTGTCACGAAGCGCGAGGTGAAGCGCGCTGCCCGCTCGACCAGCAAGTCGCAAATAGCCACCTTGACCGCCAGATAGGTCTCCAGGTCCGGCGTGGCCGCGGCGATGAAGGCGATCGCCACTTGCAGATGGATGCGGTTGTTCATGCGCAGTCCCATCACCTTGATATCCTGGCCGAGCTGTGGGTAGGCGCGCGTTACCTCCGGACTTTGCAAGTATGCCTCGGTATCCCGCACCACCCGCTCCAACTCGCTCAGCGGCGCGTAGGCCACCGCGAAGGAGGTGTCGTTGGCCAGCGGTACGCCGGGCTGGCGGAAGATGGCGACCAGATCCGGGCTGCTGGCCTTCAGGCGGTAATCGATGAGCATGCCGGCCGGGAGCGGCAGGTGCGGCAGCGCCTCGCGCAGCCAGGTTGCGGTGTGCTGCACGGCAATCTCGCCCACCGGCACCGGCTCTCCATCTACCGTCGTCGTCACACGGCCGGACAGCAGCAGGTAACTCGGTTCGAGCAGTTCGCCGTGCCCGAAGACCGCCCACGCTTGCCCGCCGACCAGCATCACCTTGTCGGTATTATGATGGAGGATCGCCCCGAAATGCGCGCGATAATATTGCCCGAGGGCGATCGACAGCTCCTCCGCCGCCCGGTCGCACAGCGTATCGGGATGCCCGAGTCCTTTTCGCTCGACCAGCTCGACATTCCGGTGCTCAACATTCAACGATGCCTGGCTTTTCACGTGGATATTCATGCTGTTATTGTGCGCCGAATCGCGCGTTGCGCTTCGCCGCAATCAGGCAGGCATGGAGAAAAAAGTATACACGCTAAGGTTATGAGCCCCGCTAAGTATGTAGTAAGCCCAAAGTACGTAGTAAGCCCAAAGTACGTAGTAAGCCCAAAGTATGTAGTAAGCCACGCAGCCGCAGCGGAGTGGCGTTCGGGTATAGGAAAGCCTTCCTAAATACGAACGCCACTCCGCTGCAGCTGCGTGGCTTACTACGTACTTCAGGCTCACTACATACTTTCCGTGGCTCATTACCTCCAATCTGTGATAGTATAAGATCGGATTCTGTCTATCAACGATGCGGGATGTAAAATGGCGCATGTGACGATCAATGCAAAAGCGGTGCAACGGCTCAAGCACGGGCACTTGTGGATTTACACTTCGGATGTCATTGCCACCGGCACGGCGGAGGCCGGGGACGTGGTGGAGATGCGCGACCAGGCCGGCAATGCCTTCGGGTATGCCTTTTACAGCCAGGCGTCGCAGATCACGCTGCGCTGGTGCGCGCCGCCGGGGGCGCCACCCGACCGGACCTTCTGGCGCGCGCGGCTGGAGCAGGCGGACGCCTATCGCCGGCAGGTGGTGCGCGACACCGACGCCTATCGGCTGGTCTACGGTGAAAGCGATCTGCTGCCGTCCCTGCTCATCGATCGCTACGGCGAGCATTTCGTCATCGAGACACTTTCGCAGGGCACCGATCGGCTGAAGGCGACGTGGGTGGAACTGCTGGAGGAGCTGTACCATCCGGCGTCGATCACCGAGCGCAACGATGCCGCCGTGCGCCGGCACGAGGACCTGCCGCAACAGCGCGGGGTGCTGGCCGGCTCGCTGCCCGACGAGGTGGTCGTCCGGATGAACGGGGTGGCGTTCGGGGTGGAGATCCTTGCCGGGCAAAAGACCGGCGCCTTTCTGGATCAGCGGGAGAATTATGCGGCGGCCGGCCAGTATGCGCGCGGGCGTGTGCTCGATGCCTTCACATTCGCCGGCGGGTTTGCGCTGCACATAGCGCCACACGCGGACGAGGTGCTGGCGGTGGATATCTCCGAGGAGGCCTGCGCGCTGGCGCGCCGCAACGCGGAGCGCAACGGCGCGGGCAATATCGAGGTGATGAAGGCGAACGTATTCGACTACCTGCACGAACTGGACCGGGCAGGCGAGCGCTTCGATACCGTCGTGCTCGACCCCCCGGCGTTTGCGAAAGGTAAAGCCGCGCTGGAGAATGCCTACCGGGGCTACAAAGAGATCAATCTTCGCGCGCTGCGCCTGCTTAATCCGGGCGGCATCCTGGTGACCTGCAGTTGCTCGTATCACATGGCGGAGCCGATCTTCCTGCGGATGCTTGGCGAGGCGATCGCCGACGTGGGGCGTCCGGTGCGCGTCATCGAGCGCCGCGGTCCGGCGCGCGACCACCCCTTCCTGCCCGGGGTGCCGGAAACGCTCTACCTGAAGTGCATTATCGCGCAGGTGATGGCCTGAGTAGAAATGCAAAATGATCCCATAAATCAAGGCTCAGACCAGGGGAGTTGCCGTCATGTCCGTACCAGATGTCCTGTCTGTCATCGTCATCACGCGGGGGAAGCCGGGGGAGCTGGATGGAGTTATCGCCAATATGCTGAACCAGGATCGCCCGCCGGACGAGATCGTGGTGCTGGATAACGATCCGCGGGGGGCTGGGCAGCAGGCGGAGCATATCGGCGACCCAACCATCCGTTATTATCGCGTAAAGGAAGATCTGGGCATCGTGGAAGGCCGCAACCTGGCGGCGGCGCAAGCACGCGGGGATATCCTGCTGTTCATGAACGATTACATCCGCTTCGACAAGTATTTCGTGTCGAACATGATCATGAACGCCTTTCGTCCGCGCGAAGTCGCCGGCCTGGCATTTCAGGTGCGCAACGCCTCCTCGCACGAGCTGGTGCCCGATGAGTATCCGGCACGCAAACTGGACCGGTGGACGGACGCGCGTGAAGTGTGCAGCTTAAGCACCAGCGCCTTTGCCATCCGCCATAGCGTGTTCAAGGAGATCGGCGGTTTCGACGAGAATCTGTTCGGCGATGAAGCCGGGCTGGAGCTGGCGTTTCGCATCATCAGGGCCGGAGGCGAAATCCGCTATGTGGCCGATATCCTGGTTAACTACCGCGCCACCATGCGCGATCCGGAGGCCACGCCGCAGGCCTATTCGCGGCTGCGCAACCGCCTGTATGTCGCGCTCAAGCACCTGCCCTTCCCCTATGTCGCCACCTACGCCGCGGCCTGGGGATTCTTCTCCCTCTACATGGGCCTGCGCGAGCACCAGCCCGGCGCGTTCCTCCAGGCGATCAAGGCCTTCAAGCAGGAAAGCCTGTGGGACGCGGCCCGCGATTACCGCCGCGCCTATCCGCCTTCCTGGCAGTTCGCGGATTACCTGCAGAAGCATGAAGGCCGGGCGCTGTATTGAAGCTCTGGGACTGTCCCGAACCCACAGGACTGAAAGCCGTTCATCTTCCATTCACCTGTTGATAAAACCACGGAACTGTCCCCCCTCGTTACCCAGGCTTTCCTTTCACACGCGGGGGGACAGTCCCGTGGTTCTCACAGCAGGCATTGGGGAAGGCGACCGGCACAGGTCCTGCGGGCGCGGGACAATCCCTGAGGATTATTTCGCGGCGATTTCGGCGATGGTGACGCCGCCGCCGCCTTCGCCGGAGCCGCCGGCGCGGGAAGCGCGCACAGCGGGGTGGTGGTTCAGCACATCCCGCACCACGCCGCGCAGGGCGCCGGTGCCGAAGCCGTGGACGATGCGCACGGAGGAGAGGCCCATCTCCAGCGCATCATACAGGTATTCCTCCAGGCGATCGGCGGCTTCTTCGGCGCGCAAACCCAGCAGGTGGATTTCCGGCAACACCTGCCGCACCGGCTCGCTCGCGGGCGCGCGGGGCGCGGTGTAGGCCGGCGCGATGGGCACGGCCGGTTCCAGCTCGCTAACGGGCACGCGGGTGCGCATAATCCCGACCTGCACCTCCACCTGATCGTTGCCTTTACCATCGCCGAGCGCGATGCCGCGATGCCCCAGGCCGCGGACGACTACTTCCTGACCGGCACTCACCTCGGCCAACCCGGGATGCGCCGGCGCCTTGACCTTCACGGGCGGGGCGGCGGGCAGCGCCTCCACCGTCTCGGTCAGCGCGCTCAACACCTCGCGCGCGCGCTGCCGCAGGGCATTCATATTCGGTCCCGTGCTCACTGCCTCGTGCGTCCGCGTCTCCTTGAGGGCGACGCGCAATTCCTCCAGCAGCTCATTCGCTTCCTGCCGCGCTTTTTGCAGCACTTCCTGCGCCTGCGTCCGCGCGCGGGCGAGCGATGCTTCCCGCTTCTCGTCCAGCTCGCGCTGCTGCTGTTTCAGCGTCTCCGTCGCGTGTTCCGCTTCCTGGCGGCTGCGCGCCGCCGCGGAGCGTTCGCGGTCCAGCGAGCGGCGCGCGCCTTCCGCCTGTTTCAGCACCTGCTCGAAGGCCTGCGGCGCCTCGCCCATCAGCTCACGGGCGCGGGTGATCAGCGCTTTCGACAGCCCGAGCCGCCCGGAAATGGCCAGCGCGTTGCTGCTGCCCGGCAGCCCGGCGATGACGCGGTAGGTGGGCCGCAGCGTGTTCAGGTCGAATTCCACGCTGGCATTACAGAACCCCGCGGTCGTCTGCG
>Ga0172369_10006592_pt1 | contig 13761 bp, 10 predicted proteins | sample LakKiv25m_FD_114539 | JGI IMG/M metagenome (GOLD analysis project Ga0172369, IMG submission 114539) | Freshwater microbial communities from Kabuno Bay, South-Kivu, Congo - kab_022012_11.25m | ecosystem: Environmental > Aquatic > Freshwater > Lake | place: Democratic Republic of the Congo...
CGGCTCCGGCGCCGGGGCCGGCACGATTGCGAGCTTCTTCGCGGGCGAAGGCTCCGGCGAGGGCTCGTCGCCGGGTCCCTCGTCCTCCAGTTCGATCTCTCCGACGATGGGGAAGCGCGCGTCCTCGTCCGACTCCAAAAGATCGGATTCGTCCTGTTTCTCCGTCGATTCCTTGTCGGCATGTTTTCCCTTCCGTTCTGCGGGTACACGCGGCCGGCGCGTCTGGCGGTTGCGATCCCAGGCGGCGTAGGCGGTCTTCGCCGCGACGACCGAGACCTTCCCGACTCCGCGCGCCGCGAACTCGAACGCGCGCGCCGCTGCGAAATGGGTGGCCAGCAGCAGGGCCATGAGCAGCAGCGCGCCCAGCACGATGAGCGACCCCGCGACCGAGAACACGCCGCGCGCGGCGTCGCCGACGGCACTGCCCAGAATCCCCCCGGGAGGCCAGCTCCAGTGCGCGGGATCGCACAGCAGGTGGGCCAGCGCGCTCGTGGTGGTGCCCAGCAGGACCCAGCCGAACGTCGCCAGGGGCGCGAAGCGCAGGCCCAACGGCGTCGCGGCGAGCACCGCCGCCGTGACGAGCGCGAGCGCGACGCCCCAGGCCGACACGCCCGCCGCGTGGAACAGAATCCACCCTAGGCCGTGCCCGGCGGGCCCGATCCAGTTGTGCGTCGGGCGTCCGTGCGTCCAGGCGCCCTCATCGAGAGGGCTCCAGGTGAACACGGAGAAGAGCACGAGCAGGGCGGTCGCGGCGAGGACGATGCCGACGATCCACCGGCGACGGTCGGGCCCTGCGGAGGCGCGGGCGGAGTCGCGCCGGGGCCGCGCGGCGGGAGCCCTTCGCGTTCGTGCACGCCGTGCGGGAGGCGGGCTGGATTCTTCGGCGGCGCTCATGCATGTCCTCGCGGAGACCCGCACCGGGGCCTCCCGCGGGACATGGTATGTCCGTGCGGCGGGGACGCCAGTTTTCGGCCGGGACGCGATTCGCCCTACGCGCCGTCGGCCTCGACTTGCTGCACGAGAATCGCGCGCAGTTCGGCCGCGATGTCGGTCGCCGCCAGCCGAACGCGCAGGACCGCCCGGTCGGCCAGTCCGAGTCGAAGCGCTTCGCGCACGAAATCGCGATCCTTCTCGCGCCCGGCCACGTACTTCGAGATCAGCAGGTCATGCACCTCCAGCGCCAGTCCGGTGGCGCCCCCGGTCGCGGGCGAACGCACCGGGACGAGGCGTTCCTGCCACCCGGCGGGAAGCACTGCGGTCCGCTCGCCGACGCCCTGCGCGTAGTAGCCGAACGTCTCGTGGAAGGGCGAACCCTCGCCGATGGACCCGTCGACGAGGTCCGCGCGCTCCGGATGATGCCGAGGGTAGACATCGGCCTCCATAGAGGTGCACAGCGCGGGCGGTGCGTCGGGGAACTGGCCCAGTATCGCCTGGCTGCCCACGACGACGATCTCGTCGTCTTCCGCGATGGCCGCCGCCGCGCGGATGATGTGCTCCAGATCGGTGCGCTTCAAGATTCCTCCCGTGTCTGCGCGCCCGCAAGCGCCCAGATGCGCCAGCGCTCGCGGGCAGAAAGCGCACCTGCAAAGGGAGTGCTCTGCCGTAATTCCCGCGCGGTCTCGTCGTCGCCGGACAGGAACGCGGCGATCTGGTCGACCGGTCGCGACAGAACATCCAGCCAGAGACGGGCATGCTGCGGCGACCGATCGGCACGGGATGCCCACTCCGCCGCGCGAGTGCGCGCCCGCCGCAGCATTCCGGGATCTTCGGCGAGCCGTCGCGCCACCTCGCGGTGGTACGCCAGGCTGCGCAGTTCGGCGAGCCGGCGAGGGTCCACTGCGTCCTCCCGGGCAACAGAATAGCGCCGGCCGTGCCGCGGATCCCGCCCTACCCCCGGTTCAGCCACGCCTCGTACGCGTCGAACCCGTACGGCCGCCCGAGGAACGATCGCACCGCGTCCGCCGCAGGTTTCGACCCGCCCTGCTCCAGCACCTCGCGCCGGTAGCGCAGCGCCGCAGCGGGGTCGAGCAGGCCCTCCTTCTCGAACACCGTGAACATGTCCTTGGCGATGACCAGCGACCACATGTACGTGTAGTAGATGGCCGAGTACCCGTCCAGGTGCCCGAACGACTCGTGGAAGTACGTGCCCTCAACGTGTGGGAAAGGCGTGTATTTCTCCTGCAGTTCGTTCACGAGCGCCGTCGAATCCAGCCCCTCCGGATCGCGCCGGTGCAGCTCCAGGCTCGTCGCCGCGTAGAACATCTGCTGGCGCACCCACAGCCCCTTGCCGTACTCGTCGGCCGCGCGCGCCCGGCGCACCAGTTCCTCGGGCACCGGCTCGCCCGTCTGCCAGTGCTTCGCGAACGTGCGCAGAATCGCCGGGTCCCATGTCCACTCCTCGAACATCTGCGAAGGCGCCTCCACGAAGTCCCACTCGGTCGAGATGCCGCCGATGCCGCCCCAGCGCGTGTGCCCCCCGAGCACGTGGTGCATCAGGTGGCCGAACTCGTGGAAGAACGTGCGCACGTCGTTGTACTCCATGAGCGCCGGCTCCGCTCCCGGTCGGGGGAAGTTGCACACCAGCACCCCTTCCGGAAGCTGTCGGCCCTCCCGCCCGTTCGCCAGCGTGTACTGGGCGTAGTGCTTGTACTTGCCCTCGCGCGGGAACATGTCGAAGTAGATGCGCCCCAGCAGCCGTCCCGCACCGCCGCCCGGCGCCGTCTCCAGCACGTCCCATGCCTCGGCCTCGCCCGTCCACAGAGGCACGTCGGCGCGGCGCCACGAGAGGCCGAACATGCGCCCCGCGATGTCCATGACCCCCCGCTTCACCTTCGTATACTCGAAGTACGGCCGGATGCTCTGAGCGTCGAAGCCGTACTGCTCGTTCTTGACGCGCTCCTGCAGGAACGCCGAGTCCCAGGCGTCCACGCGCGCGGCGCGCGGATCGTCGCGGCGCTTGCGCTCCAGAAGCTGCGCGTACTCGCGCTCCATGCGCGCCCCGCTGGCCTGCGCGATGCGCTCGACGAACCCGGCGGCGTTCTTCTCGCTGCCGATCATCTTGTCCTCGGTGATGTACTGCGCCCACGTCGGGTAGCCCAAGAGCTTCGCCATCTCGGCGCGCAGCGTCAGCATCCGCGAGAGCACCTCCAGGTTCTTCGGGTGCCCTCTGAGTCGGTAGAGCCGCCACAGCTCCTCTCTGGCCTTGCCGTCTTTCGCGTAGGTGACGAACGGCACGTAGTCGGTGTTGTCGGTGCTGACGACCACTTTCCCGTCGGCGCCCGGCGGCCGCGCGCGCTTCCAGTCGTCGGGCAGTCCGTCCAGGCGCGCCGGTTCGAGTGCAAGCTTCTTCACGTCGTCCTTGACGTTGCGGCCGAACTCCTGGCCGGTCTTCACCAGCTCCTCGCGCAGCTCGCGCACGCGACGGCGCGTGGCCTCGTCGCGATCCACGCCCGCGCGGCGGAAGTCGCGCAGCGACTTCTCGACGTACCAGCGCGAGGCCGGGTCGAGCGCGCCGCGATCGACGCCGGCGAGCGCGTCGTAGATGCCGCGATCCTGGGTCAGCTCGGCGCTCAGCGCCTCGACCTCCTGCTCGCAGGCCTCGGCGGCCTCTCGCACGGGCTTGTCCGGGTGCACGTTGCGGGCGAGGCTCGCGCGCGAACCGGCGTCGTTGAGGCGCAGGAACGTGTTGTCGAACGCGTCGAGCACCTTCGCGGGGTCGCGCGGCACGGGCATCGCCCGCAGGCGCGCGGCCTCGTCGCGGGCGAACTGCAGGTCGGCGCGGCACGCGGCCGTGAACGCCTCGGGCGACACGGACAGGGCGCGGTAGCCGTCGGGCGCGGGAACGGTCATGTGGTCGCTCCTTGCGGGCGCTGCGGGCTTCGTGGCGCACGCGGCGAGAAGCAGCAGGGGAATCGTACATCCTCGGTTCCGCTTTTCCGAAAGCCGAAAGCCGAAAGCCGAAAGCCGGTGTTTCATGGGGTCCTCGTCCACGTCCGCGCGGGCGTCGCGCCCGTGCGGCTCCTCGTAGCACAACGCGCCTGCACCCGGCCGGAATGCGGCAGGCGATCGTGCGGCGCACCCGCCCGGTGAACAGTCGGCAGGCGCCTGCGTTTCCTCCCGGACGACGACGGCACGCGCCGGGCCGCGCGTCTGCTAGGATCGCGCGCGCCGGGAGGCGCAATGGCGGAAACGTCGTTGGACATCTCCGAGCTCGCCCCGCTGCTGCGCGAGGCGGCGTTCGCGCGGCTGGATCCGGACAGCATCGACAGCTACGACGAGCGCGCGGTGCGTCTGGGACTGCCCGTCGCGCGCGAGCTGGGGCGGCGCTATTTCCGAGCGCGCGTGCGGGGTCTGGAACACGTGCCGGACGGCGCGGCGATGCTCGTCGGGAACCACAACGCGGGCATCACGTTCCTGGAGCCATTCGTCATGACGGCGGAGCTCTATGAGCGATTCGGCACTGCAAGACCGCTGCACTTCATCGCGCACGACGCGATGGTGGCGCTGCCGCTGCTGGGGAACATGCTCCTGAAGTGGGGGGCCGTGCGGGGCAGCCACGACAACGCGCGGCGCATTCTCGCGGCGGGGCGGCGCATGGTGGTGTTCCCGGGCGGCAACCGCGAGGCGTTCCGGCCGTTCCGCGAGCGCTACCGCGTGGACTTCGCAGGGCACCGGGGCTTCGCGCGGCTTGCGGTCGAGTTGGACGTGCCGGTCGTCCCGGTCGCGAACGTCGGCGGCCACAGCACGTTCATCATCCTGCGACGCGGCGAGCGCCTGGCGCTTGCGCTGCACCTGGACAAGCTCATCCGGAGCAAGACGTTCCCCGTGATGCTCTCCATCCCGTGGGGCCTGACCGTCGGACCGGTGTTCCACTTCCCGCCTCCGGTGCGGCTGGACATCGAGCTGGGAGAGCCCATCGTGCCCTCGCGCGACCTCGCGCACGTCCCCGCGGACGGGCGTGCGGATGCCCTCTACAAGTCGGTCGAGGGGCGAATCCAGGCCATGATCGACGCGATCCGCGCTCGGCGACGGGGCACTTGAGCGAAGCCGCGAGCTCGCCGATCCCCAACGTTCGGGAACGGTCCCGGTCAGGACCTGCCGGTCCGAGACCAGAGCCGCCGTTCTATTGAATAGCGTCTTCGCCGTCGGGGAGGAGTGGTCGGCGAGGCCGGTGGACTGCGCCGCGGCGAGGGCACGCCTCGCACGAATTCCCCGGAATTCGTGCGTGTCGGCGCCGATGTCCGACCCTGCTGGTACATTCGCTCCGCTGAACGCCCGTGCAGGGCGGAGAGGATCGCGAATGGAAACGGCGGCCGCGGAAATGATTCGTGCGATAGGACAGGGACGGCAGCGTCGCGCCGTTGTCCCCTTGGATTGCAGCCGTGCGCCGCCGGGTTCGTCGGTAGCGCGCCCCGGTCGCGGCACCTTCGAGGTGCGCGGTGTCCGGTGGCTGCCGCAGGGAACCGGCGGGCCGCTGCGCGTGGTAGCGTCCCGCGGCATGGGCGTCGATCTCTCGGGGTGGGAGCAACTCGCGCGCGACGCGGTCGCACACTACTGGTCCACGCTGGACGCTCAGGCGGCCCGCCAGAACGGCGGCGATGCCGATCGCGGTCGCCGCGCGGCGGTCACCGGCGGCAAGCAGATGGACGGGTTCTGCCGCCTCGTGAGCGGAATCCTTGTGAACAACGGCCTCACCGACGCGGATATCTACGTATCGGCGCGCTTGGAGCTGCCGGGCTATTTCCGGCCGACGAAGCAGTGGGACATGCTCGTAGTACACGACAAGACGCTGCTGGCAGCCATCGAGTTCAAGTCGCAGCGGGGCCCGTCCTTCGGAAACAACTTCAACAACCGCACCGAGGAGGCGGTCGGGACCTCGCACGACCTGTGGGTCGCCTACCGCGAGGGTGCGTTCGGCAAGACGCATCCGCGACCTTGGCTCGGCTGGGTCATGCTGCTCGAAGAGTGCGCGAGATCGCTCGCGCCCGTCGGGGTCGCCGAGCCGCATTTCCCGGTGTTTCCCGAGTTCCGCGGCACGTCCTACGCCGACCGCTACGAACTGCTCCTGCGGCGGCTCGTGCGCGAAAAGCTCTTCGACGCCGCGGCGTTCCTACTCTCGAAGGAGAATGAAGGGCCGCACGGCGGCTACCGGGAACCGGCGTCCGATCTCGGCATGCGCGGGTTCCTGGCAGGGTCGGGCGGGCAGGTGGCAACGTACCTTGCGGCGAGGTGAGCCGGCCATGCAGTTGCCGTTCGACATTCCGTTCGACGCGGGCAGCGGCGCCTACGATTACGGCACACGTTCGGATGGGGGGACGCACGGTCTTGTCCTCACCAAGCCGCATGTGGTCGAGATGATCCTCGACCTTTCCGGCTACCGTCCGGAGGCGGACCTCGCGCATCGGTCGCTGCTGGAGCCCGCATGTGGCGAAGGGGCGTTCCTTGTCCCGGCAGCCAGGCGTCTGCTGGCGTCGGCGCGCGCGCATGGCACACCTGCTGCGTCGCTCGAAGACGCTCTCGCCGCTTTCGACATCGAAGAAGCCCACGTACGACGCACGCGAGAGGCGCTGCTCGCCGTTCTCCGCGAGCACGACGTCGGCGAGACCTTGGCGCACCGCCTCTCGGAACGCTGGGTTGCGCGCGACGACTTCCTTCTCGCCCGGAACGGGCGCGTGTACGACCACATCGTTGGGAACCCGCCCTACGTTCGAATCGAGCAGATATCTCCGAGACTCCAGGCAGAGTACCGCAGGCGCTTCCCGACGCTTTTCGACCGGGCGGATCTCTACGTCGCGTTCATCGAACGGGCACTGGGGCTGCTGTCTCCCACCGGGATGCTCGCCTACATCTGTGCCGACCGGTGGACCCTCAACCGCTACGGGGCCCCCCTTCGCAAGCTCATCTCGTCGTCGTTCGAGGTCCGCACGTACGTGGATCTTCACGAGGCATCGCCGTTCGAGTCGGATGTCATCGCGTATCCCGCGATCTTCGTCGTGTCCCGCGAGAGGACGGGCGCACCCGTGGCAGCGATCGCCATGCCCACGGCGTCACCGCGAGAGTGCGACCGGGTGCGGAGCCTTGTGGCCGGCAGGCGCGGGGGAGACGCCGGAGACGGCGCCGGCTGCGAACCGGTGACCGTGGCGTGTCATGCGCGCTGGTTCCAGGGCGACGAACCCTGGGTGCCGGCTTCGCCGGACAACCTGGCGCTCCTGCGAAGGCTGGAGGCCGCGTTCCCGTTGCTGGAGGATGACGGGGGCACGTCGGTCCGGATCGGCGTCGCGACGGGGAACGACCGCCTGTATGTCGTGAAAGGCGATGCCGATATCGAGCCGCAACGACTGGTCCCTCTGGTCATGCGCGAGGACATCGACGGCGGCGTGATCCGGGACGGCGGCCGCTTCGTCGTCAATACCTTCGACGCAGGCGGTCTTGTCGACCTGGCGCACTTTCCGCGGCTAAGCCGGTATCTCGAATCGCACCGCGCAGAACTCTCGAAGCGGCACGTGGCGAAGGCGAAGCACGCATGGTTCCGCACGATCGACCGGGTCTATCCGGAGTTCGTGCCGAGGCCCAAGCTGCTCATCCCGGACATCGCGGGTGCCAACGAGGTCGTGTTCGAACCGGGGCGGTACCACCCGCACCACAACCTCTATTTCGTCGTGTCCGACATATGGGACATGGAGGTGCTGGGTGCGCTGCTCAGCTCGAAGGTGGCGCTGTTCTTCGTCTGGTCGTACGCGGTAAGAATGCGCGGCGGCTACCTCCGGTTTCAGGCGCAGTACCTTCGTCGGATCAGGGTCCCGAAGCCCGAGCAGATCTCCGCGGAGTTGGCCGCGTCCCTGCGGCAGGCATTCCGTCGGCGCGACTTTCAGCAGATCGATCGGCTCGCTTCAGGCGCGTACGGCCTGGACTCGATTCCCGAGTTCGACTTCGTCGACACGCGGCGGTAGACGCGCGCGGGACCCATTCGAGGAGGTGACAGACACGACCCTCCCGGGCCATGATCGACACCATCCGTGCGCGGCGGATTGCCGCGTGGTGAGCCCGATGACCGCACGAGAACACTGGTTCAGGGGCGGCCGGCCGGTCGCGAAGGACCAGAAGGGACGCGAGCCGCATCCCTCCGCTTGCCTGCTTCCGACGCGGCGCTTCCTGCGCTGCACGACCGCAGTCCTCGTCGCCGGGCTGCTGCTGCCGCTGCCCGCGCGCGCGGGCGACACGTGGACGACGCCGTTTCCGGGCGTCCGCCGGCTGCAGCGCACCACGACGAACCCGTGGAACATCAACGTCCTGGAGGTCGACTTGAACGCGCCCGGCGTGCGCCTGGAGGCCACGCCGATGTCGATGAAGGGCCGGCGCACGTCGTCGCTGGGCTCGGCGCTGCACGCCCAGGCCGCCGTGAACGGCGATTTCTTCAGTTATTCCAACTACATGCCCTCGGGGCTGGCGATCGGGCAGGGGGCGCACTGGACCGGAACCGTCGACGGCACCTGGGAGGGCACGATCCAGTTCAGCCGCGACACCTCGCGCGTGGAGCTGACGCGCCCCGACGAGACCGTGTCGCCCGCCGGGTGGATGCAGGGCGTCGTCTCGGGCCAGCCGCTGCTCGTGGACGGCGGCAGCGTGCTCGCGCAGTCGGGCTCGTTCTGCACGGCGCGCCATCCGCGCACGGCGGTCGGCATCTCCGCGAACGGACGCACGCTGTATCTGGCCGTCGTGGACGGGCGCCAGAACGGGTTTTCCATCGGCATGACGTGCCGCGAACTGGGCCAGCTCATGCACGACGTGGGCGCCGCCAGGGCGCTCAACTTCGACGGCGGCGGCTCGTCGGCCATGTGGCTGTCCGGCCGCGGCGTCGTCAACCGGCCTTCCGACGGCAGCGAGCGCGTCGTGTCCAACCACCTCGCCGTGTTCGCCACCGGCGGCGGCTCCCCGCAGACCGGCGAGCTCATCGGCGCCGTGTACAAGGCGCCCAACACCGCCGACAGGCTGCCCGGCGCGCGCGTTACACTGAATACCGGCGATGCGGCCACCGCCGACGCGAGCGGCCTCTACCGCTTCCAGCTTCCCGCGGGCTCGTACACCGCCACCGCGTCGATGGCCGGCTACCAGAACGCGAGCGTCACGCGCACGGTGACGGCGGGGCAGCGCATCTGGGGCTCCATCGGCCTGTCGCCCGCGACCGCGCCCGCCGACACCGACGGCGACGGAGTGCCCGACGAGCGCGACACCTGCCCCGAACAGCCCGATCCCGACCAGCTCGACACCGACCGCGACGGCACGGGCGACGCCTGCGACGGCGACGACGACGGCGACGGCGTCTTCGACGAGGACGACTCGTGCCCGATGCTCGCGAACCCGGACCAGCACGACACGGACGGCGACGGCGCGGGCGACGCCTGCGACCAGGACGACGACGGCGACGCAGTCGCGGATTCCGCCGACGACTGCCCGCTCGTCGCGAACCCGGCTCAGCTCGACACGGACGGCGACGGCAAGGGGGACGCGTGCGACGGGGACGACGACGGCGACGGGGTTGCGGACGAGTCGGACGACTGCCCCGGCATCGCGAACCCGGACCAGGCCGACGCCGACGGGGACGGCACGGGCGACGCATGCGATGCCGATCCGTATCCGTTGCCCGACGGGACGGACGGGGGATCGACGGAGACGACGGATGCCGGTTCGCCGGACGAGGCGCCCGACGACGTGCCGCCGCCGCGCGAGGCCGCGGACGAGGGAGGCTGTACGACAGCGCTTCCGGTGAGCTGCGCGCTGGCCGCAGTCTGGCTGGTGCGTCGTCGCAGGGGCCAGCGGACGGGTTGAGCGTCCGCGCGGTCAGCGCGCGCGGGATCGCCGTCGGATCGCCTCGCGTGCGATTCGCGCCGCCTCGCGCGGTGACGCGGGTCCGTGTACCCGGTCCGGGCGTCGGTCGTCGATGGGCTCGCCGGCCAGGCGTGCGGCCCATCCCGTGCCCGTGTCGACCGCCACGATGGGGCGCCCCGCCTTCCACGCCAGGGCAAGCTCGCTCAGGGTGCCCGCACGGCCGCCCACTGCGACCACCACGTCCGCCGTGGCGACCACCACGGCGTTGCGCGCCTCGCCCATGCCCGTGCAGACGGCCACGTCCACGAACGCGTTCGCCTCGCGCGAGTCCCTCCCCGGCAGGATGCCGACCACGTCGCCGGGTGCGTATTTCGCGGACGCGTGCGCGCCGCGCGAGGCCGCTTCCATGACGCCGCCCAGCCCTCCGGTGACGACGCGGAACCCCTCGTCCACGAGCGCTTCGCCGACCGCGCGCGCCGCCTCGAGCTCCACCTGCGCGGCCTCGCCGTCCCGTGGCCGCGGTGGAGCGACGCGATCGACGCCCATGGCGGCCTCCATCGGCTTTCGACGTTCGGCTTTCGGAAGAACTCTCCGTGCGGACCGGTTCGGCCTTTCCGAAGACCGGTCGAGAGTCGGCTTTGCGCGCTTTCCCGAAAGCCGAACGTCGAAAGCCGAAAGCCGGCTTTTCCCATGCCCGCACGGGTTGCGCAAGACGAATCCGCTGCGTCGGGATCGGAAGCCGACGCTTCCGCCGCCGCCTCCGGGGGCGCGCGCAACGCCTTGAGACTCAGGGCACGGGCGGGGCCTCGACGCGCGGGGCCTTGGGACGCAGGGCGATTGCGCGAGTTATCCACCCGCTGCGGCTGTTTCCGCGGCCCGGCGCGTCATGCGCAGCGCCGCTGTGGACAAGTCGAGCGGTGCCCCCGGATTCCACGGGGAAATCGACGCTCCGGGCCTGCACCGCCGTGGTGCACGCAGGCGGATCAGCGCCGATTCGTGCTCGATTTTCACGCACCCCCGGCGCCCGCCCACAGGTTTTCCACAGGCAGCCCACCGGAGCACGACCTACGGGAATCCGCTCGCGTCGGACGCGATCAGGGTGCGAGGTCGACGACGAAATCCACCTGTGTCTCGCCCCCCGAGGCGACCGTGGCGACGGCCGGCACGCCGGGCGCCGTGTGGTGCGCGGCCGCGTCGTCGTCGAAACGGCCGTCCACGTTGGCGTCGACGACGACCACGGAGGTGAAGGTTCCGTCCGCGAGGCCGAACAGCAGGTAGTCCGCACGGCGCATGCCCGCGGCGTCGGCGGCTCCCAGCGGCACGGCGACGGACGCCTCGGGCGGGCTTCCGGTGCGGGCCGCCACGACCAGCACCTTCGCGTTGCCGGCCGGCGCGTGACGCACTTCGATGCTTCCCGTCAGACGCCCCACGCCGACCTCGAAGTCCACGGTCGCCGCCGGCGCGGTCGCCGTGAGCTCCACGGGATCCGGACGGATGCGGAACGTCTCGGGGCCGGCGGGATGGCGCACGGCGGCGGTCACGTACCAGGTGCCGAGCGGAACGGCCGCGAGCGTGTACGCGAGCTCGGTGCCCGAAACCGGGTCCAGCACCTCGTAGCGCTCGACGTCGACGCCCTGGCGCGGCACTTCGGCGGTGAGCGCGAACGCGGGGCGCAGTCCGGGCAGCGGCCCGCTCAGGTGCAGCGTGCCCGTGATGGTCCCCCTGCCCGGCGCCGGCGCCTCCAGGTAGAGCGTAGCGTGGCCCAGCTTCGTGCCGTCCAGGGGATTTCCCTCGTGGGCCACGATGGTGTCCGGGTCGGTCGCGCCGGGCGGCGTCGATATCGAATAGACGTAGGCGGGTCCGGGCGGCAGGTCGCACAGCGCGAAGGGCCGGCGCGCGCCCGGGCCCGGGGCGCCCGACATGGCGATCATCGCGGGCTGGGCGTCGGAGCGCATGGGGCCGGCGAGGGCTCCGACCGCGACGTTGCGCGTCAGCAGGCGGTCCGCCACGACCACCTCGCCGTCGAGGCCGGTCGCCTCCGGGTCGCAGCTCCCGAGGTACACGTCGACGAAGTCCATGCGGCTCTTCGTCTCGACGGAGGGGTCCAGCACGAGCGCGCCCGCGTGCGCCGGGGCGAAGACCTGCGCCTGTCCGGCCGGAGGAGACCAGAGACCGAGCACCCAGTACGTGCCCGCCGCGAGGTTCTGGAACGAGTAGTCGGACTTCCCCGAGGCGAGCGCGCCCAGCACCGTGTACTGCAGCGGCGCGTGCGTCGGGCCGCCGGGCATGCGCGGGTCCTGGTCGAACAGGGCGATGGCGACCGAGCCGGTGCGCAGCGCGTCCACGGCGTACGCGGTGCCCGCGATGGACGCGGGTGCGAGCCCCGAGCGCCGCAGCTCGTACACGGCCTCTTTCGTTTCACTCCTGTTTCCGGCCGAATCCGTCGCGAAGACGCGCAGCGTCACCCTCGCCGGCGCCTCCAGGAGCACCGTCTGCGGCGAGGCGCCGGTCTTCGCGGTCGCGCTCGTGGCCGGGTCGCTGCCGTCGACCGTGTAGGTCACCTGCGAGGGCTCGCCGGTGGACAGGGTCACGAGCGTGGCGCCGGTATACGTGCCGGCCGGCGGCGAGATGGCGACGACCGGCGCGGTGCGATCCGCGACCGGAGGCGGCGACTCGGTCTCGCCGCAGGCGCATGCGAGGAACAACGAAAAGAGAAGGCGGCGCATCGGAACCTCCCGCTCAGGCGGAGCGCCGGCGATTGTACACCCGGCCGGGCACTCTCCGGCACCTGCGATGCTGTTTCCGCCCGGCGAGACAGGATCGGGGCGTTCGGACCGTCTGCGGAGCACGTCGGCCGATGAGCCGCGGTGGCGGTGCCGGTCGCTCCCGGCCCGACGGAGCATCTGCGCCTTTGCGGGAGGCGCCCTCCCGGGGTGGGGAGGCGCCTCCCGCATTTCTCCGGGGCCGCCCGGGGACCCCGGGGATGCGCCGGCCGCAAGATGCGGGCGGCGCCAGGGGACGGTGGGATGGCGCTTCACCGCGCTTGCGGGGGGCTGCAGGGTGAGGGTGGGGAAGCGCCTCCCGCAATCTGCGGGCTCCGCGGGGGAGGGTCGGAAACGCGCCCCGCAGAACCGGGACATCGCGCCGCGGAACGTCATGACGCGGCGACGGCCACTCTTCGTGCCGGGCGACGCAACAACCGGGCTCCGTGCGGTCGCGCGGGGGTCGAGGGCCGTGCATGCAACCCGGCGGGCCGGGTCGTGCTCGACAACGCTGCCGCGACGATGCTGCCCGGGTCCACCTGCGGGTCCGCTCGGGAATCCCGATTCTCCGGGGGGACGGCCTTGGGAACGCACATCACCAGCGGATGACGACGTACCCGTTGCCGCCGCCGGCCGCGCCCACGCCCGGCACGTAGTCCGGGTCCGAGGTGCCGGCGGGCGTGGAGTCCACGGCCGCCGTCATCGTCCCGGTGCCCCCGGGGCCGACGTAGCCCGAGCCGCCGCCGCCGTTGCCGCCCGCGTAGCCCGCCAGGGTGCCTCCCCCTCCGCCTCCTCCGTACCAGCCTCCCCGGCCCCCTCTCCACACGGCCGCCGGGTCGGGGAGGGTGTCGCCTTTCTGGGTAGCGCAGGAGCAAGAGCACGGTACGATGCGCGCGAAGAGCCGGCTTTCGGCTTTCGACCCTTCGGCAGGCTCAGGACGGGCTTTCGGCTTTGGGTGTGGCTACTCCAGAACGACGCGTTTCATCGGCCAACCGGGGTCTTCCGCATGTGGACCCCGGCGAACGGGGATCGGCAGGGCAGGATATCGGCCGCTGTGCCGCGTTCGCCTCACCCCCCGGCCCCCTCATTTCGCTGCGAATCCCGACAAAAACAAGAGCGTGGTTCGACAGGCTCACCATGAGCGAGGATTCTCCGCGAAACGAGAGGGGGAGAA
>Ga0172369_10006594_pt1 | contig 13761 bp, 13 predicted proteins | sample LakKiv25m_FD_114539 | JGI IMG/M metagenome (GOLD analysis project Ga0172369, IMG submission 114539) | Freshwater microbial communities from Kabuno Bay, South-Kivu, Congo - kab_022012_11.25m | ecosystem: Environmental > Aquatic > Freshwater > Lake | place: Democratic Republic of the Congo...
AGGCTCTGCAACACCGCCGCGACCGTCAGAAAGGATCCGAAAACCAAAATTCTATCATCGTCTCCCGCCTGCTCCCGGGCGTGGGCGAAGGCCGCCGCGGGCGTCGGATGGCAGGTCGCGGTGACACCTTGCCGCGCCTCCGCCGCGGGCGAACCGACGACCTGCGCGACGATGCCGGCCAGTTGCGCGGCGGGTGCCGCGCGCGGGCCAGGCAGCTCGCAAACCAGCCAGCGATCGACCTGCGGCGCCAGCGCGGCGACCACGCCGGCGATGTCCTTGTCGGCGAGCATGCCGAACACCGCCCAGGTGGTGCGCGCGAAACCCATCGTGGCGAGATTGGCGGCCAGTTGTTGCGCAGCTTGCGGATTGTGGGCGACATCGAGGACCACCTGGGGCCGGCCGGGCAGCACTTGGCAGCGTCCCGGCAGCGCGACGGTAGCCAGCCCGCGGCGGATTTCCTGCGCCGCCACCGGCAGGCGATCGCGCAGCGCACCGAGCGCGGCAATGGCACAGCTGGCATTGGCCAACTGCCCTTCGCCACGCAGCGCCGGCGGCGCCAGCCCGCCCAGCCGCCGACCGGCGCGCTCCCAGTAAAGCCACTGGCCCTCCTGGCGCAGATAGCCGAAATCGCGGCCGAGCTGCCAAAAGTCGGCGCCGGCAAGACGGCAGGCTGCCGCGACGCTCGGCGGCGGGTCGGCATCGCCGCAGATCAGCGGCCGTCCGGCGCGACAAATGCCAGCCTTTTCGCGGCCGATCGCCTCGCGGGTCGCACCGAGATAGTCCACATGGTCGAGCGCCACCGTGGTGACCACGGCAACATCGGCGTCATAGACGTTGGTGGCATCGAGCCGGCCGCCGAGGCCGACCTCGAGAATGATTGCATCCGGCCGGGCGGCGGCGAACATCTCCCAGGCCGCCAGCGTGCCAAACTCGAAGTAGGTGAGCGGCACGTCGCCGCGCGCCGCCTCGACGCGCGCGAAGGCGGCGCAGAAATCGCCGGCATCGGCGGGCCGGCCACCGAGACGCACGCGCTCGCGGTAATCGAGCAGGTGCGGGGAGGAATACAGGCCGACGCGATAGCCGGCGGCGCCGAGGATGCTTTCGAGCAGCGCGCAGGTGGAGCCCTTGCCGTTGGTGCCGCCGACGGTGATAACCGGGCAAAAAGGTTGCTGGCCAAGCCGCTGCGCCACTTCGCGCACGCGCTCAAGCCCCAGCACGATGCCGGCCTGCCCGCACGGATGCAGCCCCTCGAGATGCTTGAGCCAGTCGGCCAGGGACGCCGGCGCGGCAGCCATCAGACGGCGGGGATCCTCTGCAGCAGGGTCAGCACGGCGGCGAGCCGGTCGCGCAGCTCGCGACGGTCGACGATCATGTCGAGCGCGCCTTTCTCGAGCAGGAACTCGGCGCGCTGGAATCCTTCCGGCAACGTCTCGCGCACGGTCTGTTCGATGACACGCGGGCCGGCAAAACCGACCAGCGCGCCCGGTTCGGCCATCACCACGTCGCCGACAAAGGCAAACGAGGCCGACACGCCGCCCATGGTCGGGTCGGTCAGCAGGGTGACGAACGGCAGCCGCGCACGCGCCAGGCGGGTTACCGCCGCAGTAGTCTTGCTCATCTGCATCAGCGAGAACAAGCCCTCCTGCATGCGCGCGCCGCCCGAGGCGGTGATGCAGATGAAGGGCAGCTGCTGCTCGACGGCGGTATCGACGGCGCGCACGAAGCGTTCGCCGACCACCGCCCCCATCGAGCCGCCCATGAACTCGAACTCGAAACAGGCCACCACCAGCGGCACGGTCTTGACCGCCCCCTGCATCGCCACCAGCGCATCGCTTTCGCCGCTATCCTCGGCAGCCGCCGCCAGGCGCTCGGCATAGCGCCGCGTGTCCTTGAACTTCAGCACGTCGAGCGGCACCACCGTCGCGCCGAGCTCATGCCGTCCCTCGGCATCGAGCAGCAGGTCGAGACGTCGCCGGGCCTTGAGACGATGGTGATAACTGCATTGCGGGCAGACACCGAGGTTCTGTTCGAGATCGGTGACGTAAAGCACCGCCTCGCAGGCCGGACACTTGCGCCACAGGCCCTCGGGAATCGCCTTGCGGGCACCCTCGGCGCGTTTGATCTTCGGCGGCAACAGTTTCTGCAACCAGCTCATGCGCCCCCTCCCCCATCCATCGCGGCGCGCACTTCCCGCAGGAAGGCGCCGACGGCCTCGGCCGGCGCGGCGGGCGAGCGCTCGATGATCTCGATGATGCGACTGCCGATCACCACGGCATCCGCCACGGTGGCAACCCGCGCTGCGGCAGCGGCGTCGCGGATGCCGAAGCCGACACCGACCGGCAGGCCAACCTTCTCACGGATACGCGGCAGGCGACGCGCCACTTCGTCGAGGTCGAGGGCGGCCGAACCGGTAACGCCCTTGAGCGAGACATAGTAGATGTAGCCGCTGCCGAGCGCAGCGACTTCGGCGTAGCGCCGTTCGGGCGAAGTCGGCGCCAGCAGGAAGATCGGATCGAGGCCCTGGCCGCGCAGCAGGGCGGCGAACTCGGCGCATTCCTCGGGCGGATAATCGACCGTCAGCACGCCATCGACGCCGGCGTCGCGGGCATCGGCGACGAAGGCCGCGGCGCCGTAGGCCTCGATTGGATTGGCATAGCCCATCAGCACTACCGGCGTGGCGTCGTCGCTCTTGCGGAACTCGCGCACCATGCCGAGCACGACACGCAGCGAGACGCCGAAGGCAAGCGCGCGCTCCGAGGCACGCTGGATGGTGGGGCCGTCGGCCATCGGGTCGGAGAACGGCACGCCGAGCTCGATGAGGTCGGCGCCGGCGGCGACCAGGGCGTGCATCAGCGGGACGGTCTGGCCGGGCTGCGGATCACCGGCGGTGATGAACGGAATCAGCGCCTTGCGGCCTTTTTTTTGCAATAGGGCGAAGCGGGCAGCGATACGCGACATGCTCACAGCTCCTGGCCGGCCTGTTCGGCGACGGTATGCATGTCCTTGTCGCCGCGGCCGGAAAGATTGACGAGCAGGAGGTGCTCGCGCGGCAGCGTCGGCGCGATGCGTGCGGCATAGGCGAGCGCGTGGCTCGATTCCAGCGCCGGGATGATGCCCTCGTAACGGCACAGCGCATGGAAGGCCGCCAGCGCCTCGGCGTCGGTGACCGTGACGTACTCGGCGCGGCCGCTATCCTTGAGCCAGGCATGCTCCGGCCCGACGCCCGGATAATCGAGACCGGCCGAGACCGAATGCGTCTCGATGATCTGGCCGTTGGCGTCCTGCAACAGATAGGTGCGGTTGCCGTGCAGCACGCCGGGCCGGCCGGCGGTCAGCGAGGCCGCATGTTTGCCGGTATTGAGTCCACAGCCGGCCGCCTCGACGCCAACCAGCTTCACGTCGCGGTGCGGAATGTAGTCGTAGAAGATGCCCATCGCATTGGACCCGCCGCCGACGCAGGCGATCACCTGGTCGGGCTGCCGTCCCGCCAGCGCCGACATTTGGCCAATGCATTCCTTGCCGATCACCGACTGGAAGTCGCGCACCATCATCGGATAGGGATGCGGACCGGCCACGGTGCCGATGATGTAGAAGGTGTTGCCGACGTTCGTCACCCAGTCGCGCATCGCCTCGTTGAGCGCGTCCTTGAGCGTTTTCGAGCCCGACTCGACCGGCACGACGGACGCGCCGAGCACCTTCATGCGATAGACGTTGGCAGCTTGGCGCCGGATGTCCTCGCTGCCCATGTAGACCACGCACTCCATGCCATAACGCGCTGCGACCGTCGCGGTCGCCACGCCATGCTGGCCAGCGCCGGTCTCGGCGATGACGCGCGGCTTGCCCATACGCCGCGCCAGCAGTGCCTGGCCAATGCAGTTGTTGATCTTGTGCGCGCCGGTGTGGTTGAGGTCCTCGCGCTTGAGGAAAATCTGCGCGCCGCCGAGGGTGGCGGACCAGCGACGGGCGTGATAGATCGGGCTGGGGCGGCCGACGTAATGAGCCAGTTCGTCCTCGAACTCGGCGCGGAAGCGCGCGTCGCCGCAGGCGGCGGCATAGGCCTCGCGCAACTCGGCGAGCGCCGGCATCAGCGTCTCGGCAACGAAGATGCCGCCGTAGGGGCCGAAGTGGCCGCGTTCGTCGGGCAGCGTGTATTTATTCTCCGGCATCGGCTCGTCTCACCGCCGCCACGAAGGCAGCCATCTTTTCTCGGTCCTTGATTCCCTTGGCCAGTTCGACGCCGCTGCTGACATCCACCGCCCAGGGCCGCAGGCGGCGTATCGCGTCCGTCACGTTGCCGGCATCGAGGCCGCCCGAGAGAATCAGCGGCAGCGGCAAGGAGTCGGGCACCAGCGTCCAGTCGAAGCACCGTCCGGCGCCGCCGAAGGACTCGCTCCAGGCGTCCGCCAGCAGGCCCTGCGCCGTCACATAACGGGCGGCGAATTCTAGCAGATCGACCCCCGGCCGCATGCGCGCCGCCTTGAGGTAGGGGCGCCCGAACTGCGCGCAGTAGCCGGCCGGCTCGTCGCCGTGGAACTGCAGCAGGTCAAGCGGCACGGCCGCCAGCGTCGCCGCCACCGTCGCGGCGGAGGCATTCACGAATAGCCCGACGCGCGTCACGAAGGGCGGCACCTGGCGCGCCAGCCGGGCGGCATCATCGAGCGTCACATAACGCGGACTGGCGGGATGGAAAACCAGACCAATGGCATCAGCGCCCGCCGCCACGGCGGCGGCGAGGTCTTCGCTGCGGGTGAGGCCACAAATCTTGATGCGCGTGCGCGGCATGGGTTCAGCAACCGGGAATCTGAGGCAGCGCCATGATACGGCCTTGCGACGGCAAGCCCCAGTCGGGCCCGTAGTCGATGCCGACCAGGTACAGGCCATCCGGCGCGAAGGTCGGCGCAGCCAGACGCCGGTCGCGCGCGGCCAGCAGGCGAGCCAGCCAGTCATCCGGCTGCCGTCCGGTGCCGACATAGACGAGCGCCCCCACCAGGTTGCGCACCATGTGATGCAGGAAGGCGTTGGCGCAGCAGTCGAAGATCACCTGGTCGCCCACGCGCTCGACGGTGAAGCGTTCGACGGTCTTGAGCGGCGATTTCGCCTGACATGCGGCGGCGCGAAAAGCAGAAAAATCGTGCGTGCCGATCACGCTCGCAGCAGCCGCCTGCATGGCGGCCAGATCGAGCGGACGATGGCACCAGCCGACCCGGCCGGCCAGCAGGCCGGGGCGCTCGTGCCGGTTGAGCAGGACATAACGATAGCTGCGCCGGCGCGCCGCGAAGCGGGCATGAAAATCCGCACCGACCGGCACCGCCCAACGCACCGCCACCGTCGCCGGCAGATGGGTGTTGGCACCGCGCACCCAGGCCGTCAGCGGACGCGCGACAGCACACTCGAAATGCACGACCTGGACCGCGGCGTGGACGCCGGCATCGGTGCGCCCGGCACAGGTCACCCTGACAGGTTCGTCGGCAACCGCGGCGAGCGCCGCTTCGAGTGCACCCTGCACGGTGACGCGACCCGGCTGCGCCTGCCAGCCGGAAAATGCGCTACCGTCGTATTCAAGGCCCAGCGCGATTCTCATGAGCGCAATGCCACGGCAAAGAGCGTGAGCAGCACGGTGCCGGCCAGCCATCGATCGCGCCAGCGGAATGGCGTAACCCGCAGGATCAGACTCTGTGCGGGCGCGGCAGCGGCCGGCGATGGATCGAGCCAGCGGCGCCAGCTGCCCGCCTCGCGCGCCTCGACGAAGTCGAGGACCAGCATCAGCCGCACCACCGTGGCCGCGCGCCAGGGCAAGGGGCGCAGCAGCCAGTAGAGCCCCGCCAGCAGACCGTCGCGGCCGAGGCGTTCGTGCAGCAGGGCCAGGCTCGTCAGCAGCGCGAGCAGCCGCCCGAGTTGCAGGCCGCCCTGCTGCAGACCGTCGTAGGTCAGCCCAAGCACACCGGCCGAGCCGGGCAGATATTCGCCGGGAGTAACGAAGGCATAGAGCAACGCCAGCGAAAGCAGCAGCCAGCGCGAGCGGCGCAGCAGGTTGAGGCTGCGCCGCGGCGCCGCGACAAGCGCCGCGCCCAGACAGATGATCGTCACGACGGCAAGTCCACCGGCGGGCAACCACGGCAGGAGGAGCGCGAAGCCCAGCCAGATCAGGAGCAGCGTGGCCGGATGGAACATCGGCAAGCGATACGGCGTCGGTCCGGCCGGAGACGCGGGCCGGCCGGCGCAAAGTAGGAAATCAGGCGGCCGCCAGCTGGTCGAGCTTGGCGCGCGCCTCGGCCTGCTGGGTGGCACTGCCTTCGTTGGCCACCTCGTTGAGCAGCTCGCGCGCGCCTTCCAGGTCGCCCATCTCCTCGTAGGCGGCGGCGAGTTGCAGCTTGGTCGCAACCTCGGGATTGTCGGCTTCAGCGGGGGGCGAGTTCGCGGCCAGGGCCGGTGCAGGCCCCGCCGTAGGCGCGGCGGCGGCATCGCCCGTATCGAGTTCGAGATCGAAATCGAACTTGTGGTCAGCCAAGCCGCCGCCCGGCGGGAACGGCTCGGGTGCCGCCTCGGCGGCAGTGGCCGGTGGAACCTCAAGCGGTTTGAGGGGTGGCAGGCCGGTGTCGGCGGAGGCTGCCGCCGGCGTTACGGCCGCCGAGCCGAGATCCAGATCGAGGTCGAAGTCGATCACGTTGTCAGCTGTCGCCTCAGACGTCGCGGCAGCAACCGTCTCTGGAGCAGGTGCCGCCTCGGTGGCCGGTGCCGGCAGTTCAAAGTCGAAATCGAGGCCAGTATCACCCGCCGGAGACGGCTGCGCGGCAGGTGCCTCGACGGGAGGTGGAGCCGCCGGCGAACTGGTGGTTCCCAGGTCAAGATCGAAATCGAGCGATTCCGGCGAAATCACCGGCTCGGCCGGGATCTCGGAAACGGCCGGCGCAGAGGCGGCGGCCGGCGGGATCACGGGCTGCAGCGACTGTTCGCTGGTGACCTCGGGTTCCAGCCGGTCATCGGCCGGCGCCGGGGCCAGCACATCGGCGAGCGTCGGTGCACCGGCAAAGATGCCACCGGACAGACCGAGGCTGCGCGCCATCGCGCAGGCGCGGTCCCAGTCGGCACCGCGGCCCTGGTTCAGGCCATGCAGCTGCTTGGCGATGGATTCGAACTGGCCCGGGCTTTCGAGCTTGGCGTAGAGCTCAAGCAGCTTCATGTAGGTCGCCGGGCGCTGCGGATCCTTCTCGATGCCGTCGAGCAACACTTCCTCGGCCTGGCGGTCGCGGCCGTAGGCCATCAGCACATCGGCTTCGGCGACCGGATCGACAATTTCCTCGTTCGTCAGCAGCCCACCCTCGCTGAAATCGCCCTGGATCGAAATTTCGCCACTATCGAGCGGCAGCGGCGGCAGGCCGGAGAGCGTCGATGGCGGCGCATCGGACGGCGCCATCGGGGCAGGCGCGGTAGCAGCAGGCACCGTGGCGAGATCGCCGTCGCGCTCACTCACGGCCCCGCCCTGCTGGCGACGCCGGGACGCATAGCCAAGATAGGCGAGCAGCAGGACCGCCAGTCCGCCGCCACCATAAACAAGGGCGGGATTCTCGTCCACGAAGCTCTGCTCCTCGACGGGAGCTGGCGCGACCGGTGGCTTCGCGGCCACTGCGGGTGCAGCCGGCTGCGGGGGCGGGGGTGGAGGCGGCGGCGCGCTTTCGGCTGTCGGCGCGGCCACAGGCACGGGCGGCAGCGCGGCGGTCTCGCCGGCGGTGGGCGCAGGAGGCGCCGGCGGCGTTTCAGGTTTCGTTGGCACTGCGGCACCGGCCAGCGCGGCCTGGCTATCTTCCTGCAGCTTCGCGCCGGTCTGGCTCTTGACCTCGACGAGCTTCTTGAGGTTCTCGATATTCTTTTCGAGCAGGGCGATGCGTTCGGAAGCCTCGCGCAGGGCCTTCTCGCGGGCGATCAGATCCTCCTGAAGGCTGCGGCCGGCCGGTTCCGCCGGGGCGGCCGCCTTGGCCGGCTCGCTGCGCGAGACCTCAAGCTTGTCGCGCGGCGCAACCGCAGGGGCTGCCTCCTTGACCTCGGGGCGGATGGTCCCGCTCACCGCCTGACGCGGGGCTTCCTCCGCAGCCGGCGCGGCCGACGCGACCTGCGCGGCGAGGCTACGCCGATAGGCGGCGAACTCGCCGGCATGGCTGACCACCAGTTGCCGCGCCTGGGCGGCATCCTCGGTGGCGACCTCGCTGGCGGCCGGCACACGGAGGATCTTGCCGGCGCGCAGGCGGTTCATGTTGCCGCCGACGAAGGACTCCGGGTTGTTCTTGAACAAGGCGACCAGCATCTGGTCGAGGGTCGCTTCGGCGGGCCGCGTCTGCGCGGCGATCTTGCCGAGCGTGTCGCCGGACCGGACGACATACTCCGCTGGCGTCGCGGCCGGTTCGCCACGCTGAGGTGCGGGTGCCGCTGACCGAGCGGGTGCCGGGCGGGCCGGCGTGCGATCCACGGGACTCGCAGCAGGCAGGCTGCGCACGGCGGGAGTCGCCGGGGCGACCACTGAGGCCGGCTGGGCAACGTTGAGCATTTCCGGCGGATCGAGCAGGAAGGTGTATTCGCGCACCATGCGCCCGGCGGTCCAGCTCAGTTCGAGGAGGAAATGCAGGAAGGGTTCGGTGATCGGCCGCCCGGAGGTCAGCCTGAGCACAGGATCGCCGCTCGCCGACTTGTCGAGCGCGATGCTCACATCATTGAGGGCGGTGGGATAGTCAATGCCGGCCTCGCGGAATGCCTCGTGGGAAGCGAGGCGCGCGCTCATCGCATTGAGTTCCGCGGCGGTTGCGGAGACGGCCACTTCCGCCCGCAGGGGCTGACCGATGCCGGAATACACACTCAGGCGCCCGAGTCCGGCCGCCTGCGCGCCCCATGCGCTTGCGAGCAGGCTGGCCAGCAGGGAAGTCTTGAGCAGCGTCGTCTTGAGTGTCTTTTTCACTATTCACCCCGCCGGGAACACAAACGGCATTCAAAATAACATCATGCACTTAATGGCGCAAGCTCGACCAGCATCTTATATGCCGGACGTGATCATTCGAGCAAAATCCGCAACATCCGGCGCAGCGGCTCGGCGGCACCCCACAACAGCTGATCGCCGACGGTGAAGGCAGCCAGATACTGCGGGCCCAGCGACATTTTGTGTAGCCGGCCGACCGGCACACTCAGCGTGCCGGTCACGGCTGCGGGGGTCAGTTCGCGTTCGGTAATCTCGCGCTCGTTGGGCACGACTTTCACCCAGTCATTGCCATTGGCGATGATGTCACCCAGTTCGTCAAGCGGCACATCCCTTTTCAGCTTGATGGTCAGGCCCTGTGAGTGGCAACGCATCGCGCCGATACGCACACACAGACCATCGATCGGGATACTGCCCGGAGAACGGAACGGCGGCTTGCCGAGGATCTTGTTGCACTCAGCGCCCCCCTTCCACTCCTCGCGCGTCTGACCGTGCTCGACTGGCACGTCGATCCAGGGAATCACACTGCCGGCGAGCGGCACACCGCGGAAATTCCTGGTCGGGAATGCAGCGGCGCGCATCGTCTCGGCCACCTGGCGGTCGATGGCGAGGATCGCCGATGCCGGATCGGCCAGCCCGGTCTTGACAGCATCATGAAGCGCACCCATTTGCGCCAGCAGCTCACGCATGTTCTGCGCGCCGGCGCCCGATGCAGCCTGATAGGTCATTGCCGAAATCCATTCGACGAGATCGGCACGGAACAGGCCGCCGAGGCCCATCAGCATCAGCGAGACGGTGCAGTTGCCGCCGATGTAGTTCATGATGCCCTTCGCCAAGCCGGCCTTGATGACATCGAGATTGACCGGATCGAGGATGATGATCGCATCGTCAGCCATGCGCAGGCTCGACGCGGCGTCGATCCAGTAACCGTTCCAGCCGGCCGCGCGCAGCGGGCCGAACACCGCCTTGGTGTAGTCACCGCCTTGGCAGGAAATGATCACGTCCATCTGCTTCAGCGCTTCGATGTCTTTGGCGTCCTTGAGCGGTACGCTGCCCGCCTCGGCCGGGCCCTGGCCGCCGACGTTGGACGTCGTGAAGAACACCGGCTCGATCAGGGCAAAATCGCCCGCCTCGCGCATGCGCTGCAGCAGCACCGAACCGACCATGCCACGCCAGCCCACCAGTCCCACTTTTTTCATGATGTCATCATTCCGTTGTTGGAATTACAGGGCGGCGAGCACGGCATCGCCCATTTCGCGCGTGCCGACGCGCCGCATGCCCGCTTCGTAGATGTCGGCGGTGCGATAGCCCTGCGCCAGCACGCGTTTGACCGCGGCCTCGATGCGCTGGGCGGCCGCTTCGTCGTTGCCGCTGTAGCGCAACAGCATTGCCGCCGAAAGGATGGTCGCCAGCGGGTTGGCGAGGTTCTTGCCGGCGATGTCCGGCGCCGAGCCGTGAGAAGGCTCGTAAAGACCCTTGTTGTGTTCGTCCAGCGAGGCCGAGGGCAGCATGCCGATCGAACCGCTCAGCATCGACGCCTCGTCGGAGAGGATGTCGCCGAAGATGTTGCCGGTAACCATCACATCGAACTGCTTGGGATTGCGCACCAGCTGCATCGCCGCGTTGTCGACCAGCATGTGCGACAGCGCGACATCCGGATACTCCTTGGCGGTCTCGATGACGACATCGCGCCACAGCTGCGTGCATTCGAGCACGTTCATCTTGTCGACCGAACAAACCTTGCGGCTGCGCTTGCGCGCGGCCTCGAAGGCGACGCGCGCGATGCGGCGGATTTCGCTTTCGGAGTAGATCATGGTGTTGAAACCGACCCGCTGCGGCTGCCCCTCGACCATGCGCGTCTCGATGCCGCGCGGCTGGCCGAAATAGATGTCGCCGGTCAGTTCGCGGACGATCAGGATGTCGAGCCCGGCCACCACCTCCGGCTTGAGCGTCGAGGCATTCGCCAGCTCGGGATACAGCATCGCCGGGCGCAGGTTGGCGAACAGGCCGAGATCCTTGCGGATGCCAAGCAGGCCGCGCTCGGGACGCTGCTCGCGCGGATGGTTGTCCCACTTGGGACCACCGACGGCACCCAGCAGCACCGCATCGGCGGCGCGGGCGAGGCGGCGCGTCGCCTCGGGATAAGGATCGCCCGTGGCATCGACGGCGCAGCCGCCAAGCAGGGCTTCCTCGAGCTCGATGCGGCTATCGACGACCTTGAGCACACGCACCGCCTGGGCGACGATTTCGGGCCCGATGCCATCACCGGGCAGAACACAAATCTTCATTTCTCGATCCTGTCGTGGAGTTGCAGGGGGCCTTACCTGACGGACTTCTGGATGGCCTCGCCACCCTTCTCGATGTCCTGGCCGATGCCGCGCACGGTGTTGCAACCGGCGAGCAGGGCGCCCGCAGCGAGCAGACACAGCAGCTTCTTCATGGTCGGGTTCCTTCAAAAAAAGAAAATTATCGCATACGCTCAGTGCGCCGCCGCCGGTCGATAGTAGCTCAGCGCCTCGGGCAGCCAGTGCTCCAGCGCGGCGATGCGCGACGCCTCGGCCGGATGCGTCGACAGCCATTCCGGCGCCCGCGCCTTGTCCTTCGCCAGCGCGGCCATGCGCTGCCAGAGGCCGATCGCGGCGCGCGGATCGTAACCGGCCTTGGCCATGTAGATGAGTCCCATGCGATCCGCCTCGGACTCGTGCAGACGCGAATACGGCAGCAGGAAACCAACCGCGGCGCCAGCGCCGAGCAGGCCGGCATACAGGTCGCGCTTCGCCGTATCACTGGTCGCCATCACGGTGGCTGCCGTCACGCCAGCCACCACCATCTGCTGGCTGAGGCGCTCGCCACCGTGCCGCGCGATCGCATGGGCCACCTCGTGGCCGATCACTGCGGCAAGGCCGGCATCGTCCTGAGCGACCGGCAGCAGGCCGGTGTACACCGCGACCTTGCCGCCGGGCAGGCAGAAGGCATTCACCGTCTTGTCGTCATCGAGAACGCGAAACTCCCAGGCGTAGTCGCTGCGACCGGTCGCCGCCGCGATGCGCCGGCCAATGCGCTCGACACGGGTATTCACCGCCGTGTTCTGCAGCAGCTTTTCCTTGCCGAGGATTTCCTGGAAGCTCGTCAGGCCCATTTTGATTTCCTGCTGCTCGGAAACCATCTGCAGCTGCTTGCGGCCGGTGACCGGCACGTCCTGGCAGCCGGCCAGCAGCAGCACCGCGAGCATCAGTCCAATCCAGCGGTTCATGCGCATCCCTCATTCTCCTTGCGTGCATGCAGGCTGCCCGCCGGCACGCCGCGCCAGACGAGCAGTCCGCCGATCAGCGCGCACAGCGCGCCACCCGTGAACGTGACGGCCGGCCCGAGGCTGCCCCACAGCTCGCCGCTCAACACGCCGCCCACCATGCCGCCGGCGCCGAACGACAGACTGCCGTAGAGGCTCTGGATGCGCGCCTGCTGGCGCGGTGCAAACCAGCGCAGCCAGACCGCCATCGCCGCCGCATGGTAGGCACCGAAGGTGGCGCCATGCAAGAGCTGGGCGAAAACCAGCCACAGCGGCCGGTCCGCCAGCCAGCCGATCAGCAGGAAGCGTAGCACCGCCAGGGCGAAACTGGCCAGCAGCACGCCGCGCAGCGGGACGCGGTGCAACAGCCGCGGCATCAGCATGAACACGCCGATCTCGGCCGCCACGCCGAGCGACCACAGCAGGCCGACCGCCAGCTTGTCGTAGCCGTGAGCAACCAGATGGATCGAATAGAACACATACAGCGGGCCGTGCGCCACCGACATGAAGAAACAGGCCGCCAGCAGCGCGACGACCTCGGGACGGCGCAGCCGCTCACCGATCGGCGGCGCCGTCCCGCCGGCGCCGACTTTTGTCTCGGCGAGTCCCAGCGCACTCGCCAGCACGCAGGCGAGCATCAGCAGGCAGGCCCACAGCACGACGGCAATCGGCAGATAGTCGAGCAGCGCGCCGAGGCCGGCTACGCTGGCGATGAACCCGAGTGAGCCCCACAGGCGGATGCGGCCGTACTGCTCGGCGCGGCCGACCAGCCGGTCGAGCGTCATGGCCTCGACGAGCGGCAGCGCGGCGCTCCAGAAGAACCACACCAACCCCATCATCACCAGCAGCGCGGCAAAGTCGCGCGTCAGGAAGAAGCCGCCGAAGCTGACCAGCGCGCCAAGCGCGGCGAGCTTGACCACCGGCGCGCGGCGGCCGAGCAGATCGGCATACCAACCCCACAGGCCGGGCGCCAGCAGGCGCATTACCTGCGGCACCGACATCAGCACGCCGATCTCCCACGGCCCGAAGCCGCTGTCCTGCAGATACAGCGTGAAATAGGGTGCGAAGGCGCCGACGAAGGCGAAGTAGAAGAAATACCAGGCCGCCAGGCGTCGCAACGGACGCCCTGCCCGGCCGGCCAGGCTGCCTGTCAAGAAACAGGCTCAGGCCGGATGACGCTGGCCGATGCGGTAGGCCTGCAGCAGACGATACAGCTCGTCCTTGAGATGAACACGCGCCTTCTTCATGTCCTCGAGCGTGAAGTCGGCGACCGGCATGTCGTTTTCCTCGAGATTTTCAACCTTGCCGGTCAGACGGCCATAGCGGGCATACATGCCGGCAAACACACTGCTTTCGGCGCGCAGCGTGTCGATGGCATCGCGCAGTTCGGGAAATTCTTTATTCAGATCGTGATGATCGACGTGCATGGCTTGCTTCTTCCCCTTGTTTCGTGTGGCATCAAACGGTCAATCGGAACGAATTCGATTTTAACAGTCGCGCGGTGCCGCCTGGC
>Ga0172369_10006602_pt1 | contig 13754 bp, 15 predicted proteins | sample LakKiv25m_FD_114539 | JGI IMG/M metagenome (GOLD analysis project Ga0172369, IMG submission 114539) | Freshwater microbial communities from Kabuno Bay, South-Kivu, Congo - kab_022012_11.25m | ecosystem: Environmental > Aquatic > Freshwater > Lake | place: Democratic Republic of the Congo...
AATCGATTCCCAGACCCTGACCGCCGTATATAGAAAACTCAAGGTGTCCCGAGATTATATGGTCGCAGATGAAAAACGGCTGCTCCAGGTGCCGATGTCCGCATATCGTACCGACGAACCCATAGGGTTGTCCTGCATCTTCGCGGTTTCCAAGGAAGATGCCGATACTATAGTCGCTTGCATACAATCTTTCGATACGCTGGCCGTCCATATTGTAAAATCATGGACCCCCGGGTATTTCGATCTCCATATCACGCACAAGGATGCGACAAAGAAACAAGCACTTTCAAGATTACTGGTTCTTCTGGGGATCCCGGGGGCCGACGTGATGGTCGTCGGGGACGGCGGCAATGACCTGCCGCTTTTCGAGCTTGCGGGCTTGCGGGTCGCAATGGAGAATGGGGCCGAGATTCTCAAACGAGAAGCCGATTGGATCGCTCCGCCAGTAGACAGAGACGGTTTGGCAGCGGCAATCCGAAAATATATAACGAAGGCAGCCTGAATCAGACGAGTATTTTTTTCTTTGCAAGCTTGACGATAAGTTCCCGGATATCCTTTTTTGCCTGTTTTTCTGTGACTTCAAAATTTTTCGCAAGCAGGACCGCTATGCGGTCGGTTGGTACTTTTGCCTTCAATTTGCGAAAAATATAGGATGCAGTCTCGTTGAGGGTGAAAAGAATTGATTTGGTTCCGTCAAAAATGACCGTTTCTTTATCCAGGGATTGGACGATAAGCTCCTTGTTGATGTTATATGATTTCATGATGTCATTATACAAAACCCCCCCGGAAGAGGGGGGGTTTGCGCAAAACGGGGTCACTTGGATGTTTTCTTAATCGTGATCTTGCGTGCTTTCGCTGTTTCCGCAACCGGTGCGGTAACGGTCAGCACGCCGTCTTTGACAGAAGCCTCCAGTTTTTTTTCTTCGATGGCACGCGGAAGATACGTGGTATAGCTGAATGAGGTGACGCGCTGCTTTTTGTGCACGACGCGGTTTTTCTGCTTTTCCTCTTCGACTTCCTCGGACTTGCCGCTTATCGTCAAGACGCCATCCTCGTAGGTTATATCGAGTTTTTCCTCGGGTATCCCCGGGACAGACGCCTCGACGACGACCTTGTTGTCCTCTTCATAGACATTAAGTCCTTCGGTCTGGGTCATTTCCGGCCATTCCCGTTCGTCATCCCACATGAGCGGTCGAAAAAACGAAGGCGGGAAGGCAGGATTGAATCTGATGATTGCCATGGTTATTCACCTCCTGACATATTAGCAAACTTGTAATATGAGTGCTATATTGGCAATATAACATGAAGAGTGCTAATCTGTCAAGAGGATAATTGACGGGCAAGACGAGGAGGTGGAGAGGGGGTATGGTATGATAAGAGGGTATGAAAAGAAAAATGGAGGATCTCTGGTTCAAACGGAAAAAATACGGATGGGGATGGGTTCCGGTCACGTGGCAGGGTTGGGCATTTGTCTCTTTATACCTTGTTGCGGTCATATGGGGAGGGGCGCGGCTGGGACAGAGTCCCTCGATAGACGGAACCGCTTCGTTCATCGCGGACATAGCAGTCCTCACGTTGACTCTCGTGACGATATGTACCCTCAAGGGGGAGCACCCACGATGGCAATGGGGAAACGATAAAAAAGCATGACCAGACAACATCTGTTGGGACTCACCGCTCTGTTATCCTCTGCTTTCCTGTATGGTTTTTTTGCCATCTTTACACGTACTGTCGGTTTTGAACTGCCTCTTTTCTTTGCATCTTTCTCCCGAAACCTGATCGGCCTTGTTTTCCTTCTCATCCCAATGATTGTTTGGGGCAAATGGAAAAAGATGAAGGGGAAAGATGTAAAATGGTTTGCGTTTCGGGGATTGGGGGGGCTTTTTGGATTCGTCGGATCCTATCTTGCATTCTACAATATGGGGATCGGGATAACATATTTCATATTCTATGCAAGTACGGCCGTAAGCGGTTACATCATGGGATCCGTCTTTTTTGGTGAGAGGATTACAGTATCAAAACTAGTCTCGCTCTTTTTGGCTTTCCTCGGATTGGCTTTTATCTATTCCTTCAATCTCAAGGATATAGACGTGATATATGGCGCTTATGCTGCTTTGTCGGGAGTCGGTTCCGCCCTGTGGAACATATGTTCCAAAAAAATATCGTATTCGTATCCTGCCATACAACTTAACTTCATCGACTTTGGTGTTTCGCTCATATTTTCCTTTATTCTATCGATTACCCTCAAAGAAATGTGGGTCATGCCGGCCGCATCCTCGCTCTGGGGAGCGAACATCCTGTTTTCCCTCATGTTCGTGGTCACGGGGCAGCTCATGATATATGGATTTAAATATATCGAGGCGCAGACAGGAACACTCATCATGCTTTCCGAGGTTGTTTTTGGGATACTGCTGGGTTATGTCTTCTACCATGAAGTGATGGGATGGTACACCGTCATTGGCGGCTTGTTCATCATGGGGGCCATTGCATTGCCCGAGATGGTCCAACGAAAAAGAGCGGGCACTAGCAAACCATGAAACCGAAGAACACAACAAACGTGGGAAAACTCGACGTCATAACGGGGCCCATGTTTGCGGGCAAAAGCGAGGAGCTCCTGAAACGGCTCAAACGCTATAAAGTAGCCGGACAAGGGGTCAAGGTCTTCAATCATGCCCTCGACAAAAGATATGCGAAAAGCCATATTGCCTCGCATGACCGGGAGCAGTGGAAGGCAAAAGGCATCACCGACCCGGAAGGTATCCTGGGGCTGATTACGAATCGGACCCGGGTCGTCATGATCGATGAGGTCCAGTTTTTTCCGCCCTCATTGATAACGGTCATAGACGGGCTTTTGGCACGCGGCATGCATGTGGTCGTCGCCGGGTTGGATACTGATTTCCGCGGCGTTCCGTTTCCGGTCACCGCCGCTCTTCTTGCCATTGCAGACGGCGAGATACTGAAGCTGAGGGCGGTATGCCATATATGCAAGAAATGGAATGCGACCCGGAGCCAGCGCCTGCTGGCCGACGGGCAACCCGCTCCCCACGACCATCCGCTCATCCAGGTTGGAGCAGGGGAATCGTACCAGGCCAGATGCCGTCGTCATCACGAAGTTCCCAACTCTTAATTTTGCTATAATGAATCTTCTGTTATGAATTGCCTTTTCAACCTATGAAAAACGAACAGATTCTGGTAGGATTAGCCGTTACTGTTTTCGTACTGTTTGTCGTATATCTGTTTATAGCCAAACCGGGAGCACCCAAGGAAGAGGTTCAACAGGTATCCGAGGCGGTACCCACCATTGCAGAAACCATGAAAGCACCCAAGATGTCCATCGATACAAAAAAAACGTACACCGCAACCCTGAAAACAAGCGAAGGGGATATCGTCATTGAACTGAACGCGAAGGAAACTCCCGTGACGGTAAACAATTTCGTAACTCTTGCCAGAAAGAAATTCTACAATAATACCATCTTCCACCGGGTCATCAAGGATTTCATGATCCAGGGAGGCGACCCCGACGGTACGGGACGCGGCGGGCCGGGATACCGGTTTGACGACGAACCTTTTACGGGGGAATATACCCGGGGCACGGTTGCCATGGCTAATGCGGGACCCAACACCAACGGAAGCCAGTTTTTCATCATGCACAAGGACTACAGTCTCCCGAAAAATTATGTCATTTTCGGCAAGACAACTTCCGGACTGGATGTTGTCGATAAGATAGCGGAGGCCCAAACCGGGTCGGAGGACAGGCCCGTTCGTCCGGTGACGATTCAAGCCATAGAGATAACGGAGAAATAACTCAGGCAATATAATAACCCCGGGAAAAAAGCACGAGCAGGAAAACGGACAGGACGACGGCAATGACAGAATAAATCGCAACTGCTATTTTGTTCCGCGATGCCGCAAGCGCGAGAAAGAACGGGAACAGGGGAGCCGTATACCGGGGGAGCCCGGTGAATGTCCCGGAGAAAACGGGAACCAGGAAAAACCCCAAGGCCATTATCTGATATGATATCCGGATCTTCCTTCTCCACGCCGCATAGATCATGACAGACCCAAAGAGAAACGTGCAGACTTCCAGAAGAGCAATCCAAAACTCAAACACATGCGGTGAAACGGTCAAAAAAATCTTCAGATACCGGTAGAGGGTCTGGAGCGGGAATACGAGCGAAGTTGTCGCCCGCCCGTTGGCCAGCTGGCCGTGTGCCTGCAAAAAAAGGAGCGGATTGCCCCACCTCATCCAATTGTAAAGCGCGTAGAGGAGGGTCCCGGCCGGGGCAAGCAGAAGAAACAATGCGTCCCGGACAGACCTCTTCCCCTTTTTTTCCCGGAGCCATTCCCATATCAGGGCAGGAAGCAAAAGTATCCCGACGATGCGTGTTGCCGATGCAAGCAGTCCGAACATGCCCGACCAGGCCCAGCGCTTCCTGCGTGCGGAGTACAGCGAGGCAACGCAGGCGGCAATAAAGAGGCTTTCCGAGTAAACGCTGCCGAAAAAAAAGGATGTCGGGAAAACCGACAACAGCACAAGCGCAAGGAACGAAATCCTGCGGGAATAATCCAATCTCAGAAGACGATACAGGCCTATGAGCGCTCCCAAGAACAGCAGGTTCGAAAGGATAAGCGCTCCAAAAAAGTACACGGCGGAAAAGGACGGGGGAGTTCCGAAGGGAAGAGAGACGGCCTTGATGAGGAGAGGATAGAGGGGCATGAACCGTTCATTGTCCGCATATCCTTGGCCGGCGATGGCAAGGTAATGCACTCCGTCGAAATTCGCCCAGGGATACAGGAGGGGAGACGAGACGGGAGGATATGGCTTGGTCACCGACCAGATGTTGGTGAAAGCGGAGCCGGTACGGTAGGGGAGCAAAGGCGAAAACAGGAACGGGACACACAAGAGGATGCGCCAGACGATGAACAAAAGGATGACCGGATACAGTTTTTTCATGGCAGCGTTATCTCCTTATCTTGCACTTTTTTAAAAACGTCCGTATTGAGAGGGCTGCGATTGCACGGGGTTATGGAAATATAGCCGGCGCTCAAAGCTCCCGTATCTTCCGATAAATCAGGTTTTGCGGATTGCTTTCTCAGATGCGCGGGGAATGAAAACCTTCGGGATGTGCGGTCCAGATCGAGCGGATAAGAATAGAACTCCTTCATGTCATGGAGAAACCGCGTGAATCTCATCTTGGTCGAAGGGAGCGCGGGAAAGTTGATATTCAGGAGATCACAGCTCCACATCTTTTTCTGCAGCGAATATCTGATGACGCGGCCCGCGATATTTCCCGGATAGGCAAGATAGGACGTGAGATCCTCGGAGACATGATGCCTTCGGAAGAAGTGAACGGCAGGTACGAGCCAGCTCAGGACCATCGCGCGCGGAGCGATTCCTATCGCGAGTCCCCGATATGCGGCGGCATAGGTGCCGGATGAGATGATTGCGCCGCCGACGTTGGCGCCCAGGTTGATTCCGGATATGATAAGGTCGAATGGTTTATCAAAGTAAGCCTGGGCGCATTCGATGGTATCGGCGGGGCTGCCGCTGGTCCAGAGCGCAGGAGCCCCATCGACCGTATCCTCTCCCCACGTCCCACCTTCCATGACGCTGAGTTTTCCCCCGACTCCACTCTGTTGGGAATTGGTCCCCGCCACTGCTATTTCGAAATCGTGCTTGAGCACACGGATGAGGAGACGCGTTCCGACCGAATGGTATCCGTCATCCCCGGTGAGGAGAATGCGACGTACGTTCATACGGCCATTATACAGGAACCCCTTGACATGGCGGATAGCATGATATAAAGTTATATACCTATACCCCAGGTACAGGTATATCATTAGAAATTATTTCATCCCATGCATCATCCCTCAAAGGATAAAATCCTCATAAGTTATAAAAAAGCCCATTCTCACATCGCCAAGATAATCTCCATGTTGGAGGAAGACACGTATTGCATCGATATCATGCAGCAGAATCTGGCGGTCATCGGACTTCTTAAGTCAGCGCACCAGATGCTCATGGCCGACCACCTCAATTCATGTTTCAAGAACGCCATGGCATCCAACAATGAAACGCGCAAACAGGCGATGGTCGATGAGATATTAAAAGTCAATTCGCTGTACAATAAATAACAATGAACAAAACATCTGTTCCGATAAAAGGAATGCATTGCCGTTCATGCGAGCTGTTGGTGGAAGATGAGCTGTTGAAGGTTCCGGGCATCGTGAAAGCGGATGTCAATCACCGGACGGGCAGTGCAACAGTTTTTTATAAAAATGACCAACCCGGGAACGATGCAATAGCGTCCGCAATAGAGAAGGCCGGATATGTCATCGGTCACAACGGGAGACCGAATTCGATTTTCTCACATGCCATAAGTGATTATTGGGACATCATGATGGTCGGCGTCATCGCATTCCTGTTATACCTTGTCGGGGACCAGTTGGGGATATTCCGTTTCTCATCCCTTCTGAAAGGCGGTTACGGAAGCCTGACCGTCGTTTTTCTGGTAGGCATCACGGCCGGACTCTCGACCTGCATGGCTTTGGTCGGGGGGCTTGTCTTGGGGATTTCCGCCCGATTTGCGGAAAGTCACCCCGAAGCAACCTCACTGCAAAAGTTCACGCCCCATATATATTTTAACCTTGGTCGGATCATCGGATTTGCATTCTTGGGCGGAGTTGCGGGGTATGTCGGATCGCTTCTATCCGTGTCAACCGGCATCACGGGCGTTCTTACCATCCTGGTCGGGATGGTCATGCTGGTTCTGGGCATGCAGTTGACCGGACTTTTCCCTGTTCTTGACCGGGTGAGCTTCACCCTTCCCAAGGGGATATCTCGGATGCTTGGAATACAGGGAAAAGAAAACAAGGCGTATTCGGCAGTCAATTCGATTGTGCTTGGAGCGCTGACATTCTTCTTGCCCTGCGGATTCACGCAGGCGATGCAATTGTTCGCGGTGAGCTCCAAATCCCCCCTGGTCGGAGCTCTCACCATGGGAGTATTCGTCATCGGGACCGCGCCGGGACTTCTCGGGGTGGGGGGATTGACGTCCCTTCTCAAGGGAGGAATGGCACGGATGTTTTTCAAATTCGCCGGAATCGTGGTCATCGTCATGTCTGTTTTCAATATGACAAACGGCCTGAATCTGGCACGGGTTGCGGTCGGGGTTCCGACTACGAATAGCGCGTCGGCCGATCCCAATGTGACCGTTGAAAACGGCGTCCAGGTCATACGGATGAAACAAACGGGCAGGGGATATGTCCCGAACGAATTCACGGTCAAACAAAACATGCCGGTTGCATGGAAGATCATGTCCGAGGATCCGTACAGCTGCGCAAGCAGTCTCGTTGTCCCCGATCTCAAGATTCGTACCCTCCTGACGGAGAAGGAACAGGAGTTCAAGTTCACACCGAAAGACGCGGGAGACATCCGTTTCACCTGCAGCATGGGGATGTACAGCGGCGTTATCCATGTTTCCGGACAATGACATGAAAAACAAAATACAGGGACAATCCAGAACAACGCTCCTTCTCGAAGGCATGCACTGCACCTCGTGCGCGCGCATCATCGAAAAAACGCTTTCCTCCGTCGAGGGAGTGTCGGAGGCGCATGTGAATTTTGCCGCGGAGAAGGCAACGGTCATTACCGGAGGCAATGACGTGCCGCAATCTGTCCTTGTTGACGCGGTGGCGCGTGCCGGGTACAGGGCGTCGGTCTTGTCGGATAAGGACAAGGGAGCGGAAAGCCGGATAAAGAAGGAAGAATATAATCTGCTGAAAAGAAAATTCACGGCAAGCCTGCTGTTGTCCCTGCCGATGGCGTACTTCATGTTTTTCGATTTTTTTTCCCGGATGCCCGGAAGGGATTTTTTCCTGCCTTTCGTCGGGATACTGTCATTGATTCTCACGACGCCGGTCCAGTTCATCATCGGCCGCGGATTCTATAGGGGCATGTGGTCGGCCCTTCGGATGAAGACCTTCAACATGGATTCCCTTATCGCCATCGGCACCTCCGTCGCATATTTCTACAGTCTTTTCAATTTCGTGAATTTTTATTTGATAAACAGGTCGGTTGTCGGCATGGGCGGAACCAAAATCCCCGAATTGTATTTCGAAACCGCCGCCTTCCTCATCACGTTTGTTCTCCTGGGCAAACTCCTCGAGTCACAGGCAAAGGGCAGGACGTCGGATGCAATCAAGAAACTCATGGGACTCCAGGCAAAGACCGCACGCGTGATCCGCAACGGACAGACGCGCGATATCCCGGTCGACCGGGTCGTCCATGATGATGTCGTGATAGTCCGTCCCGGAGAAAAAGTGCCGGTGGACGGAATCATCGTGAAGGGATCTTCCGCGGTGGACGAATCCATGATAACAGGCGAGAGCCTGCCGGTCGAAAAACAGGTCGATGACACGGTCGTCGGAGGGACCATGAACAAAACAGGCAGCTTCGAGTTTCGCGCGACCCGTGTGGGGAACGAAACAAAGCTTTCTCAGATAATCCGCCTGGTCGAGGAAGCCCAGGGCTCAAAGGCCCCGATACAGGATTTTGCAGACAGGATATCGGCATATTTTGTCCCGGCCGTCATCGGGATTGCCATCCTGACGTTTGCGATTTGGTTTCTCGTTCTTGGAGCGACACTGTCGTTTTCCCTCATGGCCTTTACCGCGGTTATCGTCATCGCTTGCCCGTGTGCTTTGGGACTTGCCACGCCGACCGCCATCATGGTCGGAACGGGCAAAGGTGCCGAATACGGGATGCTGATAAAAGGGGGGGAACCGCTGGAGGGGGCATGCAGGGTTAACGCAATCGTATTCGACAAAACCGGCACCCTGACAAAGGGCACGCCGGAGGTAACCGATACGCTCAGTTTCAAAGAGCTTGACGAAGATAAGCTTCTTGGTATCGCCGCCTCTCTCGAGAAGCAGTCGGAACATCCGTTGGCCGAGGCCATTTATCAACATACGGATGGAGCGGGAATCAGCCTTACTCCGGTTGCCGATTTCAAGGCAATCCCGGGGCACGGCGTACAGGGCAATCTCCACAGCACGACATATTATTTCGGGAACAGGAAACTCATCAAGGACATCGTCGGTTTGCCGGTGGAAAAGCTAGACCGCAAGATGAGCGGGCTCGAGAATGAGGGCAAGACGGTCATGATACTGGCAACCAAAACCGACATTCTGGGATTGGTTGCTGTTGCCGACACGGTCAAGGAAACGTCAAAAGAAGCCGTTGAAAAACTCAAGAAGCTTGGTATAGCGGTATACATGATAACGGGGGATAACGAACGTACCGCGCGCGCAATTGCGTCCCAGGTCGGCATATCAAACGTCCTCGCCGAAGTGTTGCCCGAGGACAAGGCCCGCAACGTCAAGAAACTCCAGGATGAAGGCAAGAAGGTGGCGATGGTGGGAGACGGCATCAACGATGCCCCGGCTCTGGCTCAGGCGGACCTTGGCATCGCCATGGGTTCGGGGACCGATGTGGCAATGGAGGCGGGAGGAATCGTGATCATCAAGAATGATCTGAGGGACGTGGCAAACGCGATAGATCTTTCAAAGACCACCATGAACAAGATAAAGCAGAACATGTTCTTTGCTCTTTTTTATAACGTCATGGGCATTCCTGTCGCCGCGCGGCTCTTTGCAGGACTGGGCATCGTTCTCAAGCCGGAGCTTGCCGGGCTTGCCATGGCGTTGTCATCCATCTCGGTCGTGACCAACTCACTGCTTCTCCGGGGATATAAACCTGGGAAAAAGAATTATCTTTCCGCCCTAGCACCGGTCATCATGATTGTTCTGTTTTCGTTTGTGTTTTTTGAATTCGCAAGATTAAGTGTAAGAATGAACGCAGAAGAAACGCAAATGAAGAAGACAATCCAACGCATCAGCCGATGAAGTCCTTGTAGTTTGTGTCGGAGATGACATAGGATGTCCCTTGTCCGCTCACCATCTTGTAGGCGGCCTTGCGCACGATGTCTTCGAGCTGCCGTTCAAGGCTCCGGATACCCGGCTCAAATCCCAAAGGACGGACAATCTTCTCCCAGGTCGCATCGTCAATCTTGACCTGCTCCGAGGTCAATCCAAGCTCCTTCAGGAATTTGGGGAGGACGAACATCTTCCCGATGGCTATCTTGTCCTCATCGTTGTAGGAAGGCATCTGCACGACCTCCAGACGGTCAAGGACGGCGGTGGAAATGGCATTCGTGTTATTGGCGGTTGCAACGAAAAGCACCTGGGACAAATCTATCGGATAATCGATGAAATAGTCAACGAAGCTCGAGTTTTGGCCCGGGTCCAGGAGCTCAATGAGGACGCCCATGATAGCGGAGCGGGTTTCGGGGGTCACGCGGTCGAGTTCATCCAGAAGGATGACCGGATTGCGGGAACCTGCACGCCGGAGCGCCTTCACGACGAGGCCCGGTTCGGCTTCGGGTGATGTCTTGGATTGTCCACGAAGGTCAAGCGCCGACGAAAGACCGCCGAAGGGGATGCGCACAAGCTTGCGGCCGAGCGCCTCGGCGATGGATCTGGAAAAGGTCGTCTTACCGGTGCCCGCCAACCCGACGAAAAAGAGATTGGGCGCATGGAATACGTCGGTATGGAGGTTTTGTTTTTGGAGGATGAGCATGGAAAGATACTCAAGGACCCGCTTCTTGATTGCATCGAGGCCGTAATGATTCTTGTCCAGGAACTCCTTTGCCTTGTTTATGTCCAGGGTATCGGTCGTGCGCGCATCCCAAGGCAGATTGGTGATCCAATCAATGTATTTGGCCGTGATATCGAGCTGCGTGAGACTGCCTCCGTACTTGAGGGTAAGGCTGATGCGTTCTATCTGCTGGAGGGCTTTGTCATGGAGATTAGCAGGGAGATGGGCTGCCTGCAATTGAGCCTTTATCTTATCTATTTCTGACAAGCCGTTTTGTGTGTTTGCCGGGTTAGCAGATACATTATCCACTTGACAAAAGTATGAATTTTTACTATGATAATTTCCGTTCCGTTTCTTCAATTATTTCGAAGCGGAATAGAAAATAGGCATTCCTATTTTCAGTTTATCAGTTTCAAATTTTAAATACTATGGCAAAAAATAGCCATGCGGTCAAACCGTTGTTTGATTTCGTGTTAATAAAACCTCTCGCACAGGAAGAGGTCACTCCGTCAGGAATAGTCCTTCCGGATACGGCTAAGGAAAAGCCCCAGATGGGAGAAGTGGTCGCTGTCGGACCGGGTGTCGTGAATGATCAGGGGAAAACGGTCCCGATGATGGTCAAGGTGGGGCAGAAGGTCCTGTACAAGAAATGGGGAGGAAATGAAATAAAGGTCGGGACCGAGGAAATGCTTCTGGTCGAGCAAAAAGATGTTATGGCTGTCATGGAGTAATTCAAAATTATTAATTAGTTCATCATTATGGCAAAACAAATCAAATACGGCGCAGATGCACGTACCAAACTTCTTTCGGGTGTCAATCAGTTGACCGATGCGGTAGCGACGACACTGGGCCCCAAAGGCCGCAATGTCGCGCTTGACAAGAAATGGGGCGCGCCCAATATCATCCATGACGGTGTCTCGGTAGCCAAGGAAGTCGAGCTGCAGGATCCCTTCGAGAACATGGGAGCACAACTGGTCAAGGAGGCCGCTTCCAAGACAGCTGACATCGCCGGGGACGGGACGACGACCGCGACAGTCCTTGCGCGCGCAATCGTGGCGGAAGGCATCAAGATGATAACGGCCAACGCAAACCCGATGGTCATGCGCCGCGGTCTTCAGAAGGCAAGCGACATGATTGTCGCCGAGCTCAAGGATATCTCAAAGAAAATCACCCTCGCCGATGCCGCAAGCGTCGCGACCATTTCCGCGGGAGACGCGGAACTCGGGAAGATAATCGCCGACGCCCTCAAGAAAGTCGGAGGCAAGGACGGAGTCGTGACCGTCGAAGAAGGCAAAAGTCTTCTTACCTGGGTCGACCACAAGGAAGGAATGCAGTTCGATCGCGGGTTTGCTTCACCGTATTTTGCGACAGACACGGACAAGATGGTTGCGGAGATAGAAGATCCGTACATTTTGATTACCGATAAGAAAATCACCGCCATCGCGGACCTGCTTCCGTTTCTCGAGAAGTTCGTGAAGGTCTCCAAGAATCTGGTCATCATGGCCGATGACGTCGAGGGAGAGGCTCTTGCAACCCTCGTGGTCAACAAGATCCGCGGCACATTCAATGCTCTTGTCGTGAAAGCTCCCGGATTCGGCGACCGCCGCAAGGAGATGCTTCAGGATATCGCTCTTCTGACGGGCGGAACGGTCATTTCCGAGGATCTCGGCAAGAAGCTTGATTCCGTAACCATCGAGGACTGCGGACGCGCAGACAAGATCAAGTCCGACAAGGAAAACACGAGCATCATCGGAGGGAAGGGTTCCAAGAAGGACATCGATGCCCGTGTCGCCCAGATAAAACGCCAGATCGATGATACGACATCCGACTTCGACCGCGAGAAACTCCAGGAGCGTTTGGCCAAACTGTCAGGCGGAGTCGCCGTCATCAATGTCGGAGCAGCGACGGAAGTCGAGCTCAAGGACAAGAAAGAACGCGTCATCGATGCGGTTGCGGCAACCAAGGCAGCCCTCGAGGAAGGCATTGTTCCCGGCGGCGCGGTGGCGCTCCTTGATATCGGTCAGCGGATGATGGCAAAGAACGCAGGCGTCATGAGCCGTGATGAGGTCATAGGATTCGATATAGTCAAGGCCGCGGTCGAGGAACCGTTCAAACAGCTTATGAAGAATGCGGGCCTCAATCCGGGCGAACTCATCGCCAAGGCGCGCGACAATAGCGAACGCGGATATGGGTTCGATGTATTGCAGGTCGAGACTGCAGACACCGCGAAACCCATAGACATGATCAAGGCGGGGATAATCGATCCTCTCAAGGTCGTTCGCACCGCGGTCCAGAATGCCATCTCGGTTGCAACCATGATCCTGACGACCGAAGCGCTGGTCACTGATTTGCCCGAAAAGAAAGACGAAACGCCTTCTATGCCCGGCGGTATGGGCGGCATGGGAGGAATGGGTGGAATGGGCGGATATTAAAACCCTGTTTCACATACAAGAGACCCCGCGGGACACCGCGGGGTTTTTGGTTATGAGATGCACTGATAGAAAAGCATCATGGTTTGCCGGGGCATCAAAGCAGTTTCAGTTCCCGGAAGAGCTTTTGGGAAGGGCGGGAGAGATTGGTGCCCGATAGTTCGCTTTTAGGAAACCATTTGACTTCCACGATATCATCACCGGGATGGAGTTCTCCCGATAGATACTCGGTTTCAAAGGTAAGGAAGATGTAATGAGTCATCTCGCCGTTTTTGTCCGGCTCGTCGTCCTCGTCGAACGAAACCCGCTTCATGGGCCCGGTCACGACCCCTATTTCTTCTTTGATCTCCCGTCTCAAGGCTTCTTCCAGAGTTTCCTTGCCGATCTCGACGCCTCCGCCTATCGTGACCCAACTGTTCGGATAGGGTCCGACACCCGGTTTCTTCCGGCCGAAAAGGTATGAGTCACCTTTGCGGATAAGCGCGCTGACGACGATGCGGGTTTTCATTATGAAGATATTGTACACAAAAAAGGAAAGCAATTCAGCAAACCGAAGAAGACCGGTTTACTGCAAAAGGCCAAGAAAGGGGAGCACCAGAAGGTGAATAATCGAATCAATAAGCTCTGTAATGATGCCTGTCGCGTCTTCTACCGATCTTTCCATACTA
>Ga0172369_10006606_pt1 | contig 13748 bp, 16 predicted proteins | sample LakKiv25m_FD_114539 | JGI IMG/M metagenome (GOLD analysis project Ga0172369, IMG submission 114539) | Freshwater microbial communities from Kabuno Bay, South-Kivu, Congo - kab_022012_11.25m | ecosystem: Environmental > Aquatic > Freshwater > Lake | place: Democratic Republic of the Congo...
AAAAAGCCCTGCAATTCGGAGCCGAAGGCATTGGGCTTTTCCGCACCGAGCATATGTTTTACGGTAAAGGCTCGGATCAGCCTTTATTTCTCTTGCGTAAAATGATTGTTTCTAAAACTACCGAGGAAAGACAGCTGGCTCTGGATGCGCTGTTTCCGTTTGTAAAAAAAGATATCAAAGGAACCATCGCGGCGATGGACGGTTTTCCGGTAGTGATTCGTTTACTGGATCCGCCATTGCACGAATTTGTCCCCCGCGAGCAGGCGAAGCTCGAACAGTTAGCGCGTGATTTAAATATCGATATGAAAGAGCTAACCAAAAGAGCCGAAGGTTTGCATGAATCAAATCCAATGATGGGGCATCGCGGCGTACGCCTAGGGGTAACTTATCCGGAAGTAAGCGCAATGCAAATCCGCGCAATTTTAGAAGCCGCCGCGGAATTAGTTAAAGAAGGCAAGGATCCTTACCCGGAAATCATGATTCCGGTGGTTTGCGATGTAAAAGAATTAGCGGACCAATTCGCGATTGCCGATAAAATATACAAGGGAGTTTTGGCAAAATACGGGTTAAAAAAAATAAAGCATCTCTTAGGGACAATGATCGAGATTCCCCGGGCAGCAATTGTGGCGGATAAGCTGGCCACGGTAGCCAAATTCTTCTCCTTTGGAACCAATGACATGACGCAGATGGGTTTTGGTTTCTCCCGGGACGATATCGGCGGATTTTTGCCGGATTATATTGCCAAAGGTATTTTACCGGAAGATCCTTTTCAAAGCATTGATCAGGAAGGAATCGGAGAATTAATTAAAATGGGTATTAAACGCGGACGCTCCACCAATAAGAATCTAGAAGTGGGTATCTGCGGAGAGCATGGCGGTGAGCCTAAATCTGTAGAGTTTTGCCATAATGTCGGCATGGATTATGTCAGCTGTTCACCATTTAGGGTACCGATTGCAAAATTAGCCGCAGCGCAAGCTGTGTTGAAAGAAAAAATTAAGTAACTTAACGTCATTGCGAGAAGCCGGAGGCGGCGAAGCAATCTAATCACCAGAGATTGCTTCGCCCCTCCGGGGCTCGCAATGACGAAAAAGGTAAAACTATGGAAGCCTTAAAAACCTATCTTAAAGAAGTCCGGTTAATTCCGCTTTTAACGGCTAAAGAAGAAGTTGAGCTGAATAAACGCATTCGTAAAGGTGATGAAATTGCCCGCAAAGACATGATCCGCGCAAATCTGCGCCTGGTAATTAATATCGCTAAACGCTATATGCGCATGGGCACCCCGTTTTTAGATTTAATCGAAGAGGGAAACCTGGGATTAATGAAAGCTGTAGAAAAGTTTGATTATCGAAAAGGCTTTCGTTTTTCAACTTACGCTGCCTGGTGGATCCGGCAGGGAATTACCCGCTCAATCAGCGAGCAGGGCAAAATAATCCGAGTTCCCGTATATATGAATGACTTAATTACTAAATGGAAAAAAACCAAAGAACGCTTAAGCCAAAAATTAAAACGCCTGCCATCGGATCAAGAAATTGCCAAAAAATTGAAGCTTACTTCCGAACAAACAGAAAAGATTAATTTCTGGATGACCAGCACCACATCTTCTTTGGAAGCGCCAATTGGCGATGACAACGAGAATCAAATATCCGAATTAGTCGAAGACAAAAATGCCATTGCCCCGGATGCCGGAATTGTAAAACTCCTGGACCGGGAAAGAATCGATAATCTTTTAGAAGTAATGTCTGACCGGGAAAGGGAAATTTTAGATTTACGTTTTGGGTTAACCAATACAAAACCCCAAACTTTAGCGGTAGTCGCTAAAAAACTAGGGCTCTCCCGCGAGCGCATCCGTCAGATTGAAGAAAAGGCTTTAAGAAAATTAAGAAAATTTGTCGCCGGACAGGAAAAGGAACTGTAATGAATAACGCACTTTTAGAAAAATCCATCAGAAGTATTCCGGATTTCCCTAAACCCGGAATACTTTTTCGCGATGTAACTACCTTAATTAAAAATAAAGCGGCTTTTAAAAAAGCTATCGATTTATTGGCTAAAAAATATAAAGGCAAAGGATTTGATAAGGTTGTGGGAGTGGAGGCGCGCGGGTTTATCTTTGGCGCGGCCGTGGCGCATAAAATCGGAGCCGGTTTTGTGCCGGTGCGCAAAAAAGGTAAACTTCCCTTTAAAACCATCGCGGCAACTTATCAGTTGGAATATGGCACCGACACCTTGGAAGTTCACCAGGACGCCATCATCCCCGATGAAAAAGTTTTAATTATTGATGATCTTTTAGCTACCGGCGGTACAGTAAAAGCCGTAATTGAATTAGTCAAGCAATTGGGCGGAAAGGTTGCTGGAATTGGTTTTGTCATTGAGCTGGTAGATTTAAAAGGCAAGGATAAATTCAAAGAGTATCCGGTATATTCTTTGGTTAAATTTCAGGGGGAGTAGCCCACTGGGCAATCTGCGCCTGTAGCTCACCCGGATAGAGCAAGAGTTTCCTAAACTCTGGGCAGCAGGTTCGACTCCTGCCAGGCGCATTATTAAATATGTATAATCTACACGCACACACATTCTTAAGCGACGGAGCGTTACTTCCTTCAGAGGTGGCCGTACGTTATCAGGACAAAGGCTATCAAGTAATTGCGATCACCGACCACGCCGATTACAGTAATATCAAACAAATTGCCAAAGCCATTGTGGGGTTCTGTAAACGTTGGCCAAAAGATTCTGCAATAAAGGTTTTACCGGGCATAGAATTAACGCATCTGCCTCCGGAACAATTTAAGCCTCTGGCCGCCTTAGCCAGAAAAGAAGGAATTAAAATTATTATTGCTCACGGTGAAACTCCGGTAGAGCCGGTGGCCAAAAATACTAACCACCTGGCTCTCTTGTCGGATATCGATATCCTGGCGCACCCGGGATTAATTACTGATAGCGATACGCAGCTGGCCAAAGAGCGCGGAATATTTTTAGAAATTACCAGCAGGCACGGCCACCGGCAAGCGAATACCCACGTAATTAATCAGGCCAGAAAATTCGGGGCAAAATTAATTTTAAATAATGACAGCCACACGCCGGAAGACATTATCAGCCCCGCGGAATTAGTTAAAGCCGGATTGAGTTTCGGATTAACCCAAAACGAAATTGATAAAATTTATAAAGATGTAAAAACTTTTTTAACTAAACTGGAGGGAAGATGAAATTTTTCGCGAAGTTAGTTTTCCTATTCTCTATCGGCTGCCTGCTCACTACTGCGCTTACCGGCTGCTCAACTTTATCCGGTAACAAAGATACCACTAATCCCGGGAGCCTTGCACCGCAGGCAATTTTAAAATTTGCTGACGTGCCGGTTCCGGTGGGTTTAAAAAGCCTGCCTGAACAATCATACTCTTTTGAAAGCTCCGGGGTACGCGTGGGGGTCTTAAAATACCGGGGTAAGAATAACCCCGACCAGATCATTAATTTTTACAAAGAACAGATGCCAATGTATAATTGGAATTTAATCAATATCATCGAATACGGCCAAAGGCTGTTGAACTTTGAGCGTGAAAACGAAACCTGCATTATTACTTTACAGCCAATGGGTTGGGGTAACCTGATGGTAACAATATCTTTAGGCCCTAAATCACAGATTGTATCTAAAAAAGCAAAATCACCGGTTAAGTAAAAAATATACTTGACAAATTAAAAGTTATCTGTAAAATATCAATAAGTATTCGAAAAGTGAAATCATCCTAGGCAATACAATTAATAGCCTAGTTAACCATATATCCACAACAGTTAACAAAAAAAGGAGGAGTAAAAAAATGGGTAAACGCTTGATTTTAGTATTAGCGCTTGCTTTAATAGTCGGCCTAACATTTAGCGCCGCCTATGCCGAAGTACAGAATGTAAAGGTAAGTGGAGATATCATCGCCAGTGGAGTCGCAAGAAGCCATTTTGACTTAACATCAAATGGTGCTGATAAAAGCATTTTGAGACAGAACTTCTTAATGTCTCAGGTTAGGTTACGCGTTGATGCTGATCTTACGGATAATGTCATGGCCACGGTAAGATTAATCAACGAAAGAATCTGGAACGGACAGAATGATACCAATACTGGTTCTGGTAATAACTCAACCAATATTGATCTTGACCTTGCTTATGTTACCTTGAAAGAGTTTTTGTATTCACCTTTAACTTTAACCATCGGCCGTCAAGAAATCAGATTTGGCAATGGTTTTGTTATTGGTAATGCGAAGGCATCTGCTGGCACAACAGGCATTCCTACTGATTTATCAGAAAGAAAAGCTTTTGATGCTATCCGTGCCACTTTAAACTATGATCCATTGGTTGTGGATTTAGTTTATGCTCAAATAAAGCAAACCGATTCAATTGATAGAAATACCGTCAGCTTAACCGGTATTAATGCCACGTATGCTTTAAGCAAAAAAACTGATGTTTCTGCTTATTACTGGCTTCAGAAAAATAATAACCAAGCGATTACTACCGGCTCCAGAACCGATCAACTTTCCACAATCGGCGCTTTAGTTTCCACTTCTCCGATTGAAAATTTAGTTGGTTCTTTAGAAGCTGCATATCAGTTTGGAAGAAACACTGCATCTGCTACTGGCGCAAAGAGGCATGGTGCGTGGGCTTTACAAGCAATGGCAGATTATACCTTTGCTAAAGTAAAAACTACTCCTAAGATTGGCGCTTCTTATACCTATCTTTCCGGAGACCAAACTGGCGGCACGAGAAACGAAGGATGGAATCCTTTGTTCTACGATCAGAAACTCAATAATATAGTTTATACACTTTTACCTTTTTCAAATATGCATGCTTTTAATTTAAAAGGCAGCATGAAACCAGTAGAAGATGTCACCGTATCTGCGGTTTATGGATACTATGATGTCGCGCAGAAGAATGCCGCCTCATATACTGTTCCCAACACCTATGATAATGGAGTGACATACTACACTGGAACATATACCGGAAAAACACATCTTGGTAGCGCGCTTGATGGAACCGTTACCTATGATTATACAGAAGATGTTCAATTCGGTTTAACGGCTGGTTATTTTATACCAGGAAGAGCTCTTGCTGATGATGCTCAGAATGCAACTCAGTTAATCGGATCAATGAAAGTTACATTCTAATACAACTGATCTAGAAACACTCAAACCCCTTGGAGGAGCAATCCTCCGAGGGGTTTTTATTATCAACAAAAAGAAGGGGACGGTTCTCTTTAGAGAACCGTCCCCTTTACTAGTTTAGCGAATATTAATCTCCGTAAACAGTGGTTGTGTATTCGCCGTAAACACCTAGGGTGTTCTTGGCATCATAATCAACATATTTGATCGTTTTAATACCGGCATTGGCAGCCGCTGCCTTTATACTACAGTCACCCGTAGCTACCAGGCCTAAAATTGAGGTAGCTTTAGCTGTGCCAACTTTACTATAAGCCATTCCACCTGCGCCTGAGACAGGAGCTTTGATCTCAGTGTAGATCATGCCCATGGGATAGGGAGTGGCGCAGCCATTAAGCATTACCGCAGCAAACAATACTAATACCATTAAACTAATTTTTTTCATCTTATCCTCCTTTCCTTAAATGTATTTTAACAAAATAAATAATTACTGCAAGTCTTTTTAATGGTATAATTAACCAATATTATGATAAATCTTGCCATCATCTACCATATGCACCAACCTTATTACAAAAACCTCTTGACCCAAGAGAGCGATCTTCCCTGGGTCAGGCTGCACGGAATCAAAGATTATCTGGATATGGTGCAGATCCTTGAGAACTTCCCCAAAATGAAACTAACCTTCAATGTTGTGCCGTCATTATTTGAACAAATCCAAGATTATACTAATACCGGACTGCAGGATAAATACCTGCAAGTTTCTAAAAAACCCGCTGAACAGTTAAGCAAAACCGATAAAGAATTTATCCTGCAGAATTTCTTCTCCATAAATAAGGATAAGGTAATTGCTTTTTCTCCGCGTTACTACCAGTTATATTTTAAAAAACAATCCGGACAAGAATTTAATCTCGTCGATTACCTTGACCTGCAAGTCTGCTTTAACCTTTTTTGGATTGATCCGTCTTTTAGAAAAAACATCCCGGAATTAAAAAAAATAGTGGATAAGGAGAGGTTCTTTAGCGAAGAAGATAAAGGGGTTGTTTTAAATCAACAAATAGAAATTTTAAAAGGAATAATCCCCGCTTATAAAAACGCCCAGAATAACCAGCAGATCGAAATCAGTGTCACGCCTTATTATCATCCGATTTTGCCTTTACTTTATGATACCAATATCGCCAAAGAAGCCAATAAAAAAACCGTCCTTCCTAAAGAAGAATTTAATTACCCTCTGGATGCCAAATATCAAATTGATAGCGCCGTAGAATTTTATAAACAGAGGTTCGGCAATGCGCCGCTGGGTATGTGGCCCTCTGAAGAGGGGGTCAGCGAGCATATTTTACCCTATATCATTGAATCCGGGATAAAATGGATTGTCACCGATGAAGCCGTCTTATTTAAATCCTTAAAATTAAAAAAACGCGATACCAAATTACTTTACCAGCCGCACCTTTTAAACAGAAAAGAGGGCCAGCTGAATATTGTTTTTCGCGACCGCAATCTTTCAGATCTGATTGGTTTTGTTTACCATAAAATGAAAGAAGAGGATGCGGTAGATAATTTCATGATGCATCTGGAGAATATCCATAAAGCCTTTTTGACTAAAGACGGAAAAGAAAAAGACATTTTAGTTACTATCGCTTTAGACGGAGAAAATGCCTGGGAGTTTTATCGTCATGACGGGCATGATTTTCTGGAATTATTCTATCAACGCATAAGCCAGGCAGATTTTATAAAAACCACGACAGTTAGTGAGTATCTAAAACTTAATCCTGCTAAGAGAGAAATCAAACGCCTGAGCGCGGGCTCCTGGATTTACGGAGAATTCGGTAAATGGATCGGCAACCCGCATAAAGTACAAGCATGGGAATGGCTGGCGCAGGCGCGCAAAGCAATTAAGGAAACTAAAAACCCCAGCGAATTAGCCTGGAAACAAATGTACATTTTAGAAGGAAGCGACTGGTTCTGGTGGGCAGGAGAAGACCCGGATGGATCATTCGACCGGCTGTTCAGGTTACACTTAACTAACTTTTATAAGCTGATTTAAAAGGAACCGCCGAAATATCTTGCCAGCCCCTTAACCCCTTGACATCGATAGGGTTTTGTGTTATAAGTTATGTTCAAATGAATAAGAAAGAAATTTACGAGCATCTAGCGAATATTTATTTAGATGCCTCTTCAAAATCATCAAAGAAAAAACCGAGATTTAATTCTTTTCCGAAACCAGTTCAGGGTATTTTTTTCGCAGGATTGGTGATGGCTCTGGGATTAGGCAGCTTTGTTGGTTATACTCATTTTTCTAATTCCGCCCCGGTAGGCCAAATCGCTTTATTTTTATATCAAGATACCGCAAAAATTAATTTTAATTTTGACCCCGCCAAAAGAGAAACATTTTCCTTGAACCTTAAGCAGTTAAATTTATCCAAATATAAAACCTTAGTCTTTGCCGTAAGAAAAACCCACCCCAAAGACATTATTTCATTACGTATTGAATTTACTAACCGTTTTAACGAAAGATCCGAAATTTATATCAAAGATATTTCCACCAAATGGGCAGACCAAAGATTGGATTTTAGCCGGTTTGCTAAAATGAAGGATTGGACCCAGATGAAGGAGTTAGCTTTTAGTGTTGAAGAATGGAATGCCCGCGAAAAATCAGGAATTGTTTATTTAGATAATATTAGAGTCATAAAATAGGAGGAAAAGCCTAAATGCGTATTATAACCATCTCGAATCAAAAAGGCGGCTGCGGTAAAACGACTACCAGCATAAATTTAGCGGCGGCGCTCGCTACGAACAATCGCAAGGTCCTGCTGATTGACCTTGATCCTCAGGCACACGCTACCAGCGGCTTAAACATTAAAGCAGATTTGAGTATTTATAATGTACTTTCTAAAATTACCAATAAAAAATCCAAACTCGAAGAAATTATCCAAAATTTAGGAGAAAACTTTGATCTGGCTCCTTCCAGTATAGTTTTAAGCACGCTGGAACAGGAGCTAAGCGGAGAAATCGGCAGAGAATCACGGCTCTGCGACACCCTGAAAAATTTTAAGAATAATTACGACTACATTTTAATCGACTGTCCGCCAAATTTAGGAATTCTTACCGTGAACGCCATCCGGGCGGCCCATGAAATAATCATCCCCGTAGAAGCCAGCAGGTTTTCACTGGAAGGCGTAAGCCAGCTCACCAGTATCATCAACCTGATTAAAGAAAGATTAAGTCATAGCGTGGATTTCCGGATTTTGGTAACTAATTTTGATTCGCGCCTGCGGCATTCATTTACGATGTTAGAAAAAATTAAAACTGATTATAAAAATAAACTTTTCTCTAATATTATTCATGTCAACGTAAAACTTAAAGAAGCCCAGAACGAGGGATTAAATATCTTAGCTTATGACAAATACTGCCGCGGAGCCAAGGATTATTTTTCGCTTTCCCGGGAGATTATCACCCAGGAGAATACCGCTTTAGCCGCGCCGGCGCCAACCCAGGCGATCGAGAAAACTTTCCAAAAACGCATGAATGAAATTCTTAAAAAAGAACTGCCTAAATTAAACCAGGTTGTGCTCACGGTCAAGGCACCCAATGCCAAGGATGTTTATCTTGCCGGAGAATTCAACAACTGGAAATTAGATGAAAACAGCCGCATGGAGCAAACCAACGGCTGTTGGACTAAACGCTTAGAGCTCAACAAGGGCAAATACCGTTACCGTTTTGTAATTGACGGCAACTGGTCTGAGGATCCGGCTAACCCATTAACTCAATTAAACACTTACGGCACCTTAGATTCATTATTAGAGGTAGGTAAATAATTATTATGGCCTCCCCGCAAGAAGAACAATCGATTCGCGAAGGAAAATTTTTCGCGATAATCTCATATGTATCTTTTCTTTGCATCATTACCCTGATTTTAAAGAAAGATAATAAATTCGCGCTTTATCATGCTAAACACGGCCTAGTGCTATTTGTGATGGAAGTAGCGGCATTCATACTTTCCATTATTCCTCTTTTAGGCTGGCTGATCGGGATTTTTGGGTACACTTTGTTCCTGTTAGTTTCTTTGTGGGGAATTATGCAGTCGGCTTTAGGTATTTACAGCCGCATACCGATGATTACTGATATATCTGAAAGGGTCATTCTTTAAATAAAGAAGGAGGCTCCCATGGCTTTAAAGAATAAGAAAAAGATCAAAAAATCTGCAAAGAAATCAACCAAGAGAGCGGTTAAGAAAACGGTTAAAAAAACAGTTAAAAGAACGGTAAAAAAACCCCCTAAGCCCGAAGGTAATCTTATTGGCTCAATCACGCATTATTTTCCGCATGTCCAAGCTGCAGTAATTAAACTAAAAAAACCGCTGGCTAATGGAGATACGGTTAAAATCAAAGGACACACCACTGATCTAACCCAAATCGTTTCCTCCATGCAAATTGACCGGGTGGATATTTCTCGCGCCAAAAACGGGGATGAAATTGGCCTGCAAGTCAGCTCCCGGGTAAGACAAGGTGACAAGGTTTACAAAATTTAGATTAAGTGATTGGAAACCATCCAAAGACAAATATGTTTAAAAAAATAACCATTTTAGTTTTTTCTGGATTTTTGTTAATAAATATTTGCGGCTGCGTTGCCTTATTGGCCGGAGTTACTGGTGGCGTAGGGACCGCAGTTTGGCTATCAGGAAAATTATCACAGGAATTCCACGCCTCTTATGAGCAAACCACGAATGCCGCTAAATCAGCCTTAGAATCGCTTAGATTAAAAATCATTAAGGAAACTAAGGAAGGCAATACCACACAATTAAAGAGTGCCTATACTGATGGCAAAGAAATTTGGATCGATATCCGCAGAATCACCGACAACTCTACAAAAGTAGAGGTACGCGTAGGTGGGATCAAGTCAGATAAAACCGCCGCAAGTAATATCCTGGGAGCAATACAAAGATACCTTCCTCAAAGCCGCCCAGATTTGGGCTAAATTAGGAGTTGAAATTTGAGCTTAAATTGAGCTTGACAAAACTCAATTTTGGTGTTAATTATGAGTATATACTCAAAATAACCAGGGCGTTAAATGTAGGTAACTTCAGGTAGAACAAATGCGGCCACGCGGAAGACCAAGGAAATACAGAATAGTCAAGCTTGACCCAAAAATCAGCCAATTTAGCCCTAGAGGCAGGCCAGGCAGGCCTGATGAGGTAGAGCTAAAAATGGATGAATTTGAGGCTTTAAGGCTGGCAGATTACCAGAATTTAAGCCAAAAAGAGGCATCTAAATCTATGCGTATATCCCAACAAACCTTTAGCCGGATTTTAAGGAAAGCGCATATGTTAATCGCTAAAGGGATAACCACCGGATCTACCATAAGAATCCAGGGCGGTCAATATGTAATTAGTTCCCGCATTGATAATTTACCAGACCAGAAACTAATAATTCCAGATAAAACTCATAACAATAATCCTTAAAAAGGCTAGCCAAAACAACCGCCTTAGGGCAATTTTGCCTTACTTTACCCATTAGATCTACTTCCTATAATATATCTTATGTTAACTTGTCTATATTGCGTAACTAGCCATAAAGCTATGGAAGCCAATAGGTTATTTAAAGCTGTTTTTAAGTTGTGGAAAAGTGGATTCTTCTTTACTTAAACTTACCGGGTTATTTTATCTATGACAATTCTGTGCGGGGTTCTATGTATCTTACCTAGGATTTTTTGCTTTTAATTGAAAATTATTCTAACAGGCTAAAACGGTAATTGCAGGATGAATTGACCCCTCTCCGAAGCGGTTATTTATGCGGTCTAGGGCCTTTATCAGCCCCTCCCTGCGGATATCTTCGCTAAGTAAAGGCTGATAGACCTCCTTAGAAAGGCTGCTACAGGTGACCCCAATTGCCCGAATTCTGGGGTTTTTTAGGGTTAACTTTGCCATTATTTTAAGATTTCTTTGATAGATTTCATAACCATCATTAGTGACCGATTGCTGTGTTTTCTGGGCCCCGAAATTGCCAATTTGCGGGCCATTTAGCCAAAGATGAACAGTCGCGCTAACTAAATTTTGCTGCCTAAGCCTGGTGGCAACCATCTCGGATAAAACTCTAATCCAAGCCTGAATAACCTGGGGGTTTATTTGGGCTTTTGGTAAAGTGTATGAATGGCTTATGGACTTAGGCAATTCACTAGACTTACCGGGATTTTCACCAAACTTACCGGGATTATTATTAAAAAATTCCGGTAAGTTTAGGTATAAGTCCCAGCAGGTTTTTAAACCGCTAGACATTAAATTTACGCCATTTTTACCACCCATACCACAAAGCTTATTTAGTGAAGTTTGGCGTAAAATTCTCTCAAAGTTCGCTTCATCAATAAGAGTCAGGCCATCCGGCTTATTGAGCTTAGAAGCTAACTTAGCCAGAAGCCAATTCTTAGCAATCCCTACTGAAGCAGTAATGTTAAAGTTTGCATAGATTTTCTCTTTAACTTCTTTACCCAAACTTACCGGGTTTAGCTGGCCAGTCAGGTCAATCTGGAACTCATCAATTGAGGCATAATTTAAGGGTAAATCATAGCCCTTAAGCAGTTGATATATCTGTTCTGAGGTCCAGATATATTTGGCTTGATCTGCTGCCACAAACTCTAAGTTTGGGCAGATATTAAAGGCCTCCCGGGAAGGCATTCCGGAATGAATCCCTAAAGCTTTAGCCGCGTAACTAGCCGCACAAACCACCGTATGCATTTTATTGCCGCGGGAGCCAACAATTAAAGGCTTATTCTTAAGCCGCGGATTAATGGCCTGCTCAATTGAGGCAAAAAAAGCATCCATATCTATATGTAATATCATATCTAATTAAAAATCCTAAACCCTAAATTCTAAATCCTAAACAAACCCTAAATTTAGAACTCAAAACATTAAAACTGATGTTTGGATTTTGAGTTTATAGTTTTGAATTTGTTTAGAGTTTAGGATTTCGGATTTAGAGTTTCTATCAAATTATTCTATCAATCTGCCAGCGGAAAGTGGAATTATCAAATGAAATTTGATACATTTGGCCGGCGCAAAGCACAGAAAAGTAATTAACCAGAGCTTGACCCAACCGTTCCTGCCAATTATAAGTAATAGTTTGGATTTGATATTCTTTATTGTTCCAGATGAAACTTTTAGGAAAAATCTTGGCATGCTTAAAATGCGCCAAAACTTCGATGCGCTCATTTAAAGCATCTGGATTAAAGCCGGTTTTATCCGGCTCAAACCTATCCCAGCGGGCTTTAGGGCTAAAACTGTTTTGATTCATATTATTCTCTAAAGGGAACGTTTCCCTATCTCTGAAGATGTAGCAAGAATGGGAAACGTTCCCTTTAATTTTAGTTTAATATTTCCTAATTACCGTAATCAACTTTCCAATTACCTTAAATTCTTCAAAAATCGGCGGGTAATTTTTATTCGCCGCTTCCAGATGGAACTTACCGGCTTTGCTACGCAATCTTTTTAAAGTAACTTCATTATTATCTAAAAGCGCGGCAACAATATCATTATTGTCGGCATGAGGACGTTTTTTAATTACAGCAATATCGCTATCCAGGATCCCGGCATCAATCATGCTGTCGCCTTTAACCCGCAAAGCAAAAACATCATCAAAACCTAAGCGCCCAAGGAATAAATCATCGGCATCCACATAACCCTGAATTTCCTCATAAGCCAAATTCGGCGAACCCGCCATAATCGTACCAATTATCGGAATCTTATTAAAACTTACACGTTCAGTTAGCTCAATCGCCCTGGATTTATTATTCATCCGCCTCACCAAACCTTTCTGTATTAAAGCCTTTAAATAATCCCGGACGGTTCCGGTAGATTTAAACCCCAGCTCCTCTCCTATTTCCCGAATTGTAGGGGGGAGCCTCTCCCCTATCCGTTTACGAATAAAATTAAGCACCTTTTCCTGCTTTGGCGTCAAAAATGGCTTATTCTTCATAGCTATATTTATACCACACAAATGTGTGGTTTGTCAAGAAAAATTAAAGATGATAAATCTTATTCTGATATTGTTTAATAATTTCACCGGCAGAAAGCTGCGGGAGCATCTATAGCCAGCCTTTTTGCAGCCAGTAGGCATACTCCATTTGCCAGTCATCCTTGCGGGCTTTGATTACTTGGGCGAAATACTGCTTACCCTGTTCAATCTCCTGCAGTTGATCCGCGTATTGTTTTTTCTCTTCCAGATCCGAAGCAATTTTTTTGCCTAATCTAAAAGCCTCATCTTTTTTTTCCTGGCCGAACTGTTGCTGCGCCGAAACCCCTCCGGAATATTGCGCACCGCAGGCAATGCTGTAATATTTAAGATAATCCAAGACTACCTGATTCTGGCCGCTGCCGCTGGTTACGACTGCCGCGATATATTTACCAATTAACCTTTTGCAATGAATAAAATGCGCTGAACGATCAAATAATGCCTTCATTGACGCAGTCACCTGATTAATGTAATTGGGTGAGGCTAAAAGTATGGCATCCGCCTTAAGCATCTTCTGTAAAATCATATTTACATCATCCTTAAGCGAGCATTTAAAAATTTTCTTATGACAAGCCTCGCAATGTTTACAGAAAAATACCTTAAAATTATCCAAATGCAAAGC